>JAANMX010001312.1_pt1 | contig 28672 bp, 20 predicted proteins | sample 7279681 | NCBI WGS metagenome assembly JAANMX01 (sample SAMN14094542, study PRJNA606508) | bioreactor metagenome | isolation source: A lab-scale SPAN reactor treating ammonium-rich wastewater day 351 | place: Ireland: Galway | collected 2018-01-01 | reverse complement strand
CAGTATCCGTCACGTTGAGGGTCGAGATCACTTTTGGGATCGAACGAGCCCCATTCGTCAGATACTTATCCATCAGCTCAAGATTCTGATCGCGAAGCAGATACCGTGTCTCGATCAAAGGATTTAAGCTCGTGAGCTGTTCTATGACCGGTATGCTTTGCGCGGCGTCCCCGCACCAACCTTCGGTCAAAATATACCAAGTCCTTCGATTCGAGACCTCGCTGATGACCTTTGCCGCTGCCGTCTCAGGGATAAATGTCTTTTGAATACGCTCGATCCGTTTACGATTCAGAAGAGCGAAGCTCACCTTTTCGACCGATTGGTCGTCCCCTGTGGTCTTTCCGTCGCGGAGCAGGTCATCGAGCAGACCCAGATACTCCTCAAATGTCATTGACCTTTCATAATATTCCCGCATGATATTCCCTTACCTTGATCTGTAACAGTAATTGCTACAATTCTTTCCAAAAAATTTTAAGCCGCGAGAGCGTCCTCGGAATCGATCATCTCGAGCACCCTCGCGAGCGTAAACTCGCCCAATTTCTCTGCAACACTGCGATCGATAGCCTTTTGAAGGTTGCAGAGGACAGATTCTATATTCCGGCCGACTGGGCAATCCTGGCTTGCCGGCCGCGATGGCAAGGCGAAGACCTCTCCGCACGAGACAGCCTTGTAAACATCGACGAGGCAGATCTCTTCCGGCGAACGCGCAAGCTTAGTACCGCCGGACGCTCCGGTCTGCGATGCCACAAGGTCAGCGTGTGCAAGCTGTCCAAGGATGCGTCGGATCACAACGGGATTCGTATTCACGCTGTGTGCAATCGCATCGGACTTTAAGTTTTGGTCGCCTTTTCTCGCAAGGAGCGTCAAAATGTGAACCGCCATTGCGAATTGGCTATTAGCCGCCATAACTGTAACAAGTATAGTTACAATACCTGAATTTGTCAAACCACGCTAACGGCAAAACGCCGAACTCGCTCTCCAGCGTATCCGGCGTTCTCTAAACAAAAGAGCCAAAAGCAAACAGCTATTTGGTTGGGATCTTGATCTCGCGGCCCGAGAAAAGAACCGAGTTCGGGAGAAGGCCGTTGAATTTTGCAAGCTCCGCAGCATCGACCTTTTCACGAGCTGCGATCTTGGCAACAGTGTCGCCCGCCTTTGCCTTGACGATGCGAACCTTAGCGGCCGCAGGCGTAGTTGGCGGACGATTCGTCGGACGCGTGTAGGCGGTCGATTCAACGCGATTGCCGGCGGCCACGGGTACAAAGACCTTACCGCTCGGGTGCTTCATTCCCGGATTAGCTTCCATCAGCTCGGCGACGCTTACGCCCGTTCGGTTCGAGATCGTCTGCCACGTTTCGCCGTGAGCGGACTCAGCAAGCTGCGTGTTAGGTATCTTCGAAGCCGGAAGGCGTTTAAAGATCGCTGCGACCTCATTTCCCTTTCCGTACGGCACGTTGACGATATACGGCACCGGCGGCGTCGTATTCGTACGAAGGTGCGGGTTCAGATATCGGATAAGCTGCACGTTCGTGTCGGCGGCTGCGGCGATCAGGGCAAGATTCGTCGATGCCGGAACACGCAGGCGTTCATATCGAAGCGAGGGCGCCGGCCGGATCTGTCCGAAACCGTATTGATTCGGGTTGTTGGCGATCAGGATCGTCGCAAGAATATTCGGAACGTAATTACGCGTCTCACGCGGCAGATACGGGAACGCAAGCCAGAAATTCGCCGCGCCGGCCCTGCGAATCGCACGATCGACGTTTCCTTCGCCTGAGTTATATGCCGCCATAGCGAGTTCCCAGTTGCCGTTGTAGCGGTTTGCGAGGAACTTCAGGTAACGTGCAGAGGCGCGGGTCGCTTCGTCAAAACTGTTTCGTTCGTCAACGTACGCCGTGCGCTGCAGACCGAATCGGACGCCGGTTCCCGGTATGAACTGCCAAAGGCCCGACGCGGCGGCGGAAGAATATGCCGTCGGCTTCCAGGCACTCTCAACCTGGCCGAGCCATGCAACGTTCTCGGGCACACCTTCCTCACGGAAGATCCGCCGTGCCATCGACATGAACATTCCGGAGCGGTAAAGGCCGACCTCCATCGTCGTACGGCCGCGGCCGCGGTAGTAGTTGATGAACTGTTGGATCATCGGATGAACCTGGAAGGTAAATCCGAGCGACTTGTTCGAAACGACCCTTTGGAGGTACTGATACTGCTGCTGAGCGACAGGGTTGTCGTCAACATCCTGCTCTTCGGGCGTAAGCTCAAGCTTTGCAAGATCGTCGAGCGGCGAAGGCTCGAACTCCTGATTTACGAAGCCGCGGGGCCCGCCGTCGCTGGGTCCGCTGGCAACCGCAACGGTCGAAGCGGCAGTGGTATTGTTTGCAGAGGGTCGCGCCATTTGAGCGACCTTATCTGCAAGTGTTACATCAACTTCCCATCCGCAAGTCGTTGCAAGACCACGCACTTGCGGGATCTGCGAATCGGACGGATATTCGATGCGATAGACGGTTTCGATGAGCTGGTTGTAGCAATTTTGAAGACGCGGCTCGCCCTGAATGTTCAACGTGGAGTAAAGGAAAACCTCGACAGACTTATCAAACCGCGTTCCTGCTTCCTGATAACGGCCCTGCGAATACGCCATAAGGCCGTCCTTGAAGGCCTTACCGGACTCGATCAGGACGTAGTTCACGTCTGCCTGGGCCTTTGCGACCTCGGGCGGACGCGTATTATTGCTCGAACGCGTGCTTGTGATCTGTGCAGACCCGCTGATCGCCGCACAAAGCGAGAACGACGCAGCGAGAGCTATTGGGGCAATTCCAAATTTCTTCATCAAAAAAACCTTGTAAATACTGCTCTTGACGTTACTCCCGGCCGGAAGGTACGAGAGAGCATTGCACGCAGCCTTCACTAACATCAAAACTATCTAACGCCCAAAATGCGAGAAAGTTCGCTTTTCGCGCGTTGTGAATCGTGTTCGCGCTATAGGACCTCTCCGCCAAGCGGCAAACACAATGTATGATTTTATCAACTATAAAAAGCCCAGGTCAATGCCCGAAACCATTATAAAATAAGGAATTCGCCGTACTCCTTGCCCAACCTAGTGGCTATTTTGCGGCAGCGGCCTTCCCTACCTTCCCTTTTCGCGAAGCCGGACGCAACGCTGCGTCGAATACCTCAAGCACATTATCAACAAAAATAAACTTCAAATCGTCGAGAACTTCCTGCGGAAGATCGACAAGATCGCGTTCGTTTGCCGCCGGCAGGATCACCGTTTTGATACGTGCACGGCGGGCCGCAAGCAACTTTTCTTTGACTCCGCCGATCGGCAGCACGTTGCCACGAAGTGTTATCTCGCCGGTCATCGCGACCGTATGCCGAACAGGGCGTTTTGCAAGGACCGAGACGAGAGCCGTCGCCATTCCAATGCCGGCGGACGGACCGTCTTTAGGGATGGCGCCTTCAGGAAAATGAATGTGTATGTCGTAATTGTCGAGTACGTCCTCTTCGATCCCAAGCTCGGCAAAACGGCTCTTTGCAAAGGTGAAAGCCGCTTGTGCGGATTCCTGCATCACCTCGCCGAGTTGGCCGGTAAGCTGGAGTTTCCCTTTGCCGCGTATCCGCAACGCCTCGATGATAAGGATCTCACCGCCGGTCGCTGTCCATGCAAGGCCGGTGACAGTTCCGATCGAGTCCTTTTCAGGAGCCTTCTCGATATGGATCTTCGGCACGCGCAAGAAATCCTTCACGTTGTCGGCAGTCACCTTGACCGTCTGGATCTTCCGCTTGGCTTCAGCCTTTTTGCGTGCGACCTTGCGGCAGATCTTGCCGATCTCGCGTTCGAGCTGGCGAAGGCCTGCTTCCTGCGTGTACTCGGTAATGATCTTGAGAACTGCCCGCTTGTCGAATTTCACGTCTTTGTCGGTCAGGCCGGTCTCTTCGATCTGCTTCGGAATGACGTGACGGCGGGCGATCTCAAGCTTTTCGTTCGCCGTGTAGCCGGAAAGGACGATCACCTCCATACGGTCTCGCAACGCGGGCTGGATGGTATCGAGCATATTCGCCGTCGTCATGAACATCACGTTCGAGAGGTCGAACGGAACGCCGAGATAGTTATCCCTGAAAGCGAAATTCTGTTCGGGGTCTAGCACTTCGAGGAGCGCCGAGCTTGGGTCGCCGCGAAAATCCGCACCGACCTTGTCGATCTCGTCGAGCATTACGAGCGGGTTATTGGTTCCCGCCTGTTGGATCGCCTGAATGATGCGTCCCGGCATCGCCCCGACGTATGTGCGTCGATGGCCGCGAATTTCTGCTTCGTCATGGAGCCCTCCGAGGCTTAGGCGAACGAATTTGCGGTTGATCGCACGAGCGACCGAACGTCCGAGGCTCGTCTTGCCGACTCCAGGCGGGCCTACAAGGCAAAGTATCGAGCCCTTCGGCTTTTCACGAAGTTTGCGGACCGCGAGAGCTTCGATGATACGATCCTTGACCCGCGGAAGGCCGTAGTGGTCCTCATCGAGTACTTTTTGTGCGACGGCGAGGTCTAGATTGTCGTCCGAAGCGTTAGACCATGGGAGCTCGATCATTATGTCGAGCCAATTCCTAAGCGTCGCGGTCTCGGCCGCATCCGGATGCATCCGCTCGAATTTCTTCAGCTGACGAAGCGCCTCGGCCTGAACGGCCTCGGGCATCTTGGCCTCATTGATCTTTTCGCGGTAGTTCTCAACCTCTTCGTAAAGTTCGTTGCCCTCGCCCAGCTCGCCCTGTATCGCTTTCATCTGCTGCCGCAGAAAATATTCACGCTGGGAGCGGTCCATATCGGCACGCGCCTGGCTCGTGATCTCCTGCTGGAAAGTGAGCACTTCGATCTCTTTGCTCAGGAGTTCATTAACGCGGCGAAGACGCATGACCGGATCGGCAATATCGAGGACGGACTGCGCCGCCTCCGGCCGAAGGTCGAGATTCGACGCCGAAAGGTCCGCGAGACGGCCGGCGTCTTCAAGGTTCGCGATGATCGCAAGAACCTCGGGGGATATCGGTTTGCCCAAGCTTGTCGCACGTTCCATCGAGCCGCGAACGTTGCGGATCAATGCCTCTGTCTCGGGAGAATTTCCGGGAGCAAGCGGCTCGGTCACAGGCGTAACCTTCGCGCGAATGTGGCTGCCGCTTGGATCGACCGAATCTACCGAGCAGCGAGAGAGTCCCTGAATCAGGATGCGGATCCGGCCGTCAGGCAGCTTGAGCATCCGCATAATGATGGCGACCGTACCCATTTTATAGAGGTCTTCCTGGGTCGGTTCTTCCTTGTTCACATCCTTTTGCGAGACGAGAAGGATCATTCGATTTTCGTTCAGCGCCTCTTCGACAGCTTTTATCGAACGGTCGCGTGAAACGAAAAGCGGCACGATCATGAACGGATAGATGACGATGTCCCTTAGCGGCAGAACCGGCAGCTCGGCCGGCACTTGCATCATTGGTTCAATGATCTCTGGATCGCTTAGCGCGACGGTAAAATCTTCGCCTTCGGTCATAGGACTTAATCTTAGAAAATTAGCTTTTAAAGGGCAAAGATAAGGGGAATTACGATGCAGCTTTGATCGCGGTCACACGCCAGTAGATGAGCGCGCGTTCGGCTTTAGGCGAGAAGCCATCGAGCGTGAGCGAAACGGGAACGGTCTCGCCCGCCTTCAGTATCGGCTGCTGCCCCGGAATGAAAAGAAGACGGCGTTCTTTTACGACCTGTTTCTGCCGATCGACGACCGAAACATTCACCTCGAGCACAGAAATATCGTGTGTCCCTTTGTTCCGGATCTGTCCTTTGATGAACATCGAGATCGTGCCAAGGCCGGTCGGTGATTCGATGGTTTCATCGTCGTTGGTGGCGATGATAATGTCTTTGTTGAGTTCAGCAAATTCGGGACTTCCGGGTTTGTAAGCCGTGTCGAGAAGCTGTTGGGTCTGATCCTCGATCGAGGGTTTTTGCGCAAGAAAGTAAAAGACCACGCCTAACGCGAGCACGCCGATCAAGATCCCGACCAGGAACACCGGGTTGAACTTTCGCTTTTCCTTTTCGTTCGCAAACATTTCGTCCATTCTCAATATTCTAACCTAAAAATTTCCATGCTGCTCGCCGCTCACGCGAGGCCGATAGCGGCCCGATGCAACATCCTGTAAAATTACAGACACATTGAGGCTAACGGCAACAAAACAAAAGGCCGACGCGGCAAATTTCGTCGAGGTCGCTCTTCCTGTACCGCTCAAGCGTTTGTTCACGTACAGCGTGCCGGAAGGAACGACAGCTCGGCCGGAATTGGGCCAGCGCGTACGCGTGCCGTTTGGCAAACGGCGGCTGATCGGTTTTGTCGCGGCGATCCACAGCGAACTGCCGGCGGACCTCGACGTCGATGTCAAGAAGCTTCGGCCGATCATTGAATTCCTTGACGACGAGCCGCTCATAACGCCCGAGATCCTACGCCTGACAGAATGGACGGCGGATTACTATGCGTCATTCTGGGGCGAAATGCTCAAGGCGGCGCTTCCCGCCGGAATGAACAGCGAAAAAGTTCGCCCCAAACGTCGAAAAGCCGTAAGGCTGCTCGATAACGCGGACGCCGACCACACCAAGGCGCTTACAAAAGCGCAAACCACGATCCTCGAGACGCTTGCCGCAGAGGGTGGCGAAATGCTCTGGACCGATCTGCTTGATTCCGCTAAGGCCGGCGCGTCGCCGGTCAATACGCTCGTCAAACGGGGTTTCCTGGAAGTTTTTATCCAGGACATACATCGAGACCCTTTTTCGGCGGAAAAGTTCCCTAAGCGGCCGCAAATGACCCTGACCGAGCATCAGGCGTCGGTTCTCGCACAAATTACTGACGCGATCGACGGAAGCGAGTTCAAAGCATTCCTTCTCCACGGCGTGACCGGCAGCGGAAAAACGGAGGTCTATTTCCGGTCGATAAAGCATACGATCGCGATGGGGTGTTCGGCCCTGATGCTCGTGCCGGAGATCGCTCTCACGCCCGTGTTCTCCCGCCAAATGCGTGCCGCATTCGGCTCGACCGTCGCGATACTGCATTCCGGACTGTCGCCCGGCGAAAGGTTCGATGAATGGCGTCGAATTCGGGATGGCGAAGCCCGTGTCGCGATCGGTACGCGATCGGCAGTTTTCGCGCCGCTCGAGAACATCGGCCTTATCATTGTTGACGAAGAACACGACAGCTCTTATCGACAACGCGAATCGCCTTTTTACAACGCGCGCGACGTCGCCGTGGTCCGTGCGAGTTTTGCCGGAGCGGTCGCCGTACTCGGTTCGGCAACACCGGCGATGGAATCGTTCTACAACGCTCGACACGGCAAGTTCACACTCCTCTCGATGCCGGAACGCATCGGCGGACGGAATCTCGCTTCGGCGGAGCTCGTCGATATGCGCGAGGTGTTCAAACGTGCCGGCAAAGACGTTGCGTTGTCGTCCGAACTGCTTGACGCGATCGGCGAAACCGCTGCCCGCGGCGAAAAGATCATTGTGCTGATGAATCGCCGCGGGTTTTCGCAATTCGTGCTTTGTCGGAGCTGCGGCGAAACGATCAAGTGCGAGAACTGCGACATTACGCTCACGTTCCATCGACGCGAGGGCCGCTTGACCTGCCATTACTGCGGGTTTGGAATGCCCGCACCGCGTGCCTGCCCGAAATGCGCGAGCGAGTTTCTATATTTCGTCGGCGAAGGCACCGAGAACATTGCCGATCAGCTCGAAAAAAAATTCCCGAAGCTCAAGATCGAACGGATCGACCGTGATTCGATCACGCGGAAAGGCGAGCTGGAACAGAAGCTTCTTGATTTCGCCGACGGCCGCATCGATATGCTCGTCGGCACGCAGATGATAGCGAAGGGCCACGATTTTCCGGATGTAACGCTTGTCGGCGTCGTAGGTGTGGATATCGGGCTCGGGCTGCCGGACCTACGTTCGGCAGAGCGAACGTTCCAGATGATCACGCAGGTCGCCGGCCGCTCAGGCCGAGGCGAGAAGCCGGGCCGCGTCATTATTCAAACGTATCACCCCGACCACTATGCACTTCAGCGGTCGATGGCGCAGGACTACGAAGGTTTCTACGCGGACGAACTCAAATATCGTGAGAATTTTCGTTATCCGCCGTTCGTCGCGCTTGCGTCGATAATGGTGCGGCACCGCGAGCTGTCGCGTGCAAGAAGTATTGCGAACGCTGTGCGCCGTTTTCTTGATGCCGCAAACCCGGAGAAAACGGTGCGGATCGTTGGGCCCGCATCCGCATCTATCGCCCGCCTGAAGAACGAATATCGTATGCAATTGATTCTGCGTTCGGTCTCGCGCAAAGAGCTGCGAAAGGTTCTTGATATCGCGCTTGCGGAAGCCGAAGCCAATGGCGTGGAAATGCGTTCCGTCTATGTCGAGATCGATCCTGTAAGCTTGATGTAGCGGCCGTTACCTATCGTCTTTAGCTGTGCCTCTTGACTTCTTATTTGCGGGCGTTGCGTTATTTTAAGATACATACGATACTAACCGCGTAATTCAACGATTACGACCAAACTTTTAAAGGACAAACTATATGAGATCGCTGCTTGCCCTTGGACTGATCGCTTTTGTGATGTATGCCTGTCAGCTCGGAGATGACAAAGATAGAGACACGCCTAGACAGGGCCCTGCAAACACTGCCCAACAAGCCCCGGCAAAATCTGCTCAGACCAAGCAGGATGTGTTCAATGAACTTCTCCTGCTCGAAAAGGACCTGACACAGGCCGTTCTCGACGGCGACATTTCATTCCTTGCGAAGAATATGACCGAGGATTTCGTGCTTACCGGTGTCGATGGAAAGGTTCAGAACAAGAACGAGGCCCTCGCCGATATCAAGAAAGAGCGGACGGTGAAAACCTTTGTGATCTCGGACGCAGAGGTCCTAAGCTTTAGCGAGGACTCGGCGGTGTTCCAATACACGCAGAACATCACGTTGAAGAACGGTGCGTCCGGCAAGGCGCGCATCACCGACACCTTCGTAAAACGCGACGGCCAGTGGCTCGTAAAATCCGAGCAACAGACGATGATGCGGAAGTAGCAGACTCGATAGCGGCCGCCCGTCCACGCGGGCGGTTCCGCTTTTTGAGGCTCTAGTTGATCGCTTTAGAGCTTAGGCCGGAGAGTTTGACGTCCACCTTCGCATAGATCTCAGCAACAGAAACCTTGCAATTCAACGTGTCGATCGAGATCACATCATCGCGTTCGTCATAGATCTTATACAGCCACTGCTTCGCGTTCTGACGTGCGTAATGCTCGATACGCATCTGATCGGAACGCACAAGGAGACATTCCTTGATGCTCGGAAGAGCGAGATAGCCTTCGAGCTTTTCTGCACGGCCGAGCGGGTCGACGTCGTTTGCGACGGTCTCAAGCACTACGGTCGGATTCTGCAGCACCTCGCGTCCCTCGCTGAACTTCGGCTCGCCGTTGACGATGACAATGCTCGGGCAGCTTGTCTTGTTCCTGCTCAGCTCAACGCACATTCCGTTTACATAGATTTCGGATTTAGAACCGTGAATGCGGCTGCCGATCGCGATCGCGGCGTTTGTGGCGATAAGGCTGCTCCAACGGCTGCCGGTCGCGTTTTGCCCCGACGGACCGGGACGGTGATCAAAGGTTTCAGAGATGTTTGCCCGCTGTTTAGCGACACTCGTTTCAGTCATAAAAATATCGTTACCTCCGGCTGACCAAGTTGAAAATCTGCTAGGGGAGTAAATACAAAAGACGGGGATGTCTTTGTGCGAAACCTTTTGTCTGCTACAAATAGTCTTGCATATCGCGGTTAGTTTTTTCAACAATTATTACCAATGAAATTATCAGACCTTGCACAGGCGACGGATTCGAGCATTGAGAGAGGCGATAATGCCCTTGAGATCACTTCCGCCGCGGGCCTCGATCTTGCCGGAGCCGGCGAGGTAACCTTTCTTGCGAACCCTAAATACGCGGCGCAGATCAACGAAACTCGAGCTTCGGCGATCTTCCTTGCTGAGGGCATAAAACTGGAGCGCGACGACATCGCCATCCTTCGCGCGAAAGACCCGTATCTTGCCTATACAAAGGCTTTACGTGCATTTTTCCCGGCCGCAGCCTTGAAACCGTTCGTGCATTCGTCAGCAGTTGTCGACCCGACCGCGACGGTCGATCCCGAGGTTGAGCTCCACGCAAATGTTGTCGTCGGAGTGAACGTCGTTGTTGAGAAAGGCGTGCGCATCTTTCCGAACGCGACGCTCTACGATGGCGTGAAGGTCGGCGAAGGTTCGACGATACATTCCGGCGTCTCGATCCGAGAAAATTGTGAGATCGGGCGCCGCTGCATCATTCACAACAACACGACGATCGGTAGCGACGGCTTCGGCTATGCAAAGACCGCCGAAAAGGCCTGGCTCAAGATCCCGCAGACGGGCCGCGTCGTTCTCGAAGACGATGTCGAGATCGGTGCCAACACGTCGATCGACTGCGCCTCGGTCGGCGAAACGCGAATTAAGCGCGGAGCAAAGATCGATAACCTCGTCCAGATCGGCCATTCCTGCACCGTTGATGAAGACGCGCTTATTTGTGCTCAGACGGGCCTTGCGGGAAGTTCACACATCGGGAAGCGTGTCATTCTGACCGGACAGGTCGGCATCGCAGGCCATTTGAAGGTCGGTGACGATGCGATACTCACGGCGAAATCCGCGACGTCGCACGATGTCGAACCTGGAAAGGTTCTCTCGGGCATACCGGCTTTTGACAATCGTGAATGGCTGCGTTCGACGGCAGTGTTCCAAAGGCTTGGCGAACTTGCACGAACCGTGCGCGAACTAAAGAAGGAGATCGCGCAGCTCCGCGGCGACAAATAGCCGCAAAATCCTTACTCTTCAGGCTCCTTCAGGGTTATGACCGTCCGCAAATGCGGCCGCAGGTCGTCGAGGCCCTGCATTTGGAACGCAACATTTATCCATTTGCCGTCTTCTTTCTTGATGCCTGTCGGTGTCGAACTGCGCCGAGCCGTCGCGTAATCCACGATCTCGTCCCAAAGGCAGCTGACGGTCTCGCGTCCCGTTCGATAGGTAAATCCGTTCTCAAAAACCTGCAGTTCATCGTTCTTGGTTCGCAAGAATGTCCACACATAGATAACGAACGGCAGAGCCATCGGAAGCGTGCACGCCGGTGCGAGCCACCAGTTCTTGTTCGCGATCGGCAACAGAACGCCAAACGCCGCAACAAGAAGCAGAGCCGCCATCGGGATCAGTTGAACAGCGTTTCGTCCGGTGTGGTAAGTTGCTTTCAACATCCCGAGCGTCGTCGGCCTGAGAGCGGCAGCCTCGACCTCGGAGATCTTCTCTGAGTCCGGGATCTTTGAATACTCGTACGCATCGAACGCTTGTGCGAGTGCGTCGAGTCCGCGCATCTTGAACGCAAACCTGATCACTTCATTCTTCTTTGTCGTGATAGACGTGAACTTGACCCGTTCATCCGTATCAAGGATCACATCCGGGTTCTTGATCTGGCTCCAAAGGCACGTCTGCAGGCCCTTTCGGCTCTTATAAACGAAGCCTTTCTCGTATAGGCGAAGTTCGTCAAAGACGGTTGGTATCGTTCGCCAGAGCAGAAATGCCAGCGGCGTCGAGAGGAAGAGCAGCGGTATCACCGACGCGATCCGCTCCCAACCCGTCGTGCCGAGAAAGATCAAAAGGCCGACGCCGAAAAGCGCGAGACAGAGCGCGTAGATCGCAAAATACGCCAAGCCGAATTTTACTCGGTAGGTGCCTTTGGCGGCACCAAGTTTTGTGACGTCCGGCTCGGAAGCAGGTCTCATAGGATTTGGGAAATGTGTCGCAGGTTTTGCGTCATTCTAGCCCTGTTCTCTTCGTTTTACAATCGGATATCGGATATATTGTCCACTGGGTCTTCACCCGTATAACACCGTGCAAAAAAAAGAAAAGCTGATCATTGCCTTAAGTTGCGTAGCAACGGCAGCCGCCGCGGTCCTGCATTACGCGCATGCGAACGCCGTTTTGTCCTTTGTGGTTACTGCCGCTGCGCTTGCGTTGCTGGCCGTAATTGTAGGCGATTCGACCGATCAGCTTGGCCGTCGTTTGGGCCCCGGAGCGACAGGCATTCTGCAGTCGGCACTTGGCAATTTACCTGAGCTTTTTGTCTGTATCTTTGCCTTGCGTGCTGGATTGGACAGCGTTGTTCAGGCAGCGCTTGTCGGTTCGATCTTAGGCAACTCGATCCTCGTGCTCGGTGTTGCATTGTTCCTCGGCGGCTTAAAGAATGGGACGCAGCGTTTTCGTTCCGAACCGCCGAAGATGATCGTAACTCTGATGCTGCTCGCGGTCGCCGCACTCGCCGTCCCGACGCTCGCGAAAGAACTTCATACGCCTGCGGAACAACACATCGCGGGGCTTGATAGTTTCGTAGCGATCGTGATGCTCGTCCTGCTTGCGGCAAGCATTTACTTCTTTTTGAAAGGTGATCTTGCCGCAAAGAACGGCGGCGAAGAGCATGACAGTTGGCCGGTGTGGATGCCGATCGTGATGCTGCTTTGCTCTGGAGTTGGAGCGGCATTCGTCTCGGATTGGTTCGTTGAGGCTCTGCAGCCTGCGATGGAGTCGGTCGGGATCTCGCCGGCATTCGCGGGCCTTGTGGTGGTCGCGATCGCGGGTAATGCCATCGAGAATCTTGTCGGCGTACAGCTTGCCTGGCGAAATCAGACCGATTACGCGGTCAGTGTCATTCTGAACAGTTCCCTGCAGATCGCGCTTGGGCTTTTCCCCGTTCTCGTACTTCTTTCGTTCTTCCTCGGCGGCGCGATCCTATCCTTCATCTTGACGCCGCTATTGCTCGCGGCTCTCGTTCTCGCGGTCGTCGTTTCAGCATTCATCGTTTACGACGGCGAGTCGATCTGGCTCGAGGGCCTCGCGCTCATCGGCCTATACTGCATCATTGCGGCAGCGTTCTGGTGGGGCTAAAGTAAAGCTATGGAAACGGAAGTATCAGAAAAGGGTTACGACATAACGCCGCTCTCGCCGGAAAGAATCGCCGAGCTTGCAGAAAATTTGACCGACGAACAGGCCCGCATACTCTTAAACCACGGGACTGAACCGGCATTCTGCGGCACGCTGCTCGACAACCATCTCGAAGGCACGTATGCCTGTCGGCTGTGCGGGCTGCCGCTCTTTTCGTCAGAAAAGAAATTTCATTCCGGCACTGGCTGGCCTTCGTTCTACGCGCCGTTCGATAAAGATCATTTGACGAAGGTTGAGGATAATTCCTACGGAATGCGTCGCATCGAGATACGGTGCGCACGCTGCGGCGGGCATCAAGGCCACGTCTTTCCGGACGGGCCGCCGCCGACCGGACAGCGTTACTGCATCAACTCCGAATCGCTGGAATTCTTTGAGGAAGGCGAGGAGATTCCCCAGAAAGTATGACGGGCAACGGGCCGATCGTTTTGTTTGACGGCGTCTGTAATTTTTGCGACGCAACGGTGAATTTCATCATCTCGCGGGATAAGGCCGGCGTGTTCCGGTTCGCGCCGCTGCAATCGGAGATCGGACGCGAACTGGTCGCAAAATACGAGATCCCGGCGGATGTCGATTCCGTAGTATTGATCGAAAATGGACGTGCGTTCCTTCATTCGGACGCAGCTCTGCAGATCGCAAAAAAACTCGGCGGCGGCTGGAAGCTGCTGGCGGTGTTCGGGATCCTTCCGCGGCCGATCCGCGACTGGTTCTATAAACTCTTTGCGAAATATCGTTACCGTCTATTCGGCAAAAAAGATGCGTGTATGATGCCGACACCGGAGATCCGCGAGCGGTTCCTTGCATAGCTTTCCTGATGGGATATTCACTCGAAACATTAGAGTTTGAACGCCTGCTCGACCTCGTCGCGCGCGCGGCGCAGACCGAGGCGGGAGAATCGCTGGTTCGTGCCGCGCGTCCTTTCACATCGCGGCTTGAGCTTGACCGCGCACTTGCGGCCGTTGCCGAAACGCTGCGTCTTTCCGAAGAAAGGAATCTATTTTGGACCTTCTCGGGCCTCGATGACCCGCACGAACAGCTCGCGATCCTGCGGATCGAAAATGCGGCGCTCGATGCACTTTCGCTGACGGCGGTCGCAAGCCTGTGTTCGCAGGCTCTCGCGGCACGCTCGCTGGTTGAAGGCGAAAAGGAATCTTGCCCGACGCTTTGGTCGATCGTCTCGGCATTTACGCCTCGCCTTTCGACGGCGACGGGTGAGATCTCGCGAAAGATCTTGCCCGGCGGCGAAATAGATGATTCGGCCTCGCCGGAGCTTGCGAAATTGCGACGCGAGATCAACTCAAAACGCGCGCAGCTTACGCGTTCGCTCGAGGCGGCGATGCGCTCTGCGGGAAATGCTATCCAGGATGCGATCGTTACGATCCGAAACGATCGCTTCGTGATCCCGCTAAAGGCGGACTTTCGCGGCAAGGTCGCGGGCGTCGCTCACGGCTTCTCTTCGAGCGGGCAGACCATCTATGTCGAACCGCTCGAGACGATCGACGCGAACAACGAAATTCAAAACCTTAAAGGGCAGGAAGAACGCGAGATCGGCCGCATACTGCATTCGCTGACCGACCTTTTGCGGGAACATCTGCCGGAGATCGAGGCCGCGGCCCACGCGGTCGCTGAGCTTGATGCGATCAAGGCGAAGACGGCCTTTGCACGAAGCTTCGATTGCGTTGTTCCTGAGATATCAAAAGACGAAACGCTCGATCTCACGGATGCGCGTCATCCGCTGCTTGAGCAAAACCTCAGAGAAGCCGCGGGCTCCGGCTCGATCGTTCCGAGCAGTTTGACGCTTACGCGAGAACGCTCGGTAATGATCATTTCGGGTGCGAACGCGGGCGGAAAAACGGTCGTGCTAAAGACCGCCGGGCTGCTGAGCTTGATGGCTCTCGCGGGCTTTCCTGTACCTGCGAAACGGGCCATGATCCCGTTTTACGCTTCGGTTCTTGCCGACATCGGTGACCATCAGTCGCTGAACGCGAACCTCTCGACATTCTCTTCGCATATGTCGAATATCGCGTCAATGATCGAGGAATGTTCGGCTCCCGCGCTGATCCTTCTGGACGAGGCCGGAACCGGAACCGACCCTGAAGAGGGCTCTGCCCTCGGCGTTGCGATCGTCGATCACTTTCGACGCGAATGCGGCGCACACGTCATTGCATCGACTCACTATCGCGGGTTAAAGATGTATGCGGCGAACGACCCGGATGTGGTAAATGCGTCGGTCGAATTTAACGAGCGAACTCTCGAACCGACCTATCGCCTTCTGACCGGACTCGCAGGAGCATCGTCGGGCATAGAGATCGCCCGGCGTTTCGGGATACGCGACAAGATCATCGGCATTGCGCGCGAGCATCTGGATACCTCGGCACGCGAGGCAGAAGAATACCTTCAGCGTCTGCAGACGGAAACAAGGATGGCGGAAGACCTTCGCGTCGCCCTCGAAGAAGAACGCGAGGCGGTCGCCGCGAAATTCGGTTCGCTGGAAAGCGAGGCCGAAAAACGCGAAAAGGAGAGGGCACGCGAATTCGAGGCAAAGCTCGCCGAGGCGACGGCGGACTTTGACCGTCAGTCGAAGGCGTTTCTCGAAACCATCAAGGACAAGGCTTTAAAGAATCGGCTCGAAAAGGAACGCAGTGCACGAAAGGCCGAGCTGAACCGCGCTGTAGTTGGGAAGATCAATAAACCGGCGGCACCGAAAAGTGCGTTCGAGCATGCGGAAGCGAACATCGTCTCGGCGGGCGAGATCGAGGTTGGTTCGACCGTTGCGACAAGCTTCGGCAAGGTCGGCAAAGTAGAGCGGATCGATGACGATGTCGCCCAGGTTGTCGTCGGCAACATTCGCCTGCGGCAGAAACTGGGCGAGCTTGCACTTACGACGCCCGAATCAAATGCCGGTGCAAGACCACAAAGCACCCATCGCCCGATAGACGCCGATGATTCGCCCGCGGAGCTCAACTTGATCGGCAAAACAACCGCCGATGCCGAGTACGAACTCGACCGCTTTCTCGACGAAGCGTATATGGCAAGCCTGCCGCGTGTCCGCATCATCCACGGCTTCGGGACCGGAGCCTTGAAGAACTACGTTCACCATTTTTTGAAGACGAGCGATCTTGTCGAACGCTTCGAATTCGCACCGTCTTCGCAAGGCGGCCACGGTGCTACAATAGCTAGCTTGAAGCAATAAGGAACGCGCCGCGCATGAGCTAAACGACGATCAAAGTGGTCAGGAAGATGCTCAGCTCGGCCAAATGACAGTGAAACGAATTTTCCTATTGATTTTCCTCACGGCGGCCACTTTTGTGACCACGCGGTCTCAAGCCGTACCACAACCGATCCTCCTATACGAGCGCAATAACGCCAACTATGAGGAAATGTTGGTGATACTCGACACGACGGCTCTTTCAGTGTTTGGTCATCCCGGATCTAAGTGCGTCATTGTGGTCCACGGTAAAGTTGGAGATGTCGAAAGGGACCTTGAGCTCGAACAGGTCGCACGCAGATATTTTGTTTCGCGTGCAGGGCCGCAGCTGAAAGATCGTTGGAAGTTTGTACGTGCTCGTCAAACTGAGAAAAGAATGGTCAGAGCCTGGCTGATTCCTGCCGGAGCTCAGATGCCGCAGATCGACGAAGCCGAATGGTCATTTCGCTATCCGGAGGGAACGAAGCCTTTTATTATTGAGGACTGTGGATATTCTCCGGAATGGGAACCCGAGCCGTGCTCCTATGTGGACAGAATCAATATCCTGGCTCAGCTTCTGAAAGCGGAACCAGAGGCTCGCACCAACATCGTCCTGCGCGTCCGATCGCGGACCGAGTTTGCAAAGAGAAAACGAAAGATCCTTGCAAACCTGCGAAAAACGTACGACATTGGCTCAAACCAGGTGAGGTTTTTCCAGGTAATTGCCCGGCCAGATCCCGATCGGATCGAATCGACGGTCCAATACTGGTTTGTCCCGTAAGATGCTCTATCCGCAATACGTCATCGACGATCTAAAGGTACGTGCCGATCTGGTGCGGATAATCCAGCCGTATGCTCATGACCTGAAGAAAAAGGGTGCGAGCTGGATGGCATGCTGCCCATTTCATCAGGAAAAGACGCCGTCGTTCTCGGTGAATCCCGCAAAGGGATTTTATAAGTGCTTCGGATGCGGCAAAGGCGGCACGGCCTTCAATTTCCTGATGGAGATGGAAGGCCTGAACTTTCCCGAGGCAGTCAAGCGCGTTGCCGAAATGTCCGGCTATATGCTGCCGGAGCTTGAGGATGACGAGAGTTTTGCCCGCTCCAAAAAGGCACGCGAGGAGAAAAAGCACCTTGCCGACCAGATCATCGAGCTAAATCAGGTTGCACTAGACTTCTGGGTGAAAGAACTCGCCGGAAAGGGGAAAGATGCGAAGGCCGCTCGTGCGTACATCGCCGAACGCGGACTTTCTGACACGACGATCGAGAACTTTCGTCTCGGCTTTTCGCCCGACAAATGGGATTCGCTTCTTGGGCTCCTGCGGGATTTCGGCGCGGATGATAAGCTGATCGCTCAGTCGGGCCTTGTCAGCGTAAACGAAGAAAAAGAAAGGCTTTTCGATCGTTTTCGAGGGCGCGTGATGTTCCCCGTTCTGAACGTTTCGGGCAAGCCCGTCGCATTCGGCGCAAGGGCGATCAAGCCTGACGACAATCCGAAATATCTCAACTCACCCGAAACCGCGGCTTACACAAAGGGCGACAACCTTTACGGGCTTTTCCAGGCGAAGGACGCCATTCGCCGGAAAGGTTTCGTGATACTCGTCGAGGGCTATCTCGACCTCATCGCTCTTGTTGAGAATGGCGTCGATAACGTCGTTGCGAGCCTCGGCACAGCGTTCACCGACGCGCAGGCAAAGCTGCTTTCGAGGTTCACGAGACGCATTGTCATCAATTACGACGGCGATTCGGCCGGCACGAAGGCGGCCCGACGGGCGATCGAACTGCTTCTCCCGCACGATTTTGACATTAAGGTCCTTGTGCTGCCTGACGGCAAGGATCCGGACGACTTCATAAGGCAGAACGGCGAAGCAGCATACAGCGCTCTCCGCGGCCGCGCGACGCCTTTTCTGCAGTTCGCACTTGCGGCCGCGACCGAGGGCCGCAAGCTCTCGAACGCAAAGCAAAAGGCTGAGGCCGTCGAGGACTTTCTGCCCGTGATCGCGACGATCCGTAACCACGTTCAGCAGCGTGAGAGCTTCGACCAGGCAATGGATTTCTTCGGGATCGATGATGCGGCCCTTCGCAGAGAGCTTTGGCAATCCTCGACCGGCAAGACGGCCCCGCATTTGCCGCGCACCGACCCGAAGCGGTCGATCTCGCGTTCGGCACGGGCAAAGGTTACGGTCGCGGAAAAGAACCTTCTGAAAATACTCGTTCACGACCGCGAATTGGCATCCACGATCCTGCCGCAGCTTGAGGTGAGCGATTACGAAAACCTCGCAACGGCCGAGCTTTATGAGGCTTTCATTGCGATCTCCGAGAAAGGCGACGTTGTTTCCCCTGAGTCGATCGTGGAGCATCTGGACGGCGACGAGGCCACGCTCGAGATGGCACGCGAGATATTGACCGCCCGAAAATTCCGCGAAGACGACGAGGCGATAGACGAAGCCCTTGCTGAGGCGGAAAACTGCGTTTTCGCCCTTAGAAATATGGCTATACGCAACCGCGTGGACGAGATCAGTCGTGAAGCCGCCATCGCCGAACGTGAGAATGACACGGCCACGCTTACCCGTCTGGTCGAAGAACAGTTAAATCTGGAGAAAATACGGCGTACTTTGGAGTCAAAAAACGCAGTATAGTGTGGTATACTTTTCAATTTGCTTTGTGCCGGGCCGGAGCGTGAAACTTTACCTGGGTTACAAGCGTTATTAGCTATTTTTAGAACAACGATTTGGCCTTTTCCACAATCGAAAAGGTTTATCACAGAATATGGCAGTTGATTACGACGAAAAAGAAGATTTGATGGATCGCCTGCTTGCCCTCGGCAAGCGAAAAAAATTCTTGAGCCTCGAAGAACTCCACCGCGAGATCCCGCAAAATATGATGTCGGAGGACGAGCTTGAGGACGTTCTCGAACGCCTCGAAGGGGCGAACATCTCGGTCGCAGAAAGCGACGCAAAACTCCTTGAGCGAGCAAGCGACCTGGCTCTTGACGATACGGACGACGAGGAGGACGAAGATTCCGACCTCGACCTTTCAGCCGGCGTTCTCGACAAATCGAACGATCCCGTCCGCCTGTATCTTCGCGAAATGGGTGTTGTGCCGCTTTTGAACCGCGAGGGCGAGGTCTCGATCGCCCAACGCATCGAACGCGGCCAGATCAAGACCCACAAGGCGATCGCCCGTTCGCCGATCGCGATCGAGCGGCTTTTGCATTTTATCGAAGAGCTTAATACGGGTAAGGCGAGCATTCGCGAAACCGTCGTTTTCTCGGAGCAGGCGGAAATTTCGGTCGAAGAGGACAAGGCCGAGGAATATATGCGTTGGACGCTCGAAGGATTGGAAAACATCCGCGAGCATTTCAAGGTCGCGTTGAAGACCTGGCTTTCGCTCATCAAGGAGCAGGAAAAGCAGGCCGGAAAAAAAGGCGGCAAACGTCTTCTTACGCTAAAGTACAAAACGGCCCGCCAGCGGCTTGAGGTTGCAAACGAGATCAAGAACCTGAATCTCACGGAGCGTGCCCTTCAGAAACTGATCGGTGCGATCCGCCAGGTCGTGGACGATATCCGTTCTGCCGAAAGGATCATCAAACGATGCACTGAAAAGATCGCGAAAAAGCCCGCACCGAAGACCAAGAAGGAACTTAAAGCACAGATCGATGCGGCAAAGGCGGTTCTAACGGCGATCGAAGACAAGTATCACTTGCCGGTCGTCGAGATCAAGCGTTCGTTCCATACGATCAGCGTCGGCGAATTCGAAACGAACAAGGCGAAGCGTGAACTTGTCGAGGCGAACCTCCGCCTCGTCGTCTCGATCGCAAAGAAATACACGAACCGCGGCCTGCAGTTCCTCGACCTTATTCAGGAAGGAAACATCGGTCTGATGAAGGCGGTCGATAAATTCGAATGGCGTCGCGGTTATAAATTCTCGACCTATGCAACGTGGTGGATCCGCCAGGCCATTACCCGTGCAATCGCCGATCAGGCACGCACGATCCGCATCCCGGTTCATATGATCGAGACGATCAACAAGCTCATCCGCACGTCGCGTCTGCTAGTGCAGGAACTTGGCCGCGAACCGACCTCCGAAGAGATCGCAAAGCGGATGGATATTCCGGTCTCTAAGGTGCGTAAGGTCTTGAAGATCGCGCAGGAACCGATCTCGCTTGAAACGCCGATCGGCGAAGAGGAAGATTCGCATCTCGGCGATTTTATCGAAGACCGCTCGATCCTAAATCCTGCGGAATCCGTAACGTTCTCGAACCTACGCGAGATCACCGACGAGGTGCTCGCGACCTTGACGCCACGCGAGGAAAAGGTCATAAAGATGCGTTTCGGCCTCGGGAATACAGGCTCGGAGCACACGCTTGAAGAGGTCGGACAGCACTTTGCCGTTACACGCGAACGCATCCGCCAGATCGAGGCAAAGGCTCTGCGTAAGCTGCGTCATCCATCGCGTTCACGCCGCCTCAAGGCCTTCCTCGAAGGCAAGCAAAACTAAGGGTTCATCTACGTTTGTTTAGAAAAAAGGTGCCGGGTTGATAAAACCTCGGCACCTTTTTTGACCTTTTCAGCAGCCGTCAAGCCGGGACAGACTTTATGCCCAACGCAAGCCGAGGCACTAAAGCCTTTGCGGCGTCGATCGCTCCTTTGATGTGGCGTTGGTTGGTGAAATGTCCGGCGACGAAGATGCCGGGAACGTTCGTCTCGAACGTCTCTTCCGAATAGACCGGAACCTCGCCGTACTTCCCCTGCTCGGTCGCAACGCCGAGATCCTTGAGCATGGTCAGGTCAGCGTCCGAACCGATGAGAACAAAAACAACGTCGGTCGGGATCGAAACCTTCTCGCCGGCCTCGCTTTCGAGTACCGTCTCCCCGACGCGAAATTCCTCGATCCGTCCAAGATAGAAAAGGCGCAGGCAGTGTTCGCCGAGAGCGTTTTCGAGCGGCTGCTTTACCCAAAATTTTATACAGCCTTGCTTTGGATCGTTATTCGTCCAATCGTCGCGGTAGATGGCAAGCGTCGTGTCCGCACCTTCTTCAGCGAGGAATAACGCCGCTTCGCCTGCGGAGTTTCCTCCGCCGACAACGAGGGCTTTCTTGCGAACCCACGGGTAGGTCTCGCGGAAATGATCGAATACGTGCGGCAGATCTTCGCCCGGGACATTCAGCTTTCGCGGATGATCCATCGCGCCAATCGCAAAAAGGACGTTGCGGGCCGTGTATTCGCCCTTGTCGGTGCGAACGGAAAAAATGTGCGGTTCGATCTCTTGTACCGCAAGCACAGTTTCCTCTGTCTGAATTTTCAGGTCGTTGTCGAGGGCGAAGCGGACGTAGTACGAGAGAAGTTCTTCGCGGGTCGGCTTTTCGCGTGCTGGCTTGAGCTCGCCCTCGGCGAACTCAAGCTCGTTCGTTGTCGAAAAGACCGTCAGGCCGACCGGATAATTGTAGATCGTGTTGCCGATAAGCCCTTTTTCGACAACGAGATAGTCGAGGCCCGCGCGCTCGGCTTCGTATGCTGCAGAAAGGCCTGCCGGGCCCGCACCGATGATCAAAAGGTCAAGCATCTTCGTACTGCTTCAGGGCGGCGATGAACACCTCGATCTGAGCCTTTGTGCTTTCGAGTTCGCGTTTTGATTCGAGGTAAGATTCCCACTGCATCGTTCCTGTAAGAGCTTTCAGCGTGTCTTCGTCGAGGGCGTGCGACATTACGACGAGGAGGTCGCTGAGCTTTTCGTGCCCATCGAGGAGCGATTGAATGATCGTGTATGCGAGCTTTCCCTGCTCGGCCGGGATCGCGGAGTCGGTGCTCATTCGTCGTCCTCCGTCGATTCGGCTTCCTGCTTTCTTTCGGGTCGCATATGCGGGAACAGGATGACGTCGCGGATCGAACGCTTGTTCGTCAAGAGCATCACCAGCCGGTCGATGCCGATGCCGATGCCCGCGGCCGGCGGCATCCCGTAGCTCAAAGCACGGACGTAATCCTCATCGAGCACCATCGCTTCATCATCGCCGCGTTCGCGTGCCTCGGCCTGATCGACAAAACGCTCGTACTGCTCACGCGGGTCGTTCAGCTCGCTAAAGCCGTTCGCAACCTCCATCCCGTTGATGAACAGCTCAAAACGCTCAGCGATCTGCGGATCCTCTGGCGATGCCTTCGAAAGCGGCGAGATGGATTTCGGATAGTCGACAATGAAGGTCGGCAGAAGCAAATTCGATTCAACCGCCAGTTCAAACAGTTCAACGACGGTGTTGGCATGATCTTTCTCAGTAAAGTTCAGTTCATCAAACCTTTTTTCATAAAGCTCCCAGTTCTTTATCTTGCTTTCTTTAACAAACTCAGGTGAAGCGGGGATGTGCGGCGTAACGCCAGCATCATACCCTTTAAGTTGTAGAGATTCTATTGCGTCGTCGTCGTTTCCCTTAAAGAATGGACCTTCGCTTTCTTCGCCAGCTTTATGAAGAAAGATTGGTCGGGCACGCCTTTTCTTGGAAGCATCTAGTGATTCCTTTACACAAAAAGCGAACTTCCAGTCGTCGATCCAGTGGCTGTTATCAAACTTGTCATTAATTTGTTGCACTTCTGGCATAGCAAGTTGAACTTCTGGCATAGCAAAATGAAGTCGCGCTACGGTGTCCTTCATAGAAACTCTATCGAAACGACTGAAGTCTATCTCGTTTTGTTCGTACATCACTTTCAAGCTACCCGTCGCCTTCTGAACGCTTTCCTGGATGAGCTTTTCACAGAAATCCATCATCCCGTTGACGTTCATATACGCACAGTAGAATTCGAGCATCGTGAACTCGGGATTGTGCTTGTATGAGATGCCTTCGTTACGGAAATTGCGATTCAGCTCGTACACCTTTTCAAAGCCGCCGACGAGCAGACGCTTTAGGTAAAGCTCAGGCGCGATGCGTGCGTAAAGGTCGATGTCAAGGGCGTTGTGATGCGTTTTGAAGGGCTTGGCAGCCGCACCCGTTGCCTTTGGCGTGAGCATCGGCGTCTCGACCTCGATGTAGCCGTTGTCCTCGAGGAAGTGGCGAATGGATGAGATGGTCTTTGCCCGCACCTCGAATGTTTCGCGTGTCGAAAGCTCATGCTTTTCACCCGCCATTTCCACACGGAGGCTCGACGCGATCAGGTCGAGATATCGCTTTCGCTGCTTTATCTCGGCATCTTCGATACCGTGGACCTTGTCGGGCATCGGCGAGAGAGCCTTCGATAGAAAAGTTAGCCGCTCGACGTGAACACTCACTTCGCCCGTGTTCGTCACGAACAAATATCCTTCGACGCCGATGAGATCGCCGTGGTCAAGTATCTGCCAGGCCTCCCAAGCGGTTTCAGGTTCGCGGTCCGGTTGGCCGTCATTTCGTGCGAGCGTGAACTGCCCTTTTTTCGCGTAGATCTGCAGCTTCTCGCGGCCATCGGTCAGGTGAACGAAATTGCCGCGGATCGGTGTTGCAATGCGACCTGCGATGCGGACGCCGCCGAGGGCTTTGAGCGTTTCGTTGAGCTTGTCTTTTAACTCTGCGGGCGGACGCGTTCCCGGCTCAAGAGTTGCACGCACGTCGGCCATTTCTTTCGCCGCAGCGGCAACGGGGCCAAACGCCTTTAGATTCGAGACCGTGTCTTCCTTTCCTGACAAGGACGAACGCTCGAATTTATTCGGATACGCATTTCCCACCAGCTCGACAAAACGTGCGAGATGTTCGCCGCGAGCCTCGGTCTGGTCGTTGGGGACAACAATTTCGTCAAATGAAGGTAATGTCATCGGCAAAACTTTAATTTAATCAAAGTTTACGAGATTTTGAAACCGGACGGGCGACTGACACAGCTTAGGATTTTGCCCCGCGGGTGATAGAGTTTAATCATCGAAACGGAAAGATCCGCACAAGGCCCCTCAAAAGGCTTTGGCGCGGGATTTTTGCGTCTCGAAGTGTTTATGGGCGACTCTCTCGCTTCCGCAATTGAATACGTCAAGGACGGCGCGCGCCTGCTGTCAGTGAGCGGCCTTACGACGCCCTCAGCACGTGCGTACTTTGTCGCGCGTCTTTTTGCGGGATCCGGACGGCGAATTGCCTTCATCACGTCGTCGAATAACGAAGCGGAAGAGTACGCGGCCGAGATCGGATCATTCTCGAAGATCGTTTCCTCGAATTCCGTCGCCGTCGGCCTGCTTCCCGCCTTTGAGAGCGACCCGTATTCAGGAACTTCGCCGCACGCCGGCACCAAAGAGACGCGTGCCTTGACGCTTTTCAACCTTGCGAATGACGCGATCGACATCGCGATTCTACCGGTCCGCTCTCTTCTTTTTCGTACACCCGAAGGGAGCGAAATTCGAGATCTCGGCATTTTCCTTAAAACCGGAGACTGGTTCGAGCCGACCGAGGTGCGTAAAAAGCTGATCGCTAGCGGTTACCTTTTGGAAGATCCGGTTGCGGGACAAGGGCAATATTCGTTTCGCGGCGGCATCGTAGATATATGGCCTGCAGGAGCAGACGAGCCGGTTCGCGTAGAATTCTTCGGCGATGAGATCGAATCCATGCGGAAGTTCGACCCTGAAACGCAGCGTTCGGTCGATCACATCTCAGAGATCGTCGTGCCGCCGATGCGTGCCTATGCCATTTCTAACGACACGTTTCGCGAATGGGCGGCTGAAGCGAAAGATCACTGGCGCGACGCGAAGTATCAACGAAACCTAGCCGACCGAACTTCGTTCGCCAAAGAGGGCGAAGATTTCAGCGGTTGGGAATATCAGCTTCCGCTTGTGCAGCCGTTGTCTTCATCGGCATTCGACCACCTAAAGGATTTCGTTTTTGTTTTTGACGAACCTGCGCTGATCGAAACAACCGCACGCACGCTTCACGAACACCTCGAAGCTCGATTCGAAGCCGTTGATGCCGATGGCGATATCGCTCTCGAACCAAAACACTTGTTCTTAAGCCTAGAAGAACTTCGCGAAAGGATCATCACGGCTCCTCGGCTTGAGCTTCGAGCGCTCGGGCGCAGCGATTCGGCGGTAGATGCTGAGTTCATTGTTGACGGAGCGATCGAGGGAAATTCAAAGCTCGCGTTCCTGTTCGTGAGCGACGAAAAAGAGACGGAGATCGAACTTCGTTCTCAGGTCGCACGCAAATATCGCGGCGATCTCGCGGCACTCGCTGCTGACCTGAAGAGAGATGCGGCCACGCCTACCTTCGTGCTTGAGACCGTCGGCATGGCACAGCGTTTCGGCGAGATCCTGGATCAATACGACGTGACTTTCTCGGGCAGAGATATCCGCGTTGGGCATGTTGCCGCCGGATTCTCGATGCCAAATGAAGGCATTTCATTCCTCTCGGAAACAGACATCTTCGGCGAAACGTCGGTCGCCGAGCCGGTCGAACCCAAACGTCGAAAGAGCCTTCTCGGTGTATTTATCTCCGACTTTCGAGACTTAAAGCCCGGCGATTTCGTCGTGCACGTCGATCACGGGATCGGACGTTTTGCGGGCCTCGAAACGATTACGACGCAAGGCAGCGAGCGTGAATTCATGCTGCTCGTCTATGCCGACGACGCCAAGCTGTTCGTCCCCGTCGAGCGTGCGGACCTCATCTCACGTTATTCGTCGGGCGAAGCGGCTGCCCCAACGCTCGATCGTCTCGGCGGAATCGGCTGGCAAAAGACCAAGGCAAAGGCAAAGCGCGCCATGCGCGATATGGCGGACGAGCTTCTAAAGCTTTATGCCGAACGAAAGCTCGTTACAGGCCACGCGTTCCCGCCCGATATGCCGTGGCAGCATGAATTCGAGGACGCTTTTCCCTACGACCTGACCGCCGATCAGGCGGCCTCGATCGAAGCCGTGAAAAGCGATATGGAAACGCCCTCACCGATGGATCGGCTCATCATCGGCGATGTCGGCTACGGCAAGACGGAGGTCGCTATGCGTGCCGTTTTCAAGGCCGTGATGGACGGCAAACAGGCCGCCGTTCTGACGCCAACGACCGTGCTTGCGTACCAGCATTATGAGACGTTCAAAAAGCGGTTTGCGGCGTTCCCTGTGAAGGTCGAGCTGCTCTCGCGCTTTCGCACAGCCAAAGAGCAGAAGCAGGTTGTTGAATCGGCCGCAAAGGGCGAGATCGATGTGCTTATCGGCACGCATCGGATACTTTCAACCGACGTCAAGCTACCAAAGCTCGGCCTCGTTGTTATCGACGAAGAACAGCGTTTCGGCGTCGGCCACAAAGAGAAACTCAAGCAGCTTAAGAAAAAGGTCGATGTCCTTACGCTCTCTGCGACGCCGATCCCGCGGACGCTGAATATGTCGCTTCTCGGAATGCGCGATATGTCCGTGATCGAAACACCGCCGCGCGACCGCCTTGCGATCAACACGCAGGTCGTGCAATTCTCCGAAAGCGTGATCCGCTCGGCGATCGAACTCGAACTCGCGCGAGGCGGGCAAGTTTTTGTGATACACAACCGCATAGAGTCGATCGATTCGATCGCCGCCCTCATCGGCAAGATCGTTCCCGAAGCTCGTATTGCTATCGGGCACGGGCAAATGAACGAGTCCGAGATGGAACGCGTTATGCTCGATTTTATCGATTACAAATACGACGTTCTTGTCGCGACAACGATCATCGAGAACGGCATCGATATACCGCGTGCGAATACGATCATCATCAATCGAGCCGATAACTACGGACTCTCACAGCTCTACCAGCTTCGCGGACGCGTCGGTAGATCGAATCGGCGGGCTTACGCGTATCTGTTGATCCCGAGCGAACTAGAGTTGACGCCGATCGCAAGAAGGCGGCTTTCTGCCATCAGGGAATTCTCGGACCTCGGGGCGGGATTTCGTCTTGCGGCGCTCGACCTCGAACTTCGCGGTGCCGGGAACATCCTGGGCGGACAGCAATCTGGACACCTCGACGCACTCGGCTTCGACCTTTACACGAAGATGCTCGAACGGACGATCGCCGAACTCAAAGGCGAAGAGGTCGCGGATGAGGTCGGTGTTTCCATCAATCTCGGCGTCGATGTTTCGATCCCGAAAGGCTACATTCAGGAGGCATCGCAGCGGCTGCGTACGTATAAGAGGATCGCGTCGGCAGATTCGCGCGAGGCTCTTGATGCGATCCGAGGCGAGATCGAAGACCGTTATGGCCGGCTGCCGCGCGAGGTCGAAAATCTGCTCGACTACGGCCGCTTGCGTCAGCTTGCCGAGCGCCTCCGCGTTGTTTCGATCGAAAAGGCAGGTGCGGCGATCGCGATCAAATGCGGCGAAACCACGCGGATCGATCCGGAAAAACTGCTTCGCGCACTCGACAATGTCGAAGGAGCGGGCTTCTCGCCGAATGGCATCTTCCGAACGCCGGTGAAACCGGGCGAGACACCGATCATTACCGCAATCGACACGATAAGCTCTTTAGCTGCTTGATTTACATTGAGGCCATGGAGTGATCGCGGCTACGGAATGATGGAAAGGAAATGCGCATAACGCAACAAAGATCGTCGATCGGCGTTGTGGAGATCGCCGACTTTCAAACAAAATGGCGATTGACGTTCGTTCGCATAAAACTTACTCGCCGGCAATTGCATCAAATATTCCGGTTTGCAAATCCGTTCAGGTAAGGCTATAAACTTTCTTTTGCGCAAAGAAGTTTTTAGCTAAAGATCATAAAAATGAAGTATTTAAGAAGCACTATGGTAATCGGCCTCACGCTCGCCGCCCTCGGCACCTTCGCAACGGCCCAGGAGACAGCGACCCGTGTAGTTGACGAGGTAGTAGCGGTCGTAAACGACAGCGTCATCACGCTTTCGCGGGTCAAGAGCGTCAAGAAGGACCTTGTCGATTCATACGTCAAAGAAGGCAAAACGCCCGAAGAAGCTAAACGGCTCGTTGACGAGAAAGAGGGCGAGCTGATCGCGAACCTCATCAATGAGGAGCTTCTGATGCAAAAGGCAAAAGAGGTCGGACTCGATTCTTCGATCGAAGCCGACATCAACGCCCGTTTTGTCCAGATCATGAAGGACAACAACCTTAAGACGATCGATGCGCTCTACCAGATGATGCGATCGCAGGGCTACGAGCCGGATGACATCAAAGAGAACTGGCGTACGCAAGCGACCCGCGACAAGGTGATCCAGGAGCTTGTGCAAAAGAAGGTCTTCTGGGAAGCGACGCCAAAAGAGCTAAAGGATTATTTTGAAGCCCACAAGGCAAAGTTCATAAAGCCGGAGACCGTTTCATATAGTGAGATCTACCTCGGTTTTGCAGGCCGTGACGAAGCTGCGGTCCGCGCAAAGGCAAAGGAGATATATGATGAGCTGAAGAAGGGCGTGAGCTTTGACGAACTTGCCAAAGCGAATTCCGACCCGGGCATCGTTACGGAAGGTGCCGGCAAAGCCGAGAAAGTGGCGGTGAATACGCTAACCGACGTCGTCAAGAAACCG
>JAANMX010001310.1_pt1 | contig 28684 bp, 25 predicted proteins | sample 7279681 | NCBI WGS metagenome assembly JAANMX01 (sample SAMN14094542, study PRJNA606508) | bioreactor metagenome | isolation source: A lab-scale SPAN reactor treating ammonium-rich wastewater day 351 | place: Ireland: Galway | collected 2018-01-01 | reverse complement strand
GCGGCCGGCAGGGCCGGCAGCAACAGCGATGCGATCGTCAGGACAAGGCGGAGGATCTTCATGCTCGGGCATCCATGGCAATTGCCTGGACCCGGCGCATCGGCTGGCGCGGATCGCCCGCATCAGACCAGAGGCTGTCGCCCGCAGGCGACGGGACCGCATGGGTCCAGGCAGAGGGGAAAGACGGGGGGCCGCGCGTCAGCACCAGCACCGGACGGACCGCACCGCGCACCTGCGCCGCGCCCGGCGCCACGGCCGGCCGCACCCAGGGCATCGGCCGGGCCGGCAGGACGGGGTCGACCCCCGAGGCCAGCAGCGGCGGGTGGCAGACCGGGCAGTCGCGGCATTCCTGCGGCGCGGGATGTTCGTTGCCTTGGGCGTCCAGCCAGACGGTGCGGGCATGGCCCTCGGCGCAGATGACGACCTCTTGCAAGGGGCCCGACGCCGCCGCGGCCAGGTGGGCGGGCATCGCCGCACCCGTCCCCGCCCATCCCGCAACGAGAAGAAGGAGAATCGCGGCAAAGGCGAAAAGGCGCTGGGCCCGTTTATGGTTCGCGCGGCGGCACATGTCGCCGGTCTATGCCTTTGCCCGGCCGCAAGCGTTGATCTAGGTCAAGCCAAATACAATGACGCGAGGTCACAGGGGGCCGGTCGCGGACAGGGACGCCGCCCTGCGACATTCTGTCATGACGGAAATCCGAGTTTTTCCCTCTGCCTTTGACTTATCTCAAGCCATGCGTCGCGCAACGGCCCTAGAACAAGACACGACGGGCGGGTTTGCCGCCCGGACCACCAAGGAGAACACGATGTTCCACAATTCCCTCGCCGCTGCTGCCGCCGCGCTGCTGGCCCTTGCCGCCCCCGCGTTCGCTGCGACCCACGAGGTGCATATGCTCAACAAGGGCGAATCGGGCGCCATGGTGTTCGAGCCGGCCTTTGTCCGCGCCGAGCCCGGCGACGTCATCAACTTCGTCCCCACCGACAAGAGCCACAACGTCGAAGCGATCAAGGAAATCCTGCCCGAAGGCGTGGAAACCTTCAAAAGCAAGATCAACGAATCCTATACGCTGACCGTGACCGAACCGGGGCTCTATGGCGTGAAATGCACGCCGCATTTCGGCATGGGCATGGTCGGGCTGGTGCAGGTGGGCGAGGCGCCCGATAACCTCGACGCCGCCAAGACCGCCAAGATGCCCAAGAAGGCGCGCGAGCGCATGGATGCCGAACTGGCCCAGGTCAACTGACCGGGGCCGGCGACCACCGCCCAAGGGGGAAACAAGCGCGGCGCGAGACACTCGCCCGCGCCTTTCTTGATGAAAGTCGTGTCTTATCCGCCCCCCGCCATGGCCAAACGCCCGGCGCATCCCCATATGCCGGACAGGACGACACCCCGGAGGGCAATGGCATGACCAGGATCGACTTGACCGAACAGGGTTTTATCGTCGAGGCGCAGGAACTGGCCGCGGCCTTCGGCGTCGAGCCGGGCCAGGTGCCCGAACTGATGCGCGCCAATCGCATCACCACCCGCTGCGAGACCGGCGAGGGCGAGGATGCCGGGCGCCATCGCCTGACCTTTTTCTTCCGGAACCAGGCGCTGCGCCTGACCGTCGACGCCGAGGGCACGATCCTGAAACGCGCGCGCTTCGACGTCCCGGCCCGCAACGCCGGGGCGCGCTGAACACGCAGGCGGGGCATCCGGCCAGCCGAAAGCCCCGCGCCCGGTCACGACGCAAGGACGCGCGGGAACAGGACTTCCTCTTCCAGATGGATATGGGCGACCACGTCGTCGCACAGCTTGCGCAAGCCGGTGTAAAGCGCCGTCCACGAACCGCAGGCGCCGGCCGGCAGGGTCAGGCCATGGGTCACATGCTCGATCCGGCGCAGCAGCTCGGCAGTATCCTCATGCTCGGCCCGCATGATGCGAATCGGCCCGGCCAGCATGGCGCCGCCGCCTTGCAGGATGGCGGGGAACAGCACGGTTTCCTCCTTGGCCATGTGCGATTCCAGGTCGTCGCGCAGCGCGATCAGCGCCTCGGTCAGGCCCAGGGGGGCCTCGTCATGGTCGCCATGCACCATCTCGACCCGGTCGGCCAGGCCGATCAGCCAGCCCAGCTCCTCGCGGTGGGTGTCGTGATAGCGGCTCAGGATATGGTCGATCAGCGCCGAGGTCTCGGTCGGGGCGTCGCGGCCGGCATTGTCGATCAGCGCCTGCAATTCGGCGGTCAGCGCCGGCAGGGCGATGCCGGCCTTTTCGGCGGCTTCGGCCAGGCCGGCACTGGCACCGCAGCAAAAGCTGATGCCGGCGCGGCGGAACACCTCGGCGGCGCCGGGCAGCCGGGCGGCGATGTCGCCGACGGGGGTGTCTGGGGCAAGGGTGATGTCAGTCATGATGGTCTCCTCCATGGGGGGCGGGTCGAGAGGGGGCCCAGGCTTGGGCCAGGGGCGGGCCGAGGCGCAGCAGATCGACCGCGCGGGCGGCGATCTGGGCGGTGACTTCGGCCAGGCTTTGCGGGCGCAGGTAGAAGGCCGGCACCGGCGGCAGGATTACCGCGCCCATCCGGGTCGCGGCCTGCATGTTTTCCAGATGCGCCAGGGTCAGCGGCGCCTCGCGCGCCAGCAGCACCAGCGGCCGGCGTTCCTTCAGCTGCACCCCGGCGGCGCGGGGCAGCAACCCGTCGTCGAAGCCATGCGCGATGGCCGCGAGGCTGCGCATGGAACAGGGCGCGACGATCATGCCCGCGACCGGGCACGACCCCGAGGCGATGGCCGCGCCCAGGTCGCGCTGCGCATGCACGCGCGCGGCCAGCGCCTGCAAGGCGGTCAGCGCGTCCGGCCCGACCTCTTCGGCCAGCGTGCGCCGCGCCATGTCCGAGACGACCAGGTCGATTTCCGCCCCGGCGCGGGCCAGCGCGCGGGCGCAATCCAGCGCCAGAACCGCGCCCGAGGCTCCCGAGACGCCCAGCACCACCCTCATGGCAGCACCGCGGCCAAAAGCGCCTCGGCCCGCGCCTCGTGCGCCGGGTCAAGCCGCATGACCCGGCCCCATTCGCGGCTGGTCTCGGCGCCGATCTTGGTGGTGGCGTCCAGCCCCAGCTTGCCCGCCAGCCCCTCCACGGGCGAGGCGAAGTCCAGGTAGTCCATCGGCGTGCGGTCCAGCAGCATCACGTCGCGGCCGGGGTCCATCCGGGTCGAGATCGCCCAGGCGATGTCGTCCCAGCTGCGCACGTCGATGTCGCGGTCCACGACCACCACCAGCTTGGTATAGCTGAATTGCGGCAGCATCCCCCACAGCGCCATCATCACCCGCCGCGCCTGGCCGGGATAGCGCTTGTCGATCGCCACCACCGCCATGCGATAGGAACAGGCGGCGGGCGGCAGCCACAGGTCGGTGATCTCGGGGATCTGGGCGCGGATCACCGGCAGGGCGAGATCGTTGAACACCTCGCCGATGACCGAGGGCTCGTCGGGCGGCCGGCCGGTGACGGTCGACAGGTAAAGCGGATCGCCCCGGCAGGTGATGCGGCTGACGCGCATGACCGGAAAGGGCTCGACGGCGTTGTAATAGCCGGTGTGGTCGCCGAAGGGGCCCTCGGGTGCGGTCTCGCCGGGATGCACCCAGCCCTCGATGACGATTTCGGCGCGGGCCGGGACCATCAGCGGAACGGTCTGCGCCGCGACCAGTTCGGTCCGCGCGCCGCGCAGCACGCCGGAAAAACCCAGTTCGGAAACCGTCTCGGGCAGCGGCAGCGCGGCGGCCAGCAGCAGCGCCGGATCGGCGCCAAGCGCGATGGCGACCGGCATCGGCTCGTCCGCCTGCGCCCAGCTGCGGTGATGCGCCGCACCGCCGCGATGCGCCAGCCAGCGCAGGATCAGCCGGTCGGGGCCCAGCACCTGCGCGCGATAGACGCCTAGGTTGTAGCGGGTCAGATCCTCGGCCCGGCTGTCCTGCGGCCGGGTCAGCACCACCGGCCAGGTGATCAGCGGCCCGCCGTCCTCGGGCCAGGGCGTCTGCACCGGCAGCGAATCGAGGCCGGGCAGTTCGGCCTCTTGCACCGGCCCGTGGCGCAAGAGCTTCGGCCGCGTCGCCAGCGCCGCGCGCAGCATGGGCCAGCGCGACATGGCGTCGCGCATGCCCTCGACCGGGGCCGGGCTGCGCAGCGCGGCCAGGAATTCGCCAAAGCCCGCGACCTCGTCCGGCTGCAGGCCCAACCCGGCCGCGACCCGCGCCCTGGTGCCGAAAAGATTGGCGATGACGGGGATGCGCGCGCCCTCGGGCCGGTCGAAGCGCAGCGCCGGCCCGCCGCGGCGCAGGCAGGCCAGCTCGACCGCCGTCATCTCGTGGCGCAGCGACACCGGCTCGGCGATGCGCGCGAACTCGCCCCGCGCCTCCAGCCAGGACAGAAAGGCCCGCAGGTCGGGAAATGAGGGAAGGCTGCGCATCAAGGGCTCCGGCAGGCCCGCGGCAAGGCGGGCGGATCATGGCGGAAAGGCTAGGCGGGAATTTCCGCGGCTGATTTGACGAATATCAATCACAGCGCCGATTGGTCGGTCTAGACCCGGAACATGACCCAGCGCCCCACCCTGCCGCCGCTGCTGATGCGGCTTCCGCCCCCGCCGCTTTCCCGCCCGGCCCTTGGCCTGGCGCTGACCGCGTTCCTGCGCCGGATCGCCGCGAAGAACCCGGCGATCCTGGCGCGCCTTGGTCCCTATGGCCAGGCGCGCTTCCTGCTCGATGTCAGCGACGGGCCGTTCCTGCTGCTGATGCAGCCCCAGGCGCAGCGACTGACCGCCCATCCGCGCCATGCCCCCGAGCCCGAGCATGACGCCGCGATCCGGGGCGGGCTGGCGGCGTTCCTGGCCATGCTGCATGGCGCCGAGGACGGGGATGCGCTGTTCTTTTCCGGCGAGTTGCAGATCGGCGGCGATACCTCGGCGGTTCTGGCGCTGCGCAATGCGCTGGACGATGCCGAGCTGGACCTGACCGAGGAACTGGCGGCGCTGACCGGCCGGCCGCTGGGGCGCTGGCTGCGCCGCGGCTCGGCGCTGGTCGCGCGCAGAAGCGGGCTGGTTCTGTCCCGACAAGAGGTGATGCCATGATGGAGCTGGTCTGCCCGGCCGGAACCCCGGCGGCCCTGCGCGCCGCGGTCGATGCGGGGGCGCATACGGTCTATTGCGGCTTTGCCGACGAAACCAATGCCCGCAACTTCCCCGGCCTGAACTTCAGCCGCGAGGAACTGGCCGAGGGCATCGCCTATGCCCATGCCCGCGGCGCGCATGTGCTGGTGGCGATCAACACCTTCCCGCGCGCCGGCGACCAGGCGCTGTGGCACCGCGCCGTCGGCGACGCCGCCCGGCTGGGCGCGGATGCGGTGATCCTGGCCGACCTGGGCCTGATCGCGCATGCCGCCGAGGCCCATCCCGGCCTGCGGCTGCACCTGTCGGTGCAGGCCGCCGCCGCCAATCCCGACGCGATCAACTTCTATGCCGAAACCTTCGGCATCCGTCGGGTCGTGCTGCCCCGCGTGCTGTCGGTCGAGGAGATCACCGCCATCAACCGCGAGATCGAGGTGGAAACCGAGGTCTTCGTCTTTGGCGGGCTCTGCGTCATGGCCGAGGGGCGCTGTTCGCTGTCCTCCTATGCCACCGGGCTGTCGCCGAACATGAACGGCGTCTGCTCGCCCGCCAGCCACGTCGCCTACGCCGATGTCGCCGGCAATCACGAGGCGCGGCTGGGCGATTTCCTGATCCACCGCACGCCCAAGGGCATGCCGGTGCCCTATCCGACGCTGTGCAAGGGCTGCTTCAGCTCGCCCGACGGCAAGGGCGGCGGCCAGACCGGCCATATCTTCGAGGATCCGGTCAGCCTGGACGCGACCCGGCTGATCCCGGCGCTGCAGAAGGCCGGGGTCAGCGCATTGAAGATCGAGGGGCGGCAACGCTCGCGCGCCTATGTGGCGCAGGTGGTGCGCGCCTTCCGCGCCGCCGTCGAGGCCGCCGACCAGGGCGCGCCCATGCCCGAGGGACTGCTTGCGCGGCTGACCGAGGGCCAGGCCGCGACCACCGGCGCCTATGCCAAGACCTGGAGATGACCATGGACCTGACCGTCGGCCCCATCGCCTTTTTCTGGAGCGCGGAGCAGGTCCGCGCCTTTTACCGGACGCTGGCCGATACCCCCGTTCAGCGGGTGGTGATCGGCGAATGGGTCTGCTCGAAGCGCCTGCCCTTCTGGCAGCACGAGATCCCCGCCGCGGTCGAGGTGCTGCAGGCCGCAGGCAAGGAGGTGGCGCTTTCCACGCTGACGCTGATCACGCTCAAGCGCGAGCGGCGACAGACGGCCGAGCTGTTCGCCTCGGGCCTGCCGGTCGAGATCGCCGACCTGACCGCGCTCCAGCACCTGCCCGAGGGCGCCCCCTTCTGGGTCGGCCCGACGGTCAACGTCTATAACGAGGGCACGCTGGAATGGCTGGCCGCGAAAGGCGCGCAGCGCATCTGCCTGCCGCCCGAGCTGCCGCTGGAATCGGTGGCGCAGCTGGCCCGCGCCGGGCAGGACGCCGGCGTCGCGGTCGAGGTCTGGGGCCATGGCCGGGCGCCGCTGGCGATCTCGGGGCGCTGCTATCACGCGCGGCTGCACGACCGCGCCAAGGACAGCTGCCAGTTCGTCTGCGCCGAGGATCCCGACGGCCGCACGGTCGAGACGCTGGAGGGCCAGCCCTTCCTGACCGTGAACGGCGTGCAGACGCTGAGCTATACGCATATGAGCGTCGCGGGACAGGCCGATGCCCTGCGCGATGCCGGCGTCGCCGCGCTGCGGCTTTCGCCGCAGCCGGGCGATTTCGCCGCCGTGGCCCGGCTTTACGCCCAATTGCTGGAAAGCGGGCTTTCGCCGCAGGACGCCCTGGCCGGCTTGCGCCGCATCCAGCCCGGCGCCATCTTTGCCCAAGGGTTCCTGGAGGCGCGCCCCGGCGCCGCCCCCTGCCCATGACCCCATCTTGACGGAGACGCGCGATGTCCACCTCGGAACGCATGCGCAACTATCGCGGGCCGGTGCTGCTGAGCCACGGCTTCCGCGCCTTCTTCCTGATCTCGGCGCTCTGGGCGGCGCTGGCCATGGCGATCTGGGTGGCCATGCTGGCGGGGGCCGAGATCCTGCCCCTGGCCTTCGACCCGTTCAGCTGGCACGCCCATGAATTCCTTTACGGCTATCTCGGCGGGGTCATCGCCGGCTTCCTGCTGACCGCGGTGCCGAACTGGACCGGGCGGCTGCCGGTGATGGGGGCGCCCCTGGCCGGGCTGGTCGGGCTGTGGCTTCTGGGCCGGGCCGCGGTCGGGGTTTCGGCGCTGCTCGACTGGCGCGTGGTCCTGCTGGCCGATCTGGCCTGCGGGCTCATGCTGCTGGCCTTCCTGGCGCGCGAGATCCTGCACGGCCGGAACTGGCGCAACCTGCCGGTTCTGGCGCTGCTGGGACTGTTCGCCGCCGGCAACGCGCTGTTCCATGTCGAGGCCGCCCGCGGCGACGCGGCCTTCGAGGGCATGGGGATGCGGCTGGGCCTGGCCGCGGGCCTGATGCTGATCGCGCTGATCGGCGGGCGCATCATCCCCAGCTTTACCCGCAACTGGCTGGCGGCGCGGGGGGCGCAGCAACTGCCGGCGCCCTTCGGCCGCGGCGACGGGCTGGTGCTGGGGCTGACCGGGGTGACGCTGGCGGGCTTCGTCGCCCTGCCCGACGGCCGGGCCATGCCCTGGCTGATGCTGGCCTGCGGCGCGGCGCATCTGTGGCGGCTGGCGCGCTGGCAGGGGGCGCGGACCGGGGCCGAGCCGCTGCTTTGGGTGCTGCACCTGGCCTATGGCTTCCTGGCGCTCGGCTTCTGGGCCGAGGCGGCGGCGGGCCTGGGCCTGATGGCGGCGGCACCGGCGCGGCATGTCTGGCTGGCCGGCGCCATCGGGCTGATGACGCTGGCGGTGATGAGCCGGGCGAGCCTGGGCCATAGCGGGCGGGCGCTGCATGCCGGGCGCGGCACCACGGCGCTTTACCTGGCGCTCGCCGCCTCGGTGGTGCTGCGGCTGCTGGCCGGGGTGCTGCCGGCGCAGGTCTGGCTGCTGCACCTGTCGGGGACGCTGTGGGTTCTGGCCTTCGGCGGCTTCGCCCTGCTCTACCTGCCGGTGCTGGCGCGGCCGCGCGTGGCGAAAAAGCCGGTCTCGGGCGCAAGGCGGACAGCCTGAAGCGCACCACGAAAAGAAAGGCCCGGTCGTCGCGACCGGGCCTTTTCCATTGTGCGGGCCTTGGCGGCCTTGCAGGTCAGGCGGGCTGCAGCCGGCAGGCCCCCTGGCACCAGCCCATGACCGCCGCCTGATCGGCGGGAAGCGGCATGGCGAGCCCGTCTGCAAAGGCCTGGAACGCCGGCAGGTTCAGCCCGTTCACCCCGGCCAGCACCGGGATGCCGCGCGACAGTGCCTCGGCGATCAGGGGCGCAAAGCCGCGGCCCTCGGATTCCTGCTTGCCGAACTTGTTGACCAGCAGCAGGTCGGCGCCGGGCAGCGCGGCGGCGACGCCCAGCACCGCCGCCTCCAGCACGCCGGCGTCCAGCCGGCAGCCGCGGGCGCCGTTGCCGCGATCCTCGCTGATGCGCAGCACCGGGCCGTCGGGCAGCACGCGCAGGTCCATGTCGCATTTGACGCGGCCCTCGCGCTCGGGGTTGGTCTGCACCGTCCCGGCCAGCCGCAGCCCCGCCGCCTGCGCCGCCCCGGCAAGGGCGGCAAGGAAGCGGTCGTTCGCGCCGCGGCCGGGCAGGCTGACATAGGCCAGTTGCATCACGCCCGCCTTTCCGGGTCGAAGGAAACGCCCGAGATCTCGGCCCCGGCGACCAGCCCGTCCAGGTAGTCGCGGCTGGCGCGCAGCCAGGCCGCCTTGTCATGCGCCTGACGCAATTGCGGCAGCACGGCCTGGAACGGCAGCACCGCGCCCTGCGCGCGCGCATCCAGGCGGACGACATGCAGGCCATAGCGGGTTTCGGCCAGGGCCAGCGTGCCTTCCTCCATCGTGGCCAGCACGGCCTCGAACTCGGGGACGGTATCGCCCGAGGTCAGCTGCCCCAGAACCCCGCCGGCATTCTTGGAAGAACAGGCGCTCAACTCGGCCGCCAGTTCGGCAAAGCGGCGCGGCTGGGCGCGCAACTGGGCCAGCACCGCCTCGGCCTTGGCCCGCGCCTGGGCACGGGCCTCGGCATCGTCGGGGGCGGCGGCGAACAGGATATGCGCCGCCTCGAAAAGCGAGGGGGCGCGGAACTGTTCGGGATGGGCGGCGTAATGCGCGGCCAACGCCGCCTCGTCGGCGGGCGCGGGCCGGATCTTCTGGTCCAGCAGGGCGCGGATCGCGGCCTCGTCCTCGGTCTCCCACTGGCCGGGGGCAAGCTCGGCCGGTTCGGCCGCGATGCCCTGGGCGCGGGCTTCCTGCAGCAGAAGCTCGCGCACCGCCAGCGCCCGCGCGGCGGCGCGCCAGGCATGGCCGGGCTTGCCCTTGGGCGCGGGGTGGTTCTGCGCCTCGGCCGCGATGCGGCCGGGGTCCAGGGTCACGCCGTTCACGACGACGGGCGGCAAGAGCGGTTTCACCTCCATCGCCGCTTACTCCGCCGGGTGGCGCTTGGCCGGGTAACGCTTGGTCCGCACGATCTGGTAGCCCGGCCGCCACAGGTAGCGCACGGGGGCCGAGATCATGTGGACCAGCCGCGTGAACGGGAACAGCAGGAAGATGGTCAGCCCCAGCAGGATATGCAGCTTGAAGAGCCAATGCACGCCCACCAGGTGATCCGCCGCGCCCGAGCGGAAATAGACGATGCCCTGCGCCCAGGACATCAGCCGCGTCATCTCGTGCCCGTCCAGGTGCTGCATCGAGACCAGGATGGTCGCAAGCCCCAGCACCAGCTGGGCGACCAGCAGGGCCAGGATGCCGGTATCGGCCAGCGTCGTATGGGCGCACACCCGCGGGTCGGTCAGCCGGCGATGCAGCAGCATCCCGCCGCCCACCAGCGCCATGACCCCGGCGATGCCGCCGGCGGTCATCGCCAGCACCTGCTTGGCGCCATGGCTGATGCCGAAGGCGTCGAACACCGCGATCGGGGTCAGAAGCCCGACCAGATGGCCGAAGAAGATCACCAGCACGCCGACATGGAACAGGACCGAACCGATGACGAATTGCCGCCGCCGCAGGATCTGGCTGGACTTGGATTTCCAACTGAACGGATCCTGGTCATAGCGGATGATCGAGCCGAGGATCATCACCGTGATGGCGATATAGGGATAGATCCCGAAAAGGAAATTGTTCATCTGCTCCTCCTCATTGCGCCGGGTTCGCGACGCGCGGGGCGTCCATGCGGGCAAGGATGTCGCGGCTGACCGGGCAGCCGGCATTGGGGTCGGGACCGAAAGTGACCTGCGCCTCTTCCCAGACGGCATCCAGCGCGGCCAGATCCTCGGGGTCGTCGTCGGGGGCGGCGGCCAGCTCCTCGGGCAGTTCGGGCGGCTCGGTCACGACCAGCGCCACCAGCGCGCTCAGCACGCCGGCATAGGCGCTTTCGCGCCGCGTCAGCCGATCGGCCAGCGCGACCAGGATATGGGCGGCATCGGCCAGCAGCGCCTCGGCCTCGGGCAAGGGCCGGGTGGACAGGTATTCCAGCAGCACCGGCAGGTGGTCGGGCAGTTCCGGCCCGACCAGGTCGAAGCCGCCGGCGCGATAGGTTTCCAAGAGATCGACCATGGCGCCGCCGCGGTCGCGGCTTTCGCCATGCACATGCTCGAACAGGTTCAGCGACAGGCTGCGCGAGCGGTCGAACAGCAGCACATAGCGTTCCTGCAGGTCGTAGAGGTCGCCCTGGCGCAGCTCTTGCAGCAGCCGGGCGATTTCCTCCATGCGCTTGGGGCCAAGCAGCCCCTCGGCGTGCAGCACCGCGTCGATTTCGGGCAGCGCGGCGATCAGCTCCTCGCTGGGATAGGAAAGCAGCGCGGAAAGGGCCTTGAAGCTTTTCATGCGATGAACTCCTGCGGGCTGCGGAACTTCTTGCCGCCGAAGAGCGAGGGGGTGTCGCCCGACGAACAGCCGTGCCCGTCGGTAAAGCCGCAGCCGCCGCGCAGGTCATAGGCGTCCTCGACGATCTCGCGATGCGTGGTCGGGATGACGAAGCGGTCCTCGTAATTGGCGATGGCGAGCAGCTGATACATCTCGTCGATCTGGTGCGGGGTCAGGCCGACGCGCTTGGCCACGCCCAGGTTCACCACCCCGTCCAGCGTCTTGGAACGCATGTAGCTGCGCATGGCCAGCATCCGCTCCAGCGCGGCGGCGACCGGGGCCTCGTCCCCCGCGGTCAGCATGTTGGCCAGGTAGCGCAGCGGGATGCGCAGGGAACGCACGTCGGGCATGTCGTCCTGCGCGGCGATCTTGCCCGCCTCGGCCGCGTTCTGGATCGGCGACAGCGGCGGGACATACCAGACCATCGGCAGGGTGCGATATTCCGGGTGCAGCGGGAAGGCGATCTTCCATTCCATCGCCATCTTCCAGATCGGCGAGCGCTGCGCGCCGCGGATCCAGTCCTCGGGCACGCCCTCGGCGCGGGCGGCGGCGATCACCTCGGGGTCGTTCGGGTCCAGGAAGACGCCCAGCTGCGCGTCGTAGAGATCCATTTCCGATTCCGCCGCCGCGGCCTCGGCGATCCTGTCCGCGTCGTAAAGCATCACCCCCAGGTAGCGGATGCGGCCGACGCAGGTTTCCGAACAGACCGTGGGCTGGCCCGATTCAAGCCGGGGATAGCACAGGATGCATTTTTCCGACTTCCCGGTGGACCAGTTGTAATAGATCTTCTTGTAGGGGCAGCCGGACACGCACATCCGCCAGCCCCGGCACTTGTCCTGATCGATCAGCACCACCCCGTCCTCTTCGCGCTTGTAGATCGCGCCCGAGGGGCAGGAGGCGACGCAGGCCGGGTTGAGGCAATGCTCGCAAAGCCTCGGCAGATACATCATGAAGGTGTTTTCATATTCGCCGTAGATGTCCTTCTGGATGCCCTCGAAGTTGTAGTCCTTGCTGCGTTTCTCGAACTCGCCGCCCAGGATCTCCTCCCAGTTCGGGCCCCATTCGATCTTTTCCATCCGCTCGCCCGAGATCTTGGATCGCGGCCTTGCGGTCGGGAAGGCCTGCATCTCGGGCGCCGATTTCAGGTGGTCGTAGTCGAAATCGAAGGGCTCGTAGAAATCGTCGATCTCGGGCAGGTCGGGGTTGGCAAAGATATTGGCCAGGATGCGCCACTTGCCGCCCTGCTTGGGCCGCAGATGGCCCGAGCGGGTCCGCACCCAGCCGCCGTTCCAGCGCTTCTGGTTTTCCCAATCCTTGGGATAGCCGATGCCGGGCTTGGTCTCGACGTTGTTGAACCAGGCGTATTCGACGCCTTCGCGCGAGGTCCAGACGTTCTTGCACGTCACCGAGCAGGTATGGCAGCCGATACACTTGTCCAGGTTCAGCACCATGCCGATTTGCGCACGCACTTTCATTCCGCTGCCTCCATCTTTTGGGTTGCGGGCCCCGTTTGCAGGGGCTGGTCGAGCCAGTCGACCTTGTTCATCTTGCGAACGATGACGAATTCGTCGCGGTTGGCCCCCACGGTGCCGTAGTAGTTGAAGCCATAGGCCAGTTGCGCATAGCCGCCGATCATGTGGGTGGGCTTGGGCACGATGCGCGTCACCGAATTGTGGATGCCGCCGCGCAGGTTGGTGATCTGGCTGCCGGGCGTGTTCACGATCTTTTCCTGGGCGTGATACATGAACATGCTGCCTTCCTTCATGCGCTGGCTGACCACCGCGCGCGCGGTGATGACGCCATTGCTGTTGAAGACCTCGACCCAGTCGTTGTCGACCAGCCCGGCTTTCCTGGCGTCGATCTCGGATATCCACACCACCGGGCCGCCGCGGTTCAGCGTCAGCATCAGCAAGTTGTCGGTATAGGTCGAATGGATGCCCCATTTCTGGTGCGGGGTGATGAAGTTCAGCACCACGTGCTTTTCGCCCGCGGCCAGCGACTTCCTCGCATCCGCGCCGACGGTCTTCAGGTCCACCGGCGGGCGCCAGGTCACGAAGCTTTCGCCAAAGGCGCGCATCCATTCGTGGTCCTGGTAAAGCTGCTGGCGGCCCGAGACGGTGCGCCACGGGATCAGCTCATGCACGTTGGTCCAGCCAGCGTTATAGCAGACCTCCTCGCTTTCGATGCCGGACCAGGTGGGGGACGAGATGATCTTGCGCGGCTGGGCGGCGATGTCGCGGAAGCGGATCTTCTCGTCCTCCTTGACCTCGGCCAGATGGGCGTGGTCGCGGCCCGTGGCGCGGCCAAGCGCGGCCCATGCCTTGACCGCCACCTCGCCATTGGTCTCGGGCGCCAGCATCAGCACCACCTCGGCGGCGTCGATAGCCGTCTCGATCCGCGCCATGCCCTTGGTCGCGCCCTCTTCGGTCACGCGGCCGTTCAGCGCCTGCAGGTGATGCACCTCGTCCTTGGTGTCCCAGCTGATGCCCTTGCCGCCGTTGCCCAGCTTTTCCATCAAGGGGCCCAGCGCGGTGAAGCGCTTGTAGAGGTTCGGATAGTCGCGCTCGATCTCGATATAGGCGGGCGCGGTCTTGCCGGGGATCAGCTCGCATTCGCCCAGCTTCCAGTCCTGCACGAAGGGCTGGGCGATCTCGCCGGCGCTGTCGTGCTGCAGGGGCAGCTGCACCACGTCGGTCTCGACCCCCAGCACCTCGGGCGCAATCTCCGAGAACTTGCGGGCGATGGACTTGAAGATCTCCCAGTCGGATTTCGACTCGTAGGCCGGGTCCACCGCCGCTTGCAGCGGGTGGATGAACGGATGCATGTCCGAGGTGTTCATGTCGTCCTTTTCATACCAGCTGGCGGTCGGCAGGACGATGTCGGCATAGACGGCGGTGGTGGACATGCGGAAGTCGATCGTCACCAGCAGGTCCAGCTTGCCCTCCGGCGCCTGCTCGTGCCAGGCGGCCTCGACCGGCTTCTGCCGGCCCTCCTGGCCCAGATCCTTGCCCTGCACGCCATGATCGGTGCCCAAGAGGTGCTTGAGGAAATATTCATGCCCCTTGCCCGAGGAACCGAGCAGGTTCGAGCGCCAGACGAACAGGTTCCTCGGCCAGTTCTCGGGCGCGTCGGGGTCTTCGCAGGACATCTGCAGATCGCCCGACTTCAGCTCGCGCGCGACGTAATCCCTGGCGGGGATGCCTTCGGCCTTGGCGGCACGGCCGACCTCCAGCGGGTTGGTCCTCAGCTGCGGGGCCGAGGGCAGCCAGCCCATCCGCTCGGCGCGGATGTTGTAGTCGATCAGGCTGAGCCGGTTCCAGTCGCCCGCCGGCGCGGTCGGCGACAGGATCTCCTGCGCGCTGACCGTCTCGTAGCGCCATTGGTCGGTATGGGCATACCAGGCCGAGGTCGCGTTCATGTGCCGCGGCGGGCGCGCCCAGTCCAGCGCGAATGCCAGCGCCGTCCAGCCGGTCTGTGGGCGCAGCTTTTCCTGGCCGACGTAATGCGCCCAGCCGCCGCCCGACTGGCCGACGCAGCCGCACATCACCAGCATGTTGATGACGGCGCGATAGTTCATGTCCATGTGGAACCAATGGTTCATCGCCGCGCCGATGATGATCATCGACCGCCCATTGGTCTTTTCGGCATTGGCGGCGAATTCGCGCGCGACCTGGATGATCTTGTCGCGGCGCACGCCGGTGATGCGCTCGGCCCAGGCGGGGGTAAAGGGCACGTCGGCGTCATAGTCGCGCGCGACGTTCTCGCCGCCCAGGCCCCGGTCCAGGCTGTAATTGGCGCAGAACAGGTCGAAGACGGTGGCGACCAGCGCCTGCTGGCCATCGGCCAGGGTCAGCCGCTTGACCGGCACGTTGCGGGTCAGCACCGCGCCGCGGTCGTCGACGGCGAAGCCATTGGTCGCGGCGCCGCCGAAATAGGGGAAGTCGACGCCGACCACGTCGTCGCGATCCTCGTCCAGGATCAGGCTCATCTTCAGCCGGACCTCGTCCTCGCCGGCCTTCTGCTCAAGGTTCCAGCGCCCCTGCTCGCCCCAGCGGAAGCCGACCGAGCCGTTCGGGACCACGATGCGGCCGGTCACGTCGTCGATGGCGACCGTCTTCCATTCCGGGTTGTTCGCCTGGTCCAGCGCGCCGTCGAAATCGCTGGCGCGCAGCTGGCGGCCGGGGATCAGGCGGCCGTCCCGTTCCTCCAGCCGCACCAGCATGGGCATGTCGGAATAGCGCCGGCAGTAATCCTCGAAATATTCGGCCTGCCGGTCCAGGTGGAACTCGCGCAGGATGACATGGCCGAAGGCCATGCCCAGCGCCGCGTCGGTGCCCTGCTTGGCGTTCAGCCAGATGTCGCCGAACTTCGCCGCCTCGGAATAGTCGGGGCAGATCACCGCCGACTTGGTGCCGCGATAGCGCGCCTCGGTATAGAAATGCGCGTCGGGCGTGCGGGTCTGCGGCACGTTCGAACCCCAGAGCAGCAGGTAGCCCGCGTTATACCAATCCGCCGATTCCGGCACGTCGGTCTGTTCGCCCCAGGTCTGCGGGCTGGCCGGCGGCAGGTCGCAATACCAGTCATAGAAGGACATGCAGGTGCCGCCCAAGAGCGACAGGTAGCGCGTGCCCGCCGCATAGGAGATCATCGACATGGCCGGGATCGGCGAGAAGCCGAAGACCCGGTCGGGGCCATAGGTTTTCGCCGTATAGGCATTGGCGGCGGCGACGATCTCGGTCGCCTCGTCCCAGGTCGCGCGCACGAAGCCGCCCTTGCCGCGGATGCGGGTATAGCTTTCGCGCGCCTGCGGGTCGGCCTGGATCGCGCTCCAGGCCTCGATGGGGGTCATGGTCCGGCGCTTTTCGCGCCAGAGCTTCATCAGCCGGCCGCGGATCAGCGGCGTCTTCACCCGGTTCGCAGAATAGAGATACCAGCTGTAGGAGGCGCCGCGCGCGCAACCGCGCGGCTCGTGGTTGGGCAGGTCCGGCCTGGTGCGGGGATAGTCGGTCTGCTGCGTTTCCCAGGTGACGATGCCGGATTTGACATAGATCTTCCAGGAACAGGAGCCGGTGCAGTTCACCCCATGGGTCGAGCGCACGATCTTGTCGTGCCGCCAGCGCCCGCGATAGGTGTCCTCCCAATCGCGGTTTTCGGTCGTGGTCTGGCCATGCCCTTCCGAAAACACGTCCTTGCGCGTGGATTTCAGGAAGTTCAGGCGGTCCAGCAGATGGCTCATGGCTGTCTCCTATGTCAGGCAGGGGTGGCGGCGCCGGCAGGGGCGCGGCCGCGTTCGATGTCGTGCAAAAGCCCGCCCGGCCGGGTGTAGAACACCCAGGTCACGGCAAGGCACAGCACGTAGAAGCCCAGGAAGGCCCAGAGCGCGCCCAACGCCGATCCGGTCAGCGCGATCGAGCTGCCGTAGGCCTTGGGGATGAAGAAGCCGCCATAGGCGCCGATCGCGCTGGTGAAGGCGATGATCGCGGCGGATTCGCGGTCGGACTGCCGGCGGCGGTCCTCGGGGGAAAGCTGCGGCTCAAGCCGGGCGACTTCCTTGCGCATGATGACGGGGATCATCTGGAAGGTCGAAGAATTGCCGACCCCGGTAAAGAAGAACAGCGCCATGAAGCCCGCGAAGAAGCCCCAGAAGGACAGCGCCTGGAGCGAGACGATCACCAGCCCCACCGACACGATCATGCCGGCAAAGACCCAGAAGGTCACGCGCCCGCCGCCGACCCGGTCGGAAAGCCAGCCCGTCCCCGCCCGGCTGAGCGCGCCGACCAGCGGCCCCAGGAAGACGAATTGCAGCGCGTTCACATCGGGGAAGGCCAGCTTGATCAGCAGCGGGAAGCCCGCCGAATAGCCGATGAAGCTGCCGAAGGTGCCGATATAGAGCAGGCACATCACCCAGTTGTGCAGCCGGGTAAAGATCACCGCCTGCTCGCGGAAGCTGGCGCGGGCGTCGGTGATGTCGTTCATGCCCAGCCATGCCGCGATGGTCGAGGCGATGATGAAGGGCACCCAGATGAAGCCCGCGTTCTGCATCCACAGCCGGCTGCCGTCCGAAAGCTCCTGCGCCGCGCCGCCCATGGCGCCGAAGACGCCCATGGTGATGACGATGGGCACCAGGAACTGCATCAGCGACACGCCCAGGTTGCCCAGGCCCGCGTTCAGCCCCAGGGCGTTGCCCTTTTCCGATTTCGGGAAGAAGAAGCTGATATTGGCCATGGACGAGGCGAAGTTGGCGCCCCCCAGCCCGCAAAGCAGCGCCAGCGCCACGAAGATCACATAGGGCGTCGCGGGATCCTGCACCGCATAGCCGATGCCCATGGCCGGGATCAGCAGCGAGGCGGTGGACAGCGTCGTCCACAGCCGCCCGCCGAAGATCGGCACCATGAAGCTGTAGAAGATGCGCAGCGTGGCCCCCGACAGCGCCGGCAGCGCCGCCAGCCAGAACAGCTGGTCCTGCGTGAAGTCGAAGCCGATCAGCGGCAGCTTGGCCACGACCACCGACCACACCATCCAGACCGCGAAGGCCAGCGTCAGCGCCGGGATCGAGATCCACAGGTTGCGCCGGGCGATCCTGCGGCCCTTTTCGGCCCAGAAGGTCGGGTTCTCGGGGCGCCAGTCGTCCAGCACGCGCGGCATCACCGTGCGCTCGGGGTCATGCACCTCGGCCAGTTCGGGAAAGTTCGGCAGCCGGTCCAGGGCGCGGCCCTGGGCGCGGCGCTCCATGGCGCGGATCGACAGGTGCATCCAGGCCATCGAGACGACGACGATCAGCAAAAGCAGGGCAAAGCACGAGGTCCAGATCCCTGTCAGGTCCAGCGCCGCGCCGAAGACGATGGGCAGAACGAAGCCCCCCAGCCCGCCGATCATGCCGACAAGCCCGCCGACCGCGCCGACGTGGTTCGGGTAATAGACCGGGATGTGCTTGAAGATCGCGGCCTTGCCCAGGCTCATGAAGAAGCCCAGCGCAAACAGCGTCACCACGAAGGGCCAGAGCCCCATCTCGGTCGAGAACGAGATCAGCCCGTCCTTGCCGCGGATGGTATAGTCGGTCGGCGGATAGGACAGCATGAACAGGAACAGCGCGCTGAAGCCGAAGGTCCAGTACATCACCGTGCGCGCGCCGAAACGGTCCGACAGGATGCCGCCATAGGCGCGGAAGATGCTGGCCGACAGGCTGAAGGCCGCCGCCGCCATGCCGGCCACCCGCAGGTCGACGCCATAGACCTGCGTCAGGTAATGCGGCAGCCACAGCGCCAGGGCGACGAAGCCGCCGAAGACGAAGAAGTAGTAAAGCGCAAAGCGCCAGACCTGCAGATTCCTGAGCGGCGCGAACTGCTCGGCCAGGGTCGGCGCGGCGATGCCCTGGGCGCGGCGCGCCTCGAAATCGGGATCGTCGCGGGCGACCAGAAGGAAGACCACGCCCATCAGCGCGATGCCCACCGCCCAGATCTGCGCGACCGCCTGCCAGCCCCAGGCCACCAGGATGAAGGGCGCGATGAACTTGGTCACCGCGGCGCCGACATTGCCCATGCCGAAGATGCCAAGCGCGGTCCCCTGGCGCTGGGCCGGGAACCATTTCGAGACATAGGCGACGCCGATGATGAAGGAACCGCCCGCCATGCCCACGCCAAGCGCGGCCAGCAGGAAGGTGGCATAGCTGTCGGCCCAGGTCAGCGCCCAGGTGGCAAGGCCGGTGAACAGCATCTGCAACGAGAACACCAGGCGCCCGCCATAGCGTTCGGTCCAGACGCCCAGGATCAGCCGGATCAGCGACCCGGTCAGGATGGGCGTGGCGATCAGCACGCCATATTCGAACTCGGTCAGGCCGAGTTCCTGCTTGATGGTGATGCCGATGATGGAAAAGATCGTCCAGACGGCGAAGCACAGCGTGAAGGCGGTGGTGCTGAGCCACAGCGCCTTTTGCTGCTGCATCGGGGAATAGGAACTTGGGTCCGGCATGGCGGATGCTCCGATTGGGACGTTCGCGCGCTGTTTGTGGCGCTCACCCAACACGGACCCCGGCGGCAATGTTTGATCTGGATCAACCTGTCCCAGCCGCACCCCGAAAACCGACCGGATTTCGATTCTGCGCCGTCAGGATTGGAGGATATTCAATCCGGCACCCATCATTCCCCCTGTCATTTCATGACAAATATGCCATCATTGATTGACAAATATCAAGATTTTTGCTATGTCAGATGCGATTCCAGACCCATCCGACAGGACAGCTTTATGCGCGAAGAGGACCGCAACGACATCCGCAACCTGCCGCTGTTTCGCAACATGACCAGCCCGTGCTTCGACGCGCTGATCCATGCGGCCTACGACCAGGTGTTCCCCGCCCAGCTGGAGCTGATCCGGCAGGGCGAGGTGGCGAATTTCCTGCATGTCGTGCTGGAGGGCGCGGTCGAGCTTTACGCCAACTGGCAGGACCGCGACACCACCATGGCCGTGGTCCAGCCGGTCGCCACCTTCATCCTGGCCGCCTGCATGCGCGACGCGCCCTATCTGATGTCGGCGCGCACCCTGCAACGCTCGCGCATCGTGCTGATCCCGGCGGTGGACGTGCGCGCGGCCTTTTCGCGCGACCACGGCTTTGCCCTGGCCACGGTGCAGGAACTGTCCGAGGGCTATCGCAACCTGGTGCGCCATGCCAAGAACCTCAAGCTGCGCAATGCCCGCGAAAGGCTGGGCGCCTATCTGTGGCAGCGGTCGCAGGACGCGGGCGGCGTGGCGGGCTTCGTGCTGCCGCAGGAAAAGCGGCTGCTGGCCTCTTACCTGGGCATGACGCCGGAAAGCCTGTCGCGCGCCTTCAAGGCGCTGCGCGACCATGGCGTGCATATCGACGGCATGCGCGTCACCATCACCGACCCGGCCGCGCTGAAGGCGCTGGTCCAGCCCAACACCCTGCTGGACACGGCGCTGAACATTCCCTGACGGCGAGGATCCGAGCGCAAGCGGCGGCCTCCGACCGCGCCCGGATATGCCGGCGGATAGGTTCCGCCGATCCCGACCGAAAGGCAGCGGGTGCTGGCGCGCGACACGGCGGGCCGGCCCAGCGTGCCAGCGCCGCCAGCGTGATCCATGATGCGGGTTTCGGCCCGAGCGCGCCCTGCCCGACCGCAAGGGCGCGGCGCAGGCTGGGGCGGGACCGGGAAGGTCAGGCCAGCAGCCGCAGCCGCGGCAGCGAGGCCGCGGCCGCCGCCCAGGCAAGGCCCGCGCAAAGCGTGATCGCCGGCACCATGGTCGCCGCGGTATTGTCCAGGAGCGGCCCGGTCACGGCGATCATCAGCCCGCCCGTCAGCATCTGCAGCGTGCCGCCCAGCGACGAGGCGAGCCCGGCGATGTCGGGATGCGGGTCCAGCGACATGACCATGGCCGTCGGCATGACCAGCCCCAGGCAGGCATTAGCCACAAACAGCCCGGCGATGACCACCGCCAGCGCGTCGAACCCCGCCAGCACCACCAGGGACAGCGCCAGCGACAGCCCGGCAAAGCCGGTGATGGCTAGCGAGATCACCCGCTCCATCCCGAAGCGCTCGGCCAGCCGGCCGGCGAATTGCGAGGCGGTGAAGAAGCCCACAGCATTCACCGCGAAGGCCAGCGAGAACCCGGTCGGGCTGAGCCCGTATTGCCGGGTATAGACGAAGCTCGCCGAGGCCAGGAACACGAAGAAGCTGGCCATGCCGAAGCCGCCGATCATGGTCAGCCCCAGGAAGCGGCGGTCGGACAGCAGCCGCCGCGCCCCGGCCGTCATGGCCGCCAGCCGCACCGGCCGGCGCCGCTCGGCCGGCAGGGTCTCGGGCAGCACGAACAGGATCAGCCCCAGGCTCAGCAAGGCGGCCGCGGCCAGCACGGCGAAGATCTCGCGCCAGCCGCCCCAGGCCATCACCGCCGATCCGGTCAGCGGCGCCAGCATGGGCGAGACCGAGATCACGATCATGATCGCCGCCATCATCCTGGCCGCCGCGGGGCCGGTCGCCATGTCGCGGATCACCGCGCGCGGCACCGCCATCAGCGTGGCCGCGCCCAGCCCCTGCAAGGCGCGGGCGGCGATCAGCCAGCCGATGGTCGGCGCCAGGCTGGCCGCGACGGTGGCGGCCAGAAAGATCGCCACGCCGATCACCAGCGGCTTCTTGCGCCCGACCGCATCGGCCATGGGCCCATAGATCATCTGCGCAAAGCCGAAGACGATGAAATACGAGGTCAGGGTCAGCGCCGCCCCGGCCTCGGTGGTGCCAAGGTCACTGGCCACCTGCGGCAGGGCGGGCAGATACATGTCGATCGCAAAGGGACCGACGGCGGAAAGCAGGCCAAGAAGCAAGGCCATGCGGAACAGGGGATCACGCATCGGAAAACCTGTAGCTGTTCGGATATGGGAAATGCGGGCGCAGAATCGCGCCAAGGGTCGTTCGCCGCCGCCGGCCCTGACTGCCATACCGCAGCAGCGGGTGCAACCCCGCACGGGCCGGGCGGGCAGAGTTGATAAATGTTCACCGCGCCCGGAATCCGGCTTCCAAAAATCCGCGACCCCCGGCAGGATGAGAAACGATTTCCCCGGATTCTGGACGCGGAGCGACGCGGATGAGGATCTATCACCTGATTTTCATGGCGCAGATCGCCGGCTTGGCCGGGCTGCTCGGTGCCGCCATTCTGTACTGGTAGACGGTTCCCCGACAGCACGTCTTGACAGGTGCGCCTGACATGCAACATTGGCGCCATGAACAAGGTGGCTGATTGGTTGTCCCATAAGAGCCCGGTCAGTCGGAAAAACGCCGCCGAGACGGTGTTCGAGGATCTGCGAGGCGCGATACTGGCCGGCCGCTTGCCGGTCGGCATCCGGCTGCCCTCCGAGGCCAAGCTGGCCGAGCATTACGGCGTCAGCCGCCCGATCATCCGCGAGGCCATGCGCTCGCTGCAGACGCTGGGCCTGACCCGCAGCCGCAGCGGCAGCGGCAGCTTCGTCATCTCGGACCGACAGGCGCCGGAGCTTGCCTATGGCAACTATTCGGCGCGCGAGCTGATCGAGGCCCGCCCCTTCATCGAGATCCCCGCAGCCGGCTGGGCCGCCCTGCGCCGCAGCGACGAGGACATGGCCCGGCTCTTGCAGCTTTGTGACAGCATGGAACGACAGGAGGACGCGCTGAAATGGGTGCGGCTGGATTCCGATTTCCACTGCCTGATCGCCGAGGCCGCCCGCAACCGGCTGTTCGCCCGCATCGTCACCGATTCCCGCGACGCGCTGATGCGGCAATCCGAACTGGTGAACCTGATGGCGGATCGGCGCATCACCTCGAACCTGGAACACCGCCGCATCGCCGAGGCGATCGCCGCCGGCTCCGAGACCGAGGCGCGCACCGCCATGCGCGACCATCTCGACGAGGTCGAACAGGCGATGACCTGGATCATCAGCCAGCGCCCGGCCAATTCCTGATCTTGCGGTGCCAGGCCCGCCGCGGCAATGATCCGCCCGCTTTCGCCCCCGGCTGCGCAAGATTACGCAGGGTGCGGCGGACCGGCCGGGCTTGACCCCGGCGGCGGCTGTGTTTATCGCAAGCTGTCAGACAGATCGCGGCAGGCCGGGCCCGCCCAAGCCGGCCGCAGTTCTGCAAGGGAGGGATTGCGCAACCATGCAGTTCGTGTCGTGACCGGGACCGGACGGATTCCGCTGCTGGCGGTGCTTGCCACCGGCGGCACCATCGCCAGCAGCCGGGACACGAACGGCGCCGCCAGCCCCAGCCTGGGAGCGGCGGATCTTTTGGCGATGCTGCCGCCGATGGGGGTCGACCTGCGCCCGCAAGAGGTGCTGGCCAAGGATTCCGCCAGCCTGACGCTGGCCGACATGCAGCGCATCAGCGACGCGGTGGCGGCCCAGCTGGCCGATCCCGGCATCGCCGGCATCATCGCCCTGCACGGCACCGACGCGATGGAGGAAACCGCACTTCTGGTGCAATTGCAGCATGCGCCGCGCAAGCCGGTGGTGTTCACGGGGGCGCAATTCGCCTCGGACCACCCGCGTTCGGACGGGGCGCACAACCTGGCCGATGCCGTCCGCGCGGCCCTGCAGCCGCCTGGCCAGGGGGGCGTGGTCCTGGCCTTCGGCGGCCGGCTGCTGCCGGTCTGGGGGCTTTACAAATTCGCCTCGGACGCGCCGGACGCCTTTCGCCGCGTGGCCGAGGAAGGCCCCAGCGTCACCCGGCCCCTGCCCGCCCCGGTCGACGGACTGCGCGTCGACATCGTCGCCACCCATCCCGGCAGCGACGGGCTGCATCTCGAGGCCAGCCTGGCCGCCGGGGCGCGGGGCATCGTGATCTCGGCGCTGGGATCGGGCAATGCCACGCCCGAACTGGTCGCCGCCATTGCGCGGGCACGAGCGCAGGGCGTGGTGGTGGTGGTCTCCAGCCGGGTGCCCGAGGGGCTCCTGTCGCCGATCTATGGCGGCGGCGGCGGCGGCCATGACATGCGTCGTGCGGGCGCCATACATGCCCGGCTGCTGCGCCCCGGCCAGGCGCGCATCCTGCTGGCGGCGATGCTGGCCAATGGCTGCCCCGAGGCCGAGATCGCCCGCGCCTTCGAAACCGCGCCGGAAGCCGCAACGGCCTGAAGCCGGCCGCACAGCTCGTGGCTGACGCCACGCCGCTGATCTTGGCGGATGGAAGCCTCTGCCCACCCGCCAACGAATCGCGCCGCGACGGGCCTTTCCCGCGCAGCCGATGCAGGGGAACCGTGCTGGTTGGTCCAAGCCCGGCAGGAACGTCCCAAGCGGCCGATGTTCCGGTGGTGGTGTTCCGGTGGTGGTTCGGGGAAATGGCGCACCCGACAGGATTCGAACCTGTGACCTTCGCCTTCGGAGGGCGACACTCTATCCAGCTGAGCTACGGGTGCCTCAGGCCGGTCCATAGCCGATCGGACCGGCCCCCGCAATGGCAAATCGCCGGTCAGGGCTTCAGGCGCCGGGGTTCCTCGGCGGCCAGATAGGCTTCCTGCTCGGGCGTCAAGTCGACGGTCTCGAACCCGGTCAGCATCGGCTTCACATGCTCGCGAAAGCCGTGGCCGACGGTCAGCAGGTAGACATGCGCCACCACGAAGCTGCCGATCGCAAAGGCGGTCAGGATGTGGATGTTGGCCACCGCCCAGATCGCCCATCCCGACGGGTCGAGATCGTCCCACAAGCCATAGCCCAGATAGGCAATGCCGCTGAGAAACACCGCCGGGAACAGCAGCACCTTCAACGCCAGATAGGCCAGCGCCTGCAAGGGGTTGTGCCGGCGCCGCAGCACCTTGCGATAGGGGTGCTCCTCGCCGCGGAACACGCCCCAGGCATAGAAGCGCGCGACCTGCCACAGCCCCGCCCGGCGCGGCGCGAACTGCCGCCACGTCCCGGTCGTCAGCAGCCAGAAGGCGGTGAAGGCCCAGAGCAGCATCAGCGCCACCGCGACGACGGAATGGATCGTCACCGCCAGGCCGAAGGTCAGAACCCCGTGCAGCCCCATGATCCGCAGCCCGGTGAACAGCAGGACCAGGATCGAGGCCGCCTGGCTCCAGTGCCACAGCCGGTTGAAGCGGGTATAGACCAGAACCTCGCGCTCAGCCATGATGCTCCCCCTTTCCCTTCCTGCCAAGCAGGCGCAGAAGCCCGTGCCCGGCCACGCCCGCGACCGCCATCGCCAGCAGGGCCAGCCCGATGATCCCGCCCGGCGGCAGGCCGGTGCCGGGAATATAGACGCCGGTGATTCCGGCCATGCGGCCTTCCGGCCGGTGGCAGGCACCGCATTTCAGCGCATCCTCGGCCGGCGCGACCATATGGGTGATCGGCCAATACATCTGCGTGTCGACGAAATCGAACTTCCCGGAATAATCCGTGCCCATGTAATGCGCCGCCGCCTGCAGCGCCTTGGACCAGTCGAAATTCGTCCAGAAGGCGGTGTCGGTCTGCGGGCCATAGACCTGGCTGTGCAGAAGCACGTTGCGCTCGGTGTCGAAGGCCTGGCGGCCGACCATCTGCTTGAAGGGCCAGATCCGCGCATCCGGGTCGGCGGCCGAACCCTCGAGCCGGTTGATCTCCACCGGCAGCGACGGATCGAAGACCGTCTCGGCGGTGGTGTATTCGACCATGCCGTTGAACCAGCCATAGAAGGGCACCACGTTCTCGGCCCATTCGAAATTGCCCTTGGTGGACAGGTAGGTGTGCAGGTGCTGGCCGTCGGACTGGGTGAACTCCTCCTCGGCGAAGGGCTTGCCGTCCTTGAGCTTGCCGGCGGTCGACCAGTCCCACAGCGTCTTGGTCGCGACGCCGCCGCGGGCAAAGGACGGAATGTGGCAGGTCTGGCAGGCGACGCGGTCGGTATGGTCGTTCAGCTTCATCCCCGTCGGCGTCGCGGCATGGGGCCGGTTGCCGTGGCAGCTTTCGCAGGTCGCGGCATCGCGCGGCTGGCCCAGCAGATGGGCATCGACGATGTCCTTGGCCTCGACGGCATAGCGCGAGCCGGCGACGCGGTGGTCCTCGGTGACATGGCAGGTCTGGCAGGTGAAATTGCCGCCCTCGGGCGACATATGCACATCGGTCGCCAAGTCCGGCCGGATCAGCGCCGAGGACAGGTCGCCATGCTTCACGTTGTCGCCGCCGCCGCCGTAGAAATGGCAGTTGCCGCAATTGTCGCGTCCGGGCGCGCCCACCGATTGCGCCGCCCGCGCCAGATCGACCGGCCTGGCATCGGCGCCGGTGATGGTCTTGGCCCCGGCGGGCACCGGCTCCAGCGGCGGATGGCCCGCCATGTTGTCGAGCTTGGTATATTGGCCCGAGCGGTCGTGGCAGGCCAGGCAATCCACCCGCGCCGGGTCAGAGGGCGGCGGCTGGCGCACGTCGGTCCAGCCATAGCCGGCGTGGCAGGATGTGCAGCGCGCCTCGTTCGAGCCGACATTGCCGCAAAACGAATTGATGACGCTGGATTTTCCCAGCTTCTGCCCAGTTTCGGCATGGGTATAGTCCCATGTCCAGTGCAGCGTGTGCATGACCTGGTCGCCGGCCTCGGTATGGCAGGACAGGCAGGTCTGGGTGACTTCCGGCCCCGATGAGAAGGGCCCCTTCAGCGCCGGAAATTTCGAATGGTCGGCGGTGCTGCCGCTGCCCGGAACGGCAGGCGCCTCCTGCGCCTGCGCCGGCGCGGCCATCGCGGCCGCGACCCAAAAGGCCCATGCGAGCAAACGCATGGCCCGGTTTGTCGGTGGCATTTGCCCTCTTCCTCCCAAGGATCGGCCGGTTCGCTACGGCCGAAGAGAGCGCGCTTCCTGAATGCAGTCTAGCAATGCCGGCACAACGCCGCCAGAATCGGGCGCCGCCGCAAATTGACGCATGCCTACGAAGGAACGAATATTACGCCGGAGGGGTCAGGCGAACAGTTCCCGGCAGAAGGACAGCCCGTCCACCAGCGCATCGACCTCGGCGCGGGTGTTATACATGGCGAAGCTGGCGCGCGCGGTGGCGCTGAGGCCGAAGAAGTCCAGCAGGGGCATGGCGCAATGCGTTCCCGCCCGCACCGCGATGCCGCGCTTGTCGAGGATCGTCGAGATGTCATGGGCATGCGCGCCCTGCATCGTCATCGAGAAGATCGCGCCCTTCTCGGCCGCGTCGCCCTGCACCGACAGCCAGTTCAGGCTGCGTAACCGCTCGCGGGCATAGTCGCGCAGGTCGCGCTCATGCGCGGCGATGTTCTCCATGCCAAGCGCCATCAGGTATTCCAGCGCCGCGCCCAGGCCGATCTGGTTGGCGATGCCGGGGGTGCCCGCCTCGAAGCGCAGCGGCGGGTCGGCGTAATCCACGCCGTCGCGGGTGACGGTGCGGATCATGTCGCCGCCGCCCATGAAGGGGCGCATCTCGGCCTGGCGCTCGGCCCGGATCCAGATCGCGCCCGAGCCCGAGGGGCCATAGAGCTTGTGCCCGGTGATGCAATAGAAATCGACGCCCAGCGTGGACAGGTCCACCGGCATATGCACCGCGGCCTGCGACCCGTCGGCCAGCACCGGCACGTCGGTCGCCCGCGCGATGGCGCCGACATCGACCACGGTGCCGGTCACGTTCGACATATGGGTGACGGCGATCAGCCGGGTGCGCGGTCCCACCGCCGCCAGCACCTTTTCGGGCGGCAGCGAGCCGTCGGGCTCGGGCTCGACCCATTTCAGCGCCACGCCCTGGCGTTCGCGCAGGAAGTGCCAGGGCACGATATTGGCGTGATGCTCCAGCACCGACAGCACAATCTCGTCGCCCGGCCCCAGCCGCGGCGCGGCCCAACCATAGGAGACCAGGTTGATCCCCTCGGTCGCGCCCGAGGTGAAGATCACCTCGTCCTCGCGCGGGGCGTTCAGGAAGCGGGCGATGATGGCGCGCACCCGCTCGTAATTCTCGGTCGCGAGGTTGGACAGGAAATGCAAGCCGCGATGGACATTGGCATATTCCGCCTCATAGGCACGGGTGATGGCGTCGATCACCACGCGCGGCTTTTGCGCCGAGGCGCCATTGTCCAGGTAGACCAGCGGCCGGCCGTTCACCTGCCGCGACAGGATCGGGAAATCGGCACGGATCATTTCGACGTCGAAGCTCATGGTGTCACCTCGGGGACGATGCCGAATGCCGCCGCGATCAGCGACAGCACGAAGCCAAGCAGGAAAATGCTGCCGATCAGGCCCACGACCACCTTGCCAGTGCTGGTGAACCCGTGCAGCGCCTTGGTCATGGTCACGGCAAGATAGAGGAAAAGGCCAAAGGCCAGCATGGACAGCAGCGTGGCGGTGGCCGGGAACAGCGCCATCATCACCACCTGCACCGCCTGCAGCCCGACCAGCATCAGCTCGACCCAGCCGACGATCAGCAGCGCATCGGCGAACGTGCCATGCCCGCCGAACAGCCGGCCGATCTGGGCCACGAACAGCGCCGACAGCGCCATGGCGCCCAGCTGGATGCCGGCCAGCGTCATCGGTTCGGACAGCATGCGCGAGACGGGGTTGTCCACCTCGATCGGGAACAGCAGCAGCGACAGCGCGGCCAGCAGCGTGGACAGCGTCACCGCCAGCAGCAGCACCATCCAGCGCGTCGCCATCGGCAGGTCCAGCCCACGCAGCACCGCAACCGCCGCATCGGGGTCGCGCAGGGTCAGAACCATCAGATCGCCAAGATCGCCCAGTTTCATCTGTTCCCCGCCAATGCGCGCAATCCCGCGCCCCATATCACGAGAAAGCCAAGCCCCGCCACCGCCCGCGTCACGCCAAGCGCCGCACCGGGGCCGACCAGCCCGGCGGTCAGCCCCGCCAGCAGCATCGCCGGCGCCACCGCCAGCAAGGCCCAGAACAGCGCCAGCCGCGAATCCTGCGGCGCGACCGGCCAGGGCGTCAGCCGCGACAGCGCCGAAACCAGCGCTGCCAGCCCATAGGCCAGCAGCGGCATCATGAACATCACTGCCAGCAGCGCCCCGCCCATGCGCGCGCCCAGGGGCACCTCGGGCATGAGCTGCGCATCCCGCGCATGGCCCGGCGCCTGCGCGATCAGAAAGATCAGCATCGCCGCCATCAGCACGACGATCAGCGCCCGGTCGGGCATGCCGCGCAGGGACCTAACTACCCTGC
>JAANMX010001309.1_pt1 | contig 28701 bp, 30 predicted proteins | sample 7279681 | NCBI WGS metagenome assembly JAANMX01 (sample SAMN14094542, study PRJNA606508) | bioreactor metagenome | isolation source: A lab-scale SPAN reactor treating ammonium-rich wastewater day 351 | place: Ireland: Galway | collected 2018-01-01 | reverse complement strand
CATTCGCAGCTGGATGGCGCGCGCGCTGATCTGTTTCCCGCCGCGGCCTGGGAACACGAAGTCGCCCGGGTTGCCCGCCGATTCCCCGCGCCATGCCTGCAGCGCGCCGCGCGCGTGCGAGCCCACCGGGACGATGCGCTGCTTGCTGCCCTTGCCGAGCACGCTGACCAGGCCACCATCGAAATCCAGATCGTGCCAGCGCAGCGCGCACACTTCTGAAAGGCGCAGGCCGGAGGAATAGAACAGCTCCAGCAGGGCACGGTCGCGCAGGCCCAGCGGCGCGTCGGTAGGCAGTTCGACCAGCTGCACCGCTTCGTCCACGTCCAGCACCTGCGGCAGCTTGCGTGGTGCTTTCGGCGCGCGCACGCCGTCGGCGGGGCTGGCCTGGATCCGGCCATGCTTCAGCAACCAGCGATACAGGCTGCGGCAGGCGGAGAGCCGGCGTTGCAGGGATTTCGGCGACAGCCCGCGGCGGTGCTCGGTGGCGATGAAGGCGCGCAGGTCGTTGCCGTCCAGCGCCAGCAGGTCGCGTTCGCCGGCCCAGGCGGTCAGCGCGGAAAGGTCGCGGCGGTAGGCGTCCAGCGTGTGCGCGGAGCCCTGTCGTTCGACCGACAGATGCGCGAGGAAGTCGTCGATCACCATGCGCGGAGTGTAAGCATGGGCGGGTGACCGGGGCTGAAGCCCCGACCCCAACTTCATCCGCTCAATCGAACCGCTGCAGCCCCGCCGCCAGCGCCTCGCCCATCATGCGCAGGAACAGCGTGCCCATGCCGGGGAAGAAGCGGTTGGCGTCGCGGCTGCCCACCGCGACCAGGCCCACGCCCGGCAGCGCCAGCAGCGCGGAGCTCTGCACCTCTTCGGCGCGCACGCCGTACAGCAGCGCGTTCTTGTCCGGATGCAGGCGGCCGCAGACCGGCTCGCCGGCCTTGAGGATGTCCTGGAAGCCGCCAAGGCGCGGGCTGTCGGCGGCGACGTGCTGGAACCAGTCGGCATCGTCCAGTCCGGGCGTGGCGCGGAAGCCGACGATGCGCACCAGGTCGCCGTGGAAATCCTCGGCCAGCGCCGCCGCCATCGCGCGCAGGGTGCTGGTCGCGCTGTCCTGCTTCAGCAGGGCCAGGGTCAGTTGATGCGTGCGCACGGCAAGGCGCTCGTTCTCCTGCGCGTTGGCGAACAGCTCGTGCAGGCGCTTGGTCAGCTCGCGGTTCTTCTCGCGCAGGATGTCCAGCTGGTAGCTGGCCAGCGATGCGGTGGGGCCGTTGTCGCGCGGCACCACCAGGGTCAGCGCCAGATCCGGGAACTGCTGCAGGAAGGCCGGGTGCCGGCGCAGCCAGGCGGCTACTTCGTGCGCACCGAGCTTCTCGGTGGCGTCGTTGAAATCCATCGTCACGCGGCGTTCTCCTCAAGCCGGTTTGCTTCGGGCAGGCTGCCTTCGAACACGAAGGCGGCCGGGCCACTCATGAGCAGGGTATTGGCGGCGGTGTCATGGCGGATGCGCAGGGTGCCGCCGGGCAGCTGCACGGCGATGTCGGCGTCCTTCGGAACGCGCCCGCGCCGCGCCAGCACCGCCACCGCCGCGCAGGCGCCGCTGCCGCAGGCCAGCGTCTCGCCAACGCCGCGTTCGAACACGCGCAGGCGGAGATGGTCGGGTGCGAGCACCTGCGCGAAGCCGACGTTCACCGAGTCCGGGAACCGCGCGCCGGCCTGCAGCGCCGGGCCGATGCGGGCGACGTCGGCGGCATCCACATCCGCAACCTCGATCACCGCGTGCGGATTGCCCATCGACACCGCGCCGAAGCGCAGCGTTTCGCCATCGATGTCCAGCGCGTATTCGTCGCGTTCGCCATCGACGCCGGCCAGCGGGATGTCGGCGGGGGCGAAGCGCGGTGCGCCCATGTCGATGGTGAAGCCGCCTTGCCCGTCGTGCCGCACCGGGTGCACGCCGGCCGGGCTTTCGATGGCGAAGGGTGCATCCGCCGGCGCGGCGCCGTCGCGCACCAGCCAGGCGGCGACGCAGCGCGCGCCGTTGCCGCACTGGCCGGACGGCGAGCCGTCGGCGTTCCAGATGCGGTAGGCGGCGACGGTGCCGGCGCTGCGCGGCGGCTCGATGGTCAGGATCTGGTCGCAGCCGACGCCGAAGTGGCGGTCGGCCAGCTGCGCGCACAGCGCGGGCGAAGGCGGCGGCGCATCGCCACGCAGATCCAGCACGACGAAGTCGTTGCCGGCGCCGTGCATCTTCGAGAACCGCATGGCGGGCTCAGGGCTGGGTGGCGGGCGCGCCGGGCTCGCCGTTGGCCGGCTGCTCCGTTGCGGGCTGTTCCGGCGTCGCGCTCGGCGCGGGCTTGTCCGGCAGCACCAGCGGCCCCTTGTTGCCGCAGGCAGCCAGCAGGCAGGACAGGAGCGAGAGCAGGGCGATGCGCTTGATCATGCCGGCAGTGTACCCGCGCGTCCGCGTCACTGTCGCGGTTCGGGGCGCCGCCACAGCCAGATCGACACCAGCGCCATGATCGCGATGCCGATCGCCGCCATCCACCAGCGCGGCGCGAACACCGCCATCGACACCGAGGACACCGACATCATCGCGATCGCGAACCGCTTCGCCTGCCGCGACACGGTGCCGTTCTGCTCCCAGTCGAGGATCGCGCGGCCGAACTTCGGGTGTGCCAGCAGCCAGCCGCGCAGGCGGTTGGAGCCGCGCGAGGCGGCGAACGCCGACAGCAGGATGAACGGCACCGTCGGCATCACCGGCAGGAATGCACCGATGATGCCCAGCGCCAGGCTGATCCAGGCCAGCAATGCCCACAGGTGGCGGGTCATGGGGACGGCACGCTCATGGGATCTGCACCCGTCGTTGTAGGAGCGGCTTCAGCCGCGACCGCTTTCACAGAAGACACGTTCAACCATCCCGGTCGCGGCTGAAGCCGCTCCTGCAAGGGGCAAGGACTATTCGACGCCCAGCCGATCCAGCATGAAGGCATACATCTCCGCCTGCTCGCGGTAGCGGCGGAAGCGCCCGGACTTGCCGCCGTGGCCGGCTTCCATGTTGGTGCGGAACACCACCGGCTCCTTCGATGCGTTGAGGTCGCGCAGGCGCGCCACGTACTTCGCCGGCTCCCAGTACTGCACCTGCGAATCCCACAGGCCGGTGCCGACGAACATCGCCGGATACGCCTTGGCTTCGAGATTGTCGTAGGGCGAATAGGTCGCGATGTAGTCGTAGAACGGCTTCTGCTCCGGATTGCCCCACTCGTCGTATTCGTTGGTGGTCAGCGGGATCGACGGGTCGAGCATCGTCGTCACCACGTCCACGAACGGCACCTGCGACAGGATCACCCGGTATTGCTCCGGCGCCATGTTGGCGATCGCGCCCATCAGCAGGCCGCCGGCGCTGCCGCCGTGCGCGGCCACGCGGTCGGGCGCGGCATAGCCTTCGCTGACCAGGAAACCGGTGACGTCGATGAAGTCGGTGAAGCTGTTCTTCTTCTTCAGCAGCTTGCCGTCCTCGTACCAGCGGCGGCCCATCTCCTGCCCGCCGCGGATGTGGGCGATGGCGTAGGCCATGCCGCGGTCGAGCAGGCTGACCGCGGTGACCGAGAAGCCCGGATCCATCGACGCGCCGTAGCTGCCGTAGCCGTACTGCAGCAGCGCGGCCTTGCCGTTCTTCTCGAAGCCCTTCCTGTAGACGATGGACACCGGGATCCTGGTGCCGTCGCGCGCGGTTGCCCACAGGCGCTCGGTGACGTAGTGCGCGGGGTCATAGCCACCCAGCACCGGCTGGCGCTTGAGCAGGCGGCGTTCGCCGGTCTTCACGTTCAGCTCGTACACCGTGGCCGGCGTGGTCATCGAGGTGTAGCCGTAGCGCACCCAGTCGGTGTCGGGTTCGCTGTTGACGTCCAGGCCCATCGAATAGGCGCTCTCGTCGGCCCGGATGTAGTCCTCGCCATCCGTCTTGAGCAGGCGCACGCGCTCCAGCCCACCGCTGCGCTCGGCCAACGCGGTGAAGCCGTCGAACAGTTCGAAGTCTTCGATGAACACGTCGTCGCGGTGCGCGATCCAGTCCTGCCAGTCCTTGCGCGACGTCGCGCCATCGGCGGCGGTGACCAGCTTGAAGTTGGTGGCCTTGCCGTCGTTGGTGCGGATCACCCAGCGGCCGCCGAAGTGGTCGGCGTCGTATTCCACGTCGCGCGCGCGCGGGGCGAGCACGGTGAAGCGGTCAGGATTGGCGGCCGGCGCGTAGCGCAGTTCGTCGGACACCGTGCTGCTCACGCCGATGACGATGTATTTCTCGTCGCGGGTGCGGTCGATGCCCATGTAGAAGCTGTCGTCGCGTTCTTCGTAGACGACCGGGTCGTGCTTCGGGTCGGTGCCGAGCACGTGCTTCTTCACCCGCACGGTGAGCAGCGTGTCCGGGTCGTTCTCGACGTAGAACAGCGTCCGGTTGTCGTCGGCCCAGACCAGGTTGGGCGATACGCCGGCGATGGTTTCCGGGTAGGCCTGTCCGCTGGCGAGGTCGCGGAAGCGGATGGTGTACTGGCGGCGGCCGTTGTCGTCGTCGGCGTAGGCAAGCTGCCGGTTGTCCGGGCTGACCTCGAAGTCGCCGACGCTGTAGTAGTCCTTGCCCGCGGCCAGCGCGTTGACGTCCAGCAGCACTTCCTCGCCGGCGAAATCGCCGGCGGCGTTGGCCTGCTGGATCGACAGCGCGTCGGTGCCCGGCGCGTCCTTGCGGCGCGCGTGGATCGGGTAGTCCTTGCGGGTCTCGAAGCGGCTGTAATACCACCAGCCGCGGTCGCGGTAGGGCACGCTGGCATCGTCCTGCTTGATGCGAGCGACGATCTCGTCGTACAGCTTGTCCTGCACCGGCTTCAGCGGCGCCAGCAGCGCATCGGCGTAGGCGTTCTCGGCCTGCAGGTAGCCGAGCATCGCCGGATCCTTGCGCTCATCGTCGCGCAGCCAGTAGTACTCGTCCTGGCGCTCGGCGCCGAACGGGGCCTTCACCACGTGCGGCTTTTTCTCCACGTCGGGCGGCGTGGGTGGCGTCTGGGCGTTGGCGAGGCTGCTCATGAGGAAAAGACCGGCGATCAGGGCGTGGGAGTTCATGGATGGGGCTCCGCGAAGCGGATTGCAATCGGTTCGTTTACTGCACGTGACGGGAAAGGCCTGCTCCCTCCCTTCCGCGCAGCGAAGGGGAGGGTCGGGGAGGGGTGCTCTTGGCGGGCATCGATGTGAAGTGCACCCCCTCCCAGCCTCCCCCTGCATTCGCAGGGGGAGGAGACAAGCGGTTACTTGCTCAACTGCTGCCAGAGGAAGGTATAGGCCAGTGCGTTCATGTGCGCGGACTGCGCGTTGTTGGCCGCGCCGCCGTGGCCGCCCTCGATGTTCTCGTAGTAGCGCACGTCCTTACCCGCCGCTTCCATCAGCGCCATCATCTTGCGCGCATGGCCGGGGTGGACGCGGTCGTCCTTGGTCGAGGTGGTGAACAGCGTCGCCGGATAGGCTTTCTTCGCGTCGAACAGGTGGTAGGGCGAGAAGGTCTGGATGTAGTCCCAGTCGCTGGTGTCCGGATCGCCGTACTCGGCCATCCACGACGCGCCGGCCAGCAGGTGGCTGTAGCGCTTCATGTCGAGCAGCGGCACCTGCACCACGATCGCGCCGAACTTCTCCGGGTACTGGGTGAGCATGTTGCCCATCAGCAGGCCGCCGTTGCTGCCGCCCATGGTGCCCAGGTGCTTCGGCGAAGTGATCCTGCGCGCGACCAGATCATCCGCGATCGCGGCGAAGTCCTCGTAGGCCTTGTGGCGGTTGGCCTTGAGTGCGGCCTGGTGCCAGCGCGGGCCGTATTCGCCGCCGCCGCGGATGTTGGCCAGCGCGTACACGCCGCCCTTCTCCAGCCAGGCCTTGCCGATGCTGCCGGAGTACGACGGCGTCATCGAAATCTCGAAGCCGCCGTAGCCGTACAGCAGGGTCGGCGCCTTGCCGTCGAGCTTCAGGTCTTTCGGGCGCACCAGGAAGTACGGAACCTTGGTGCCGTCCTTGCTGATGGCGAAGTGCTGTTCGATCACGTCCCTGCTGCCGTCGAAGAACACCGGGTTCGACTTCAGCACTTCGGGCTTGCTGCCGATCTCGGCGATCGACAGCGTGGTCGGGCTGAGGAAGTCGGTGGCAGTCAGCCACACCGCGTTGCTGTCATCGGCATCCACCGCGCCAACGCCCAGCGTGCCGATGGTCGGCGCGCCGACGAACGCAGTCTTCGTCCAGCCGTCCTTGCCCGGCGTCAGCACGGACAGGCGGTTCTTGACGTCCTCCATCACGTTCAGGATCAGGTGGTCCTTCGTCCACGTGGTGCCGGCCAGCGCGGCGTTGTCGGTCGGTTCGAACAGCGCGGTGAATTCGCGCTTGCCGGCCATGAAGTCGTTGAAGTTGGTCGCGATCAGCGAGCCCGGTGCATAGGTCTTGCCGCCGGCTTCATACGGCTCGCGCAGTTCGAGGACCAGCCAGTCCTTGTGCACGCCTTTCTGCGCGGAGTTCGGCGCATCGATCTTGACGAGGCTGCCGTCCTTGTTCCGCAGATAGGATTCGTCGTTGTAGAAGGCCAGCGTGCGGTTGACGAAATCGCGCTCGTAGCCCGGCGTGTGGTCGCGGCCGGCGGAAATGTACATGTCGCCCGGCTTGCCCTCGTACACCGTCTTCGCCGACGCCAGCGGCGTGCCGCGCTTCCATTCCTTGACGATGTTCGGGTAGCCGGAGCTGGTCAGCGTGCCGGGGCCGAAATCGGTGAACACGTAGACCGTGTCCTCGTCGATCCACGACAGCCCGCCCTTGGCCTCCGGACGGAAGAACCCGTCCGGCACGAACTGCTTGCTGGCCAGGTCGAATTCGCGGGTCACATCCGCATCGGAACCGCCGGGCGACAGTGCGATCAGGCAGCGCGTGTACTGCGGGCGCAGGCAGTCCGCGCCGTGCCAGACCCACTTGGTGCCTTCCTTCGCGTTCAGCGCGTCCAGGTCGAGCACGGTTTCCCACTTGGGTTCCGGCTTGCGGTATTCGGCCAGCGTGGTGCGCCGCCACAGGCCGCGCTCGTGCTGCTTGTCCTTCCAGAAGTTGTAGTAGTGGTCGCCGATCTTCTGCACGCCGGGGATCTTGGCGTCGGAATCGAGGATGGCGCGGATCTGCGCCTCCAGCGTCTTGAACGCGGGCGTGCCGGCGATTTCGGCCTCCGCCTTGGCGTTGCGCGCCTTCACCCAGTCCAGCGCCTTCTCGCCCTGTACATCCTCCAGCCAGGCATGCGGGTCGTTGCCCGGCGGGGTCTGCGCGGAGGCGGTGCCGGCGAGGGCGAGGCCGGCGATCAGGCAGGCGTTGGACAGCTGGGACATGGCGGTGCTCCGGGGCGTTTCGGTAAGCCTTCAACGCTAGCACAGCGCCCACAGACCGGGCATGACCGGAAAGTCGGGTTGAACGTCAGGCGCGGCGCGCCATCCGCAGGCCCCGTGCGGGGTGGCGCATCCGCCGCCGGGCCTGCGCGCGCCGCCGCCGCGGCAGGTGCAGCGCGAGCTTGGGCAGCGGGAACCGGCGCAGGCTCCACCATGCCGCCAGCGGCATGCCCAGCAGCCACAGCGGCAGCCAGCCGAACCAGGCGCTGCTGTCGCGCGCGGCGGGGATCAGCAGCACCGCCAGTGCGCCGAGGATCACCAGCTGGCGCAGGAAGACATCGAGATCGCGGTGGGTCATGGCGGCGCTCCGTTCGGGATGGCGCCCAGCCTGCGGTGCGACCATCTCACCGGCTGCGACGCGCGCCGGTCGGTCGCGCGCTTCCTCAGGCGGCGAAGCGGGCGCCCATCCATTCGCCGAGATCGGCGATTTCTTCCGCGCAGACCTGGTGCTGCATCGGATAGCGCCGCCAGTGGGCATCGAAACCGAACGCCTGCATGGCCTTCAGCCCCGCCTCGCCGGCCGCCGCCGGCACCACCGGGTCGAACACGCCGTGGGCCATGAACAGCGGCTGCGAGGTGGCCTGCGGCTGCAGCCGCTGCTGCGCCAGCGCCTGCGGCATCGGCAGATAGGTGGACAGCGCCACCAGCCCGGCCAGCGGCTGGGTGCGCGCCAGGCCCGCCGCCAGGGTGATCGCCCCGCCCTGCGAGAAGCCGGCCAGCAGCAGGCGCTGCGGCGGAATGCCGCGCTCTGCCTCGCGCGCGATCAGGGCATCCACCTGCGCCACCGATTCATCCACGCCGTCCAGGTCGGCGCGGTTGGCCAGGTCGAAGTCGCGGATGTCGTACCACGCGCGCATCCGCGCACCGCCGTTGATCGTCACCGCGCGCACCGGCGCATGCGGGAACACGAAGCGCAGCGCCGGCCAGCCGGCGCGCACCAGCTCGGGCACGATGGGCGCGAAATCATTGCCGTCGGCGCCGAGGCCGTGCAGCCACAGCACGCTCCACTGCGGCTGCGGGCCGGTTTCATGTTCAACGGTGTCCAGCAGCATGCGTGGCTCCAATGCCATCCAGGAGCGCAGCATTATGCCCAGCCCGGCCGGGATGACGGCGGCCATGCGGCGCGGCTACCATCACCTGCAGGGCCGGGAACGCGTCCGGGGGAAGACCCGCATGACCGCACCACCACTGCGCGTGCTGATCGTCGATGACGAACCGCTGGCGCGCGCGCGCCTGCGCGCGCTGCTGGAGGCGCAGCCCGGCGTGCAGGTGACGGGCGAGGCGGGCGACGGGCAGGCGGCATTGGCCGCCTGTGCGGAACACGCGCCGGAGCTGGTGCTGCTGGACATCGCGATGCCCGGCATCGATGGCCTGGAAACCGCGCGCCACCTGGCCACCCTGCAGCCGCGCCCGGCCATCGTGTTCTGCACCGCCTACGACGCGCACGCGCTGTCCGCGTTCGAGGCGCAGGCGCTGGACTACCTGGTCAAGCCGGTGCGCGGCGAGCGCCTGGCCGATGCGCTGGACAAGGTGCGCACCTTCCTCGCCGGTCGCGGCAGCCGGCAGGGCGATGCGATGCCCGCGCAGGCGCGCAACCACCTGTGCGCACGCCTGCGCGGCAGCCTGCGGATGATCCCGGTCGAGGACATCCGCTACCTGCAGGCCGACGAGAAATACGTGGTGGTGCACCATGCGCGCGGCGAAGACCTGATCGAGGAGTCGCTGAAGTCGCTGGAAACCGAGTTCGCCCAGCGCTTCATCCGCATCCACCGCAACTGCCTGGTGGCGCGCGAGCAGATCGTCGAACTGCGCCGCTCGCCGGAAGGCCACGTGCAGGCGGTGCTGCGCAACGTCGCCGAGCCGCTGGAAATCAGCCGCCGCTGCCTGTCGCAGCTGCGCGAGACGCTGCGGCATCTTTGACCTGCGATCTCCCCCTGCGCTGCGAGCAAGGGGAGGAGCAGAACGGCGATAATGCACGCATGACCATGCTACGCATCGCCACCCGCAAGAGCCCGCTCGCCCTCTGGCAGACCGAGCATGTCGCCGACCGCCTGCGCGCGGCGCATCCCGGCCTGCAGGTCGAACTGGTGCCGTTGAGCACGCGCGGCGACGAGATCCTCGACCGCTCGCTGGCGGCGATCGGCGGCAAGGGGCTGTTCCTCAAGGAGCTGGAACTCGCCATGCAGCGCGGTGAAGCCGACTGCGCGGTGCATTCGCTCAAGGACGTGCCGATGGCGCTGGAGCCCGGCTTCGCGCTGGCGGCGATCCTGGCCCGCGCCGATCACGCCGACGCCTTCGTCAGCAATCGCTTCGACGGCATCGACGCGCTGCCGCAGGGGGCTCGCGTCGGCACCTCCTCGCTGCGCCGGCAGGCGCAGCTGCGCGCGCTGCGCCCGGATCTGGAGCTGCTCGACCTGCGCGGCAACGTCAACACCCGGCTGGCCAAGCTCGATGCCGGCGACTACGACGCCATCGTGCTGGCCTGCGCCGGCCTGCAACGGCTCGGCTTCGATGCGCGCATCCGCACCCGCCTGGACGCGCCGCGCTGGCTGCCGGCGCCGGCGCAGGGCGCCATCGCTATCGAAACCCGCGACGACGATCCGCGCGTGGCGGCGCTGTGCGCGGCGCTGGACGATGCCGGCACCCGCACCCGCGTCGCCGCCGAGCGGGCGATGAACCGCACCCTCGATGGCAGCTGCCACGTGCCGGTGGCGGCGCTGGCGACGCTGCACGGCGACAGCCTGCACCTGCACGGCCTGGTCGGCTCCGCGCGCGATGGCCGCCACGTGCGCGCGCAGGCGCAAGGCCCGGCCGACGCGCCGGAGGCGCTGGGCATCGCGGTGGCGGAAACGCTGCTGGCGCAGGGCGCGCGGGCATTGATCGACGGCTGAGATTTCAGCACCCACCGGTCTCCCTGCCGTTGTAGGAGCGGCTTCAGCCGCGACCCGCACCGTCCAGTCGCGGCTGAAGCCGCTCCTACGGGAATGACGCTACTGGATCAGAACGCGTATTTCAGCTTCAGCGTCGCGTCGGTCTGGTTGCGGCCGACGAGATCGCTGTCGCGGCGCATCTCCACGCCGGAACTCAATGTCAGCATCGGCTGCAGCTGCACGTTCAGCAGCAGGCTGTTGCGCAGGTAAGCGCCGTGCTGGCCGGTTTCGATGCGGGTCGTCTGCGACAGCCGTGCGCGCTTGCCCAGCGCCTGGTTCCATTCCACCTGCCCGCGCAGGATCGGGCCGGTGCCGGCGGTGCCGTCGTCGGCATAGCCCTGCAGGCGATAGCCGGTGTCCACCGACACCCGCACGCTGGTGTCGCGGGTCTTCATCGCCTGCACGCCGTACTGCACGCCGACGCGGGCGTTGCTGCCCTGCGCCTTCATCCAGTCGCGGCGCTCGTTGGGCAGGCGCAGCTGGCCGCCGCCGCCGGGCAGGTCGTTCGCATCGATGCGGCGCTGGCCGGAGGGAATCGCCGCCATCGCGTCCACCGACCATTCGCCGTTCACGCAGCGTGCCTTCAGGCAGCGCGGCGGATCGATCAGGCGCTGCGCCACCTCCGGCGGCAATACCGGCAGCAGTGGCAGGGCGATGGTGGTCGGCGGCGCGGAAAACGCCAGCCACAGCAGCGGCAGCATGGTCGTCTTGGTTGGGATCCCGCCTGCATTCTAACCATCCCCAGGCCATCGACCGTGAACGGCTGTCGCATAATCGGCGCATGGATCGCTACGAACGCATCATCGCCCTGCACCGGCACCTGCAGGCCGCCCGCCGCCCGGTGACGGTGGCCCGGCTGCAGGACGAGCTGGGCTGCTCGCGCGCCACCGTCTACCGCGACATCGCCTTCCTGCGCGATGCGCTGATGGCGCCGGTGATCGGCGATGGCGAGGCCGGCTTCCACTACGACAAGGCCGAGGCCGAGCGCTTCGAGCTGCCCGGGCTGTGGCTGAACTCGGAAGAGCTGCACGCGCTGCTGGCCGCGCAGCAGCTGCTGGCGCGCAGCAGCGGCGGCATGCTGTCGGCCGCGCTGGCGCCGCTGCAGCAGCGGGTGGAGAAGCTGCTGGATGCCCACTCCGGCGGCAAGACCTGGCCGGTGGAGCGGGTGCGGGTGATTCCGCACCGGATCCGGCGGATGGACGAACATGCCTTCCGCATCGTCGCTTCCAGCGTGCTGGAACGGCGCCGCCTGAGCTTCGACTACCGTGCCCGTTCCACCGACGAAAAGACCCACCGCAGCGTCAGCCCGCAGCGGCTCACCCACTACCGCGACAACTGGTACCTGGATGCCTGGGACGAAGACCGCGGGGGACTGCGCAGCTTCTCCATCGACCGCATCGCCGGCGCGCGCTTCGCCGACGGCAACGCGCGCGACGTGGCCGAAGACGAATTGAACGCGCACCTGGCCGGCAGCTACGGCATCTTCTCCGGCGCGCCCAAGGGCTGGGCGACGATCCGCTTCAGCGCCAAGGCCGCGCGCTGGGTGGCCGACGAACACTGGCATTCGCAGCAGCAGGGGCGCTTCCTCCCCGACGGCCGCTACGAGCTGAAGCTGCCGTATTCGGTGCCGCGCGAACTGCTGATGGACGTGCTGCACTACGGCGCCGACGCCGAGATCGTCGAGCCGAAGGCGCTGCGCGAGCAGCTGCGCGCGCACCTGCACCTGGCGCTGTCCAACTACGAGGCGGGCTGATGGGCGACAGCGCGCGCGATCGCTCGCAGGAGGCGTCGGTGGTGCTGGCGCTGGGCGGCGGCGGTGCGCGCGGGCTGGCGCAGATCGGCGTGATCGAAGTGCTGCAGGCGCGCGGCCTGTATGTCGAAGCCGTGGCGGGCACGTCCTGCGGTGCGCTGGTCGGTGGCGCGTTCGCCGCCGGCAAGCTGGACGAATTGCGCGACTGGATGCTGCGCACCCGCCGCAGCGAGATGCTGCGCCTGCTCGACCCCGGTCTCGGCCGGCCGGCGATGTTCACCGGCAACCGGCTGGTGCGCACCCTGCGCGAAGTCATCGGCGAACCGCGCATCGAAGACCTGCCGATCGACTTCACCGCGGTCGCGGTGGACCTGCTGCGCCAGCGCGAAGTCTGGCTGCGCCGCGGCGACCTGTGGGACGCATTGCGCGCGTCGTTCGCGATCCCCGGCATCTTCACCCCGCTGACCCTGGGCGGCATGGAGCTGGTCGATGGCGGCCTGCTGGCGCCGCTGCCGATCACCGCCACCCGCCTGGCCGGCGCGCACCGGGTGGTTGCGGTGGACATTCACGGCAGCACGCCGCAGCGCATCGACGGGCCGGTGCGCGTGGTCGATGCCGAAGCCGGCGATGCCCCCGCGCCTGGCCTGCTTGGCCGCTGGATGGAACGCCTGGGCGAAGACACGGCGTCCCCGACCCACCGCTTCGGCCTGATGGAAGTGATGTCGCGCGCGCTGGACACCATGCAGGAGCGCATCGCCCGCGTGCAGCTGGCGCTGGAACCGCCGGATCTGTTGATCCGCATCCCGCGCGATGCCTGCCAGTTCTACGAATTCTGGCGCGGTGCCGAGCTGATCGAGATCGGCCGCCGCGAAGCGGAAAAGGCGCTGGATGCGGCGGGATATTGAGTGTCGCTTTTCCTGTCTATGCTTCCCCGCACACGGCGAAAAGCCTGGCGCAATGCGGTCATGGGCCCACCAGGACTCGAATAACCATAGTAGAACATTCTTTTAGTTCTATATTTTGAATTCGATTATTCGAAATGCCTCACAGTCTGACTCACAAAAACGAGATCTAGAAGAATCGCCGCGCTCAGCCGCCCGTAAACACGCTGGGGAAGCATTTCGCGAAGGGCGTCGCAGGAGCCCAACGTCTACCCTGGCGGTCATGACGATGCCTCCGGATCAGGAATCGAACGTTACGAGGCTAGAGGCGACCAGCCCCAACTCGTCAGCTACTCTTTGGCCTAAACATGCCATCGGAGAGCCGATACTGTGCCCAAGACCCGCGTAGTTTTCGATGGACCTGCAAGTCTTGAGCAGGTGTTGGCTATGGGAGAGCGGCTGTGGCACGAAGAAGCGAAGTTGAGGTCACCACCAGGCCGTGAGCTAGAGGATCTATGGGAATGCGCGTCGGAGATGATGGACCCGGCCAAGAAAGAAGTGGCAGTGGCGGGGATAGAACAACTGATCGTGGCTCATCCTGAGCTGGATTATGTGACGCCAATTTTATCTGACATGTGTGAGCCTGCAAAAGCTCATCAAATGGCGCTGGTGATTCTGAGCAACGGCCTTCTCCCCAAATGGTGGGAGCCGGAAACGCCCTTTCCATATCAAGGGCTGTTTATTTCCGCCTTCTACTTGATGGAGACCAGAAATTTTCTCGAAGCCGGCGAAGGGAGTGCAGCTTGGGCATCTCTTACACAAGCCTACTACCACCTAGGAACCAACTCGTCAGCGACAACTATTCAGGAGGCAGCCGCGGCGGCAGCAAGATCCAGAGGTGCAACACAAAGTCGCGAACTCAGGGCACGTGTCGTACAGATCGCAGAATCGTTGCATGGTTACAAGAAGATCAAGAGCCTGGCGGATGCGATCGAAGAAACCGTTCTAATCATGGAGGGTGACGAGCACAATAGAGTCATCCTAATGGAGTTTGATCAAAGGACGCCTCGAAGCACAAAGACGCCTAAGTCAGGTGCGGATCCAAATTCTCCAGGAGACCGCCTGCGAAAGAACTTGGCAAACTGGTGCGCTCCCAACACCCCATATGCCGAAGTCCGCAACGCTTTCGAGCCGTTCAAGCGAAGGCTAGGGCAAGCCCCAGCGAGCCGCTAAACCTCTCAGAGATCATTCATCGCGCAATGTCAACCTGTCTGCGCGCAGACAGGATGTTGCCCCTGATTCTGAGTCATACCCTACGAATCAACGTCAGCACGTTGATTCGCTATGGAACAACACGTTTCACCCCGCCCTCCTCTCCGCGTGCTCCCGCGTCGCGAGGCACAGAAGCGTCTTGGCATCGGCCGCAGCACGCTCTACGACTGGAACGACAAGACCTCACCGAACCATCGGCCGGAGGTTCCCAAACCCGTTCAACAGGGCGGGCTGTCGGGCTTCATTGAGCATGAAATCGACGAGTACATCCTGGGCCTCATGCGGGCTCGTGGAGGTGCGTCCGAACAGTAACCGCGGCTTCGCTCGCGACTGGTTCGACCGGGTCAGACCCAAGGGTCCACCTGATAACGGCTCTTGCCATCGTAGAGCCGCTTTACTTCCAAGTTAAGGATTTCATATGTCCACTTACACCAACGAGGGGCACGCACAAGCTGCCGACATCGCAGCAGCCCTGCGTAGCCTGAAACCGACCCGCCAGCACCATAACGCGCAGCTCTTCGCAGCGTTGTACCCGGTCATCGTCGAGATGCTCGACCAAAAGGTCACCCAGAAGGCGATCCTCAGGACGCTTGGGGAGCATGGCCTTAAGCTCCACCCGGCTCGGTTCAAGGAACTGATGGCCAATGCGCGCAGCGGTAGCACCTGCGAAGCGGCGGTGGTCACCGATGACGCAACGTCCACCACCACGGAGGACGCACCGTGAACCAGAAAAACTACCGGGTCTTCCCGACCCACGCGTTGTATAGCAGTGTCGCTAACGCCCTGGTCGAGATGCGCGCCAATGTGAAGGCTCCCGACGCTCTGATCGCCGGGGCGATCTTCACGGGCATGTCCATCTGCTCTCAAGGTGATATCCAGATCCTGCTCCCCACGGGTCAGATCACCCCCGGACTGCTGTATGTGGCAACAGCCGCGGACTCGGGCGAACGCAAGACCGCGACGGACAAGCTGGTTCTCGCGCCGATCTATGCGCGTGATGCTGCAGTCGCGATCCTGTTTGAGCAGGCGAAAGTCGCCTACCAGGCAGATTTGCGTTATTGGAAGATCATCGACAAGTCGATCCAGGCGAAGTTGATGAGAGCTCTGAACAAAGGTCATGACACGACGAAGCTGCGCGGTGAATTGGCTGCTCACCTCCAGTCGAAGCCGCGCAAGCCAAAGCTCCAGCGAATCATCTATCAGAGCGTGACCGAGCGTCCCTTGATGGAAGCGCTTGAAGGCGATGGCAACTGCGTTGCAATCCTGAGCGATGAGGGCAACATCGTGCTGCAGGGCGGAGCGACCCACAAGCTGGGCACTCTCAACAAGGCTTGGGACAACCCTAGCGTGATGACTTTCGATCGCGCAGACGGCAACATCGTGGCGCGCAATCCCTGCGTGACGATCAGCTTTATGATCCAGGAGAAGCTGTTCAAGGAATTCATCGGCAAACGCGGTGAAATCGCGCGCCAGTCCGGCTTCCTGGCACGCTTCCTGATGAGCTGGCCTGTGTCGACGCAGGGCTTCCGCTACATGTCGCTGTACGATCCGGTTTGGGAGCACCTTCCGCGACTTCACCTGCGCATGAACGAACTGCTGGACGCGACAGCAGTGCGTCGCGCCCTTGGTGACACCTCGCGCAAGACGCTGTCGTTCTCCCCGGAAGCGAAGAACCTGTACATCACGCTGCAGAATAACGTCGAAGGCAAGCTGTGCAATGGCGGAGCCCTTGTGAGTGTCCGTGATTTCGCCTCGAAGTCCATGGAAATCATGGGGCGTCTCGCCGGGATCATGCATCACGTCGAGGGCATCGCTGGGGATGTGATTAGCTTGGAGACGTTGCAGCGCGCGCACGATATCGTGTCGTTCTACTTCGATGAATACATCGACATGTTCGGTCAGCGCGAAGAGCTGACGCAGGACAAGAAGGACATGCGTGCGCTTGGGCTTTACCTGCATTCGCACTACTGGCTGAATTGGCTCTATAGTGCGCCGCGGAGCGAAGTCCGCAAGAACGGGCCGATTCGCCACCAGGGTCGCTTCGAGATCGCCATCCAAAACCTCATTGCGGTTGGCTCTATCGCTCTTCGTCACGAACAGCCCTTCAAGCGGAAGGGCCGGCTGTGGATCGACATGAATCCGGCAGTTTTCAACTCAGTCCAGCGCTAGTTGTGATCTGTCAGTAGGTTGTTCACCCGGGGTGGTCCCGGAAGACTGGAGGTGCGAATCAGCCACCCCTCCAGGAGCCCCGGATGACCTGCATAAACATGCCCGTTTGACGCCTCGCGGTCGAGCGCTGCTTGTCAGTCGTGTGATCGATGAAGGCTTGCGGGTCGAAGAAGCCGCCCACGCCGGCGGTGTGAGCGTGCGCACGGCCTACAAGTGGCTCAGACGCTTCAGGCAGGAAGGCCCGGAAGGTCTGGTCGACCGCTCCTCACGCCCCAACACCTGCCCTCATGCCACGCCGCAGGCCGTGGTGGACCAAGTCTTGGCGCAGCGCCGGGCCAGGCACACCTATCGCCAGATCGCCGGGCAATTGCCCGTGGCTCCCAGCACCATTGCCCGCCTGCTGCGGCGGGCCGGCCTGCATCGGCTGGCCGAGCTGGCGCCGGCCGCGCCGGAGAACCGCTACGAATACCCCGCGCCGGGCCAGCTGCTGCATCTGGACATCAAGAAGCTGGCCCGCTTCCGACAGCCCGGCCACCGCGTCACCGGCAACCGCCAGGTCAACTCCGACGGCATCGGCTGGGAATACGTCCACCTGGCCATCGACGACCATTCACGCGTTGCGTTCGGCTCCATTGAACCCGACGAGCGCGGCAGCAGTGCCTGCAGGGCCTTGCTGCAGGCCCTGCGCTACTACCGCGGGCTGGGCGTCCGCTTCGAGCGGGTCCTGACCGACAACGGTGCCTGCTACGGATCGCGCCGCTTCCGCCGATTGGTCCGCCGCCTGGGCATGCGCCACCTGCGCACACGTCCCTACACCCCACGCACCAACGGCAAGGCCGAACGCCTGGTGCAGACCAGCCTGCGCGAATGGGCTTACGCCCGCTCCTACGCCAACTCCGAACAGCGTGCCCATGCGCTGCAGGGCTGGCTTCATCATTACAACTGGCATCGACCACATGCCAGCCTCGGCTACAGACCACCCATCACCCGCATTCCGCTGAACAACGTGATGGGTTTACACAGCTAGTCCTAATTTGCGATTAACCTCAAGCCGCCCGAAAGGGCGGCTTTTTCTTGACCCATTCCCTGCACCGCATGCGCCAGTGCCCCTTATGGAGCACGGGCGCATCCAGCGCAGGATCCAATTCACATAAAGCAGCAGGCCTGGAGCCTTGCTGATCTTAGTCCGCTGGATCAGCGTCCGGCTTATTGCGGCTCGCCGCCTTGCGAGCCGCCACATACTCCGCTCTTTCCTTGATGGTCATTTTCTCGATCCTGACTGCACTGATTCGGCGCTCCGGTGAGCGCTCGATGCCTCGCTCCTTCAATGTCCGGTGATCCACACGCACCATATGCCCGTTCTTCGCCAGATGTTCGTTGATCGTGTCGGCAACAAGCTTTCGTTGCGAGATGACATCGTCTCGTAGCTGCAGTGCACTGCGGCCGCCACTGGCCTTCCTGCACCCACCAGCCTCAGGATGCGCCCTGTTGTAGCGTGAGAAGAACGTCTCTGGGCTCCGCTCAATGCCGTCATCGATCCGATCCGAGGTCATCACATGGACATGCGGATTGGGCTCCCTCTCCAGCGATGATGTCGGCGCATGAATCCCGAACTGGTACGCTTTACCGCGCGCGATCTTGGATAGGAGATCTTCAACTAGAGCTGCATTCTGTGTGAGCGTCAGCTCGTTCGGAAGCGCTATCAATGCCTCGCGGTAGACAGCGCCATTCTTCCGCTCACCTTTCTCGGCAGCTCGCCAGAAGGTTTTCGGGTCGTCCTTCGCCCATGCAGGCAGGTTGCCGTGGCCCGCAACGATCAGATCGTCACGATTCCCATGGAACCCTTGACGCGCGATGTACGACGCATGATCGATACCGTTTCGTCCGCTCTTCAACTTGAAATGGAACGTAGTCATTTGTGCACTACCCTTTCTTCTACGCAAAAGAAGAGCCGGCGATCTCTCGCCGGCTCGGTGATGTGGGTATACCCGCTGTTTAAGATTGAGGATGAGAGAAACGGTAAGTGAGCGAAGGCATTTCCCTCCCCCAGTTATAAGTATCGAACTCTTCGATTACCTCACTTCAATCATCTCAACAATGCAGTCCCACATATCCTTAGTTCTATTGCGTAGAAATCTACAGGCAGGGTGAGTAATGGCATGGCGCAAGCCGATGCCTTCTTATATCGCGGAGCCAAGTAGCCAAAAGGCGTCCAGCTGCATCGTTATGCAGCGGGCGATTGGGTGACTGCTTGAGTCTTCCGTAAGCGGCGTTGCATCTAAGGAAAACGCTTAGCTGCCGAGACGGCCTTAACGGTGTGGGCAGCAGAGAACAGCAGGCTGGCAACCAAGCCAGCGCCAGTCACCACATTGATGCCGGGAATCATCATTGCAACTGAGAGTAGGGCAAGTTTGCCTGCCTTCACTCCAGATACTCTGGCAGCCATCCACTTGAACTGACTCAGTGTGATCTCGCCCTTGCAGTGGCGAGTCCAGAGTTCCCAGACCACCAGCGCAATGGACGCCACAGTCAGAGCAGGGAAGTAGTCCCAAATGTCGCTGTCGGAGCCAGCTTCCAGCAGTTGATCCACGACATCTTCAGTGCGTGCTGTCAGGTGTTCGTTGCTCAAACCCGAGGATGACAGATCCATGCGATCGGCTAGTTCAGAGGTGACCAGGATCTCGCCGTCAGGATGGCTGTCGATCCAGTCCTGGACATAGCTGGCGTCGTCTGTGGCTTTCAGTTGAGCCGACCAGGTCTCCCCGCTATCGATGTCGACGAACTGCACGTCAGTACCGGGATGATTGGTGCTGCCGTACAGGGCGGCGTGGATCGCATCGCCATCGTCGTTCTCTAGACGGACGAATTCCATTTCGTGGAGTACGCCCTTGGTGTTGTTCACCACGCCTTGGATCTGGTCATCGTTCATCGCGCTCAACCAGCTGCCCAGCTCCTCTGTGGAGTCGCCGACCTGCGGATGCGCCCGTTGCATTGCCGCAATGGTAGCCAGTTCAGATTCGGAGAAGTCCGGGTTCTCCTCGAATGCGAGCTTTGCTGCGACTGCCAGGATGGCGGCTTCGTCGAAGTTCCTGCGGATGTAGTGGACTGCAGCTTTATCTGTTGTTGGCATCGCGCCGGATCTCCTGCTCCCGGCGTTTGCCCTCGGCTTCGCCCGACTTCTTGGCGTTCTTCCAGGCCTGCTTGATCTCATCAGCAGTCAACGTGCGTCCGGCCAGCTTGGCGACGATGTACTTGTCCATGACCGTGCCAATCGCATACGTCAGCCCAAAGACCACCGGAACCGTCGCCACGCCTCCGAAGATCGGGAAAAAGATCTTGGCGGCGGCGATGCCCAGCTGCTGGGCCACCAAGCCCATTCCGATGACACCCATCAACTGCTTGATCAGGTCCGTGGATTCCTGTTCGCTCAGTCTCAGGCCTCGTATGGCCGCGAGCCGAGAGCCCATGTAGGCCTGCAGGGGCGTAAGGATGAAGATGTCCGCGAAAGGGATGGGCTGCACCGCGATGGCGCCGCAGCCAATGGAGAAGATCACGATGATCTTGTCCACCTTCTGCTGGTCGGTCAGGTCGGTACGCCGTTCGATCTCCAGGACTTCGCGTTCAAGCTTTGCCCTGGCACGCGCAAGCAGGCTGTTGCTCATGTTGTCCCCCCCCCCTGTTGACCGCATTGTGACAGCAACCTCCCCAGCCGGAAAACGAGACTCCCCGTGACCCGTCTCGCCAAAAGCAAAGCGCTGGCAAGCCTCCGAGTCGGGTGCTTGCCAGTTGTGTGTCAGCGGCGAAGTGAGCATTCAGAAATCGCGCGATCTTGTGAATCTCCCGAATCTCGGCGGGGTACTCCCCGCCGAATGATCCGATCGGCCAGAAATAAAGAAAATTGGCGCAGTTTATGACAGCCATAATGGCCAGAATCCGTCAGGGCGAGGCCATGACCTCATCGATGTCGGTGGGTGAGAAACCAAGATGCTTCCCGATCTGCTTTATGTACATCCGTTCCGTCACATGGAAGTTGCCATCTTGCTTGGCGAGAGCAGTCAGCACCGACAGAAGCGAAATCGCCTCATCTGGAGCGTTAGCCAGAGAATCTAGGCCAGTTGCAGTAGTTGCGGCGCCACCGAGCTGTGCGGTGAGTCGAAGCTTCTGCGCAGCAGAGAGGGAGGAGCTGTCGAGCGCGTTCTCAAGGTAACTGGCTTCTTCATCGCTCACGTGTCCGTCAATTTTCGCGAGCCCGACGAGGACTTGAAGCTTGTAGAACTCCAGGGACTCCTCCTCAGCAGGATTCGTCACTGAATGTTCAGCCGTGCCTGCAGTATCGACTTCCACATCAATCGTATCTGGATCATCGATAACGACACCCACCTTCATTATTTCAACAGCTTTGTTGCCAATGCTGCGAGTCATGTAGTTGGTCCATGCGGCCATGGCCGCTGCGCCAACGACTGGCAGCCACTTGCTCACCGCAGACTTAAGCGCTTGCTGTGTGATCTTTCCACCAAGGATCGCAATCACCTTCTGGAGTACTGAAAGCGAAGCGCGCCTGACGACATACTTTCCACCGTGGAGCACGATTAGCGTGCCAGCACTGGTGCCCATGGCTTGAACGAAGATTGCCAGAAGCAAGCTGGGATCCGCCGGCTCCTTTTGGCCGTAAGCGCGCGTTATATCGTAGATCAGCTCGATCTGATTCTTGATGACGATGGCCAGTTCAGGCACCACCGCGAGCATTCCGAACGGGCCAGGGACCAAGCTTGCACTCCCCGAAACCACCGAATTGATGTTGGCAAATTTGGCGATAAGCCCCGGCACCTGATCTCTGGTTGGAATGGCGCCCGGGTTGTCCCGGTACTCCTCATTCTTAGATTTGATGACGTAGTTGAACGCGTCTTCGATTTTTTCGGTGAGCTCGTGCTGAAGCTTGTCCGCTATACTCAGTTCCTGGTGACTCATTGGATCCCCTTGTTATTCCGACTTAAAATTTGCTCATCTCAAGAAGGCAAAATCTAGCCTTCCTCGTAGCGAACCACAAAACACATTGCCATCCGGGCCCTAGGAAGTGTCTAGTCTTTGATGGTGTGCGCTATGCCTCGTTGACCTGAGCCAACTGAGTCGCGCCGCCAGCGGAGCCCATCTAAGAATCGACAACCAACCTAGATCGAAGATCATGCGTCAATCACACATCCACGCAGAAGTGCGCGAGCTGCTGCACGACGGAGCCCGGGGTCGTGGGGTCTGTTTATCTCCGCCACCACGACCACTTCAGTATAGCCAGCTCCAGTGCGCTTGGCTTACGTATCACGAGCTCCGTACTGTCACATTTCGGACACTTGCTGAAGTGATCAAATCCCTCCAAAATCACATCACTGAGGGGAGCGGCAGTTTTCTTCCATTTGCATTGTGGGCACACGTAAGTGCGCGGTCTTGGTTTCCAGGCCATTCTCGGCTCCGAGGGTAGTTGGACTTCAGGGTCTTGTTATCGAGAGTAAACAAAAAAAGTCGTTTCCGGATTGCTTGGGGTGTGGCAGCCTATCATTGGCGCGAGGGTAGGGCGCCTGCATTTCCAGAGCATGCGGACGAAGTGTGGTAGCTGCAATTCGACGACGGGCTTGATACAGCTCAATACCGATCTGGCTTGGAAGCAGCCGCAGTGTCTGGCGTACATCCTTGTCCACGAGCTTATGCATTTGCTTGAGCCCAACCACATCGCTCGATTCTTAAGACTTTCTCGATGGGTTCATGCCGCTATGCGACAGGTCAAATCCGAGTTGGGCCGACTGCCAGTTCGCCACGAGGATTGGGACTACTGAATGGCGAGTGTGCACGGACGGTGTGGGTTCCTAGACAAAAAAACAGGTGGTAGGCCAGGAGGGAGCCTGAGCTCCCACCTGGCCGAACACTTTCATCGAGCCGGGGGAGGTGGAGATTTCCTGTCACCACCCCATCGCCGCCATGCTGGCGATGTCCCGCCCGCCGACGATGACGTGGTCCAGCAGGCGGATATCCACCAGCTGCAGGGCCTGCTTGAGCCGTTCGGTGACCGCCCGATCTGCAGACGAGGGCGTCACATCACCTGACGGGTGGTTGTGGGCCACGATCACGGCCGCAGCGTTGCTACGCAGGGCCTGCTTGACCAGTTCGCGCGGATGCACTTCCGCGCCGTCGATGGAGCCGTAGAACAGCTCGACGTAGCTGATCAGCCGGTGCCGGGTGTCCAGCATCGCGACGGCGAACACCTCCCGCTCCTGTCCTGCAAGCTTGTCCTGGAAGTAGCGGCATACGACCTGTGGGTCGGTGAACATCTCCCCTCGTTGCATCCGCACGCCCACGATCTGGCGTGCGGTGGCCAGCACGGTCTCGGGCTCCGCGCGGGCGTAGCGCCCCGTTGGGCTCCTTACATACAGCGCTTCTGCTTGTTCCATTGCGATTTCTCCTGTCGTCGATAACGCCAACGGGGTGCCTCGATGGGCACCCCGCTGCGTGTCCAACACCTGCTGCTGCACTGGGCAGCGGAACTACGTGCTTCGCCCGTCTTGCCGCTCCCCCTGCGCTACGCCTTGGCTGTAGACCGCCACCACGCTTCTGTGTGGCCAGGGCCGCTTGGTGACCACGTAGCCCAACCGGTTGACCACGTGGCATCCCGGCAGCGCGTACAGGGTTTCCGACTCGCCGGTATCCACGACCGTCCAGAGCGTGGTCGCCATCAGGTTGGCCACGTGTTCCGGGCCACGGATGGCTTGCCCCTCGGCCGGGTCGACGATGGGGCGATACTTCTCCCAGAACGTCTGCTCGTCGATTTCCAGCAGCGCCGGTGGCGGCAGGTGGCGCCTGCGCCTCATGCCGCTGACTCCTTGGGCATCTGCCCGACCTTCGCTTCCAGCTTGCCCTTCAGGCCACTGGGCACGGCCGTCGGCCCCGGCGTCACCGTGGTTTCCGGGAAGAACTCCTCGACCACCGCGGGCACGTCTTCCTCCAGATCCTCGAACGCGCCGTTGGCAAATCCCTGGCGAGCTGCTGCTTCCATCGCCACCAGATCGATTCCGACCTCGGTTCGGCGCACGGCACGCTCGTGTGCTTCGGCAATGGCGGTCTCCAGCGTGAAGCCCGTCCGGAGCACCAGATCCACGTAGTAGATCGGTGCCCGGTAGCTCATCGTGGTGGACTTGCCCCGCAGCTTGAGTTCCAGCGGCAGGCTGGCCAGCTGGCCGCCCGACAGCGCGCTGTAGTAGGCCATCCGGGCCGCCAGCGTGCGGATGGTGTTGAAGGACGTGGTGCGCAGCACGAAGCTGCCCAGCGCGTCCTCCTCGCCATCGCCGATCAGTACGTTGAGTCGCGCATAGGCCTTGCACTCGCCGTTCGAGAACCCGCATTCCTGCGGCCCCGGACATGGCAAGGACTCCACCCCGGATGGCGTCATTCGCCGGCAGCTCTCGCCATTGCCCACGCAGACCGGCCTGCCGGTCGCCCGGTCGAACAGCGAGTAGTCGGCCCGCAGGTTCAGGGCCGGGTCGTTGAACAGCAGCCGCACCGGGATCGCCCGCAGCTTGCCCCCGGCGTCCTTGCGCAGGGCTTCGTCCAGCGGGTGCAGCACCCAGCCTTCGCGGTTCTGCACCTGGCTGGTCAGGGTGAACTGGTCGTCCTTCTCCGGCAGGCGCTTGCCATTGCGCTCAACCACCCGGCCAATCGAGATCCGCCCGACCACGGGCGGGGTAATCGCCAAGCCCTTCAGCATGTCGTTCTCCTTGCATCGTCTTGCGTGTGTTTGGCCAACAGGAAGCGCCTGGCACCGGGTCGCGTGGTTGTGTAGCGGGAGGCGAGCGCGGGGTGATCTGCTGCCAGCTGCTTGGTATCCAGCACCTGCGAGTCCTTCGCACGCCGATAGGTGATGGCCCCATTGGCGAACAGCGCCTTGGAGGCATCTCCCATCGCCTGCTGCAGGGTCTGCTTCAGGCGTTCGGCTTCCTGCTCGCTTGCTTCCAGCTCGCCCTTGAGCTCGGCCAGGGCATCGAACGTGGCGCACAGCTCCGCGTTCCCGGTGAAGTCCAGGCTGGTGTCGTTGCCAATGAACAGCTGCCGCAGCGCCCTGCCTGCCGAGTCGCTGCCATCGGCCGGCGGCGGGGTGTCGCTGGTGACGTACTCCCAGAACCGGCACTCCAGCAGGATCAGGCGGCCGATCAGATCCTCGTCCCGCTGGATCCGGTGGATCTCCAGCGCCTGGCCGCACAGCAGGACGGCCACGTCCGCTGCCGCATGTCCAGTCACGGCCAGCTGGTGCTGCACCTGCAGCTGGATGTACTCGGGTACGCCGTCCTTCCACAGGCGGGAGCCAAACTCGCCCGCGGTCTTGCACTCCAGAATCTTGACCTCGGGATCCCCGACGATCTCCCGGTCGATGTTCGCCAGCATGAACGGGAACGTCGGATGCTGGAGCACGGCATTGCAACGCCGTACCTTGCGGTCGGTCTTCTGCGAATAGGCCACGGCCACATACGGCTCCAGCAGCGTGCCCCAGTAGCGCGGGTCATCCATGCCGGGTGGGGCCGCTTCGGTCGGCGTCCTGCCGGTCTTCTCCATCCACAGCTCGAGCTGGCTCTTGTACGGGCACAGGCCCACGGCGGCGGCGGCATCCGAGCTGCCGATGCCACCCTTGCGGACTTCCAGCCATTGCTCGCGGTCCATGGTGCGGGTGTCGACCAGCCGCAGAGCGCTTTGCTTCTTCATCGGTGTTCTCCAAAAGAAAACGCCCGACCAGAGGCCGGGCGCGGTGGGTCGTGCAGGGACGAGGTATCAGGCGGAGGGCGGGAGCAACGCATCACCCAGGAGGTATTGCAGCAATCTGGTTGCGGCGTCCGGCCCGCCGCCTTGCAGCAGGTGCCTGCCGTAGGCCAGGCCGAAGGGCTCAGCCACCTCGTAGCACCAGACAAAGTCCCAGCGGTCCTGGACAGCCTCCCAGGCGCGTTGCAAGGCGGGGGCCTGCTCGATGCATGCCTCGATGTAGGCAAGCTCCCCTTCGAACGGGAAGGGCGCTGGCGGGCCATCGCGCCACTCTGCGAGGGCCTGTCTGGCACCGATGGCGATGTATGCGATGTCCAGCGGATCCGGAACAACGTCAGCGAGGTTGCCCGGCCTTGCGGCCGGACTTTGTCGCGGTGACGGGCGATCCATTACGCCACCAGCTTCATCGCCTCGTCCCACGCCCGTTGCTTGAGCTGCGCGCCTTGCCCGAACCAGGCGGCATCCCTGCGGTGGTCGTCGCTGCGCGCCCGCCGATGATGATCGACGAACTCGGTGACGCTGTTCAGCAGCCCCCAGGCCGTGCCGCGGCTGGAGGGCAGCATCGCCCCACGCCCGCCGCCCTCGTACAGCGCGCGGACGTTGGCCAGCGCCTGTTCGTTGACGATATCGGGACGCCCATCGGGCGCGGCGTAGGTCAGCACCCGGCGCAGCAGCCCTTCGACCGTATCCGGATCCACCGGCCGCTCCACCAGCGCCTTCATCCGCGCCACGAACCCATCCCAGGACGCCACCGTGATTCCCAACTGCCGCTTGACCACCTCGGGATCGAACTCGCTGCGATGCGGCACCTTCACCGCCCCGTTGTTGTTGCCCAGCGCCACCCGCAGGGTGTTGTTGCAGACCACCCGGACGGAGGTGAACTGCGCCGTGGTGGCCAGCGTGCCGTCGCAGGCCGTGGCCAGCAGCAGGTAGCCATCCACCTTGTCCCGGCCCTTGAGCGTGGTGCTCTGGCCGGTGCGGGCCAGCGCCCAGAACTTGCGGCCTTCCCGAAGCACGCCGGCGGTCTCCAGCTCGAAACCGCTCTGGCTGGTGAGGTCACGGTAGAACTCCAGGATCTCGCCCGGCTGGACCACCTTGAAGCGCTTGCTCACCACCGCCAGCGGGGAACGGGAGTCCGAGCGGTAAAGCACCTTCTGTTCCGGGAAGGCATTGATGACGCCCAGGTTGTTGTTGCCGGTGATGTAACGGACTTCGGACTCCTCTATCTTCCAGTCCATCCCGGCCTGCTGCCGCCATACCTCGATGGGCTGCTGCGGGGCCAGCTTGTTGCCAAGGCCGTGCCAGGGCTTCTCGCCGGCATAGGCCATCGTTTCCACCAGATGCATGTTCCTGCTCCTTGAATCAGCGGCATAAACGCAGAAGGCCCGCCTGTAAGGGCGGGCCTTCTGTGCTGCCAGCAACGTGGCGAGTCAGATCCGAGTGTTGGTCCTGCCGAAGATGGCCGCGAGGATCACGGCCGCAACGGTCAGCACCTGAACAATCGTCTCCTTGGTGTCATCGCACATGCGTTGACCTCCACGGGGCGCTTGAACCGAAGCGCCCAGACGAGAAGCAGAACTGCCTGCTTCAGAGTTGTAGTGTGGGTTTGAAAATTTTTTCAGTATTGGACTGGATCGGGTCAAAGAATCGCAGCAGTTGCGATCGAATATCCGCCGTCGACGCAGTCAAATCCACAGTGGCAAATCGAATGGCATGCCCCTGGATCAGCACTGTCTCGTCGACCATCTGGCCGATCGCGGGATGCAACAACAATCCACTCGCGTGATCCGCAAGCGCATCACCGCACCCAACCTGGGAGCGCAGATAGGCGTAGATCTGGTACACGTATCCGCTGCGTAGGGTTTCCTCACGGTACCAACCGCTCGTCACAATCGAGGTGAACTTGGTATCGATGACGATCCTCTGCCCGGATGACGGGTGGTCGAGCACGACATCAGTTCGCATCGTCGGCAGGATCTTGTCGATCCCCGCCGTCTTCTGCTCGATCTGCCAGCCCATCGTCCCGCCGCATAGCACCCGCCAGCCCTGCGGACTCAATACGACTTCGTAGAAGCCGCCCACCGCCCGCTCGAACAAACGGCGTACCCACGTCGCTTCTCTGTCCGGCAGAGAGAGCACATTCGCATCCGACGCCTCCGTAGGTAGCACTAGGTCGAACGCCAGCTTTGCGGCTGCCACCATGAACCGGTCGTCCGCATCGTTACGGCCGAAACGATCGGTGCTCATTTGGGCGCGGGTCGGTGCGTTCCCTGATACACCCATTGCCTTCATGCCACCCGCAAGTGCGCGGCACCGATGGGCAACGTCTTTCCTCTGAACGATCCTGGAGATGGACTCCAATGCTGCTCGTACGAAACGATTGCGTGGGGTGTCGATGGTGAGGAGCAATCCCAAGTAGAGATATCAGCCCGATGTTCGATCATGCGGCGGTCACCTTAGCAAAGAGCTTTTTCAGGTAAGCAGCCCCTCCGTCTTCCATGAACAGCACGTTGCGGCTTTCCAGATCGGCCTTCTTTGTGGGGTCGCCCACGTTGAGCAGGTCGGCGAATTTCGTCGGTGACAGCACGAAAGCATTCAAGACCAGCGGCGATTCGCCCGCCTTGGCCTGCGATGCCAGCGTCGTTTCAAGCGTCTTCACTTCCTTGTAGAGCCCCAGCTTGGGGTGCGACAGGTCGAGATTGCGCAGCCCCTTCGGGTCGACAAATGTCAGCCACTGCTTGCCGCTGGCATCGTCCACCAGCCACAGCAGGAAGTCCGGATAGAAGTTGCCCGCCAACGCAAAGCCCAGGCCTTTCTCTTCCCGATCCGCATTGCGCAACAGGTACAGGCTGCGTGGGCCAATCGCTTCCTTACCTTCGCCAGAGTTGTAGAACGCCTCCAGATCACGGACGAACTCCCATTCGCTCGGCGCGTCAAAAGCCAGCGGACGCAGCTTCAGCGGCACTGCATCCTTGTCCTCCAACGCCAGCAGCGGGTAGTACAAATGCCGGTCGAAGCTGATGGCGACCATGTGCGGCGCGTTCCATTTGCTGGCCTCGCCGATCTTGCCGTCCGCCACCAGCTTCTTCAGCACTTCCAGCTTCGCTTGATACTCCAGACCGTCGTCGCTGTTCTCGATCTCGAACTGGTACAGCTTGAGCATCGACCCGTGATCTTCATCGATGTGGGTGATGTCGTAGAACTGCCCTTCGTAGCCCGTCTTCAGGGACTTGTAGAAGCGGTCGGTGTAGTCCGTCAGCAGTCGAAGCAGGATGTCTTCCTGCTTGCGGATGTCGGCGAAGGTAGTCACGTTCAGTTCTGCCGCCGGGATGAACAGCGTGTACCAATCCTGCATGCCCGCACAGAAGTCGATCAGCTTCTGCCGTTCCAACCGCAGGTTGCTCCAGCTGCGCTGCAACTTGTAATCCTGCAGGGCCAGATAGATGCGATCCCAATTGAAAGCCGGGAACAGCGTCTGATTCAAC
>JAANMX010001308.1_pt1 | contig 28752 bp, 21 predicted proteins | sample 7279681 | NCBI WGS metagenome assembly JAANMX01 (sample SAMN14094542, study PRJNA606508) | bioreactor metagenome | isolation source: A lab-scale SPAN reactor treating ammonium-rich wastewater day 351 | place: Ireland: Galway | collected 2018-01-01 | reverse complement strand
CGTCACCTTCATGCCCAAGCCCATCGTCGGCGACAACGGCAGCGGCATGCACGTGCACATGTCGCTGGCCAAGGGCGGCGTCAACCTGTTCAGCGGCGATGGCTACGGCGGGCTGAGCCAGATGGCGCTGTGGTACATCGGCGGCGTGTTCAAGCACGCGCGCGCCATCAACGCCTTTGCCAACAGCACCACCAACAGCTACAAGCGGCTGGTGCCGGGCTACGAGGCACCGGTGATGCTGGCCTATTCGGCGTCCAACCGCTCCGCTTCCTGCCGCATTCCGTACGTGGCCAACCCGAAGGCGCGCCGCGTCGAGATCCGCTTCCCCGACCCGATGAACAGCGGCTATTTGATCTTCGCCGCGCTGCTGATGGCCGGCCTGGACGGCATCAAGAACCAGATCGATCCGGGCGCACCCAGCGACAAGGATCTGTACGATCTGCCGCCGGAAGAGGAAAAGAACTTCCCCACCGTCTGCCATTCTCTGGATCAGGCGCTGGACGCGCTGGACAAGGATCGCGAGTTCCTCAAGGCCGGCGGGGTGTTCACCGACGACTTCATCGATGCCTACATCGGCCTGAAGATGAAGGAAGTGACGGCGTTCCGCGGTGCCACTCATCCGCTGGAATACCAGATGTACTACACGATCTGAGGGAATTCGGAATGCACGCCTTCGCTGCTTCGGATCGGCGGATGTCCGGCCCGCCGCAGCGCGGCGGGCGTTCGGACGGGATGCGCGGCAGTGCCGCGCAAGCATCCCGCCCTCACCCGCTGGAATACCAGATGTACTACACGCTCTGATTGCTTAGGGAAGCTCTGATTTTGCTCGTCATCCCCGCCTTCGCGGGAATGACGAGCAAGAGCAATTTGCTCAGAGTTTCCTCAGTGCTGGCACCCGCCTGATCAGGCGATCAGGCGGACTGGTGCGTCCGCACGTAGGTTTCGAACGCTTCCGCCGGCAGCGCCGGCGACCAGTGGTAGCCCTGCGCGAATTCGCAACCGAACGCATGCAGTCGCTCCAGGGTCTGGGGATCCTCCACGCCTTCGGCGACGGTCTGCAGATCCAGGCAATGCGCCATCTCGATGATCGCGCGCACCAGCCCCTCGTCGTGCGCGTTGGCGCACATTCGGCGCACGAACGACTGGTCGATCTTCAGCCGGTGCACCGAGAAGCGGCGAAGGTAGCCGAGGTTGGAATAGCCGGTGCCGAAATCGTCGATGGCGATCTGCACGCCCTGCGCGCCCAGCCGCTGCAGCACTTCGCCGATGTTGCGCGTGTCGGCGACCAGCAGCGATTCGGTCAACTCCAGCTCCAGCGCATTCGCCGGCAGGCCGCTGGCCAGCAGCGCCTGCGCGATCTCGCGTTCGATGTCGTTGCGGCGAAACTGCAGCGGCGACACGTTCACCGCCACCCGCAGCTCGCCCAGGCCGTTGCTGCGCCAGGCTTGCGCATCAAGGCAGGCCTGCCGCAACACCCAGCTGCCGAGCTCGTTGATCAGGCCGCTGCGTTCGGCGATCGGGATGAACTTGGCGGGCGGAATCCAGCCCAGCTCCGGATGTCGCCAGCGCAGCAGCGCCTCGGCACCGAGAATGCGCCCGCTGTGCAGGTCGAACTGTGGCTGGTAGTGCAGCTGCAGCTCCCCCGAGGCCAGTGCCGAGCGCAGCCCCGAGGCGATGCGCAGGTGCTCGGTGACGCTCTCGTTCATGCTGGCGTCGAAGAAGCAGAACGTGTTGCGGCCGGCGTCCTTGGCCTGGTACATGGCGGTGTCGGCGTTCTTCAGCAGCAGATCCGCGCTGTCGCCGTCGCGCGGAGCCACCGCGATCCCCAGCGAGGCGGTGACCAGCACCTCCACGTCCTCGATGGCGAACGCGCGCCCCAGCAAATGGGTCACCTTCGCCACCACCGCCACGATGGCGTCCTCGTCCTGCAGATCGCCCAGCAGGATCAGGAACTCGTCGCCGGACACCCGCGCCACCGTGTCGGACTCGCGCACGCAGGCGCGCAGCTTGTCTGCCACCTGGCAGAGCAGGTCGTCGCCGGCGGCATGGCCCAGTGAGTCGTTGATGGTCTTGAAGTTGTCGAGGTCGAGGAACATCACCGCCACCATGGCACCGCTGCGGCGTGCCTGTTGCAGCAGGAAACCCAGCCGCTCGCCCGCCAGCATGCGGTTGGGCAGGCCGGTGAGGCTGTCGCGCTGGGCCAGCACTTCGATCCGCGCGTGCGATTCCTGCAGTGCGCGCTTCTCCGCTTCCAACTGGCGCACGGCCCGGCCAAGGTCGTTGGTCATCAGCCAAGCGAACAGCCCGGTGACGACCACCACCAGACTGATGATGAACGGCCGCCGCCAGTTCAGCGGCAATATCGGGACGCTTTGCAGGATGCCGCTCTGGTGCAGGAGGAACAGCAGCGCGAGCAGCGCCAGCATGCCGCAGGTCAGCACCACGAACATGCGGCGGAATCCGAACAGGCCGGCGAACAGCAGCAGCGCCGGGAACGCCATCAGCGACTCGTCGAACAGGCCCTGGCCGCTCAGCGCCAGCGCGCACAGCCCCAGCATCAGCATGCCGATCGCCAGCGCGCCGGCGCGCGCCGGCTGGCCGCGGGCGTTCCAGCGCATCGCCAGCGCCAGCACGAGGATGATTGCAAGCTCGAGCCCCGCGCTGACATGCCGCCCGGTCGCAAGGTTCATCGCGAGCACCAGGCCGAACACGCCCATCACCACCCACAGGATCTGTTGCAGGCGCTGCTGCTGCAGCCACACAAAGCCGGCAGTGCGCGCCGTGTCCGTGAAGGGGGGCAATGGCCGGATCATGCTGTCGAGAGTGAGCTCGGTCGATGGATGGCGACAGGCTAGCAGCCCCTCCAGGCCCACGCACGGGCTAAGATCCGGGCATGCGCCGATTCCTGTTTCCGCTGACCGCCTGCCTGTTGGCCGCCTCCTGCGCGCACGTCGATGCGCCGTCCCGCAATCCGCTGGCCGAATGGGTGCCGTCACCCAACCTCGACCAGCGCCGGCCGGTGGCGATCGTCCTGCACGCCACCGAGCAAGCCTCCGCGCAGCAGAGCCTGGACACCCTGCGCACAGCCAACAGCCACGGGCCGGTGAGCTCGCACTATCTGATCGGCGACGACGGCCGGCTTTACCAGCTGGTGGCCGACAGTGCGCGCGCTTGGCACGCCGGCGGCGGCCGCTGGGGCACCCTCACCGACCTCAACTCCACCTCGATCGGCATCGAGATCGACAACGAAGTCGGCGAGGCCTTCACCGAAGCCCAGCTGGTCACGCTGTTGCGGCTGCTGGACGACCTCACCACCCGCCTGTCGATTCCGAAGACGCAGGTGATCGCCCATGCCGACCTTGCGCCCACCCGCAAGCGCGACCCCGGCGCGCTGTTCCCGTGGCAGCGGCTGGCCGACGCCGGCTACGGGCTGTGGCCGCGCGGCGAACCGGTCGATCCGCCGGCCGGCTTCGATCCGTGGCTGGCGATGGCGGCGATCGGCTATCCACTGAACGATCGCGTCGCCGCAGTGCGCGCCTTCCATCGCCACTACCGCGGCCGCGACGACGGCGAAGATCCGGCGGCGGCGTTCGATGCCGAAGACCTGCGCATCCTGCACGCACTGGCGGCGCAGCGCACGGGCAGCGCGCCCTGACGTCGCGCGGCATTTGCACTAAATTAGTGCAGTGCGCCTCCATAACCCCGCCGACAGCGTCCTCGACACTCTGACCACCCCGCTGCTGCAGCTGGATGCGCAGGGCACGGTGGCGTTCGCCAATGCGGCGTTGGCGCGCTGGCTGGGGATCAGCCGGCGTCGGTTGATCGGCCTGCACGCCGCCGCGCTGGAGCGCGAGGGCGACCAGCTGGCCACCCGGCTGGCCCGGCCGCAGGACGCACCGACGCGGCTGCGTCGGGTCGGGCTGGCGCTGCCGGGCAGCGAGACGCTGCGCTTCGCCGACCTGTGGCTGACCCCGACCGAGGACGGGCTGTGGCTGGAGGCGCATCCGGTCGACGAGTTTCCCGGCGACGACCCCGCGCAGCTGCTGCCCTCGGCGCTGGCGGCGTCGCTGAAAGGTCTCGCGCACGAGCTGCGCAACCCGCTGCTGGGCATCAAGGGCGCGGCGCAGCTGCTGGCGCGAAGGGTCGATGCCGACGCGCGCGAACTCACCGCCATCATCGAAAGCGAAGTGCAGCGGCTGGCCACGCTGGTGGACGGCCTGCTCAACCCGGCGCCGCCGCGGGCATTCGCCGAGGTCAACATCCACGCCGTGCTGGAGCGCGTGCTGCGGCTGGCCGAAAGCGACGCCGGCTGGGCCGTGCAATTGCAGCGCGATTACGACCCCTCGCTGCCGGAGCTCCCCGGCGACGCCGACCGCCTGTCGCAGGCGATCTGGAACCTGGTGCGCAATGCCATCGAAGCCGGTGCCGGCAGCGTGACCCTGCGCACTCGCGTCGAACACGGCGCGCGCCTGGGCGAGGCGCTGCTGCCGCTGGCGCTGCGGCTGGAGGTGGTCGACGACGGCCGCGGGGTGCCGATCGAATTGGCCGAACACTTGCTGCTGCCGCTGGTCAGCGGCCGCGCCGACGGCACCGGGCTGGGCCTGGCGCTGGCCCAGCAGGTGGCGCGCGAGCACCGCGGCACACTGACCTGGCGCTCGCGGCCGGGGCATACCGTGTTCACCCTACTGCTGCCGCTGGCCAGCGATGCGGAGCAGGCCGATGGCTGACGCCGCACAGGTCTGGATCGTCGACGACGACCGCTCGGTGCGCTTCGTGCTGGCCGCGGCGCTGGGCGAAGCCGGCTTCCGCATCACCGCCTTCGCCGATGCCGCCGAAGTGCTGGCCGCACTGGCGGCCGGCCGCGTGCCGGATCTGCTGCTGACCGACGTACGCATGCCCGGCGACAGCGGGTTGACCCTGCTCGACAAGCTCAAGGCCAGCCATCCGCAGCTGCCGGTGATCGTGATGTCGGCGCATACCGACGTGGCCAGCACCGCCGGTGCGTTCCGCGGTGGCGCGCAGGAGTTCCTGTCCAAGCCCTTCGACATGGACGAGGCGGTGGCGCTGGTGCAACGCGCGCTGCCCGACGTTTCCGCGCGAGTGTCGGCAGCACCGCCCGCCGCCAGCGCCGAACCCGTCGCGACGCTGCTTGGCCAGAGCGCGGAGATGCGCGCGCTGTTCCGCGCCATCGGCCGGCTGGCGCAGGTGCCGCTGTCGGTGCTGATCACCGGCGAAACCGGCACCGGCAAGGAGTTGGTGGCGCGCGCGCTGCACCGTGAGTCGCCGCGCGCGGCGCGTCCGTTCGTGGCGCTGAACACCGCCGCGATCCCGGCCGAGCTGCTGGAGTCGGAGCTGTTCGGCCACGAGGCCGGTGCGTTCACCGGTGCTTCCAGGCGTCACATCGGCCGCTTCGAACAGGCCGACGGCGGCACGCTGTTCCTCGACGAGATCGGCGACATGCCGGCCGCGCTGCAGACGCGGCTGCTGCGGGTGCTCGCCGAAGGCGAGTTCTTCCGCGTCGGCGGGCGCGAGCTGATCCGCGTCGACGTGCGGGTGATCGCCGCCACCCACCAGCCGCTGGAGGCGCTGGTCGAACAAGGTCGTTTTCGCGCCGACCTGCTGCACCGCCTCGACGTGGTGCGGCTGCCGCTGCCGCCGCTGCGGCAGCGCCGTGAGGACATCCCGCAGCTGGCCGCGCGCTTCCTCGCGCACGCCGCGCGCAAGCTGCAGCTGCCGCCGAAGAAGCTGTCCGCGCCGGCGCTGGAACGGCTGCGTGCGCACGCCTGGCCGGGCAACGTGCGCGAGCTGGAAAACGTGTGCTGGCGGCTGGCCGCGCTGGCCCCCGGCGAAACCATCGCTGCGGCCGATCTGGCGCTGGCGCTGCCGGCTGGTGCTCGGGTGGTCACCGTATCCGCGGGCTGGCCTGGACTGCTGGCCGACTGGGCGCGCGCGCAGCTGGATGCCGGCACGCCGGGGCTGCACGCACAGGCCCGCGAGCTGCTCGACCGCACCCTGCTGGACGCCGCGCTGGAGCGCTGCGGCGGTCATCGCAGCGACGCCGCGGCCCTGCTCGGGCTGTCGCGCAACACCGTCACCCGCAAGCTGGGCTCGTCGCGCAAGCGGCGCTGATCCGCCGTCGCCTGTAGCGCCGAGCTTGCTCGGCTGGTGCGCGCAATTCGCAGCGGAGCAAGCTCCGCTCTACAAGGGTTCCATCGCGATTTTGTAGAGCCGAGTTTGCTCGGCTGAGCCCGCAATTACAGCGGAGCAAGCTCCGCTCTACAGCAGATTGGATGCCGGCAACTTCTTCATCCCGCCTGAAGCCGCTTTCCGACATAGTGCCACGATCCGCCAATGGAGACCGTCATGCATTGCTTGCCCCGAGCCGTCCTCGTCACCACGATCGCCGCCATTCTGGCCGCCTGCGCCAGCGCGCCGCCGCAGGCCACCGCGCCGGCTCCGGCAGCATCGAACGCAGCCACCACCAGCACCGCCAGGCAGGCCATCGCCAACCTCGCCTCCGCCTCCGGCAGCCTGGTCAGCGGCCGGCTGACGCTGGTGCCGATGGGCGACGGCGTGCACATCACCGGCGAGATCGGCGGGTTGCAGGCCAACAGCAGCCACGGCTTCCATATCCACGAGAAGGGCGACTGCAGCGCGGCCGATGCCAGCAACGCCGGCGGCCACTTCAACCCCGCCGCGCAGCCACACGGCCGCAGCGGGCACGGTGCGCATCATGCCGGCGACAGTGACAACCTCGTCGCCGATGCGCAGGGCGTGGCGCGGGTGGACGCGCATTTCGCCGGGGTCAGCCTGGGCGGCGGCGCGGCCAACGACATCGCCGGTCGCGCGCTCATCGTCCACGCCGCAGCGGACGATTACAGCAGCCAGCCGGCCGGCAACGCCGGTGCGCGGGTGGCCTGCGGGATCATCAAGCCCTCACTGTAGGAGGGGCTTCAGCCCCGACCCGAACCGCCGGCTCGCGCGGGTCTTCAAGCGGGTGCGGACTTCCGGTCGCGGCTGTGAAGCCGCTCCTACCGGGTATGCGCGGCGCGCCTGTCTCAGCGCAGGCAGCCGCTGTTGCCGTCGCCGCAGTGGACGAACTGCACCGGCACGCCGTGCACTTCCAGCACCGCCGCGTACTGGCGCTGGCGCGCCTGGAAGCGGATGTAGCCGCGCTCCAGCTTGCCGCTGTCGGTTTCTTCCGGCGCGTTGCGCGCGCGCCACGCCTGCGGCGACAGCATCGCGATGCGCACCTCGCCGTCGCCGTAGCGGGCCAACGGCTCCGGCGGCGCGTCGAGCACGAACTCGGCGTGCTCCTGCGCCAGCATCGGCCCCAGCAGCGCGTGTTCGAGCAGCGACCACAGCGCGTCCAGGCCGACGTTCTGGTACTGCATCGCCATCATCGCCAGCAGGTCGTGCAGGCTCAGGTAGCGGATGTGTTCGATGCGTGCGCCCAGCCCGTCCTGCAGCGCCAGCGCGGTATCGGCCTGGGCCATGCCGCAGTCGAACAGCTTGGATTCCAGCTGCTCCGCGGCGACCGCAAGGCCAGCCCCGCGCAGCACGAACGGCATCACCCGCAGGCCGCCGCCGGCCAGCGCCGGGTCGCACTGCAGCGGCTGCGGCACGTCGCCCTGCGCATCCGCACCGAAGCCGATCACGCGCGCACCCTGCGCCTGCCCCGGTGCGCGCTGCAGCAGTTCGATGACGCGCTGGTGCAGCGGCCAGCCGGGCCGCAGCGCTTCGGCCGGATCGAAATGCGCCGTCATCAGCGCCAGCTCGCAGTCGGCCACGTCCGGGGTCAGCTTGGCCAGGTCGCGGCCCAGCAGTGCGGCCACCTCGCCGGCGCTGCCAGCGGCAAGCGCGGCGCACTCGGGCATGCCGCCATCGCGCAGCTCGATGGCGATGACGCCGCGGAACACGGCAGGGTCTGGCGCAGTGAACGACATGTGGAGTCCCGACTCGGAAGAGCAACGCTACACTCGGCCATTATGCCCGCGTCGCGGGCCAGACCCGAGGTGAGCCCCATGCAACACGGTCGTCCCGTCGCCATCCTGGGTGGCGTCCGCATCCCGTTCTGCCGGCAGAACACGGCCTATGCCGACGTCGGCAACCTTGGCATGTCGGTACGCACGCTGGGCGCACTGGTCGAGAAGTTCGGCCTGCACGGCCAGCAGCTGGGCGAAGTGGCGATGGGCGCGGTGATCAAGCACTCGTCCGACTGGAACCTTGGCCGCGAAGCCGCATTGAGTTCCGGGCTGTCGCCGCTGACCCCGGGCATCACCCTGCAGCGCGCCTGCGGCACTTCGCTGGACACCATCGCCCACATCGCCGGCAAGATCGCGACCGGGCAGATCGAAGCCGGCATCGGCGGCGGTTCGGATACGACTTCGGACGTGCCGATCGTGTACGGCAAGGCGCTGCGCCAGCGCCTGCTCAAGGCCGCGGCGGCCAAGACCTTCAAGGACAAGCTGGCCGCGTTCAAAGGCTTCCGCTTCGCCGAGCTGAAGCCGGACTTCCCCGGCGTGGCCGAGCCGCGCACCGGCAAGTCGATGGGCGCGCACTGCGAGGACATGGCGAAGGCGTGGAACATCGCCCGCGATTCGCAGGACGAACTGGCCGCTGCCTCGCACCACAAGCTGGCCGCCGCCTACGCGCGCGGCTTCTTCGATGACCTGGTGGTGAGCTTCCGCGGGGTCAACCGCGACAACATCCTGCGCCCCGACAGCAGCATCGAGAAACTGGCCACGCTCAAGCCCGCCTTCGACAAGACCTCCGGCAAGGGCACCCTGACCGCCGGCAATTCCACCCCGCTGACCGACGGCGCTTCCGCCTGCCTGCTGGCCAGTGACGAATGGGCCGCGCAGCACGGCCACGAAGTGCTCTGCCACCTGCGCGACGCGCAGGTCGCCGCGGTCGATTTCGTCCACGGCGAAGGCCTGCTGATGGCACCCACCGTGGCGGTGGCGGAGATGCTCAAGCGCAACAATCTTGCGCTGCAGGACTTCGATTTCTACGAGATCCACGAAGCCTTCGCCGCGCAGGTGCTGTGCACGCTGCGCGCATGGGAGAGCGAGGAATACTGCAAGACCCGGCTCGGCCTGGACGCGCCGCTGGGCCGCATCGATCCTTCGAAGATCAATCCCAACGGTTCCTCGCTGGCCACTGGCCACCCGTTCGCCGCCACCGGCGCGCGCATCGTCGCCACCGCCGCCAAGGAACTGAAGCAGCGCGGCGGCGGCCGCTGCCTGGTCAGCATCTGCACCGCCGGCGGCATGGGCGTGGTGGCGATCCTGGAGCGGTGAGGCACTCCGGGCCGGTGCTGTTCGGGGGATAAGTGACCACGGCCGCCAGCATTGCTACGATGCGCGCACGGGCCCATAGCTCAATGGTCAGAGCAGAGGACTCATCGAAAGGTGACCCCGGCACCGGAAGGGCCGGCGGAAAAACGGGATGAATTCAGGGAAACCCTAACGGTTCGGCCGAGGGCAATCCTGAGCCAAGCCGGCGGTACACCGCCGGAAGGTGCAGAGACTACCTGGGGGCTTGAGTGCCCTTGATGACAGGCTTGAGCGTCCCGCACCCCACCAGCGCCAGCTGCGGGTGATGAGATAGTCCACACCGGCGCGAAAGCCCCGGACAATGTGAATCCTTTGGTTCCAGGTTCGAGTCCTGGTGGGCCCATTTCCGCTATGCCGGGACGATCCAGCCGCGCTCCCCGGCAATCCGCAGCGGCGTGCCGAACCCGGCACTCAGGGTTTGCAGGCGCGACAGGATCCGCTGCGCGGCTTCGCCGGTCGCGATGCGCGGGCGGCCGCGGGTTTCGTTTTGCTGCGCGATATCGTCACCGATTTCATTGAGCGCGACCGGTACCAGTTCGACCCGGTCCAGGTGGTCGTCGCGGTAATGCAGGTGTGTGATCGCGCTTTCCCAGACCTCCGGCGGGTAGTGACCCGGCGCTGTCCGGGAATGGAACACGAGGCTGCCGAGGCAGTGGAAGATCGGCGCGCCGCGATGCAGTTCGATGCCGTGCAGCAGCGGTGCGCCATGGGCGAAGAATGCGCTGGCACCGGCATCGATGCACTGGCGTGCGAAGGCGCGGGCCCACGGCCGGGTGATGCGCATGTCGTCGCCCCAGTCGTGGTTGTGCAGGCACACCACGACCTTTGCCGGGCCGGCGGCGGCGCGGATTGCGGCGATCATGCGATGGACGTCTGAATCGTCGGGATCGTCCGGGCCGATGAGGCGAAGTTCGTTGATGCCCGGCCGTGTCGCGGTGGCTGCACCGCCGTCGCGGATCTTGCCCGCCGCCGCGGAAACCAGCGCCACGGCCTGGCCGGCGGTGGTGAAGCGGGCGGCCTGACTGGCCTCGACCAGATTGACGCCGCTGCCGGCCGTGACGAAGCCGGTTTCGCGCGCAGCTTCGCGCGTTGCCAGCACGCCGGCGCTGCCGAAATCCCAGGCGTGGTTGTTGGCAAGGGCCAGCAGGTCGAACCCGAACGTGCGCAAGCAGCGCAGTTCGTCCATGCCGGCCGCATGCAGGAACTCACCCTCGCGGGTGGGAGGGCCGGACGCGCTGGTGAGGATGGCGGTTTCCAAGTCGGTCATCGCTACGTCGCCGCGTCGCACCTCGGCAATCACCTCTGACAGCCCGCTGTAAGCCGCCCTGCACAGGTCGTGCGCAATCAGCGCCTGGCCCGTCATGGTCAGCGTCTGCGTCCGTGCCTGCGTCGCGGGCACGCGCTTCGAGGTGCACAGCACCAGGGGGGCCATCGCCAATCCGGCGACAAGCGTGCGGCGTTGCTGATTGCATGTCGTGCGCATGCGGTCTGGCTCCGAGGATCCGTGGATCAATGGCGTGACGCCAGTGGCTCACATCCGTGCCGGCCAGGGCAAGCCCATGCACGAACGCACTCAGCCCATATCAAACATGCATGCACACATTACCCCAGCCGATACGATTGCATATGTTTCAGCCGCATGAATTACTCGCCACATGGCGGCAATGACCTTGCCAGCTTGAGTGAGCACACTTTTCCGGGGAGTCGAACAAGATGGCAAGCAACCTTGCAGCACGGCGCGCGCCGCGCGTCAGCATGATCATGGCGGCGATTGCCGCGGCACTGGCGGCGGGTGGTGGCCTTCCGCAGGCGGCGCACGCGCAGGATACCGGCGGCACCAGCGCCAGCGATGCCGGCCAGGCCAAGACGCTGGAAGCCATCAGCGTGGTCGGCTCGCGCATCCGCAGGAAGGATGAGACGGCCCCCAATCCGGTGTTCACGATGGAGCGCGACGAGATCGAGGCAACCGGCGTGGTGTCGGTCGGCGCGCTGTTGCAGCAGCTGCCGGCGGTGGGTTCGAGCTTCAATTCGACCGGTTCCGGCGGCACCAGCCACGGATCCAGCACGGTGAATCTACGCAACCTGGGCGCCAATCGTTCGCTGGTGCTGGTCAATGGACGGCGCTGGGTGAACGGTGCCGGCACCCGCGGCTTTCGTGATTTCGTGGATCTCAACACGATCCCGCTGGCGGCGGTCGAGCGGGTGGAGGTGCTGCTGGACGGTGCCACCGCGATCTACGGTGCCGATGCGATTGCCGGCGTGATCAACATCATCACCTTCAACACCTTCGACGGGATCAGGGCCAGCGCCTATGTCGGCGTCACCGGCGAAGGTGACGGCTTCACCCACAAGGAGGATTTCCTGTGGGGCAAGACCGGTGATTGGGGCTCGGCCCTCGTCTCGGCAACCGTGGCTTCGAACAAGGAGATCCTTGCCGGCGACCGCGAGTTCTCGTACGCGCCGCTGCAGGGCTTGAGCCGCAACACTCCGGCAGGCCGCTTCAAGAACAGCGTCGCGGTGGGCAGCTTCGGCACCAAGGCGTTCGTGCCCGATGGCAGCGGCGGCTTTCGTCTGGATGTACCGGCAACCGACGTCTACAACGAAACGCCCGACACCACCCTGGTCGGCCCGCTCGATCGAGCCGGCCTGTATGGTCAGCTGCGCTTCAACGTGAGCGACTCGGTGACCTTTGTTGCGGAAGGCCTCTACAACACGCGCGAGTCCAGCCAGCGCTTCCCGGCGGCAACGCCGCGCATCCGCGGTGGCGATGGCATGACGATTCCGGTCGACCACCCCTTCAACCCGTTCGGCGTTCCTTTCAAGGGAACCGGCACCAGCTTCGAAGTGGTGCGGATGATTACCGAGCTGGGGCCGCGCATCAACGTCCAGAACGTCAACACCACCCGCCTGGCCGCGGGTCTTGAAGGCGAGCTGAGCAATGGCTGGTCGTGGAACAGTTTCTATACCTACGCGCAGAACAAGGCGAAGTGGACCTCGCGCAACCAGATCGATCTGGACAAGGTTGCGCTGGCGCTGGGCCCGAACGCCCGCTGCGCGGCCAACAACTGCGTGCCGTTGAACATCTTCGGAACCATCACCCCGCAAATGGCGGACTACATCCGCGCCACCGGCGTGGACCACAACGGCACCAAGCAGCATGACTTCACCGCCAACCTGACCGGCGACCTGTTCAAGCTGCCGGCGGGCATGCTGGCGTTCGCGGCCGGTGTCGAATACCGCAAGGAGTCCGGTTACGACAGGCCGAGCCCGTATTTCAACGAGAAGCCGCAGTTCATCACCTATGACCGCAAGACCACGTCGGCACCGCGACTGCCGACCAGCGGCGAGTACGACCTGAAGGAAGCCTACGTCGAGTTCAACGTGCCGCTGCTGGCCAACCGGACGCTGGCCAAGTCGCTGGAGCTGTCGGCCGCGTCGCGCTTCTCCGACTACAGCACGTTCGGCAGCACCACCAACAGCAAGCTCGGCCTGACCTGGCGGCCCATCGAGGACCTGATGCTGCGCTCGACCTGGGCGGAAGGGTTCCGCGCACCGTCGATCAACGAACTCTACGCCGGCACGCGCCAGACCAACCTGCCGGCGGTGGATCCCTGCAACGGCGGTGGCGGCGGCAAGCCTGGCTGCGCGGGCGTGCCCGCGACGTACAACCAGGCCAATTACTCGGGCGGCTCGATCCTCTCGACCGTGGGCGGCAACCCGAACCTGCGGCCGGAAACCTCGATCAACCGCAGCACCGGCTTCCTTTACACGCCCGCCGCCGTCAAGGGGTTCAGCTGGTCGATGGACTGGTACAGCATTGACCTCAACGAAGCGATCTCCAGCTTCGGCTCGCAGAACCTGCTCAACCTGTGTGCCAACACCGGCCAGCGTTGCGATCTGATCAAGCGCGATACCAGCGGCGAGATCATCAATCTCGTCGACGGGCCGATCAACCTCAATCGGCTCAAGGCCAGCGGCGTGGACAGCACGTTGCGCTACCAGTTCCCGAAGACCGAAGCGGGTCATTTCGACGTGATGGTGAATGCCGCCTACCTCAGCGCCTTCGACCGCTACGACACGCTGCCGAACGGGACGGTGCGCGTGACCAAGCGTGCGGGCAAGTCGGACATCGCGCGCGAAAGTTTCCCGCGGATCAAGGCCAATACCAGCTTGAACTGGTCGCGCGAGGCGTGGTCCGCGAACTGGAGCATGCACTACATCGGCAGCACCGATGAGGGCCCGGCCCCCGCGTATGGCCGCATCCCGACGCAGGTCACCCACGACGTGTGGGGCGCCTATGCATTGGCATCGCAGCCGGTGACGTTCACCCTGGGCGTGCAGAACCTGTTCGATATCGATCCGCCGCGATCCTACGTCAACGGCGGCGACCTGAACTTCGACATGAGCACCTACAACCCGCGCGGCCGCTTCATCTACTTGAAGGCCTCGATCAGCTTCTGAGGCTTTCCGGCTCGGTGGCGCGCCGTGTGAGGCCCGGTGCGCCGCCGTCACCGGCGCACCGGGCCAGGCATGCCAGGCCGCGGTCTTCCCAACCAAATGGACAATTCCCGCATGATCAAGAACACTGCTGCCGATGGCGAGCGCACCGGCGGCCGGCGGCGCGCGATCGACGTCCACCCGCTGCTGATGCTGCTGTCGGTGCTGGTGCTGTGCGCGATATTGACCCATGTGCTGGATGCCGGCTCGTTCCAGCGCGTGGACGGCAGGGTCGTCCCCGGCACTTACGCGATGATCGAGAAATCCAGCGACTGGCTGCACTTGCTGGGACTCTCCGGCAGCGGCGATGCCGCGCGGCCGGCAGGGCTGATCACGATCCTGCAGGCGATCCCGCTGGGGCTGATCAAGAATGCCCCGCTGATCTTCATGGTGATGTTCGTCGGCGGCATGTTCGGAGTGTTCAAGCAGACCGGCGCGCTGGATGCCGGGCTGGATCAGCTGGTGCATCGCACCCGCGGCAACGTGTATCTGCTGGCACCGGCACTGATGTGCACGCTGGCCATCGGAAGTTCGTTTCTCGGGCTGATTTCGGAATACCTGGTGGTGCTTCCGGTGTTGTTGTCGATGGCCGAACGGCTGCGCCTGAACAGTCTTTACGCCGTTGCCATGCTGCTGGTGGCCGCCAAGATCGGTTACATCGCTTCGGTCAGCAACCCGGTCGTGCTGCCGATTGCGCAGGGCATCGTGCAGGTGCCGATCTTCAGCGGCTTCGGCATGCGCCTGGCGGTGCTGGCGGTGTTCATGGCGATCGGCATCGCCTATGTGCTGTATCGCATCCACCGCAGCGGTTTCACCAAGGCGGAATTCGTCGCCGATGCGCGCCCGCTGTCGGGCCGCCATCTCGCCGTCCTGGCGTTGCTTGGCCTGGCGATCGCGTTCATGGTCTACGCGGGCCGTGCATGGGATTGGCACTACAACGAATTGAGCGGCTACTACCTGTTCGTCGCGATGATTCTGGCCGCCGTTGGCGGGCTCGGCGCGCGCGCATCCGCCGATGCCTTCATCGACGGCATCAAGGGCATGATCCTGCCCTCGCTGCTGATTGGCCTGGCCGGCGCGATCCATGTGGTGCTGCAACAGGCGCAGGTGCTGGACACGGTCGTGCATGGCATGGCCGCGCTGATCAACGAGCAGTCGCCGTGGTTCGCGTCGCTGGCGATCATGTTCACGGAAGCCGGCCTGGACGTCCTGATTCCGTCGACTTCGGCCAAGGCCGCAATCAGCATTCCGATCCTGTGGCCGATCGGCCAGCTGTCCGGCCTGCATGGCAACACGGTGGTGCTGGCGTACCTGTTCGGGAACGGTCTGATGGCCACGGTCAGCCCGACCTCCGGGCTGATGCTGGCGATGCTGGCGATGGCCAAGGTGCCGTACGGGAAATGGGTGCGCTTCATGCTGCCGTTGACCCTGGTGCTGAGTGGCGTGGCGATGGTGTTCCTGCTGGCCGCCACGCGGATGGGGCACTGAGCATGGCGCGGGACGAGAGCATCGCGCAGGCGGTTCCCACCGATGGGGCCGACCTGGCCGGGGTACTGCAGGAGGGTCCGTATGCCGTCGAACTCATCACCGATGCAATGGTGGCGATGCGCGACGGCGTGCAGCTGGCGGTCGATCTGTACCTGCCGGTGGCAGCTGCGCCTGCCGGTGGAAGGCGCTGGCCCTGCCTGCTGGAGCGTACGCCGTACGACAAGTCGGGCATCGCGCAGTCGGATCTCGTCGCGGGCCATCCGCAGCCGCTGACCAAGCCGCAGATCGCGCGCTGGTTTGCCAGCCACGGTTTCGTGATGGCGATGCAGGATTGCCGTGGCCGCTATCGTTCGCAAGGTGTCTTCACCAAGTACACCAACGAAGCCGAGGACGGCTACGACACGCTGGCCTGGCTGGCCGCGCAGCCGTGGAGTGACGGCCGGGTGCTCACCCAGGGGCTGTCGTACTGCGCGCATGTGCAGACCGCGCTGGGCAGCCTGGCACCGCCGGCGCTGACCGCGCAGTTCGTCGACTCCGGCGGCTTTTCCAATGCCTACCAGGGTGGCATCCGCCAAGGAGGGGCCTTTGAACTCAAGCAGGCGACATGGGCTTACAAACATGCGCTGCTGAGCCCCATGACCCAGGCGGATCCGGCACGCAAGGCGGCCCTGCAGGCGCAGGACATCCGCGCCTGGTTCCGGCGTATGCCGTGGGCGCGCGGCGATTCGCCGGTCAGTGCCGCGCCGGAATACGAGGACTATCTGTTCGAGCAGTGGGAGCATGGCGATTTCGGCGCCTACTGGAAGCAGGTCGAGCTGTGCGGCGAGCGCCATTACGATGGCTATGCCGACGTGCCGATGGTGCACATGTCCAGCTGGTATGACCCGTATGTGCGCACGGCCACGGACAACTACATGGGCCTGTCGCAACGCAAGCGCGGCCCCGTCCACCTGATCATGGGGCCATGGGTGCATGGCCGGCGCTCGCAGACATTTTCCGGCGATGTGGATTTCGGCCCGCAGTCGACCCTCGATGCGGCGTTCGGGGGTTCGTTCTACCACCTGCGCCGCGCCTGGTACGACTATGTCCTCGGCCGCAACCAGGACAATCCGTTCCGCCGCGGCCCGGTGTCCATCTTCGTGATGGGGGGCGGCAGCGGAGGACGCGATGCCGCGGGCCGCCTGCAGCACGGTGGCCGCTGGGTGCATGCGAAGGACTGGCCGTTGCCCGGCACCAGCGCGCAGGCGTGGCACCTGCATGCTGACGGGCGGCTCGATCCGTCGCCGTCGCGCGAAGCCGACGCGGCGCTTGCCTACACCTACGACCCCGCGCAGCCCGTACCCACCATCGGCGGCACGATCACCTCCGCCGACCAGATCATGCTGCCGGGCGCATTCGACCAGCGCGACGACGCGCGCTTCTTCGGCTGCAGCGGCACCGGCCGCGACATCGGCGAACGCGACGACGTGCTGAGCTTTCGCAGCGCGCCGCTGGAGCGGGACGTCGAGATCGCCGGCGTCATCCGCGCCAGCCTGTTCGTTTCGTCCGACTGCCTCGACACCGACATCACCATCAAGCTGATCGACGAATATCCGCCCAGCGCGGACAATCCGCAGGGCTTCGCCATGAACCTCAGCGACGGCATCCTGCGTCTGCGCTATCGCGAGTCGTGGGAGCGGCCGAAAATGCTGGTACCCGGGCAGGTGGTGCAGATCGAGGTGGAGGCATTCGCCACCGCCAACCGGTTCGTCCGCGGGCACCGGATCCGGCTGGACGTGTCCAGCAGCAACTATCCGCATTTCGACCTCAACCCGAATACCGATGCCGCACCCGGCCAATGGCGCGAGTCCCGGGTGGCGCGCAATCGCGTGTACATGGATGCCGGCCATCCATCGCACCTGCTGTTGCCGATCGTGCACCTGTGCAATGGCGATGACCAGGGATGATGCCGCGGCCTGTCGGGATCCTGTACGTTCCATGCAGGCCGATCCGCGGTCGTCACCGCTGCCCCCCATGAAGCTGGACCATATCAAGACCCTGGAAGCGTTCCGCGACATCATCCAGCTTGGTTCGGTGACCGCGGCGGCGCGCAGCCTGGGGCTGAGCCAGCCGGCGGTCAGCCGGCTGCTGGCGCAATTCGAGATCGCGCTGGACTTCAAGCTGTTCCACCGCAGCAAGGGCCGGCTGCTGCCGACGTCGCAGGCCCTGCTGCTGTACGAGGAAGTGGATCTGGCCCTGCAGGGCATCGAGCGGATCAGTGCGCTGGCCGGCGACATCCGCAAGACCAATGTCGGCCAGCTGCGCATCGTGGCACCGCCGAGTTTCGCCGAAGGACCGCTGGTCAAGCTGGTCGCCAGCTTCCTGTTGAAGCATCCGAAGATCCACATCAACATCGATTCACGCACCCGGCCGACGGTGGTGAACCTGGTCGCCACGCGCACCGCCGACTGCGGTTTCGGCAAGCTGCCGCTGGATCATCCCGGCATCCGCCTGCGTCCGCTGGTCAGCAGTCCCACGGTGTGCGTGCTGCCGCCCTCGCATCGGCTGGCGACGGGCAAGAAAGCGGTCGGTGCCAGGGACCTGGCCGACGAGCCGCTGATCCTGGTCGGTCACCGCGGCAGCGATACCCGCATGCGCATCGGCCGCGCGTTCCAGGAGGCCGGCGTGCAGCCGAACGTGCGGGTGGAAACCCACAACGTCGGCGCGGCCTGCGCGCTGGCCGCCGAGGGTGTGGGCATCGCGATCGTCAACGAACTGCTGTCGCGCCGTTCGCTGTGGACCGGCGTCCACACCCGTCGGTTCGCGCCGGCGATCGAACAGGAATACGTCTTCATGTCATCCGCCAACGTGCGCGAGACGCCGCTGGCCGAAGCTTTCTACGACCATTGCCGGGCGGCATTGTCGAAGCGGACGAAATCGACGCCGCGAGCGTCTGCGGCGTCATGAGCAGCATCCCGGGCACCGGCTTGAACCTGCGGAAATGGTGCGCTGGACTTCTCGCGGCGCTGGCAACCAGCGCGGCCGCGCAAGCACCACTGACATACCAACAGCCGCCAGCAGAGATCCTGGCGCTGGCCGATGCGCCCAGCGCGCCCCTGGTGCTCAGCGACAGTCGCCACACGACGCTGCTGTTGCTGGCGCAGGACACCTATCTGCCACTGGCCGAACTGTCCGCGCCGGAGATGCGCTTGGGCGGCCTGCGCATCGATCCGCGCACGCACGTGGCCAACACCATCACGCTCAGCGACAACAAGCCGATGCGGCTGGTTTACAGCCGCGGCATCACCCTGCAGCCGGTCGATGGCGTTGCGCCCATCGCGGTCAGCGGGCTGCCGGCGCAGCCGCGTCTGGCGCATTTCAGCTGGTCGCCCGACGAGACGCATGTGGCCTTCACCCACACCACCGAGGCGGGTGTCGAGGCCTGGGTTCTGGACGTCGCCAACGCCAGCGCGCGTCGCCTCACCAGCGCCCGCGCCAATTCCAGCCTGGGCAACCCGCTCAGCTGGTTTCGCGACGGCCGCGCCCTGTTGGTGCGGATGCTGCCGGAGTCGCCCCGTGCATTGCTTGATCCGCAAACGGCGATTCCGGCGGGGCCGATCGTCAGCGTCAGCGACGGCCGCAAGGCCTCGAACCGCACCTTCCAGGACTTGCTGGACGGCCCGGTCGACGATGCGAACTTCGAGGCGCTGACCACCGCAGAGCTGGTGCGCGTGCCGCTGCACGGGGCGGCCAGCCGCTGGGCCGGGCCCGGCATGTACCGCAGCACGCAGTTCTCGCCGGATGGCCGATACCTGCTGGTCGAAACCCTGCAGCCGCCGTTCTCGCACAGTGCCCCGCTGGATCGCTTTCCCGTGCGCCACGACCTGCTGGATCGCGGGGGAAAGCTGCTGCTCACCGTTGCGCAGCGGCCGCGGAGCGACAACCTTCCGCGTGGACGCATGGCGGTACCACAGGGGCGTCGCGATCTCGGCTGGCGCGCCGATGCCGATGCCACCCTGGTCTGGGCCGAGGCGCTGGATCGTGGCGACCCGGCTGAGCCGGCAGTCCATCGTGACGCATTGCATGCGTGGCCGGCACCGTTCACCGACGCGCCGCGCGTGCTGCTGCACCTGTCCGGCCGTTTCAAGGACGTGATCTGGGGCGACGACACCCACGCCATCGTCCGGGACGAGTGGTGGGACACGCGCGAAACCCGCAGCTACCTCCTTGTCCCCGCGCATCCGGCGGCGTCGCGCGTGTTGTTCCGGCACGACACGCAGGATCGCTATGCCGATCCAGGCCGCTTCTCGACCCTGCGCGATGCCCGCGGTGAAACCCGGCTGCGCCTGGAGGGTGACGCGGCGTGGTTGATCGGTGAGGGCTACGGCAGCGCCGGGCAGTTCCCGTTCGTTGACCGCATCGACCTGGCCAGTGGTAACACGCGGCGCGTCTATCAGTCCGGTTTGCGCGATCGCGCAGAAACCATCGTCGAACTTTCCGGCCCGACCGCCGGCATGGCGCTGGTGCGGATCGAGTCGCCCAGCGAAGCCCCGGATCATTACCTGCGCACGCTGGCAGGCACCAAGCCGCCGCGGCGGCTGACGCACGTCGGCACGCCGTATCCGTCCCTGCGCGGCGTGCACAAACAGGTGCTGCACTATCGGCGCGCGGACGGCGTGGCGCTCAGCGGCGTGCTGTACCTGCCCGCCGGCCATGCCCGTGCGCGAGCAGGCAAATTGCCGCTGCTGATCTGGGCCTACCCGGTCGAATACAAGAGCCGCGACAGTGCCGCGCAGGTCACCGCCAACCCGAACCGCTTCACCCGTCTCGACTTCAAATCACCGGTGTACTGGGTCACGCGCGGCTACGCGGTTCTGGATCAGGCGGCGTTCCCGATCATAGGTGCCGGTGACCAGGAGCCCAACGACAGCTATCTCCCGCAGCTGAAAGCCAATGCGCGGGCGGCGATCGATGCGGCAGCCGCATCGGGCATGGTGGATCCGCGCCGGATCGCCATCGGCGGTCATTCCTACGGTGCGTTCATGGTCGCCAACCTGCTCACCCACACCGACTGGTTCGCCGCCGGCATTGCACGCAGCGGTGCCTACAACCGCACGCTGACGCCGTTCGGATTCCAGCGCGAGGAACGCACCTACTGGCAGGCACCCGCGGTGTACCAGGCGATGTCGCCGTTCCTGCACGCGGCGCAGATGAAAACCCCGCTGCTGCTGATTCACGGCCAGGACGATGGCAACGCCGGCACCCATGCGATGCAGAGCGAACGCTACTTCGCTGCGCTCAAGGCAGTCGGCGCGCCGGCACGCCTGGTTCTGTTGCCGCGCGAAAGCCACGCCTACCAGGCGCGCGAATCGGTTTTACACATGCTGTGGGAGCAGGAGCAGTGGCTGTTGCGTTACCTGGGGCCAGGCATGGCGGCTGCCAGCCCGTAGACGGATGTGACATCGGGGCTCAGTGCAGATGGATCGATACTTGATCCGCGCTGTCGAACGCCACCTGCCAGCCCAGCCGCTGCGCCAGCCGGTCGAGCAGGGCGGAGCCGGTGCCGGTGTCCGCGCGCATGGCGGTGACGGCATCGATGCCGGCAGCTTCCGGTGCCATCCGCAGGACGATCCGGCCGGGTTCCAGCGCCAGCTGCAGGGTGCCCTCGGTGTGCGGCTGCGCGAGTTTTCGCGCCAGCCCGGCGACCAGCAGCACGGCTTCGCGCGGGGCGGTGTGCAGCTCGCCGTCGGCAGCGATGCTTGCGGTGATGCCCGGTTTGCCGGCCAGCGCGATCCCGGCCGCGTCCCGCAGCAACTGCGCGGCGGCGAGGGTTTCGAGCTGCAGCGGGCGTCGCCGCGCGGCGGCGAGCATGGCTTCCAGCAGGCGGTGCAGCTCGCCGGTGCCACGCTGCAGCCGCGCATAGCGGGCCTGTTGTGCAGGCGCTGCGCCGTCGTCGTCCAGCAGCACTTCGGCCACGCCCTGGATCACCGCCAGCGGGGTGCGCAGTTCGTGGCTGGCGTCGGCCAGGAACGCCTGCTCGTGCGCGTCGGCATCGACCAGCCGCGTCTGGTAACCATCGATGGCGCGCGCCAGCCGGCCCAGGTCGTCGTCGCTGACGGCGTCGGCAAGCCGGCTGGGCTGCGGCTGTACCGGCAGTGCGTCCACGCCTTCTGCCAGCGCGCGCACGGGCTTGAGCGCGATTCCTGACAGCCACCAGCCCAGCCAGCCCGCCAGCACAGTGGCGGACAGCAGCATGGCCGCCAGCAGCAGGTGCAGGAGACGCTCCGTCGCTTCGATGTCGCCAAGGTCGATGACGAACACCAGCCGCCCCGCCGCGGTGTCGAACACGCCGACATGGACGGCCTCGCTGCCCGGGACTTCGCGCACGCCCAGTCCGAAGCCTGCGTAGTCGCGCGGCAGCGCGGCATCGCCGATGCGATAACCACTCAGTCGCTGGGTGCGCGGCAGCTGCGCCGGCAGATGGTTGGCCAGGCGCAGGCCGTAGTCCTCTGCCTGTCCGCGCAGGATTTCGTTGGCGATGATGTATTCGTAGTCCTCCGCCACCGCCAGCAGAGTGGCGCTGGCCAACCCGCCGAGCAGCAGGCCGAGCAGAACCGCCAGCAGGGTGAAGCGCTGCCGCAGCGACAGCAACCGGCGCGGGCGCGTTGCGCTCATGCCGGCACCACGATGCGATAGCCAACGCCACGCACCGACTGCAGCAGTGGCTGCGCGAACGGCCGGTCGATCAGCGTGCGCAGCTCGTAGACCTGGGTCTGCAGTGCGGCCATGTCGGCACCGTCCTGGCCCCAGGCGTTTTCGATCAGGCGTGCGTGCGGCACGATTCGCGGTGCCTCGCGCAGCAGTGCGCCCAGCAGTGCGCCCTGCAGGCGGGTCAGCGCGATGTCGCGGCCTTCGCGCCGCGCGGTCAGGGTGTGCGGGTCGTAGGCCAGTCCGGCGTACGCCACTTCGCCCGCAGCCGGCCGCCTGCGCCGCAGCAGCGCGCGGATGCGCGCCTCCAGCTCCGGCAGCGCAAACGGCTTGACCAGATAGTCGTCCGCGCCTTCGGCAAAGCCGCGCAGCTTGTCGTCCAGGGTGTCGCGTGCGGTCAGCATCAGTACCGGCACGCCGCGTCCGGCCGCGCGCAGGCAGCGGCACAGTTCCAGCCCGTCCATGCGCGGCAGGCCGAGGTCCAGCACGATGGCGTCGAAGTCGCCGTGCAACGCCCGCGCCAGGCCGGTCACGCCGTCCGCGCAGTGATCCATCTCATGGCCACGCCGCTCCAGAAAGTCCCAGATGTTGGCGGCGATGTCGTGCTGGTCTTCGATCAGCAGAATGCGCAGACCGGCGACAGGCCGGGTGGGTGGGGACGGAGTGGACATGACGATAGCCTGCCACCGCCACGCCACCGGGTGTTAACGGATGGCTGAGTTTCGGCTGAGACGCACTTACCGGGTAATCCGCAGGCTGCTTGCATTCCCACTGTCTGCCTTCGCATGCCGCCACGCAACAGTCTCGACCGCTTCCGCCCGCTGTGCTGGTTGCTGGTCTGCTTCCTCACCGTCTCCGCGCTCACCCGGCTGGCCCTGCTGGCCATCACCGGCGGCGGCGTGCCGGCTTCGCCCGGGCTGTGGCTGTATGCATTCGGCGTCGGCCTGGGCTACGACCTGCTGGCGGTGCTGTATTTCGCCTGGCCGCTGGTGCTGCTGCTGTGGCTGCTGCCCGCCGGTTGGCTACTGCGCCGGCGCGGGCAGCTGCTGGTAGGCGCACTGTGCCTGCTGCTGCTGTTCGTGCTGCTGTTCGTGGCGGTGGCCGAATGGACGTTCTGGGACGAGTTCCAGGCACGCTTCAACTTCATCGCGGTGGATTACCTTGTCTATACCACCGAGGTGATCGGCAATATCCGCCAGTCCTATCCGATGGGCTGGATTCTTGCCGCCGTGGCCGCGCTGGCGCTGGGTGGCTTCATCGCCACCCGTCGCTGGCGGCGCGTCGTGCACGATAGTGCCGGTTTCGTTGTGCGCACCGCGGTGGTAGCTGGCTGGCTGGCGGCCAGCGTGCTGGTCACCTGGCTGGTCAGCGGCGAGATGAAGAACCGCACCGCCAATGCCTACGTCAACGAGCTGGCGGGCAACGGCATCTACCAGTTCTTCGCTGCCTACCGCAGCGCCGCGCTGGACTACCCGCGTTATTACCGCACGGTGCCGATCGACGAGGCCTGGGCGCAGGTGCGCGCGCAGGTGGCCACGCCCGATGCCAGCTTCTTCGGCCCCACCGGCATCGCCCGGCGCATCCACAACGACGCGCCGGAGCGGCGAATGAACGTGGTGCTGATCAGCGTGGAAAGCCTGTCCGCCGAGTATTCCGGCAGCTATGGCCGCAAGGCGTCGCTGACGCCCGGCCTGGACGCACTGACCGCGCGCAGCCTGCTGTTTTCCGACCTGTGGGCCACCGGCACCCGCACCGTGCGCGGGCTGGAAGCGCTGTCGCTGTCGGTGCCGCCCACGCCGGGCGAATCGATCGTGCGCCGCGAACGCAACGAAGGCTTGGCCACGCTGGGCGAGGTGTTCCGCGGCAAGGGCTACCACACGCAGTTCCTGTACGGCGGCTACGGCGCATTCGACGACATGAACCGGTTCTTCAGCCACAACGGCTATGACGTCCACGACCGCACCGAGATCGCGGCCAGCGACATCCACCACGAGAACGTCTGGGGTGTGGCCGACGAAGACCTGTACAGCATGGCGATGAAGCATTTCGATGCAGATGCCAAGGCCGGCAAGCCGTTCTTCGCCCACCTGATGACCACGTCCAACCATCGCCCGTACACCTTCCCGGCCGGGCGCGGGCCGTGGCCGCAGGGCAAGCGCGAAAGCGCGGTGGCCTACACGGACTGGGCGATCGGTGACTTCCTGCGCCGTGCGCGCAGCAAACCGTGGTTCCGCAACACGCTGTTCGTGATCACCGCCGACCACTGCGCCTCCAGCGCCGGCATCGCCGCGCTGCCGGCGTTCCGCTACCGCATCCCGCTGTGGATTTACACGCCGGGCGGGCAGGTGGCGCCGGGCCGGTTCGAGCGCATGACCAGCCAGATCGACATCGCGCCAACCGTGCTTGGCCTGCTCGGCATGGACTACGACAGCCAGTTCTATGGCGTGGACGTGTTCCAGCAACCACCCGGCCACGAGCGTGCCTTCATCGGCACCTACCAGCTGCTGGGCTATCTGCGCGAGGGCAAACTGGTGCAGCTGTCGCCGCACCGCAAGGTGGACACGCTGCGACCCGCCTATGTCCGCGACGAGCCGCAGCCGGCATTGCCGGAAGATCCGGCGCTGACCCTGCAGGCAATCAGCAATTACCAGACCGCCGCCGCCGCGTTCGCCGACGGCTCGATGACCCAGGCCGCGCTGGAGCGCAAGGCGCGCGCGGCGGCGCGACCGGCCCCGCCTGGCGGTTGAAATCCCCTTGCCCGGCATAATGCGCGGCCACCCTTCGCTGGAGCCGCGCATGCTGCTGGACACCGTCGAACATGAAACCGGCCCGAACCCGCAGTGGTGCGTGCTGTGGCTGCACGGCCTCGGTGCCGATGGCAACGACTTCGCGCCGATCGTGCCGGAGCTGGTGCGCCGCGACTGGCCGGCGCTGCGCTTCGTGTTCCCGCATGCGCCGGTGCGCGCGGTGACCATCAACGGCGGCGCACGCATGCGCGCCTGGTACGACATCCGCGATTTCGATCTGGCCAACCGCGCCGACCTGGAGGGCGTGGACGAATCGGTGGCGCAGGTGGAGGCGCTGATCGCGCGCGAAGCCGAGCGCGGCATTCCGGCGCAGCGGCTGCTGCTGGCCGGGTTCTCGCAGGGCGGCGCGATCACCCTGGCAGCCGGGCTTGCACGCGCGCAGCCGCTGGCCGGGCTGATCGCCCTGTCCACCTATCTGCCGATGCCGCTGACGCTGGCGCAGCAGCGGCTGCAGCCGCAGGCCGCCGCACAGCCGCTGTTCATGGCCCACGGCAGCTTCGACCCGGTGGTGCCGGTGGCCGCCGGCGAGGCCGGGATGCAGGCGTTGCGCAGCTTCGGTTTCGATCCGCAGTGGCAGCGCTATCCGATGCAGCACCAGGTCTGCGCCGAGGAGATCGCCGACCTGGCCGACTGGATGGGCGCGCGCTTCACCGCCGGCTGAGGTGACGCGCGCTGCACCGCGCGGCTACCATCGCCGGCAGGGCCGGGCGCTGCCGGGGAGAGACACGCCATGACCGCAACCGCGTTGCGCGTGCTGATCGTCGACGACGAGCCGCTGGCTCGCGCGCGGCTGCGGGCGCTGCTGGACGCACAGCCGGGCGTGCAGGTGGCGGGCGAAGCCGGCGACGGCGAGGCGGCGCTGGCGGCCTGCGCCGACCATGCCCCCGACCTGGTCCTGCTGGACATCGCCATGCCCGGCATCGACGGGCTGGAAACCGCGCGCCACCTGGCCACCCTGCAGCCGCGTCCCGCCATCGTGTTCTGCACCGCTTACGACGCCCACGCGCTGTCCGCATTCGAGGCGCAGGCGCTGGACTACCTGGTCAAGCCGGTGCGCGGCGAGCGCCTGACCGAGGCGCTGGACAAGGTGCGCACCTTCCTCGCCGGCCGCGCCCAGCAGCAGGACGCGACGCCGCAGGGCCAGCCGCGCAGCCATTTGTGCGCACGCCTGCGCGGTAGCCTGCGGCTGATTCCGGTCGAGGACATCCGCTATCTGCAGGCCGACGAGAAATACGTGGTGGTGCACCACGCCCGCGGCGAGGATCTGATCGAGGAGTCGCTGAAGTCGCTGGAGGTGGAGTTCGGCAGCCGCTTCATCCGCATCCACCGCAACTGCCTGGTGGCGCGCGACGAGATCGTCGAGCTGCATCGCGCGCCGGATGGCCAGGTGCATGCGGTGCTGCGCAACGTGACCACGCCGCTGGAAATCAGCCGTCGCTGCCTGACCCAGCTGCGCGAGGCGCTGCGCCACCCGTAGCGGCGCGGCCAAACGCCTTCACGGCTTCGGCGAAGGCTCGGCTTCCAGCAGATAGGCCGGCAGGGTCTCGTTGCCTTCGTCGCGCAGGCTGCGGTCGGCATCCACCAGGTAGCGACGACGCGCCAGCCACGCATCGCGGGTCAACACGTATTCGTCCGGCGCGGATTCGCGCAGATCGTCCAGCGACAGCAGCCCGGAGCGCACGTCGACCAGCCACAGCGCCTCCAGCGACAGCCGGGTGCGGTCGTGCTCGACATAGGTCAGCGGTGCCATGGTGATGTCGCCGGCCGCGCCCAGCGCGTCGCGCACGGTGCGCGGACCCAGGAGAGGCAGTTCCAGATAGCGCGAGTCATGCCAGCCCCAGCGCGCCAGGGTGCGGCCGAAGTCGGCGCTGTGGCGGTGCATCTTCAGCGCCTTGGTGGCCGGGTCGAAGATCCCGCCGATGCCGGCGATGGTATTGACCAGGAACCGCCCCAGCGTCTCCACCGACTCGCGCGGGCGGCCCTGCAGCAGCAGATTGCCGAACGCCAGCGGCGCGGCGAGGTTGTCGAAGACATTGCTGACCCCGGCGCGCACCGGTGCCGGTACCACCTTCACGTAGCCGCGCGCCAGCGGGCGCATGAAGCCCCGGTCGATGGCGGTATTGAACGCATGCACGCGGCGGTTCATCGGCTCCCACGGATCCAGCGCGGCAAAGCGGTCGGTGCCGTTGCTGCCGGCCGCGGCATCGGTGCCGTAGATGGCGGCGAAATCGTCATCGGCGCTGTCGGCGGGTGACTCGACGCTGGTGGCTGGCGCCATTGCATCGGCAGGGGCCACCGCCACCGAGGCCGACGCAGCGGCCACTGCCGGCTCCACCGGCGCGGCTTCCGTCGGTGCCGGCACCGGTGCCGCGGCAGCTTCGCTGATTGCCTCCGCCACGGCCGGTGCCGCGGGCGCGCGCGGGGCCGGCTGGGTGGCGCAGCCGGCAGTTGCCAGCAGCAGGCCAAGGGTGGTGCCGGCAAGCAGGCGGTTCATGGGGTTCCTTGCGCGCGGGCGAGATCCGCGTTCATGCGGTAGGCGGCACGCAGGCCGGCCAGCCCGGGCGGCTGGCCTTCGATGCGCGGGGTGTCCTGCGGCGGCAGGCGCTCGAGCAATTCCGCCAGCAGAGCCAGGCCGGCGCTGTCGAGCGCTTCGACTGCGTGCAGGTCGAGCGCGTGCACGCCGTCCAGCGCGACCAGCGCCTGCGGCCACACCTCGGCCACGCTGGTGCGAACCAGCCGGCCGCGCAGGCGCAGCAGCGCGCCCGCGCGCTCCACGCTGGCCTCAGCGGCTGCCATTGCCAGCGGTCTTGAGGCTGCCGCTGCGCAGGTCGGCGGCGACCTGGGCGATGCCCTTCTGTCGCAGCGGGGTGTCGAACTGGCCGCGGAAGGTCTGCACGTAGGACACGCCTTCGATCATCACGTCGAAGATCTTCCAGCCGCCGTTGTTGCGCACCAGGTAGTCCACCGGCACCGGCGCGCCGTTGTCGCGCAGCAGCTCGGTGGACACCTTGATGCCGCGACCGCCCGGCAGCGCGGTTTCCGACTTCAGGCGCAGCCGCGGCTTGCCTTCGAAGTCGAGCAGGGCGGTGCCGTAGCGCTGCATCAAGTTGTCCACCATGGCGTCGGCGAACAGCTTGACGTCGGCCTCGCTGGCACCGCGGCCGTGCGTGCCCAGCACCAGCCGCGCGGCGTACAGGCTGTCGAAGCTGCCGCGCAGTTCGGTGTCGATGAAACTGCGCAGTGCGACCGGGTTCTTGCGGAACTCGGCGCGGCGTTGCTGCAACGAGGTCAGGATGCGGCCGCCGGTGGCAACCACCTGCTGGCCCGGGGTGGCGGCGGCCTGCTGGGCCTGGGCGGCCAGCGGCGCGGCGGCCAGCAGGGGCGTCGCGAGGGCGATCGACAGGGACAGGATCAGCGATTTCATGGGGTGGTTTCCGTGGGGGACGGGGTATGGGTGCTGTCATTGGCCGGCGCGGACGTGCCGCCGCCGAACATGTACTTGCCGGCCAGCTGGAGCAGATCCACCGCCGGCTGGGTGTAGGCGATTTCCTCGCCGGCCTTGAGGTTCTCCGGATCGCCGCCCGGCTGCAGACCGATATAACTCTCGCCCAGCAAACCGCTGGTGAAGATGCCGGCGGAGGTGTCGGCGGGCAGCGCGTAGCGCTTGTCGATGTCCAGCGTCACCACCGCATCGAAGCGCTTGGGATCGAGATCGATCTTCGCCACCCGCCCCACCGCCACGCCGCCGATCCGCACCGGCGCCTGCAGGCGCAGCTGGCCGAGGGTGGAGAAGCGCGCGGTCAGCGGGTAGCTGTCGCCACCGCCGCCGAACTGGCGATTGGTCGATGCGAACGCCAGCACCAGCAGCGATGCCAGCGCCAGCAGCAGGAACGCACCGACCGCGAATTCGAGCCTGGGGCCACGGATTGCCATTG
>JAANMX010001307.1_pt1 | contig 28761 bp, 20 predicted proteins | sample 7279681 | NCBI WGS metagenome assembly JAANMX01 (sample SAMN14094542, study PRJNA606508) | bioreactor metagenome | isolation source: A lab-scale SPAN reactor treating ammonium-rich wastewater day 351 | place: Ireland: Galway | collected 2018-01-01 | reverse complement strand
GTCGGGGGGGCTCTGGCAGGCCAGCTGGAAGATGGGGTGCTGGGCATTGGGGCTGGCAAGGCTCTCGTGAAGTGTGCGCAAGGAGGCGGCCAGGGGGCCCTGGAGCCCCTGCAGGTAGCGCTGCTGGCCCTCGGTGTCCCAGGCGGTGATGGCCCGGAGGGCGATCTCGTCGTCCGAGCGGGTTGGATCTTCCAGCACGATCCTGGCTGCCTGGAAGGGGTCCTGAGGCTGCCACGAGCTGGCCGCGGCTGCGGCCCGTGCGGTCTCGGGCAACCGGCTGAGGTTCTCGAGGACGTAGGTGCCGACCTGGCTGCGGTCCTCCCAGCTCATGGATTGCCCCTGCAGAGAATCCAGCAGCTCGCGTTGGGTTTTCGGGTTGTCAGCCGGGTTCTGACAGGCTATCTGGAAGACGATGTGCTGGGCGTTGGAGTTGCTCAGGCTGGCGTGAAGCCCTCGCAGCGACTCGGCCACGGGACCCTTCAAGCCCTGAAGGAAGCGCTGCTGGCCCTCGGTGTCCCAGGCCGTGATGGCCCGGCGGGCGATCTCGTCGTCGGGGCGGGATGGATCCTCGAGCACGAGCTGAGCGGCCTGGAGCGGGTCCTGAGCCTGCCAGGAGCGGGCTGCGATCGCGGCCCGTGCGGTCTCGGGCAGCCCGCTGAGCCGCTCGAGCATGAAGTTACCCGCGAGCATGCGGTCTTCCCAGCTGAGGGACTGACCCTGCAGGACCCGGAGCAGATCCTCCTGGGTCTTGCGATCGTCGGCCGGCTGCTGGCTGGCGAGCTTGAAAATCTCGTGGCGCAGGCCGTCGTTCTGGAGGCCGGCGTGCAAGGCGCCCAGGGGGGCGGCCAGGGGACCGCCGAGGCCGGCCATGGCCCGTTGCTGAGCCTGGCCATCCCAGCTTGCAAGACCCTGCAGGGCGAGCTCGCGCAGGCTCATTCCAGGGCTGGCCAGCAAGCTCTGCACTCCCTGGGCCTTGTCTTGAGCCTGCCAGCCTTGCAGGGCTTCGGCCCCTGCCCGGGTCGCCGGGCAGCGGGTCAGCCCGGCCAGCAAGGCCCCTGAAAGCTCCTGGCGTCGGTCCCAGTCCAGCCTGTCGTTGTCTGTGAGGAGCTTGCGGGCCAGCGCCAGGCCGTCGTCGGCCTGGCGCAGGGTCTCCTCCCAGGCGATCTGACGGGCAAAGGGGGCCCTTCGGTGGACCTCGAGGGCAACCGCGGCCGCCTCGTGGGTCGGAGCGGCCGCCTCGAGCCACAGCTCCTGCAGGTCCGCGGGAGTGCTCGGCCCGGCCAGCAGCAGGCTGTCCGGTCCCATCTCCTGCAGGGCGGCCCGGGCCAGCCTCTGGCGACGGTCCGTCTTCAGGCCCTCGAGGCTGGCAGCCAGATTCTCCGCAGTCACGCTCTCCAGTCGCCGGGCCACCTCCAGGTCGCCATCCACTCGCTCGCGCCGGTCAGAGAAGGTTTGCAGGCGCTGCTCGAGCGTGGCCGGATTCCCTACCTCGAGCCACACGTCGCCATCGGTGCCGACCCGTCCGTTCTGAGCCATGAAGGCGGGCTGGACATTCCCCTCGCGATCAAAGAACTGAAAGCCCTGTCTCTCGATGGCGGCGAGGGGAGATTGGATGGCGAACTGGTGCAGATCGCTCAGGCGTTGCTCGTCGGGCAGGGGGACGGTGCCGTTGTGGTTGCGGGCACCCAGCGGCCCCAGGTTGTGGTCCGGGTCGGTCAGGGCGTTGTAGGCACCGTAAGGGCCGAGCTCGCGGCCCTGGTCGTCGTGAAATCGAATTCCTTGCTCTGCCAGCGCCAGCAAGCGCTCGTGAGTCGAGCCGGCCGGGGCAGGCATCACCTTCTGGAAGATGGCCGCCTCCTCCAGGTCTTGCAGGCTTTTCAAGGGGAGCGCCTCCAGAGCGCCCGCCTGGATGAGAAGGCCGGTCTGGCCCTGGAGCAGCTCCTCGGCGGCCTGGTCGGGGGAGAGGCTGCGATAGCGCGTCCAGAAGTGAAGAAAGGTCCGGGGCGCCCGCACCTCGGCGCCCGACTCCACCACGTCGCGAATGAGCTGCTCCACCTCCTGGCGGCCCTGCGGGAGCGCAGCGGCGGAGGGCATGCCTGGCCGTATCCTCATCGCCTGACAGCCTAGCCGGAGGAGCCAAATTTTCGCTGAAAGGGACTTCCCACGCGGGTTTCCTTCCTGACGCGCTCCGCCAACTGTGCCGATCCCCGGTCGAGGAAATGAGTCAACCAGATTCGAACATCGGGCCGAGCCGTTCGTGGGTGGGGAGCGGTGGGCTGGATCACCATTCGGGCCCCTGCAAATAGTCCCCGGGCTCAATCGAACAGGGGAGTTCGTGCGATGCGTCATTTCGAGTTCAGTGAGGGAAGCTCCAACAAATTCTGGGAGATCGACCTTCAGGGAGACAGCCTCGTGGTGCGCTGGGGGAAGATCGGGACGGCCGGGCAGAGCCAGACCAAGAGCTTTGCCAGTGAAGCCAGGTCTCAGCTCGAGCACGACAAGCTGATCGCCGAGAAGCTGGGGAAGGGCTATCAGGAAACGGGCGGGGCTGCGCCCGGAACCCCGGCCCCCAGAGCTGCAGCCCCGGCCCCTGAAGCTGCTCCGGCCCCCGCGGTCCAGGCGACAGCTACGGCGCTGCTGGAGCGACCAGCCTCCGACCAGGCTCTCCACTGGAGCCCCTCGGCCCGCAAGCGGATCCTCCCTTACCAGGGCATGAGCTCGCCTCCGACCGCGCCCAGGACCGATCGGAAGAAGGCCAGGGCGCTGCTGGAAGAGTTGCGCAACATCATCACTTGCGTCGAGGTCAAGCACTTCGACCCGGCCTTCCAGGCCCTGGCCGAGCCGGTCAAAGCCCGATTTGCCGACGTGACCGGCCCTCTGCACGAGAATCCAGAGGTGGAGGCCGGCCTGGCCGTGTGCCTGGCCTTGAACGACCCCTTCTGGTCCAGGGCCGACGATGTCGGAACCGCTGTGGTGCATCTGTGGTGCGCCGAGCGCGGGGTGGTCTTTGCCACCCGGGCCCTGGCGGCGACTTTTGGCATGGGGACGGGCTACGACAGCCCGGGCAACTCCCGGGGCAGCTTCCTGGCCGCCCGCGGCAACAAGTACGGCTGGGACCGGACCTCGTTTGGTCCGCTCAAGACCCTGCGGGCCCTGCTTGCGGCCAGCTCCCCGGGAGACTATGCCCTGGCTCGGGAGGCGGTCGCCCCCCTGTTCGCCACCGCTCCCAACTTTGTCCGCTGCAACCTGGCCTTTCTCTTTCCGGACCGCGAGGACTGGGCTGAGCAGGCTTTTGACGAAGGCCCCGAGATCAGCAACCTCGTCAACTTGATGGCCAGCTTGCGCGATCTGGGAAGACTGGGGACGATCGCGACCAGGCTGGCGGCGGCTCCGGGCTACATCCCCTCGGTTCCCCTCGAAGTGGTTCCGACCATGGTCGACCGGGTCGGCCCGCCGGCCTGGAAGACCGTCCATGTCCTGGTGAGCGCTGCCGAGAAGGCCGACAACAAGCGTTTCCTGGCCGACAGCCTGCTGGCCATCCACTGGCCCGAAGTGGCCGATGTCTTCGCCGGGCTGCTCAAGGACAAGGTCCTGGGCGCCCAGGCCAACGAGTTCTTCCAGGCCGCGCCCGAGGTGGGGCTGCCCGTGCTGGCAGCCCAGAAGTCGAGCGAAGCCCAGGCCCTGGTGCAGCGCTTGGCGGCCGCCAATCCCGAGGCGGCCAGGGCCGCCCTGGGCCAGGCCGATGGAGCGGCCCAGCGCCAGCTGGAGCAAAAGCTGGCCAGCCAGCAGGCCCAGGCCGCCGTGCCAGTGGCCCCGTCGAGTGCCCTGCCACCCAGCCTGGCGGCTCCTCCCTGGCTGGGCTCGGGCAGCCAGAAGCTGCCGGTGGTCAAGGCCCTGAGCGTACCGGGCGGCCCCGAGGAGGTGCGCTGGGCCCCCGGTGAGCGTGAGAAGGCGCTGGGAAAGCCGGAGGTCCACCACGGCAAGGACGAGGACAAGCTGTTCGCGCTCTTCGAGGAGTTCCGGGCCAAGCAGAAGGGCTGGTTCGTGGAGCGGCTGTTGCAGTTCTCCAATAAGGACCGGGCCGTCAAGATCTGGAGCACCTACCCTCCGGATTTCTGGAATCCCTACGACTTGCGAGGGGATGACAACCCCGCGTTGGGCCTGCTGGCTTTTCTGGGGTTGGAGGCGGTGGATGGGCTGCTGGGAGTGCTCAAGATGGCACCCGACAATCTCCACGTCGTGCTCTCTCACGTGTCCAGCCCGCGTCTGGCCCAGCTCTTCGCCGAGGCTCTGCAGGGCAAGAAGCAGAAGGTGGTGGCCCAGCAGTGGTTAACCCGCAATGTCCGCATCGCTTCGTTGGGGCTCGTCCCCAGCGCCGTCGGGCCGCACGGGAAAGCCCGCCAGACGGCCGAGAACGCCCTGCGTTACCTGGCCAGCAAGGGACACCGGGACATGGTGTTGCACGTGGCTGGCCAGGAGTTCGGCGCTGAGGCCCGCGAGGCGGTCAGCGCGGTGCTCTCGAGCGATCCGCGCCTGGCTCCCGGAATCAAGGTCCCGGCCAGGCCCGCCTGGCTCGAGCCGGCCGCTCTGCCGCCCGTGCAGTTGAAGGCGGGCGGGCGCCTGAGTCCGGAGGCGGTGGGATACCTGTTGACCATGCTCAGTCTGTCCACCCTTGAGGATCCGCTGCCCTGCCTGGCCGAGGTGTGCCAGGCCTGCACCCAGGTTTCCTTGAGCGAGTTCGCCTGGGATCTCTTCAGCGCCTGGCTCAACAGCGGGGCACCGAGCAAGGACGCCTGGACCTACCATGCTCTGGGCCTCATTGGAGGGGATGAAGGTGCTCGCAGGCTGACGCCGATGCTTCGCAAGTGGCCTGGCGAGGGCTTCAGCTCGCGCGCCGCCGATGGGCTGGAGGTGCTGGCCTCGATCGGCAGCGACCTGGCCCTGATGCACCTCAACTCGCTGGCCGAGAAGCTGCGCTTCAAAGCGCTGCAGGACAAGGCACGAGCCAAGATCACAGCGCTGGCCGAGGAACGCGGCCTGACGGTGGAAGAGCTGGCCGACCGCCTGGCCCCCGATCTCGACCTGGAAGCAGACGGCTCGCGCAAGCTCGACTTTGGTCCGCGCCAATTCCGGGTGGGCTTCGATGAGCAGTTGCGTCCCTTCGTCCTGGATGAAGCGGGCAAGCGGCAAAGCGACCTGCCCAGGCCAGGCAAGACCGACGATTCGGCCCTGGCCTCGGAAGCTCAGGAAGTCTGGAAGGCGCTCAAGAAGGACGTCAAAGCGGTCGCTTCCTCGCAACTGGCCCGCCTGGAGGTGGCTCTGATGCGGCGTCGACGCTGGAGCGTCGAGAATTTCCGGATGTTCATGGTGGATCACCCGCTGGTGCTCCATCTGACCCGGCGTCTTGTGTGGGGCAGCTACGACGAGTCCGGCAAGCTGACCGGCACTTTCCGAGTGGCCGAGGACCGCAGCCTGGCGGACATGCAGGACAGGCCTTTCGAGCCGGGCGGCAAGGTGGGGCTGGTGCACCCGCTGGAGTTGAGCCAGGAGGCTATCGGCGCCTGGGCCAGGTTGCTGGGCGACTATGAGTTGCTGCAGCCCTTCGCTCAGCTGGGTCGGCCGGTGTTCCGGCCCACCCCGGCCGAGGCTCGCTCCAACGAGCTGACCCGCTTTGCTGACCGTCAGGTGAAGTCGGGCGCGGTGCTGGGCCTGGAGAACCGCGGCTGGCGCCGAGGCTACGTCGAGAGCGCGGTGCTGACCGAGCTGCTCTGGCCCTGCGAGCTGGGAGAGGTTGCCCTGCAGCTCGACCCTGGCGTCTGCTTGCCCGAGCCCCCGATGAACCCGGTGCAGACCGCTCTGGTGCTCAAGCTGCCCGATCAGCACCTGATTGCGGAGCTCGACCCGGTGACCTTCAGCGAGCTATGCGCGGCCGTCGAGCAGCTGACCCCGGCCTGAGGCGCAGCCTCAGGGCCAGCTCTCGCGCAGGAATGCGGGCCCCGCCCTCTCGAAAGCTGATCGCTTCACGAACGAAAGGGGTGCACCCATGCGAAAACGACTTGGCGTTGTCGGGGTTGGCTCGGCGGGCGTTCTCAGCCTGATTCACTTCTGCACCTGGCTCAACAACGATTGGGAGATCGTCTCGATCTACGACCCCAACAAGAAGATCCTGGGTATTGGCGAGAGCACCAACGGCGGATTCGTGGGCCTGCTCGAGAAAGGCACCCACTTTGCGCTGGGCCACCAGAAGGACCTGGACGCCCTGGACGCTACGCTCAAGTTCGGGAGCCGGTTCGTGAGCTGGCGCGAGCATTCGTGGGTCAATCCCCTGCTCGATGGCAATGCGGCCATCCACTTCAACAACTTCTTCTTCAAGGATTTCGCCTTCGAGCGCCTGCGCAAGCTGTGGCCGAAGAAGTTCACCGTGCTCGAGGGCAACGTCTCCAGCATGGTCAACCACGAGGACCGGGTCACCCTGACCGTGGACGGCTCCGAGCACGAATTCGACTACGTGCTCGATTGCATGGGCTTTCCGCCCGACTTTGAGGGCTACCACATCAGCGATTGCTCCCCGGTGAACCACTGCCTGATCCACAGCCAGTTGCCCGGCGAGTTCACCTACGAGCCCTACACCGACCACATCGCCACCGAGAACGGTTGGATGTTCGGCGTGCCGCTCCAGTCGCGTAAGACCTTTGGCTATCTGTTCAACAACAAGATCACCGACAAAGCCGCCGCTCAGGCTGACCTGAGGAAGCTTCTCAAGACCAGCGAGATCGACGGCGAGGTGGGTCGCGGCATCAAGACGCCCGAATACGTCTTCAACTGCTACTACGCCAGGCAGATGATCGACGGGCGCATTGGCAGGAACGGTAACAAGGCGCTCTTTTTCGAGCCCCTGATCGCCAACTCGATCTTCATCTACATCTACACGGCGCGATTGTTCTATGACTACATCAACGGTGTGGCCAATCACATCGACGTCAATCGGGCCTTCGTGAAGGCGGTCCAGGAGATGGAGGACGTGATCACTTACTACTACCAGGGCGGCTCGCTGTATGATACGGAATTCTGGCGCTATGCCGTCCCGGCCGCCAAGAAGCGGCTGGAGACGAGAGGTGAGTTCAAACAGCTCATGGCCTTGTTCCGCAATCTCAAGAATCAGGGCATCCTGCACCACGGGCCCACCTACGCCTTCCAGCCGCTGACCTGGGAGATCGTGGACGAGGCCCTGGGCTACGGCTTCATCGAGGAGAAGCAAAAGGCTGCTGTTTGACCAGCGCAGGAGCGGCTGAAGGGCCCCGGGCTTCTCAGGCCAGCCCTCCCTCCAGAACCAGCCCGTGGCCGCGGGTGCCCAGGTGGGTCAGCCGGACCTCGAGTCCTGGCGGTAGCAGGCTTTTCGAGTCGAGCAGCAGTGCCTCGTCGTCGTGCTGCAGGTCGAGCCGTTTGAGGGCCTCGCCGGCCAGGGCCTGGGCGATGGTCAGAGCCAGGCGAGGGACCGGCAATCCCAGCAGTTTCACGCGCTCGGGAGTAAAGCGGAGCTTCTGGTCGGGGCTCAACTCAAGCTTGCCCCGCAGGGTGAAGGGCAGGCCGGCCAGCTTGTCCAGCAATCCCTTGACCTGAACCAGGCCGCCCGGCTCGAAGGAAAAGCTGATCTCTCTCAGGCCCTCCCGCGCCAGCACCGCGGCACCGCCCGTGCGGACGGCCTCGTTGGCGACCAGAGCCGGAATGCAAAGTCGCACCTTGCGGATGCGAACCGGGCCCCCGCTCAGAAGTCGAGCTGGCTCGGCCAGGAGATCGGGAGGAATCTCCTGATCCATCTCGGCGCTCAGCTGCTCGATGTGCACTCCTGACACGGTGAGGTCGCGAATCTCGAGACTGTGCCCCTGAAGGTCGAATTGTCCGTTCGGTCCCGCTGCATGACGGTTGGCCAGGTCGGCCTGCAGTTGCTGGTTGGGCGCAGGGCGGGCGATCGGATTGCTCTCGGGAGGTGGGTTGGGGGCTCCGAACCTTTGCCGGGCAGCTTGCATCGGGTCTCGAAAGAGCACGGCTCAGTATACCACGATCTGTCATGTGACCATTTCTTGGATCCCACAACAGGATTCTCCCTGCGGACCCACGCACAGGCCCGCCATGCGCCGGATCATCGAAGTGGAATCTGTCCTTGACCAATCTTGCTTGCATGACTGCGTCCTGCAAGACCTGGACTTGAGCGGGTTGGATCTGGAGCGGCTGGCCCGCCTGGCGGCCGGAGCGGTCTTTCTCGGATGCCAGCTCCCCGATGGGGGCCTGGCGCGATTGTCCCAGGAGGGGGCACTGATTCTGCCGCGCCTGCCGGGGCTGCCCTACAATCCCTATCGCACCCGGCTCTACAGCTGGCAGGAGCTGCGCGACGATGACCTGGACCTGCGCATCTACCAGCACTTCCAGGGCCGGGGGAGAATCCAGCCGGGTGTGGTGGAGGCGCTGGCCGAGCGACTGCATGATCACGCCATCGAAGACGCCGTGCGTCAATTTCTGGCCGGGGGGCCGCGGATGGTGGGTATCATGGGCGGTCACAGCGTGCCCCGCGACCATCCCGACTATGCCCGCACAGCGGAAGTGGCCCGCCGGCTGGTCCAGGAAGGCTACACAGTGGCCACCGGAGGGGGGCCGGGCTTGATGGAGGCGGGCAACCTGGGGGCCTATCTCGGCAACCGCAACGCCGCCGAGCTCGAGCAGGCCCTGACGATCCTGCGAGCGGATGGCGACCACTATCGACCGGCGATCCACGTCCTGGAGCGCTTCCCCGACGGATGCTCGAGTCTGGCCGTGCCCACCTGGTTTTACGGGCACGAGCCTTCGAACGTCTTTGCCAGCGCCATCGCCAAGTTCTTCTCCAACAGCCTGCGCGAGGATGGCCTGCTGGCCATGTGCCTGCACGGAGTCATCTATGCCAGGGGGAGTGCCGGGACAACCCAGGAGATCTTCCAGGACGCCGCTCAGAACCATTACTGCACCTTCGGGTGGTACAGCCCGATGGTCTTTCTCGGGCGCCAGCGCTACGAGGAGGAGACCCGGCTCTACGAAACCCTCAAGCAACTGGCCGGCACCCAGACCTATGCCAGCATGCTCTTTCTCTCCGACAGCCCCGAGGAAGCGGTGGCGCACATCAAGAGCCATCCGCCCATCCCTCGGGAGGCTGGTCGGAATTCCCAGGCCGCAGCCGGACCCCCTTGAGACCTAGCGGAAGCGGGCCCTGACATAGCTCTCGAAGAGGTCGAGGTCGGCACGCATCTTAGGCTCGAGGGTGGTGAACTCCAACCCCAGCCGGCATCGCTGGAACTGGCCCGTGGGGCGGCTCCAGATCACCCGCGCCCGGCAGATCACCGAGGGAATCTCCCGAATCTCGGTTTCCAGCGTGAGGGTGAGCATGGTATCGAGAGGAACGTCTCCCTCGGCCTCGATCTGCAGGCCTGAACGGCTGAAGTCTACCGAGATGGCCTTGAAGGCCGGGAGCTCGGGAGACAGGATGCGTACGCCCAGCTTGAAGCGCTGAGCCCGGCGCACGTTACTATCTGACTTGTCCTTGTTGTGGAGGGCGGCCTGGAACTTCTCCAGTCCCTTGCTCGAGGGCACCTCGCCGTAGCAGAGGAAGCCCGGCTCGTCGGGACGGCAGCTCTTGATGGTGACGGGCAGGGTCAGCTCGGGCAGATCGGGCAGGGAAACCCTGACCTTGACCGTCTGACCCACCTGGTTCGCCTTCTGGCTACGAAAGCCGAGTGTGCGTTCCTCGACTTCGAGCAACTCGACCTGCTGGGGCTTACTCAAAAAGCTGAACATGGTTCCCCCTCTACTGGATGCCCCCCCGCATTCGGGCCGGTCGCAGTCGAGCCCTCCAGACGGGCTCGACCCCAGAGGCGGGGATTTCCCATCACTTCCGGCCAGGCGCTCCAGCCCACCCGGCTGAGGTTGGCGTTGGCTCCGGTGGCCGCCCGGGCGTCGTCAGCATCGTACAAGAGCACGTTCAGCCCGAATTCCGAAGCCAGCGGCCCGATCTCCGAGCGCGGGATGGCGGCCTCCAGACGGTAGCCTTCCGCCGTGACACAGGTGGCCAGCTTCAGCCCGGGCACCGGGCCGGGCTCGGCATCCGCGTCCCGAAAGGCGATGGGCTGGCCCTGCCGGGTGCGCGCGATGACCCCCAGCTTGAAAGTGGTCAGCGTGCTCAGGCTTGCTCCGGACGGATCGAGGGTCAGCTCCAGAGCGTCGGTGCGCCAGTGACCGGCCGGATCGGCCGAATCGATCTGTCCCACCACCGTGTCGTCTTGCACCTCGGCCGCCAGATAAAGCCAGTCCGGGTCCCAACCCAGCCAGAAGCGGCCCTGGATAAGGCTCGGCGCCCCCTCCCAGAACCGCGTCAGCAGCTCGGGTTTCCAGCCGGCCACCTCCTCGAGCCTGGCGTCCACCGCCCAGGGCTGCTCCACGCGAGGCACCGTCAGGAAGGGAACCACCTGCAGCCGTCCACCCCCCTCCAGACGGAACTCGCCCAGCTCGGAGGCCACCAGCCTCACCTCAACAGGGCTGACCCCCGGAGGGGCGCTCAGAGTGCGCGGGGGATCGAATCGGATCGCGGGGCTCGGGCAGCCCGGCGCCACCCGCATGGACGCCGGCCGACCGGTCCGGTTGATCAGCTCGAAGCGCACCCTGGCGGGCCGCGCCTGCGTGACGGCAGCCTCAGGCTCGGCCAGCACCGGGTCGAGGCCCAGCCGGGCGGCCCACTGGCGGTAGTCGGCCACGGCCGGAGTGGGGCCCAGCTCCATGTCCAGCGGAGCACGCACCCGCACACGCCACCGCCAGACCGACCCGCCCAGCCTGGCCTGGACGATCTGCTCGCCGGCCCGATCGGGCAGGACCCACCAGCCCTCACCCCGGCGCTCAACCCGCCAGTCGGGGGGGACCTGCAGGATCGCTTCGGGACGGGACAGGGAGAGCTCGCCGGGCTGACCGGCGACCAGGACTGTCGGGAAAATCGCTTCTGTTGTCGTTGAAGGGTGGGCCGCTCGGGCCGTGGCGCTGAGCTCCAGGTCCAGGGGATGGTGCAGGCCCTCGAGCAGGTCGGTCCAGCCCGGGGAGCGGCTGTGGGCCACCGAGAAGCTCTCGGGGCCCAGCACGAAACGCGGTCCGGATGCGGGCAGCGCGTCCCAGCCCTGGCTGCGGTAAAGTCTCAGGGCTTGCAGCTCGCGCTCGGCGGTGGCCTGGTCGGGAGTGAGCACGAAGTCGGGCTGAAAGCCCTCCTGGCCATAGCAGAGGGCATAAGCCAGCCGGCCCGGGGCCCAGGCAGGGTGCTGGCCGGGGAATCGGGTCGGGTCGGCGGCCGCGAAGTAGGCCTCGCTGGCCATGCGGGCGGCAAACTGGTGATGCCCGTGGCCGCTGGGATAAGGGTTCATGGTCAGAATCAGCCCGGGGCGCAGCTCTCGCACCAGGTGGACCAGACGGCCCAGGGTCTCCTCGGCGTCCCAGCGCAAGGCGGTGGCGGACTCACTGGTGGTGTAGCCCCAATCGAGCCGGTCGAGGTAGAGGACCTTCTCCACGCCCAGCATCCCGAGCGCGCGCCGTTCCTCATCCTCACGCAATCGGCCCAGGGCCTGGCCCTGCTCGCGGCTGAGCGCGTTGCCGCCCCCCTCTCCCCGGCTCAAGGTGATGACGGCAGCCCGGGCCCTTCCCTGCTCGATCCAGGTGGACAGCGTGGCGCTGACCCCGGAGTCGTCGTCGGGATGAGCCCCCACGAACAGCACTGTGACAGCGCCGGGACCGGGGTAGGCCGCCAGCGCCAACCAGAGAGTCAAAAGCAGTGCAAGAGTGAACGCTCGCAAGTTCCCTCCCTTTCTCGGATGGGCCTGCTTTCCCCTGATCTTGGAAGGATTCTGTGCTACCCTGAATGCAAGTTGTTGAGCGGGGGTCTTGGGCGGGGGACGCTCACCGAGGGGGGGGAGTGGCTCCCGCCCTCTTTTGCACTCTACGCTCAGCCCATCGGGAGAAGGAACGCAGCCAGTCAGGGCAAAGCCCGCGCCCATGGCTCGCTTGATCCTGAAGACTCCGCTCGAGGCCAGCGCGGAGGAGGTCTTTGCCTGGCATTCTCGTCCCGGCGCGCTGCAGAGGCTGCTTCCTCCCTGGCAGGATGTGCGTGTGGAGGAGAGTCGGGGCGGCCTGGAGGTGGGAGCGCGGCGCACCCTCTCCCTGGGCCTGGGCCCTCTTCGGGTGCCCATGAGGGCCGTGCACACCGGCTGTGAGCCTGGTCGTGGCTTTCAAGACGTTCTCGAAAGCGGGCCTTTTCGCTCCTGGAAGCACCATCATCGGTTCTATCCTCGCGATGAGACCGGCTCGGTTCTGGAAGACGAGATCGAGTTCAGCTATCACGGGGGCAAGCTGCTCGAACTGCTGGTCAGTCCCTTTGTGGTTCCCCAGTTGCATCGCATGTTCACCTTTCGTCATCGGCGCACCCGTCACGACCTGGACCGTCACGCGGGCCGGGCCACGCTGCGGGTCGGCCTGACCGGCTCGAGTGGCTTCCTGGGCTCGGGGCTGGCCGCCTTCCTGGAGTCGGGGGGGCATACCGTGATTCGCTTCCAGCGCAAGAGTCCGAGCGCGCCCGGTACGGTTTCCTGGAATCCCGCCACGGGCGAGTGCGAGGGCGAGAGCCTGGAAAGTCTGGACGCGGTGGTGCACCTGGCCGGGGAGAACATCGGGGAGCAGCGCTGGAATCCAGCCTTCAAAGACAAGATACGCGCCAGCCGGATTCAGACGACCGGGGCACTCTGCCGCACCCTGGCCGGGTTGCGAAGTCCTCCAGCCTGTCTGCTCTCGGCCTCGGCCATCGGTTACTACGGCTCTACTGAGGCCCCGGCCACCGAGCAGCGCGAGGCGGGTCAGGGGTTTCTGGCCGAGCTCTGTCAGGCGTGGGAAGAGGCCACCCGGCCGGCCGAGGAGGCGGGCATTCGGGTCGCGCATCTACGCCTTGGCACTGTTCTGGGCGCCCAGGGAGGGGCCCTGGCCAGGCTCCTGCCCGTCTTTCGAATGGGTGGGGGGGGAGCGCTCGGCAGCGGTCGCCAGGGCTTCAGCTGGATCGCTCGTGAAGACGCCATCGGGGCCATCCACTGGCTGCTATACGACCAGGTGAGCGGTCCGGTGAACCTGGTGGCACCCAACCCGGTCTCCAACGAGGAGTTTGTGCGCACCCTGGCCCGCGTGCTCGGCCGCCCCGCCTTGCTGCGCCTGGAGCCGTGGCTCCTGCGCCTGGTGGTCGGGGAGTTTGCCGAAGAGGCCCTGCTGAGAAGCCAGTGGGTTCTGCCTGCTCGCTTGCGCGAGCTTGGCTTTCCCTTTCTTTACCCTGACCTCGAGGATGCTCTGCGAGCTGAGTTGGGGCGATTCACCATGAAAGCCGAGGGAGAAACCTAGATGCTGGACGGCCTGCACAAAATGGATCAAGATGAGCTGCTCGGAGCAGCTCGCATGGTGGGGATCGACTCTGTGCGCGAAGGCCTGCGTGACAAAGAGGCGCTGCGTCTGCGGCTGTTGAGCTGGATGGCGGCCCGGCTGGGAGTCAGCGGGGCCTGGACCCCGGAGTCCGTCGAACGTGCTGCCCTGGAGTGGCTGGCGGCCCAGACCGAGCATCCCTTCGACAACTCCACGCCCACTGCCGATCTCGAGAACGGTTTGTGGTCACACATCACCGAGGAGGCCGCTCGGCAGCTTCTTCCGATCTGGCGCATCGCCTCCTCGATGGCCTCGCTTGGACCTCCCGCGGCCCTCTCCGAAGAGGTCCAACTACTCGACCGCGTGGCTGAGAAGGTCTTTCCCTCCGGCAAGGCCCGTGAGGACATGCGTCGCGGTTGGGAAGACTACTGCTCGCGGTCGGTGATGCTGGCCAGCGATCTGATCGCGGGCCTGAAAGCCGATCTGAAGGAAGTGGCCGCCAATCCCGAGCTGGTGACCCCCACCCTGGTGCTGACGTTGGTGGTGGCTCTGGCCGACGCCAAATACGAGGTGGAGGAGAGCAAGCTGTTCCTGGCCGTGGCCCGGGCCCTGGGTCTGGAGGAGCGGGTGGCCGAAGGGGTTCAGGAGAAGGTGGCCCGCACCTTCTGGGATATCCGCCGGGAGCTGAACAGCGAGGTTCTGGGCGAGCACAAAGCCTCTTTGATCGCGGCCCACAAGACTTTGGAAGCCAGCGGGGCCCTGCGCAGCCTGGTCTCCGAGGTGCAGTCGGGCTTTCTCGAGCAACTGCACCAGTCGCTCTTCAAAGACCCCGACTTTCAGCGCGGCTTGAAGGCCTGGAACAAAGCCCCCTACCTCTGGCCGGTGGGTTTTGCCACCGGACTCTTGCTCTATTTCCGTCGCCGTCTCCATCCGGCCGAGAACCGGGGTCTGAGCGCTCTGCTCTACGAAACCTACAGGCGCCAGCAGCCAGACTGATAGAATGATATTCAAGCACTCCTGGCGAAGGATGCCGGGAGATGTCCGAGCCACCCCTTCCCAATCAAGAAGAAGTCTGGACCTACCGGGGTTACCATATCAAGGCCAGCGAGTTCACCACGGCCATGGTGCACATGTTTCGGGCCGAGGTTGCCCGGGCCAACGTCTGGCGACAGCGCCTGGACTCCACCACCAACTGGGCCGTGGTCGCCACCGGTGCCTCCATCTCGCTGGCGTTCTCCGAGCAGGCCGTGAGCCACCTGGTGATCGCCCTGAATACCCTGCTGGTGACGCTCTTTCTTACCATCGAAGCTCGTCGCTATCGCTATTACGAGCTGTGGAGCTATCGGGTTCGTTTGATGGAAACCGACTTCTTCGCCTCCATGCTGGTGCCGCCGTTCAAGCCGGCGCCTGACTGGGCCGAGAGCCTGGCCGAGAGCCTGCTTCATCCCGACTTTTCCGTCTCGTGGTGGGAGGCGGTCGGCCGGCGCTACCGGCTGAACTATGTCTGGATTTTCGGGGTACTGGGCCTGGCCTGGTTGGGAAAGGTGATGCTCCACCCGACTCCCGCCTTCAGTTGGAGCGACTTTATCGAGCGCTCCACAGTTGGCCCCGTGCCCGGTGAAGTGGTGGTGGCACTGGGAGTGGGCTTCAACCTGGCCCTGCTGGTCATGGGTTTCATGACCCGTCACCTCACCCAGGCCAGCGGCGAGGTCCTACCTCGCTTCGGCCAGCATGTCGGCGAGCACGAGCACAAGAAAGCCTGGTTCCGCCCCAGCCGCAAGCGCCAACAGGTGCTGGTGATCGTGGTCACCACTTCGCCCGAGGAGATGGGCCGGGCCATCCTCAAGGAGATGAACCGCGGCGTGACCGCCCTGCTCGGGAAAGGGCTCTACTCGGGGAAGCGGCGGGCTGTCTTGATGACGGCCCTGACTGTCACCGAGCTGACTCACCTGCGCGAAGTGGTCGCCAAGACGGACTCCCATGCTTTCGTGGTCATCTCTCCCGCTCGCGAGATCCTCGGCTCTGGCTTCATGCCTTTGTTGGAGGACGAAGAGGAGGGTTAACCCCCTTCCCGGCTAAGCTGGCGCGCAATCTGGCTAGCCCATCGTCACCACGTTGTCGATCTCGATGAGGTAGGTCACCCGCACCTCCCCTGGCTGGCGAAAGGGATACTTGTCGGCACCCAGATACTTCCTGGCCAGTCCGTCGATGACATCGTCGGCGCCTTGCTCGGTGATCTCCACTACCCGGCCGCGCAGGGCGATATGGCGGTAGTCGTTCTCGGGGTCCACGATGGAGAGGGCCACCTGGGGGCGGGCCTTCATGTTCAGGTCCTTGGTGCGGCCCCGGGCCGAGTTGATCCGGATGCGATCTCCCACCGTGTCGAACCAGACCGGGCTGACCTGGGGCGTGCCGTCCTTCATCAACGTGGCCAGGTGGGCCAGGGCTTTGGACTCCAGGATAGGGCGGAATTTCTCCGGGACTTTGGCGCTCACGGGGGTCCTCCTCATTGGTTGAGCGTGAGGTGATTCATCACTTCACGTCAGTCGGTATGCTCTTCGGCCAGGGCCCGTGAGCGTTCGGCGAGATAGCGACGCAGCACCTCCTGGCCGTCCCCTGCCAGAGACTCGAAGGCGATGCCGCAGCGCGGCGAGAGCCCGGCCACCGAGCCGCTCCAGGCCACCACTCCGGTGGCCGCTACCACCTCGTCGCCCAGGTGTATCAAAAGCTCGACGTGGTCGCCGATCTTCAGGTCGGCCACCCCCTCCAGGGCCACCCCTCCGTTGGACAGGTCGGCCGCCAGACGGGCTTCGCGCACCCCGAAGCGCCCCACCAGCTCGACCCGGAAGTCCACCTCCCAGCGCCGATTGCGACGACGCTCGGACTGGTTGCTCTCCTGGAAAACACCCACCTGGTTTCCTCCATAGCTCTGGGCCTGTTGGAGACCAAGGCTGGCCTGCTTGTGGAGGAGGTTGATGGCGGCGTCCACGCTGCCCTGGGCCCGCAGGTCGGCGGGCGAAAGGCAGGCCACCCCGACGCTGAGGGTGGCGGGAATCTCCAGGGCGGTCTCCCGCTCGACCGCCAGTCGGGTGGCCTCGGCACGTTTGAGGGCTTCCTCGGGATCGATCCCTCCGAGCAGCACGGCGAACTTGTCCAGGGCCACCCGGGCCACCAGGTCGGCCCCCAGGTTCTCGCGCAGCAGCTCGCTGACCAGCACCAGAAGGCTCTCATGTTGCAGGGAGTTGAGTTGCACGGCCAGCTCAGGGAAGCCATCCAGGTCCAGCCGCATGAAGGCAATGTGGCCCAGCTCGCCCCGCATCAAGGGTGCCAACCAGTGGCGCAGGTGCTCCACCAGGAACTGCCCTGAATAAAGTCCGGTGACCTCGTCGCGGATGGCCTTCAGGCGAAGCCGGCCCTCAATCTCGAACAGACGGACGTGCTGCAGAATGCGACTCTGCATGACCGGCAGCGGAGCCTCCCAGCCGACGAAATCGCTTCCGCCGGCCTCAAGCCCCTCTTCGATCCAACCCTCTACCGCCTCGTTGCTGGTGAGATACAGCACCGGCAGTGAGCTCGACTCGGGTGAGGCTTTGAGGCGCTCGCACAGCGAGAAGGCCGCACGCCCCCCATTCGTGCTGGGCTCGCTCTCCAACTCGATATCGATCAGCACCACCGAAGGGTGCCAGTTACGGGCTCGCTCCAAGGCCTCGGTCAAGCCCAGCGCCAGGCGCACGTGAAAGCCTCTCTGCTCGAGCGTGCGGCGCAACTCCTGGCCGCGAGCCATCTGCGAAGTGACCACCAGCAACCGGCCATGGGCGCGTCTGGTGGTCTCGAGCATGAGTGTCCTTTTGGGGCGCGGGGCTTTTTGTCCTTCGTGCCCGGCGGCCTCAGGCCCCGATCTCTTGCTGGAATTGCTTGATGTCCATCGGGCCGCCCAGGTCCACGGCTGGCCCCGGTTGCCAGGTCACCCGGGCCTGGCCGGCGCTGAGCAAAATGCGCTCGGTGCTCCAGCCCAGGCGCTCGAGTTTCTCCAGGAAGCCCTGGCTGTCGGTGGGAGCGGCCCTGAGGCTGGTCTTGATGGCCCAGTCCCTGGCCGCTTCCCGGCTCTGATTCTTGCTCAGCTCCTTGAAGGTCTGGCTGGTTCGGGCCGCGGTTAACAGCTCGGCCTGCACCATGGCCGCCACCAGGTCACGCGGCTGGGCTTCGGGATGAAGCGCGATCTGCACGTTGTCCTTGCCGTCAAAATCCAGCATGTAACGGCGATCGCGATACCACGAGCGCAGTTCATCGAAGTGGGCCTTGTCTCTGGTGATCTCTTCGAGCGAGCAACCGAGCTTGACGTCGGTCTCATTGGAGAACATGCCACCGGGGGTCGGGAACCAGGTGAAGAACCCCCCGCTCGGACCGGGCCCGGGCAACTGGCCTTCCTTGACCCAGTCGCGCACGGCGCTGCGCAGGCCGGACTCGGTAATGTCGTAGATCTGCAGCACGTCCACGGACTTTTTCTGAGCAAAGAGAGCCAGGGCGGTGGTGCCGACAGCCAGCAGCGGAACGGCCGCGGGGCCGAGGAAACGCTCGCCCACCAGCTGGCCGGCAATGGCCAGGCCCGCCCCCAGGGCCGAGGCCAGCATGGACTGGTTGCCGTTCTTGGAGCGCAGGTCTCCCAGGTTGTTGCCCAGCGCCTGGTGTTTCTCGATGGCGGCCGAGGCGGCATTCTTGGTGCCTGTGCCCAGGGCTTTGCAGATGTTGGCCAGCGGAGCGGTGATGGGGAAGGTCTGGGGGGCCAGCAGCAGCGTCGTCTCGGCCAGGCTGCCCACTCCCGCGAAGACTTCGCCCTTGACGAACCAGGCCCGGGGGTCTTTGTCGGCCTTGTGGGCGATCAGCGAGGCGCCCATCTTGCCCACGCCATCCACGGCGTCGCGGATCATCCAGGTCATTCCGGCCGAGAGCGGGCCGATCTCACCGAACCCCATCGCCCCCACCAGGGCCGAAGTGGCATAAAAACTGGTCATGCCAGCGGACACGTCGCGAATGAACTGCCATTTCCGGTGGGGTGCATAGTCCTCGTGCACCGAGGTGGGAAAGTTCTCGGGCAGCATGACGCGCTTGAAAAAGCTCTGCCTGGGAACGCCGGTCTTCCCATCCGAGAGCACCACGTGGTCACCCGTCGGCTGGTAGACGGTCACCTGCTCGCCGTTGACCTCGCTGGCCAGAGCTGTGCCGTCAGCCACCATACCGCGAGCCCGCTCGTCGGCGCTCGGCGTCTTGGGGACTGCGAGCTGGACATTCATATTCTGGTTCTACTCGACGGCCAGAAAAAGATCCTGAAAATCAGCGCTCTTCCAGGGTGACCCCGAGGAACTCGGCCACTTTCTGGCCCAGCTCGCGGGCGGCCGCCCTGCTGACCAGCTCGTCGTCCACCCGCAAGCGACCCAGCACCCCGTCTGGAGTGCGCTCCAATTGAATTTGGAACTGGTCGCGAGGCCGCTTGTAGTGCTCTTCGGGTCGGGTGGCCACCACCACCAGGCGGTCGTAGCCTTCCAGTTTTTGGCGGTCGAGCCCGTTCACGGGCAAAAGCCAGGGGCCCAGGGCCAGGCCCCACCAGCGCTGCAACGTCCTCTCCTTGCGATCGAGCGTGGTGACCCGGCGCCAGGCCAGCAACCCGAAGCCCATGGCCACCGTGACCAGGCTGGCGCAGGCCAGTCCCAGGCGCGCGTTGCGGCTCCAGGGCGGGCCGAAGCCGTAATCCAGGGCCGCCGTGCCCACGCCCAGCGCGAGTCCGGCCGAGACCAGGGCGGCTCCCACCTGGCGGGGCCAGCCGTCACTGCGACGGATATCCATGACGTCAGGCATGGGGCCTCTGAGGTCTGGAGATTCTCATGCCGTTGGAACTCCGTGCTCCATTTCTCACCACCGCCCACGCAGGGCGAGGAAGTCAGTTGTGCGATTTGATGTCGCGCCCGATGACCAGGGTCAGATCGGGGCTGGCCGGCCCGGGCGTGCCCTGCTCCACTTTTGCCGGCACGACGCCAATCATGCGCTGGCAGGCGCGCGAGCTGCCCACCCGGTCCACCACTCGACTGTGGGGATAGTCGCTGCGCCCGGCATCCCCCACGAAGACCACCTGGAAGCCCTCCCGCTCCAGCCTGTCGGCGGCCCGGGTGGCCGCACCCTCGATGCCGCTGCCGTTGAGCACCTCCACCGTCAGCTCGGACAGGGGCAGGTCGTCGGGGCTGGTCAGCAGGCGGCGCACCAGGGCCCGATTGGCCTCGGTCTGAGGCACGAGATACATGATGCCGCCATACTCGGCGTCGCTGACCTCGAGCCGGGCGCTGCGCAGGCGCGAGCGGTCCATCCCCCGGAAGATGCGCCCCAGAGCCAACATGCGGCTCTTGGGCAGGTCGGTGCTCACGTTCTTCTCGAACACCTTGACCAGCCGGGGCAGCGTGTCGAGCTTAACCCGGGTCTTCAGCTGGCGGGTCAGGGCCGCGATCACCTGCTGCTGGCGACGGATGCGCCCGAGATCCCCCTCCTCGTCATGGCGGAAGCGGCAGTAGCCCACGACCTGCTTGCCGTTCAGCTTGTGGCGCCCCTTCTTGAGGTGGATGTGCAGGTTGCCCCAGTTGTCGTCGTAGTCCATCTTCTTCTCGACGTCCAGGGTCAGGCCCCCGAGGGCGTCCACCACCTGGCTGGCGGCCTGGACCCGCACCGACATGCAGTAGTCCACCGGCACACCCAGCAGGTTGGAGACCGTCTTGCGGGCCAGTCGGGCCCCTCCCAGCGCGTAGGCAGCATTGATCTTGTCCTCGCCGTAGCCGGGAATGCTGACCAGGAGGTCGCGCGGAATGGAGATCACCGACACCGACTTCGACTGGCGGTCGAAGCTGAAGAGCATCATCGTGTCGGAGCGGGCGCTCTTGGAGTAGGGCATGCCTTTGGAGTCGTAGTTGTAGTCCACGCCCATGCACAGGATGTTGAGGCGCTTCTTGGAGCCGAACACGTACTTTTCGGGCTCGAGCCAGAACTTGACCGCGGCCTCTTTCTTACCGCCCTCTTTCTCGATCTGGCTGGCCACCAGGTAGTAAGCCCCACCCACCAGGGTCAATACCGAGGCCAGCAAAAGCAGGAACAAGAGCGTGAGGATCCAACGCAAGAGCTTACGCCGAGTCTTGCGCGGCGGAACCCCGGGCAGCGAGCCCGAGGCAGCAAAGACCGGTATCTCAGTGGCAGGGATCGGCATCTGTCCTAAGAATAAAATTCAAGATCCCGCAGGGGTTCCCTGCGATGCTCCCGAGGATATTCAGAAAATCGCTCGACGTCAATCGTCGGCGTTGAAAGTGCAGCATGGACCTCATCAAGGACTTTCTCCACCTCATTTCGAGCCCCGAGGGCATCAAGCAGATCATCAGCTGGGGCGGTATTCTGGTGCTGATCGCCATCGTCTTCGCTGAAACCGGCTTACTGGTAGGGTTCTTTCTGCCCGGTGACTCGCTGCTCTTTATCTCTGGTGTGGTGGCCTCCGACGGTACCCTGTCGCTCTGGCAACTGCTAGTCTTCTTGAGCATGGCCGCCGTGGTGGGCGATTCGGTCGGCTACGCCATCGGTCGCAAGGCTGGCCAGGCCCTCTACAGCCGACCTCAGTCACGCTGGTTTCGGCGCGATTATCTGCTGCGCACGCGGGCTTTCTACGACCACTACGGGGGGATGACCATCATCCTGGCTCGCTTCATCCCTTTCGCCCGCACCTTCGCTCCCACCGTGGCCGGCATCGGCGAGATGGCTTACGCCCGTTTTCTGGCCTTCAACGTGGTGGGCGGCGTCCTGTGGGTCTTCGGCATGGTGCTGATGGGCTACTTCTTCGGCAAGATCCCGGTGGTGGAGCGCAACCTGGAAAAAGTCGTGGTGTTGATCGTCTTTCTGTCGGTTCTGCCGGTGGCCATTCACGCCCTGAAGGCCCACCTGGCCAACCGCGCTGCCCGGTCAGCCGCGCCCGAGCAGGGTTGACACCGGCGAAGTCGTAGCATCCCCCCGTGAGCACCATCAAGCCCCCCAACCTTCTGCCCGGCGTGAAGCTCGACGAGGTCGATGCGATCGCGCCCGAGCAGTCCGCCCAGCAAACCGGTCCGATCCAGGGCCAGGCCCTGATCTTCTGGGATCGCATGGATCCCACCAAGAAACTCGACGCCATCGATACCGACCAGATCACCCCCAGCGAGGATTGCGTCTCGGAAAGCCTGGATACGCTGGATCACCGCTGGAAGGCAGGCGCTTTCCGCCACCTGATGCCTGATTTTCGTCAGCGCGTAGCCGCCGGACAGACCTTCGTGATCGCCGGTGACCGTTTCGGCATCGGCTCCTCGCGCGAGATGAGCCCGGCCGGGCTCAAGGCCATCGCCGAGGAGGCGGGCTTGAACCTGGTCATCGTGTGCGGCCACACCATGGGCGACATCTTTCGGCGCAACGCGCTCAACCTGGGACTGCACGTGGTGCAGGCGCCCGAGGCTGTTCAGGACGCCCGCGAGGGCGATCGCTTCGAGCTCGACCCGGTCAGTCGCCGCCTGATGAACCTGACCCGACAAAAGAGCTATGAGCCCCTGCCCCTGACGGCGGTGGAGGAGGAGATCCGATCCACCGGAGGCATCTTCGCCCTGGGCCGGCGTGAGCTGGCCGCCTCGGTGCGCCGAAAGCCCGAGCTGGTTTGGCCCGACCCCGACCAGGCCCGCACCATGACCACCACCGAGCAGATCGTCTGGGCCCACCGCGTGGACCGCAGCCAGCCAGTGCGGCCGGGGGCCACCCTGCAGCTCTATGCCGACCTTCTGCCCGCCTCCGACGGCACCGCCCCGTTTGCCATTTATACCTTCGAGCGCATCACCGGGGGCAAGCTGATCCATCCCCGCCAGGCGGCCATCGCCAGCGATCATTTCGTCTTCACCGGGCGCAGCGCGGACGACAACCAGACCGCCATCTCACAAGAGTTCGCCGCCCGCCACGGCATCGGCAAGCCCCACTTCGCGCGCCCCGGTGACGGGATCTTCCACCTCTATTTCCCCGAGCAGGGGCTGATCGTGCCGGGAGCCTTTGTGCCCGGGGCCGACTCGCACAGCCGCGCCTACGGAGCTTATGGCGCCATGGGGATCGGCGTGGGCAGCACCACGCTTGGCTTCGGCTGGGCCACCGGCACGGTGTTCTGTACCCTGGCCCGCCAGCGCCGGGTGGTCTTCAAGGGCCAGCTGCAGCCCTGGGTGAGCGGCAAGGACATCGTGCTGGCCCTTTTGCGCCGCTGGGGCAAGGCCCTTGCGCAGGGCATGAGCGTCGAGTTCGTGGATGCCGACAGGCAGCTCCCGATGACCTTCCGCAACACCATTGCCAACATGATGGCCGAGGCCGAGGCCCTGAACGGGATCTTTGCCCAGGACGCCATCACCAGCGCCTGGTATGCCGAGCGAGGATTCTCCACCCCCTATCCGGTGTTGCAGCCGGGCAGCGAGGCGGTCTACGAGCTGGACGAAGAGCTCGACCTGGGCGAGATCCGCCCCATGATCGCGCGCCCCTACGCGCCCGGCAACGCCCATCCGGCCGAGGAGATGGCCGGGGAGCGGCTGACCTTCGACAAGGCCATGATCGGCTCGTGCACCAACGGCAGCTACGACGACTTGCTGGCCGCGGCCCAGGTGCTCCGGGCCGCCTCGCGTCAGGGCCTGAAGAAGGCCACCTCGGAGCTGATCGTCTTCCCCGGCAGCGGCCAGGTGAAGCTGCGCATCGAAGAGCCCGACCCTCGCCTGGATGGGCGCTCGGTGGCCGAGGTGCTGCGCGCGGCCGGAGCGGTCATCCGCGAGTCCTGGTGCGGCCCCTGCTTCGGCCAGGGGCCCGACGCCCTGAGCAAGGGCCAGCGGGCCATCACCACCTTCAACCGCAACTGGCACAACCGCATGGGGGTGGGCGGGGAAGGCTTCCTGGCCAGTCCGGCGGTGGTGGCAGCCTCAGCCCTGGTGGGCTATATGGCCCCGCCCAGCGAGCTGGGCCTGGAGTGGAAGCCCGAGCTCTATCACTGAGCAGTTCAGCGACGTCAGGAGCGGTCGACAATTCTGAGCGTACGCCCGTTGTGCTCGGGGCCCAGGCTCTCGAGCTGGGGGGCGGCCAGCGAGGCCCATTCCTCCGGGCCGGGGTAGCGGGCCGCCAGCTCCTCGCCCAGGGCCAGCCTGAGCATGTCGGTGTTCACGTTGCCCGGGTCCACCAGCACGGCCGCCACCCCCATGGGCAGCTCGCGCGACAGGGCTCGCACCATGCCCTCCAGAGCCCACTTGCTGGTGCAGTAGGCGGCCACCAGGGCCGAGGCGCTGCGCCCCCAGTCCGAGCTCATCACCGCCACCACCCCGCTTTTTCGCTCCACCATGGCCGGCAAGAAGGCCCGCAGGGAGTGGAACACCCCCTTGACGTTGGTGTCGATCAGGGCTCCGAAGTGGGCCGGCTCGAGCTCCCAGAGGCGCGTTGAGGGGAGGGCCACGGCTGCGTTGGCCACCAGCAGATCGCACGGGTCACGGGCAAAAGCCTCCAGGGCCGGGAAGTCGCGTACGTCCAAACTGTCTCGCGAGCAGCCCCGAACGTTGTGGCCGCGGGCTTGCAGCTCGGCCATCAGAGCCTTCCCCAGACCGCGCGTGGAACCGGTGATGACCACATCCATTCTGTTTACAAGACGTTCAAGTATTCGGGTCGGGATCCTGGCTTTATAGAGAGGTCAGGAGGACGACCCATGCTCGGACTGTTCACGCCCACCATCAAAGTGCTCGAAAAAAAGGAGAACCGCCTTACCTTCGTTTCTTCCCGCAACCTGCCCGCAGGCAGGAATGTCGAGGTGAAGCTGGCCGACTCGCGCCGCGTGCGCGTGCTGGTGGAGAACACCCGACCGCTGGAGCGGGGCTACGCGGTGACGGCGAGGCTGGAAGCCGAGGTCGAGCAGGTGGTCGAGACCGTGGCCGCCGATCCCTTCGTGCGCAAGGCTCCCCGGGTCGACTGCGCCATGCGCGTCCTTTCCCCGGACCTGCCCGGTTACCGGGCGGTGACGGTCGATTTCAGCCACGGCGGGGTGCAGGTCGAGACCGAAGGTCCCCTCCCCACCGGCCGGTTGCTCGACCTGACGCTCGAGTTCGACAACGACAAGATGGCTTCGGTGCGCTGTCAGGCCCGAGTGGCCTGGTGTGCCCAGCGCTCGCGGGCCCGTTACCGCGCCGGCTTGCAGTTCGTCACCCCCAGCCCGGAGGTCGACCGGCAGCTCGAGCGCATCGAGGAGACCCTCTCGGTGCGCGACGAGACTTCCATCCTCAAGCGCACGCTCGGTTGCGACAGCCCCCAGGCTCAGCCGCGCGCCAGCCGTGAGCAGGCGCCCGTCCACGTGGAGCTGCCCGGCGTGCTCGAGGGCTACTGCAACCGCAACCAGCGTTTCGTGGCTCAGGTGCGCCAGAGCAGCGGCACCCTGGAGCTGACCTTCCCCGGTTGCCAGACCGTGCGCGACTATAACAGCGCCAGCGGGGTCACCCTGCAGGGCCTGCGCGAGTACTCCGGCTCGGAGCTTTGCGACAGCATCACCCGCCGAACCGGACAGGGTGGCTGGCGTCACTACCAGTTTCTGGACCAGAATGGCCAGATCGTCATGGAAGTTGTCTCCGAGGGCGTCTGCCAGCCCGGCGGCCGACTCACGAAAGAAGAAGTGGCTCGACGGTGGAACGAGCTCTGGGAGTCGATGACCTGACCACCCGATAGGCGTGGTAGCCAAAAAGCTGAGCCAGGCGACAGAACGGCTCCTCGTCGTCGTAGTGGAACATGAGCGAGCGGTCGGTCTTGGAGGAGAGCTCGAACAGGGCCCGGCGCTTGGCCGCCAGGCTGCCTGTGGCCAGCAGCCGGCTGGATCGGATCTCCAGCCGGTGCCTCTGAACAAACTTCTCCAACACCGATTTATCGCCGTGGGCGCTGACCACCCAGGGCTGCAGCTCGGGACGCATGGGAGCCAGCTGAGAGCGATAGTAGTCCAGGAAGCCTTTGTCGGTGAGGGTGCGATCAAAGTCCACACTGGCCAGGCAGCGCAGTTTGAGCTTGCGGGCCAGCTCCAGCGAGTCGGGCTGGCGGATGGAGTGGAGCGTGTCGGCGTCCAGTACGGGGGCGCGCCGTTCGCCCTTGAGCACGGCCCGCAACCGGTGGGTGATCTGGCGCAGATAGCGCGGCCAGCTCAGGCCCGACTCCTGGAGAAACTGCTTGAGCTCGGGCGGCTCTTCTGAGGCCAGTCGGAGAACGTTCTTGAGGTGGATGGTCTGGCGGCGCGTGAAGAGCAGCTTGGTCAGCCCCCGCTCATTGAGGTCGGCCAGATTCAGGTCGGCAAACTCGAGATAGCCACTCATGCAGGATTAACACTGCGTTCACGGCCTGTTTACATCCTCCTGGGCTGTTAACAATCTCCTCACATCGGTCGCGTTGGTGGAGCCTGTCCAGAGTGGTATGCTCTTTCTAGAATCGGCGAAGGGAACTTTGCATGGACCGCATCGCGCAGCTCTTACAGGTGGGAGAATCGCAGGGTGTCGAGGGCGATAGCTCGACCGCGCTGCTGGGAGGCAGGCTGGGTGGGGCGCTGGCCCGCCTGGGTGGAGGCGCTCAGACACCCGGCCAGGGCCTGCCAGGAGGGCCAGCCGATGGCTTCAGTCAGAACACCGACCCCCTGACCGCCGCCGCCCAGGGAGCGGCCATGAACCCGCTGCTGGCGGGTCTGGCCAGTTGGAACACGGACCAGAAGCTCCAGGAAGGCGCCCGAGACGTGATGGCCCTCAAGGGCATCGAGGGGGCTGAGGGTGCAGGTGCAGGCCAGCAGCCCCGGTCAGGAGCTCGGGATCTCGGCACTGCTGTTCAGAAGCTGCAGCAGGACTATCAGCGAGCCAAGCAGAGCCACGCATCCTTGACCCAGCAGACCGAGACCATGGTGCAAAAAGCCCTGGAAGGCGAGCAGCAGCCTCAGGACCAGCAGCAAGCTGGTGGCGAAACCGGTGGAGCCGGCGAGGCGGGGGGAGCCCCCGGTGGGGGAGGAGCGAATGCCGGCGGGCCGGGCGCAACCGGTGCAACCGGAGCAACCGGAGCAACCGGCGCGACCGGTGCGACCGGTGATCGGCCGATGGACATCTCCCAGGACACCCAGACCGGCAACCTGACCACCGCTGCGGCCAACATGCTCGATTCCGCCCTGCAGGGCAACAAGGACTTCGACAACGTGTTCAGCCAGTTCGGTCAGGGCACCGAGGGCAACTGCGCCGCGGTGGCCTGCATCAAGGCGGCCATGGACGTCTACGACAACAAGATCTTCGACTCGGTGCAGAAGGGCGAGGACGGCAGCTACACCATCAAGATGCAGGACGGCCAGGAAGTCAAAGTTTCGGCCGCCGAGCTCGGCCAGGCCGCCCGGGCCAGCAACTTCGACGGCCCCGACAGCGAGGCCAAGTCCTACGCCATCCTGGCCTACGCCGCCATGGCCAAGCGGGCCCAGATGGAAGGTCACGAGGGCGCTCAGAACTACACCCAGGCCCTCAACAGCCTGGCCGATGGCGACAACCCCTACGATTCGGCCCGCTTCCTGGGCCTGAAGAACATGACCCAGGACGTGGATCCGACCAGAGCCAACGGAGCCAACGCGGTAGTGGCCTGGAACTCCAAGCACGCCGTCTACATCGATTCCACCAGCAACGGAACGCGCACCGACCACTACGGCCAGGCGACCACTTATGACGGCACTGACACCCGCGATCGCCAGCTGACCTCGGGCTTCACCTTCAAGCCCCGCTCCAGCAGCCCGGCAAGCAGCAGCAACACTTCCTCCAGCAGCTCCTCGGCTCCGGGCGCCGGACGATCGAGCAGCAGCTCGTCGAGCTCGTCGAGTTCTTCGAGCTCGTCCTCGGGCGGTCGTTCGACCTCAACCTCCCGCCGCTCCACCCCCTCGCGCTCGAGCTCCGGGGGGAGCAGCTCCAGCTCGCGCAGCTCCAGCTCCTCCTCGTCGAGCACCAAGAAGACTTCCTAGCTCGCCGAGAAGGGCGTGGAGGTGGGGCGCACTGCTCGCTTTCCCGCCTCAAAGCCGTTTCAGCTCCCCCTTGAAAGCCCGCGGGCGATGGCTGGCCGCTTCAACGAGTCGCATTCGGGGCCGAAGGGACCGCAATCCTGGCGACGCGGCGAGCTACAGCCCCGCGTGCGGGGAATCGACCAGGGGCGCGCACTTTGTCTTCCCTGTGCTGGCCCGCAGGGCCCGCGTGTTCTACAGAGGGAAGCTGCACCGCAGGCTCACCCCTTCCGAGACAGGGCTGCTCACTGGCCGGCAGACGCTCGCAGGCAGACGTCTTCCTCGCTGGGGCAGGGCTCAACGTGACCGGGCGCGTCGGGCGAAGCCTCAACAGGTCGAGCGGGTCAGACTCAACCTGGCTGAGCGCATCGCGCAGGGCTCAACCAGCCCGAGCGCGCACGACCCTCACGTCGTCGCGAAACACCCGATAAGCCTGGCCGTTCCGAATGCCTACCTGCCACAGAATGCTCCCGCTCTGCTCACGACGAGCCTTCATCGTGCCCCCGTGCAGATGCCCCTGATGGTGCACGTCGCAGACCCCCGCCAGGTTGGCATCCTCATCGCCCCCGCCGTGGGAGCGAAACTCCAGGTGGTGCTGGTGCAAAAACGCGCGCCGGGTGCAGCCCGGCACCTGGCAGCGGTAGTCGCAAGATTCCATGATGCGGCGCGTGCGGGCCCGCATCTGCCGGTCGGCCTTCTTCCAGGTCGCCAGGAAGCCCGCCAGGAAGAGCCGCAGCGCCGCTGAGCAGTCTTCGGCCCCGTGGGCCCGGGCAGCGGTCTCGGCCGCCTCGAGCACCGCCAGCACCTCCTCGGGTACCCGCACGCGCAGGCTCACCGTCCGCTCCTCGCCCCGGCGATCCGTCAACGTTGGAAGCCAGCTCATGGCCCGGCCGATCACCACCGCCAGCGGCCCGGTCAGCCCTGGAACCGCCGCCGACCGCCGGCTGCTGCGCGCCTTGAGCCGAATCGCGGCCGGCCGCTCTCTGGGCGGAGCATAGCCCGACAACCGGAACGCTTCGCGGTCGGCGGCGGCCAGGTCGCAGGTCGCCCGGGCCACCGCCTCGAGGTAGCGACAGGTCGTGCTCTCGGCGAACTCTACCCAGGCCCCGTCAAAGCTGTCGTGCACCTCGGCCAGCACCGGGAACAGCCGGTCGGCCTGCGAGAGCGTCAGCCGCCCCTCGCGCACCGCGTCATAGACCAGCGGGTGATGCAGAAAGCCCCGCTCG
>JAANMX010001306.1_pt1 | contig 28773 bp, 22 predicted proteins | sample 7279681 | NCBI WGS metagenome assembly JAANMX01 (sample SAMN14094542, study PRJNA606508) | bioreactor metagenome | isolation source: A lab-scale SPAN reactor treating ammonium-rich wastewater day 351 | place: Ireland: Galway | collected 2018-01-01 | reverse complement strand
CGTCGGCTCTGTCCGAACCAAACGGCACGCAGCCAACGCTTCCGGTTCAAAGGACACCGACCCAAGTCAGCGGCATAAGGCTTTTGGAACAGACTCTTAGTGGCATCCAACTGATGCTGCGGCGGTTGAAACCTAAACCGGGAGCTTTTGTGTTTCATTATCCGAAAAATCAGGAAAAACACGCCAATTAGTTTTTCAACAGCCTCTGAGCTATCGGGGATTGGATGGGGGAGTGTATGACCCTTGCCCAGCACCTCTGCCGTTTCTTTTCATAGAATATCACCGCCCCGACGCCCGGCAGGTTCCCCACCGACCCGTACCCCGAGAGGCCCCATGCGACTTGCGACCATTCTAACTCCCAAAGGCCCTTCCGCCTGTGTCGCCGATGGCCTGCACTACGTTGAACTGCACGCCACCGATCCGGCCCTCCCATGCAGCGTCCGGGCGCTGCTCGGCGGCGGTCCGGAAGCCCTCCGCGCCGCCGCCGCCGCCGCACGGAGCCCGAAGGCCGTCAAACACGATGCCGCAACCGCCAAACTCCTCGCCCCGGTCCACGACCCGCAAAAGATCGTTTGCCTGGGACTGAACTACCGCGATCACGCCGAAGAGTCCGGCGCCCCCATCCCCAGGGAACCGATCCTTTTCAGCAAGTACGCCACCTCTCTCGTCGGCAACGGCGAGCCCATCGTCCTCCCGCCGGCCAGCGCCGAGGTCGATTACGAGGCCGAACTCGTCATCGTGATCGGCAAGCGCGGCCGGAATCTGCGGGAAGAGGATGCGCCCGATTATGTTGCCGGCTACACGATTGGCCATGACGTGTCCGCGCGCGACTGGCAGCTGAAGAAGGACGGCAAGCAGTGGATGGCCGGCAAGACGTTCGACACCTTCGCTCCGGTCGGCCCGGTTCTCGTCACCGCCGACGAGGTGCCCGATCCGCACAACCTCCCCATCCGGTTGCGGCTCAACGGCCAGGTCATGCAGGACTCGAACACCAGGCAGATGATCTTCGGCGTTGGCCCCACCCTCGCCTACCTGTCGCAGATCTTTACCCTGGAACCGGGCGACCTGATCTTCACCGGCACCCCGCCCGGCGTCGGCTTTGCGCGCAAGCCCCCGGTCTTTCTCAAGAGCGGCGACGTCGTCGAGGTCGAGATCGAGGGTCTTGGCGTTCTCCGCAACCCTGTCGTCCAGGGCTGACGAATACCTCGCGGGGGCCGGCGCATGAGTCGCGCCGGCCCTCGTGGGTTGGCCGTTCATTGTGGCAGCTGGACGCAGAGCAACTCCTTTCCATCGCGGACGTAGAGCCTGCCGTCGGCCACGGCAGGGTGCGCCCACGTCTCCCCGCAGATCGGAGAGCGAGACATCTCGCGGTATCCCTGCGGGCTCGGGTCCAGCAGGACCAGGTTGCCGGCCTCCTCGAGCATTAGCAGTTGGTCGTTACCCGTTCGGAGCAGGGAGGCGTGGTACTTGCCAACGCCGCCCTTCTTCCACAGTTCCTTGCCCGTTGCCGCCGTGACGCAGCGCAGGGTCGCCTGCTTGAGCAGCAACGACCCGGTCACCAGGTAGACGTGGTCCTTCCCCACCGGCACCGGGGTGGAGAAGTAACAGGTCAGGTCGGGGTTCTTCCACACCTCGGTCGCCTGCGGGGTTCCTCCCTCGTTCTTCAGGCGCAGCGCCACCGACCCGGCGGTGATCGAACTGCCGATCAGCAGGTTGCCCACCCGCACCGGGGTACTCGAACTCTCGCTGAGTTTGTCCTTGAATGGGTACTTCCAGAAGACCGTGCCGTCCGACGGCCGCAGTGACACCAGACCTTCCTTCGTGAGGAACACCGCCTGCCGCGCCTGCCCCTTGCCGAACGCGATCGGCGAGGAGTAGCTCGCGCCGTCATCCAGTTTCTGCCACACCGTCCTGCCGGTGTCCCGGTCGAACGCGACGACCGACGCCCCCGGCCCGCCGACGTTGACGAGGACCAGTTTGCCGTCCAGCAAGGGGGAGCAGGAGGTGCCGAAGAACAGATTCTTCGCCTTGAACTCCCGCAGTGTGTCCACCTGCCAGACCTGCTTGCCAGTGGCGGCGTCGAGGCAGGTGAGGACGCCGGTGATGCCCAGTGCGTACACCTTGCCCCCGGAGACGGTGGGAGTCGCCCGCGGGCCGGACCCGAACAGACCCTTGTACGCGGCCCGGGGGTAGGACGTTTTCCAGAGGGGTTTGCCGTCCTTTGCGTCGAAGGCTTGCAGGGCCTCCGCGTCCTCGCCGTTGACGCGGGTGTGGAGGTACACGCGCCCGCCGGCCACGACCGGGGAACTGTGCCCCTCGCCCACCGGCTGACGCCAGAGCACCTGCAGTGCTCCCTTCCACGGGGCGACCTTCTCCGTCGTGCTGCCGTCGCGCCGCGGCCCCAGCCACTGGGGCCAGTCGGCGGCCGGGGCGAACGCGGCGACGGCGAGCAGGACAGCGAGCGACCGAACCCACGGCATGCGATCCTCCTTCCTGTCACGCGACTCGAACGGGGGCGACGTGCCCCGCGTCCCTCTCTTGTTGTATGGCGCGGTCAGGGCGGGCGGGCGTCCCCGGGCGGCAGGACCGGGAGCGGGACGGTGTGCGGCGCGGCCGGACCGGACGGCAGAACCGGGCGGTCAGCGGCGTTGTCCAGGAAGAAGTGCAGCGGGGCGTACAGCCACTCCGCCCCGTGCTCGACGGCGAGCTGCTTGAGGCGGCGGAGAAACGTCTCGGTCAAGGCGTTGCCGGTCTGCTGATAGGCCGGGTCGCAGTGGTAGATGCGGCATCCGAGCGGGCGCGGCTCGCGGGCCGTGCAGAGGCGGCCCTGCTGAAAGGGGCAGAAGTCGGGCGAAACCGGCTTTGCGTAAGAGGGGGCGCCGGCGAGGAGGACGTCGGCCTCGAGGCTGCTCAGGAACAGGACGTGGCCGGCCTCCTGGAACCGGCAGCACCGGCCGCTTGCCTCGCACACCGGCCCGGCGGCGGCGACTGCCGCGTCCACCTCGGCGTAGAGATCGCACACCTGTCGGCGGAGGGTCTCGGCACCAGGCGAAGAGAGCGACACCGCAGCCCCCTTTACAGGCGGATCACCTTGAGCCGTGTGGTGATCTCCTCGACCGGAATCAACTCCCCGTGCCCCGCGCCGGGACAGACCGCGCACGTGTGCCGCCAGTCCGCCGGGGTCGCGACGTTGCTCTCCCAGAACGGCCAGGTCCGGCACTGGCGCGGGCGCACCGGGTAGACCGTACACCCCCGCTCGCGGTCGTAGAAGACGCAGTCGCCGTTGGTCTTCTCGCGCAGCGTCCGCCGGCGCCCGGCCCGCCGCGTGTACAGTCCCTCCACCTCCGCCGCGTTCTCCCCGCGGTGGTCGGCCAGGGCCGCGATCTCGTCGTTCGTCACCCAGACGTACCCCGGCTCGCCGGTGCAGCAGTGGCCGCACCGGGTACAGCGGAAGCGCAGGCCATCCCGATACCACGGTTCGCTCATACCATGCATCTTAACCGCGCCAGGCTCTTCCGGGAACCGGGGCTGCGGCGCCTTGCCCGGGAGTCCTTGCTCCGATGGACGGCGGATATGGCGGTTTCGGTCATCATTCCCACGCTCAACGAGGAGAGTTGTCTCCCGGAGACGATGCGCTCCGTCCGCGCCGAGCGGCCGCACCAGGTCATCGTCGCGGACGGCGGCAGCACGGACGGGACGGCGTCCGCGGCCGGCGCCGCGAACCTGTTCGTGGCGGCGCCGCGCGGTCGGGCCAGCCAGATGAACGCCGGGGCCGCCCACGCCACCGGCGACGTCCTGCTGTTCCTGCACGCCGATTGCACCCTGGAGCCGGGGGCGCTGGCCGACGCTGAGCGTCTCCTGCGGCGGCCGGGCGTCGTCGCCGGGTGTTACGCGATGGCGGTCCGGGCGCCGGGAGCGCTGTACCGCTGCATCGATGCCGTGGCCTCCGCTCGGGTTCGGCTGACTGGCCTGGTTTACGGCGACCAGGGGCTGTTCGTCCGCCGGGTGACGTTCGAGCGGGTGGGCGGGTTCCCCCCGGTGCGTTTCATGGAGGACGTCTTCCTGAGTCGGACCCTCCGGCGCCTGGGGCGGGTGGTCGTTTCGCCGCGGCGGACCTTCGTCTCGCCGCGGCGCTGGCAGCGGGCCGGCCTGGTGCGGCAGACGCTGCGCAACTGGATCCTGACCGCCCTGGCAGCGCTGGGCGTCCACCCCGACCGACTGGCCCGATTTTACCCGGTCGTGCGCTGAGCAGTTGCCAAACCGTAGGAGGGGACTCCGGCCCCCGAGGGTTGATATCGCCGGACGGAGCCGGCTCCTGCACGGTTTGGCAACCGCTGCTAATCTGACAGCCCCGGCGCGCCCTGCTCTTGAGGAAGGTATGCCATGGGTTGTGCAGTCCACGGGTGGCGTCTCGTGGGCCAGGTGCTGGAGACTTGAGCCACGGGACGCCACCCGTGGGCTTTCCCAGAAATCCTTGCTGAATGGTCAGCCTGGATGATGTCGAACCCGCTGGAAGAGGCTCCCCCATGCCCGACAATCCTCCGACCGATTCGTTCCACATCCGTGCGGCGGCCCGGACCGACCTCCCCGCCATCGTCGCCATGCGGGACGCGCTGAACGCCCTGGAGCGTGCCGGCTGTCCGCACGCCGTCCTTCGGCGCCTCACGCTGGAGGAGTTCACCGCTCTGTGGGGACACACGTTCGACGACGAGGCGTACTGCTGGCGGATCGTCGAGACGGCGGGACGCCCGGTGGGGTTTGGGCTGATCTACCTGCTGACCCCGCGCACCGACCCGCCCGCCGCCTTCGTCCACTGGGCATACCTCACGGAGGGGACGCGGCGCCAGGGCCGGGGAAGGGCGTTGTTCGCCCATCTGCTGGAGTGGGCGCGGGGCCGGGGCGCCGGTCGCGTCGAGCTGCAATACATCGACGGCAACGAGGGGGCGCGGGAGTTCTGGGAGCGGATGGGTTTCCGGCCGTACGCGCGCAAGTGCGTTCGCGAACTCTGAGTGCGACCGGCGCGGCGCTTCGCGGGAGCTTCAGCGCGTCAGCGGATACCCGCGCGCGCGCCAGTCGCGGATGCCGCCGTCCATCGACTCCACGTTCGCGTAGCCCATCTTCCGCAGGTTGTCCGCTGCCAGCGCCGAGCGGAACCCGCCGCCGCAGTACAGCACCAGTGGGGCGGCGGTGTCGGGGAACTGCTGCTCGATGTCGCGCTCGAGGACGCCCTTGCCGAGGTGAACCGCCCCCGGCAGGTGGTCCTTCGCGTACTCGCTCTCTTCGCGAACGTCGATCAGGTGGAACGAGTCGCCGCGATCGAGCCGCGCCTTGACGTCGTCCACCGTCACCTCGCGGACGTGCGTCTTCGCCTCCTCGACAATCTTCAGGAAACGCGGGGAATGCTGATGCGCCATCAATCGATCCTCCCAGACAACTCTGCAATTGGCCCGGAGCAGTCCTGCCCCTCATTATAGCCGGGAGGCGCCGCGCGGGTCGTTGGCGATGCGGCGGCCGATCCGTATCGTTACGCTGATCGTACCCGGACTCGCATCCTCGGCTTACCTCAAGGTACTGTCATGGCATTCTTCCCCGACGTGCCGCAGATCCGTTACGAGGGTTCCGACTCGACCAGCCCGCTCGCCTTCCGGCACTACAACCCCGACGAGCAGGTCGAGGGCCGGACCATGAAGGCGTGGCTGCGCTTCGCGGTCGCGTACTGGCACACTTTCCGCGGCACCGGCTCCGACCCGTTCGGCCCGGGCACCGCCGTCCGGCCGTGGGAGGCCGCGGCCGACTCGGTCGAGAACGCGGTTCAGCGCGTCCGCGTCGCGTTCGAGTTCCACGAGAAACTCGGCGCGCCGTTCTACTGCTTCCACGACCGCGACGTCGCGCCCGAGGGCAAGACGCTGCGCGAGACGAACGCCAACCTCGACCGGGTCGTCAAGGCGCTCAAGGAGGAGCAGCAGCGCACCGGAATCAAGCTGCTGTGGGGGACGGCCAACCTGTTTAGCAACCCGCGTTACCTGCACGGCGCCGCCACCAGCCCCAACGCCGACGCCTTCGCGTTCGCCGCCGCCCAGGTGAAGAAGATGCTGGAGGTGACGAAGGATCTCGGCGGCGAGAACTACGTCTTCTGGGGCGGCCGCGAAGGCTACATGAACCTCTACAACACGGACCTCAAACGCGAGCTGGACCACCTCGCGAAGTTCTTCCACCTGGCGGTGGATTACAAAAAGAAGATCGGCTTTACCGGGCAGTTCCTGATCGAGCCGAAGCCGAAGGAGCCGACCAAGCACCAGTACGACTTCGACGCCGCCGCGGTCGTCGCGTTCCTGCGTACCTATGGGCTGGCGGACCACTTCAAGATCAACGTCGAGACGAACCACGCGACCCTCGCCGGGCACGAGATGATGCACGAGTTGGCCTACGCCTCGGCGCAGGGCCTGCTCGGCTCCATTGACGCCAATCGCGGCGACCTGCTGCTCGGCTGGGACACCGACCAGTTCCCGACCGACTACTACCTGACGACGCAGTGCATGCTCGTGATCCTCGGCCAGGGCGGGCTGGCGCCGGGCGGCATCAACTTCGACGCGAAGGTGCGCCGCGAGAGCTTCGAGCCGGTGGATCTGTTCCACGCCCACATCGGCGGGATGGACGCATTCGCCCTGGGTCTGAAGGTGGCGGCTAAGATCCGGTCTGACGGGGTGCTGCGCGACTTCGTGAAGCAGCGCTACCGTTCATGGGACGGCGGCATCGGCCAGCAGGTCGAGGCGGGCAAGGCCGGTTTCGAGGAGCTGGAGCGGTACATGCTGGAGAAGGGCGAGATCACGCCGAATGTCTCCGGCCGGCAGGAGCTGCTGGAGAACATTGTCAACCGATACATCCGCTAACAACGAACCACAGAGGAAGGGATGAAAGGAAACCTACGGTATTTTTCCTTTCATCCCTTCCTCTGTGGTTCGTTCCTCTTTACCGCGCCCCGGCGGTGGCCGGCTTCTTCGCCTCCTTGACGGCCTGAATGAGCGTTTGCAGGAACGCCGGCAGGTCGTCCGGCTTGCGGCTGGTGATCAGGTTGCCGTCGCGCATGACTTCCTGATCGACGTACTTCGCGCCGGCGTTCTGGACGTCGTCCTTGATCGCGAAGAAGCAGGTCGCCTTGCGGCCCTTGAGTGCCTGCGTCGAGCACAGCACCCACGGCCCGTGGCAGATGGCCGCCACCGGCTTGCCCTGCTCCGCCATCGTGCTGACCAGGCGCAGCACCGCCTCGTCGCGCCGCAGGTAGTCGGGGGCGAACCCGCCCGGGATGACGAGCAGGTCGAAGTCGTCCGCCTTGACGTCGCGGGCCGCCCGGTCGCTCCTGGCCGGGTAGCCCAGCTTGCTCGGGTAGTTCTGGCCCGCCTCCGGGCCGACCAGCGTCACCTTGCAGCCCGCCTCGCGCAGCCGGTAGACGGGATACCACACCTCCATTTCCTGGTACTGCTGCTCGACCAGCACCGCCGCGCGCATGCCCTGCAGTTCGGCCATGAGACACCTCCTTGAAGAATGGGTGAACGTGCCGGAACCCCATCGGGTGGTATAGGGGATCGAGGTTGCACCATCCACGCGAATCTTCTATTCTCAGCCTCCCCGCGTCCGGCGGGGTGGAGTCCGTTCCGACGTCCGACCGCGAGGTTCTCCGTGGCCCTCCCCCTCTTCGTGAAGCGCTTGCTGATCCGCACCGGCGTCGCCCGGTTGCTCCCTGGCGTGCGCCGGCTGGCCGGCGACGGCGGGCCGTTCCTCCGGTACTACAGCGACCGGGTACTGTGCGCCCCGCACGCGGAGCTGAAGGAGGCGGCCAGCCTGCTCGACACGCACGCGCCCGACGGCATCGACCTCGCCCTCGGCGCGCCGCGCCTTGACGTGCCGTCGCCTTCCCGCGCCGTCCCGGACCGGCGTGGCTACCCGCCGCCGTGGGGCCTGCCCGAGCTGCGCGAGGCGGTGGCGGGGCGGCTCTTCACCGACCACGGGCTGGTCGTCAGCCCGGTTCAGCAGGTGCTCGTCACAGCCGGCGCGGCCGGGGCGCTGACCGCGGCGCTGGACGCCCTCGTCAACGCCGGCGACCGGGTCGTCCTGTTCGACCCGACCTGCCCGCTCTACCCGCTCGCCCTGCGCGCACGCCGCGCCCGAATCCGCTGGGTGCCGTCGCGCATCGAGGACGGGCGCGTCCGATTCCCGCTTGACCGGCTGGCAAAGGCGCTGCACCGCGCCCGGCTGGTCGTCCTGGCCGACCCGGCGAACCCGACCGGCGGCACCTTCGCCCCAGAGGATCTGGAACAGATCGCCTGGTGGGCGGACCGGCACGACGCACTGGTGCTGTACGACGAGTCCTTCGGCCGGTTCCGGTACGAGGGCGGGCGGATCCCTCTCGGCGCTTTGGAGAAGGTGCCGGCGCGCTGGCTCGTCGCCGGCAGCGTCAGCAAGGGGCACGGCCTGGCGGCCCTGCGCGTCGGCTGGCTGAGCGGACACCGCCACCTGATCCGGCCGTGCGCACTGACCGCGGCGCCGCAGACGCTCGGCGTGCCGGCCCCCTGTCAGCTGGCGGCGCTGGCGGCGCTGCAGCAGGAGGAGACGGCGTTCAGGCCGGTGCTGGAGGGGTTCGAGTCGCGGCGCCGCTACACCCGCGAGCGGCTGGCGGCCCTGGGCCTGCAGGCGGCCTGGCCTGCCGGGGCGTTCTTCTTTTGGATGGCGGTGGGGCAGTTCGGGCTGACGGGCCGGGACTTCGCCGAGCGGCTCTGGCGCGTGAAAAAGGTTCAGGTCACACCGGGCGAGCTATTCGGCCCGGGCGGGGCGGGCCACGTCCGGCTCAGTTACGCCGGTGATGACGGCCGCTTGCGCGAAGGGCTGACCCGGTTGGCGGACTTTGTCCGCCACCTCCGGGGTGCTCCAGCGCGGGTCGAGCGCCAGGCCGCGTAAAGGCCGTGAAGCCGGCCGTTCGCGCTGTTCCCTGCGGGATTCCGGCGAGGCTGGGGGAAATCCGCTTGCTCCGATCCCACCCCGGGGCGACAATAGCATCTTGCCCATCATCCCATGCTCGCTCGGGTCGCCAGGAGCCCCGCCCGACGAGGGAACGTCCCCACTGCTTTGAGGTCGCACCCATGCCGATTCCCGTGAGTTGTCCCAGTTGCGGCAGCGAGCTGCAGGCTCCGGACACTGCCGCGGGCCGTAAGGTCAAGTGTCCAAAGTGTACGGTCCCGTTCACCATCCCGGCGAACGGCCTGCTGCCCGGGGCCGAACTCCGGGCCGACCCCCCGGTGCCCGCCGCCCGGCGCGCTCTGCCCGCGGACGAGCAGGATTATTATGACGAGGAGCCATACCCGGCGCGGCGGCGCAGGGACCAGTGGGAGGGTTCCGAAGGGCCGTCCATCGGCGTGCAGCTGGGGCTCGGCATCGCCTCGCTGTCCGTCGGGGCGGTCGGCCTGATCTTCGCGTTGATTCCGTGCATCGGCATGTTCGGCTGGCCGATCTGTGCCGTCGGCCTGGTCACCGGAATTGCGGGGCTCATCGTCGCCATCGCGAAGAAGGCCGGGTTCGCCTTCCCCATCGCCGGCACGTCGGTCAGCGCCGTCGCCCTGTGCGTCTCGCTGTACTGGTACTTCGTGGTGGTGGCTGCGTGGAACCGGGCGGCCGATGACCTGAATCAGTTCGTCAAGAACGCCAAGAACTGGCCGCCGCCGAATTTCGGCAAGGACTTCGGCCAGAACGTTCCGCTCCAGGACACGCCGCTCGACCCTCCGGGCCAGGTCGGCGGCAAGCCCGGCCCGGTCGTGGGGAACCTGGTGATCCAGGGCGGCCGGGGAGAGGTGCAGGGGCAGCTGACCGGCGCGGACCCGAAGGACCGCCGCAACAACTTCTCCCCTTCCAGGGTCTACACGGTCCCGTTCGCGGCCGGACGCCGATACCAGATCGACCTCCTCAGCGGACAGGCGGAATTTGGCAAGGGCTTGATAGCGGACGTCTACCTGCGGCTCGAAGATCCGGACGGCAACCATCTCGTCGGCAACGACGACGGCGGCGGGTTTCCACATTCGCGAATCGTCTACACCGCCCCGCGCGCCGGAGCCTACCGTCTCGTCGCCACCACCCTGGGGCCTGGTGGCGGGCCGTTCACGCTGCGAGTTCAGGAGCGCTAAAGTCCGTTGATTCCCCGGCCTGAAGGCGCAACAGGAAGGGCCGGCCCCGACGTTGGGGCCGGCCCTTCTCGTTCGTGGGGCGGTCACTTCGGCAGCTCGAAGCTCTTCGGGTCGATCTTCGGATTGAGGTCAAACGTCGCGTAGGTTGCGGTGAGCCGGATGCCCTCCTGCTGCGGAACGATCAGGTGCTTGAGCGGCACGAGGGTCTTCGCGTCCACCCAGAGCGTGACCGTGGCCGCCGTCTTGTCGCCCTTCGGCGTCACCTTGTAGCTGATGACCTTCGCGTCGCGCCCGCCGATTTTCTCCGCCGCTTCCATCTTGAAGTCGCTGACGGGGAGCAGGTCATCGACGTTGACCTCTTTCGCCTCGCCCTCCTGCATGCGACCGATCATCAGGATGCCGACCAGCCCCACGCGGGCGACCAGCTTGCGCAGAATCTCCCCCTGATTCTTTTTGGCCGGCTTCTCCTCGGACTTCATGGTGGGGACCAACGTCTTGACGGACTTGCCGTCGGAGACGACCTCCACCTTCATCTTCTTGCCCCCCTGCTCCATATCCACGTTCAGCCGAAGCTTGTTGCCGGCGAGGGTCAGCACTCCCTTCATCGCCTTCATCGGGTTCTCCTTGGCCGTTACGTCCACCTCGCCAGCGACCTCGAGCGCCCTGGCGTCGGTCACCTTCTTCTCGACCTGACGGTAGAGCTTCTCCGCCTCGTTCCCCTGCGCGGCCGCGAAGGCCGGCAGGAACAGCACCAGTACCACATAGCGCATGCGACACGCTCCTTCTGCGGTGAATCGCGGTGTGTCGGTTCGGCGGCGCCGTTGCCGCCGGGCACATGGTAACCGCGCGTGCGCGAGGAAGGGTAGCGAAAAGTGTACGGGGAAACCGAGAAAGCTGGTCGCAGAGCCGTGAGAACCTCGGCGACCGGCCAGTTTCGGGAAAATACATGGATGCCCGTAACGATTGCCGCCCGGCCCCGTACAAGAGGTGACGGCGAGAGGGGCAGCCGGCAGGCCGGCCCCTCCACCCGGCGGCCGACGCCGCCGGGCCTTTGAACACAACCCGCCGCGGCGCAAAAGCCCGGCGTCCTTCCTTGATTATCCCTCCTTGAGGAATCACGCGATGAAGCGTTCTCTGAAATCCCTGGCGATGGTGGCGATGGTGGCGGCCGGCGTGGGGCTGGCCCTGCCCGGGGCGGTCCGGGCGAACGTCGAGGTGTATCAGCAGGTGCTACCCGGGACGGCGTGGGTGATGTCGCCGCGCGGGTTCGACCAGACGAGCTACGGCAGCGGCGTCCTGGTGGACCACGCCAAACGGTGGCTCGTCACGAACTATCACGTGGTCGAGGAGCAGTCGAACGTCACCGTCTTCTTTCCGGTCCGGGTGAATGGGCGGGTCGAGAGCCGGCGCACCTACTACCTGGAGAACCGCGCGACGGTGGGGATCCCCGGCCGCGTGATCGCCCGCGACGCCCGCCGCGACCTGGCGGTGATCGAACTGGACCGGCTGCCGGCAGCCGCCAGGGCGGTTACCCTGGCGGCCGACAGCCCCAGCCCGGCCGAGCGCGTCCACTCGATCGGCAACCCGGGCAAGGAGGACGTCCTGTGGGTGTACACGTCCGGCAGCGTCCGCCAGGTGTTCGAGCACACGTGGAAGGCGGGCGGCGCCGGGCGCGTGTTCGACTTCGCCGCCCGGGTGGTGCTGACCCAGTCGCCGATCAACCCGGGCGACAGTGGCGGGCCGGTCGTCAACGACAAGGGCGAACTGGTGGCGGTCGTCTCGTGCAGCGCCCCCGGCCAGCAGAACAGCGAATGCATCGACATCCGCGAGATCCGGTCCGTCCTCGACCAGGCTCGCAAGGGTGGTGCGGCGGCCCCCCCGGTCGCCGTCGCCATCCGGGTCGATGAGGCCATGCGGCAGGCGGGGCTGAAGTTCGAGACGCTGCCCGGCGGCCTGTACCGGGTGCCGTTCAGCCTGCCGAACGGAGCGACGCAGGACGTGCTGGTGGACGGCAAGACGGAGCGGTTCGCCGGCATGGAGGTGCGGCGCGTGTGGGCGGTGACCCTGACGCTGAACTCGCCCCCCTCGGCCCACCTGGCCACCGAACTGCTGCGGCGCAATGGGACGCGGATCCTCGGCGGGTGGGAGGTGCAGCAGACGCAGGGGCAGTACCGGGTGACGTTCAGCACCTGGGTTGTCGCCCGGGCGAGTGGGCCGGACCTGCGGTCGGCGATCGAGGCGACATGCAAGGAGGCGAGCCTCATCCGCCGGCAGTTCGGCAGCGACCAGTCCGGGCTGACCGGGACGTGGACCGGGATTCACAGCGACCTCCGGGGCGACATCCGCTGCACGCTGCGGATGCGGGCGAACGGCACCGGGGAGATGACGTTCGCCGGTGCCCAGGTCGTCACGGTGGACGTGCGGTTGGAGAACGGAGCCCTGGCCGCGCTGCGGGACGGGCGATGGCAGCGCCTCGGGACGGTGATGCGAAACGGCAACGGCCGCTTCACCCTGGACGATGGCGTGAGCCGGATCGCCTTCGCACGGGAGGGGTGAGCGCCGGTTCGGACGGTGTGGTGGACAAACGGGCGGGGCCGCCTCCCTCGGGGGGCGGCCTCGTCCGTTTGGCGTTTTCGGGAGGTCAGGACCGGCTTTGTAAGGAATTGCTGTCTCGCCGCGCCATTCAAGCGGCCTGGCTCCCTGGCTTCCAACGCGATCCCCTCGGGCGGTTCGCCCAGCCGTTCTTGCAGCCGCCTTTCCCAGACGCGCAACTCCTGGATTACTTCGACCACTCGCCCACCCCAGCACGCTTTCAACCAACTCAGCTAGCTCCTGGTGCAAGGGTAAGAACGGGCGGACCAAACACGACGAGCCGGAAACGTAAGCGACGGAAGTTTTGATAAATCCGTCGCTTACGTTTCCGGCTCGTCGGCGTTATGGGGTTTTGTCTGGTAGCTCTAAAGTTTGCCGTTCTAGAAAAAAAATGTCCCGTGGAAGTTCCTTGCGGCGTCGCCCAGTCACCGAAGTCACGTTCACACGGGACAATAAGAATTGTAGCAGGCGAGTTCGGGAAGGCAACTCCAGATCTCGACAAAAAAGAACGAGATCAGCAACTGGAGGCGCAACCCCTACGCTTCCGCCGGATAGAGGCGTCTGTCGCGGATGTACGCCTCGACCGCGCGCGGCACCTGGTAGCGGATGGTGCGGCCGGTAGCGACGCGGCGGCGCAGGTCGCGGCTGGCGATGTCGATCAGCGGTGACTCGACCAGCTGCAACCGCAAGGGTGCCTCCGGCGGCAGGCGCAGCTCCTCACGCAGCCACTCGGCGGGCACCGGCGGCCAGCCCGGCCGGTGGGTCACCAGGAGAGTCGCCATGCCGACGATGCGGGCCGGCTGATACCACGTCGGCAGGTCGAGGAGCGTGTCGGACCCGATGGGGAGGAACAGCTCGGCGTCCGGGTGGCGGCGCCGGATCTCCTCCAGCGTGTGGACGGTGTAGCTCGGGCCGGGCCGGTCGCGCTCCAGCTCGTTGACGGCGAAGGCGGGCTGGCCGGCCAGGGCCAGCGCGAGCATCTCGACGCGCTGGGCGAACGGCGCGATCTCCACCCCCTGCTTGTGCGGCGGGCTCGCGGCCGGGACGAACCACACCTGATCGAGCCGGCCCTGCTCCCGACACTGCTCGGCGAGGATTAGATGACCCAGGTGGACCGGATCGAACGTGCCGCCGAAAACGCCAATGCGCATGGCTCGGTTCCCTGCTGTAAGCAGTAGGCAGTAGGCACTCTGCCTGCTGCCTACTGCCGCCGGTCGTCTGACCTCTGAAGGTCCACCTCGGTTTCGCGCAGGTACGCGGCCGCCTGCTCCGGCGGGACGGGGTTGATGTAAAACCCGGTGCCCCACTCGAACCCGGCGACGCGCGTCAGCCGCGGGATGATCTCGAGGTGCCAGTGATAGTGCGGCAGCGACTGCGTGTCGAACGGCGAGGTGTGGATGATGTAGTTGTACGCCGGTTTGTCGAGCGCCACCTCCAGCTTGAGGAGGATGGTCTTGAGGACCGTGCCCAGCTCGTCCACCTCCGTCTTCTGGATATTCTCGTAGTGGCTGTTGTGGTTCTTCGGCAGGATCCACGTCTCGAAGGGGAACCGGCTGGCGAACGGGGCCAGGGCGATGAAGCTGGCGGTGTCGAGCACGACTCGCTTCTCCGACGTCAGCTCCTGATGGATCATGTCGCAGTAGATGCAGCGTCCGCGGTAGTTGTAGAACTCCAGCGACCCGGTCATCTCCTCCCACACGTTGATCGGCACGATCGGCGTGACGATCAGCTGCGAGTGGGAGTGTTCGAGCGACGCTCCGGCCAGCGCGCCGACGTTCTTGAATAGCATCCCGTAGACCAGCCGCGGATCCTTCTTCAGATCGACGAGCCGGTCACGGTACACCCACAGCACCTCGCGGATGTTGTCCTCGCTCAGGTTGGCCAGGCTCAATTCGTGCTCCGGGCACTCGATGATGACCTCGTGGGCGCCGACGCCGTTCATCTTGTCGTAGATGCCCTCGCCGCGCTTGCTCAGCCCGCCCTCGATCTGCAGGGCCGGGAACTTGTTGGGCACGACCCGGACGCGCCACCCCTTCTCGTTGGGCCGGGTCGCGCGATCGCGGTACGCCAGGATCTCGTGCGGCGTCTTGTCCTCGTGGCCGGCGCAGAACGGGCAGAACCCGCCGGGCGAGGCGAGAACCTCCCCCTTCGGCGCAACCGGCCGCTTGGCCCGGTCGGTGGCGATGATCACCCAGCGGCCCACGATCGGATCCTTGCGCAGTTCCGGCATCGGCAAACTCCGGAGATACCCTTCAAAGCCACGCAGCGAGGCGTCCATCACGTCCCAGGGGTCAGGGGGGCTGTCCGGACCCGAAGCGTCAGCGCGAGTTCCTGTCTCGTCCCGCGCTGACGCTGCGAGCGCGGACACATCATACGTCCCACATGATCCGCTCGAAGTCGGGCGACGGCCGCTGCAGCTGGATGGCGCCCTCACGCGGCGCCCGGTCGCGGCTCTGGCCGCCTTCCAGCACCTCGACGAAGAACTGCACCGGCTGCTCCACCGCCACCCCCAGGGCGTCAAACGGCACCGCCAGCTCCACGATCCGATCGACCCCGGCGTCCACCTCGACCACATGCGCGGCCGGACTCGGACCGCCGGCCTGCTGCCTCAGAACGGCGTGCGGGCTGGGAGTGAAGGGTTGCGTCAGGATCACTTCCCAGCCCGCCGGTTCCACGAAGCCGAGCCGCAGCGCGTCGTAGTCAGCCAGGGCGGCGCTGGCCGGACCGTCGAAGTCGATGCGGACCAGCAACCGCTCCAGGTCGAAGCCGAAGTACACATCGCGGATCGGGCCGCGCGTCACCATCGCCATCGTACCGCGTTCGTTCTGGCAGGTGTAGTGGCCCGCGGCGAGCCACTCGAAGAACGTTTCGCGGCCGTCGATCTTCACCTCCAGCAGGCTGCGCGGCAGGGTGTGGATGGCGCGCCGGCTGCGCCGGCTGATCGGGTGGGCCAGCCCGGCCGGCGGCTGGTCGCCCAGGAGCAGGTAGACGTTCTGCAGGTGCTTGCGGAACAGGTGGTCGAACAGGGCGTCCTGGGCGCTGGAGTGGTCGTCTCCGTACCACCAGAACCAGTCGCTTCCCTCGGCGATGTAGATCTCCTCCCAGGCCCGCTGCACGGCAGCAGGCAGTCGGCAGAGGGCAGTCGGCAGCAGGGCGTCCGCGGGAGGAGCGCCGTCGGCCTCCTGCCTGCCTGCTGCCTGCTGCCTGCTGCCTGCTGCCGCCTCCTCCGTCCGTTGCCGCAAATACTCGCGTGCCTGGTGCAGCGCGTCCCAGCCGGCGTTGTCCTCCTCGTGGCCGATCCAGATGGCGAAGTTGTGGTTGATCCAGCTTCCGGCGAACAGGTGCGGAAGGGTGTCGCGCGGCGGGTTCTGTTCCAGGTACTTGCCGATCTGTACCGGGCGGATACCGTCCGTCTGGGTGCAGCGCTGGTACAGGGCGCGCAGGAACGGGACGCCGCCGCCGGGATAGTGCTCCCAGCAGTTCTCGCCGTCGAGGATGACGCTGACCAGCGCCGGCTCGTGGTCGGCGATGGCGGCCCGGATGTCGTGCAGGTGCTTGAGGAAGTCGTCGGCCGCCGCCGCCGGCTCGCTGCGCTGGTAGTGGAACCCGATCATGTCGCTCAGGGCGTGGTCGCGAAACACGATGCCCAGTTCGCTGTCGCCGTCGCGCACCCGGTACGGGCGGTACATGTGGTCCGGATTGCGAACGTGGCCGTGGTGGTCCCGGCTGATGAACTCCTGCGTCGCCTGGCTCAGCACTCCCTCATCGGTCGCGAGCCACCGGATCCCGTGCCGGGCGAGCAGCGGCAGCATCGGCTGGCAGACGCTCCCCTCGGCCGGCCACATGCCCTGCGGCCGCCGACCGAACGTGCGCTCGTGCGCCTCGACCGCCCGGCGGACGTGGACCTCGGCGTCCTCCGGGTAACCGCCGGTGTAGCGCGGCAGGCGCACGTTCGGCATCGCCTCGCGCGCCAGCTTCTTGTCGAGCAGCAGGGGCAGGATCGGGTGGTAGTAAGGCGTCGTCGTCAGCTCGACCTGCCCGCGGTCGGCCAGTTCCCGGTGCAGCGGGATGATCTGCCGGAGGATGTCGAGGTGCCGGTCGAGCAGCCAGTGTTTCTCCGCCTCGGTGAAGTGCCGGCCCTTGTCGCGCAGGGCGCGCAGCCCCTGCCCCAACTCGTCGCCGCGCTCGAACGCCAGCGGGTGGACCCACGTCAGGTTGAACCACACCTGCAGGTCGCGGAAGTCCCGCTCGGCGAAGCGCCGCAGCGCCTCGTGGGCGGTGTTGCGCCCCAGCGCTCGCCGGTGGTACAGCTCCAGGTAGCGCGGATACGGCTTGATCATCTGCTCGGGGTTCGCCATGAACGAGTTGTCGAGCAGGTACAGGCAGTCGGCCTCGGTCAGCCCGTCGGCCGGGAGGCGGGCCGCCTGCAGCGGGCGGTCGGTCGCGCCGCGATCGGTGTACCCCTGAAGCTGCAGGAGCAGGCTCGGCACCAGATTGATGGTACACGCCATCTCGGGGACTTCGAGCAGGTGCAGGGCCATGCCGTAGTAGTCCTTGACGCCGTGCAGGCGCACCCACGGCATCGGGTTCTCGCCGCTGACGTCGTCGGGGTAGTACGGCTGGTGCTGGTGCCAGAGGAATGCCACCGCAAGGTCTGCCATGTCTGGTCCCTGGATACGTGAGGGAGTAACCGGACAGGCTTCCCAAAGTCCACGGGCCGCGCCTCGTGGGTCGAGCCCTTGTGGACTGGACCCACGGGGCGCAGCCCGTGGACTTTGGCATCCATGTCACGGTTGCCCTACCATCATGGTGTACAGCTTCTCGTAGTCCGCGGCGCTGCGGTCCCACGACCAGTCCTGGGCCATCCCGGTCCGCAGCAGCGCCAGCCAGCGCGGCGGGTCGTGCCGGTACAGGCGCAGCGCCCGCTCGACCGCGTTCAGGAACGCGGCCGGCGCGTCGGGGATGAACGCGAAGCCGGTCGCCGTTCCGGCCGCCACGCGCTCCGGCGTCGCGTCCGCCACGGTGTCGCACAGCCCGCCTGTCGCCCGCACCACCGGCACCGTCCCGTACTTCAGGCTGTACAGCTGACTTAGGCCGCACGGCTCGAACAGGCTCGGCATCAGGAACACGTCCGCGCCCGCCTCGATCCGGTGCGCCAGCCCCTCGTCCTGCCTGAGCGTGATACCGACGTGGCGCGGATGGCGGGCGCGCAGATCGAGGAGGAGTTGGTGGTAGTGCGGGTCGCCCTCACCGAGGACCACCAGCTGGGCGCCCTGCTCGATCAGGGCCGGCGCCACCCTCACGACCAGATCGACGCCCTTCTGATCGACCAGGCGCGACACCATGCCGAGGAGCGGCGCCCGCGGCTCCTCTTCCAGCCCGTAGTGGCGCTGCAGGTCGCACTTGCAGACCGACTTGCCGGCGGCGACCGTTTCGCTGTCGTATGTGGCCGCCAGGTGAGGGTCGGCGGCCGGGCTCCAGACGCGGTAATCGACCCCGTTGACGATGCCGTACAGCCGCCGGGTGCGCTGAGCGAGGACGCCGTGCAGGCCGCACCCGAAGTACGTTGTCTGGATCTCGCGGGCGTAGGTCGGGCTGACGGTGTTGAGCAGGTCGGACGCGACGATGCCGCCCTTGAGGAAGTTGATGTGGCCGTGGAACTCCAGGTATTCCGGGTCGAACAGCCGCCACGGCAGGCCCGTCAGCGGCATGTCGAGGTGCCAGAACACACCCTGGTAGGCCATGTTGTGGATGGTAAACAGCGTGCGGATCTGGGCGTAGCGCTCCCGCAGTTCGAAGGCCGGGTGGCGCGGGTACAGCTCGCGCAGGTAGACCGGGATGAGGCCGCACTGCCAGTCGTTAGCGTGCAGCACATCCGGCCACCAGTCGAGCAGCCGCGGCACTTCCAGCACAGCCTGCTGGAAGAAGAGAAAGCGCTCGCAGTTGTCCGGGTAGTCACGCTTGCGTCGGTCGGCGTCCACGAACTGGTACAGCCCGCCGCCGGTGGCCGGGTCGTCGCGCTCGAAGTAGTGCGGCTGCTCGACGAGGTAGACCGGGACGGTCGAACCCGGCAGATTCGAGCGCCAGAGGGAGCCGATGGAGATGCGTCCGGGGAACGGGACGCTGAAGGTCAGGCCGGTCGGTTCGAGGGGAAGGCCGGCCGTGCGGATGCCGCGGTACAGCGGCAGGATGACGGCCACGTCGTGCCCGCGCTGGGCGAGGGCACGGGGGAGCGAGCCGGCGACGTCGGCTAACCCGCCCGTCTTGGCAAAGCCCGCGACCTCAGAGGCGGCATACAGGCAACGCATCCCAGGACAGAGGAACCCGGCACAAGGTACGGGGAAAAGGCAGCCCTTTTACCGTTTCCTTGCTCCTTTCCCTCTGACTGTGATACGTCCAGGCGGCGCCACCGGCAACCGCCCCCGGGTTGGTTAGCGCGAGGTCACGCGCACGCGCCCGCCGAGCTGGAAGCGGATCTCCACCTCATGGCGGCCGTAGTCGAACACCAGCTCGCGCCGGTGGACCCGCACTCGCGGACACCCGTCGGGGAGCGTGAAGCACACCGGCACCGGCCGCCGGCTGCCCGGATGGATCAGCGTCACCTCGTAGCGTCCGGGCAACGGCCTGAAGACGCGGGCGAACTCCTCGTGCGTCATGATCGCCGGAGCAGCAACGACCGGGGCCGGCGCGACGATCACCGGCGGCTGGGGCACAGGAGCAACGGGCACCGGGCCGAACTGGCTGGGCACCGACACGATCGGCGCCGGCGCGGGCAGCGCCGTCGGGGCGGCCGGCGGCATGGGCGGCACGACCACCGGCGGCGGGAGCGGATTGACGCTTATCGGCGGCGCGGCGATCACCGAGCGGCAGCAGTCGAGGAGGGCGGGGAGACGACAGCCGAACAGCCCGATCCCGCACGGGAGGACCGGCCGGCACACGACGGGACGGAGGCAGCCGAGCCGGATGCGGAAGGCGTGGGCCTGCGACGTCACCCCGAGCATCCCCGCCAGCGCCAGCGTGAAGAGAGTGCAGGTCCGAGTCATGGGGCATCTCCTCCGGGTTCGGGTTTCGCGAGGCGGCAACCGGCCCACGATCGGGGCCGCTGGGCTCTCCTCCTATTCTGGCCCGGTGACAGTACGTTGACAACTTTTTTCGGCCTGATTTCGCCGGCCGGAAAAGGCGGACGCGGGCGGGCGCCGGAGATGGTCCCGGCGCCCGCCCGCGTCACGTCCTCCAGACGCCAGCTACTGCGCCTGCGGGGCGATGCTCACCGTGAGCGGCTCCACCCAGAACTTGCGGTCGGTGTTGTAGTACAGGTACGACCGGCTCGCCGGCCCGCGGTACTCGCCCGGGATGCGGCAGATCAGATCCAGGTTCACCGCGATCTCCTGGTGCGGCGCCAGGTCGCGCCAGTAGAGCACCAGCTCGCGGCCGCGCAGCTCGAACGCGCCGATCTTCGGCCGACTGCCGTCCTCCGGCACCTTCGCCATGTCCTTGAGCTGCCTGAAGTCCTCCGGCACCGTCAGCCCGCTCGGCAGCCCGATGATGGCCACGGTCATCCCCTGGCCCTTGGCGGTCGTGTTCTTTACCCGCGCGGTCAGGGTGACCGTCTCACCCTCGGCCGCCTTGACGACGTTCAGCTTCGTGCTCAGCTGCACCGGGCAGCCATCGGGGTTGGCCGGCTTGAGGGTGCGGTAGGACCACGTCAGCGTGCAGGGGAAGGTGTTGCGCGTCATCTCCACGCGGACCGTGTTCTTGCCGGGCTGCAGCACCGATGCGTCCGCCAGGCTCACGAGCAGCCCCTCGCGGGCGCCGGCGGCCAGGTGTTTGCGGCCCGCCTCCTTGCCGTTGACGAACAGCACCAGATCGGCCGCCTCGGCAATCTTCTTGTTCTCGTTCGTGAAGGCGATCAGCGCCTTCAGCGCGAGGATGGTCGATTGCGTCGAGCCGTACCCGCCGAACCCGCCGCGCTGCGTCCCGAGCCACTTCGCCGCGTTCTGGACGTTCGCGTTGAAGTCGCCCGGCCGATTCGCCTTCAGCCACCCCAGCATCGCCAGGGCGGTTGACTCGATCTCCAGACACTGCCCGCTCGAGCCGGTGATGCTCGTCGTGGCGCCGGTCACCCGGCCGTCCTTCTGCTGCGTCGCCCGCACCGCCCGGAGCAGTTCCAGCGCCTCATCAGTCTTGCCGCGGTTCAGGTGGCTGATGGCGACGAGCGACGCGAAGTACGGATCCTTCGTCCCCTTCGCCTGCGCGTGCAGCGCCTTCAGCTCGACGTCGAGGTTCTCGGGCACGCCGGCCTCGGTCAGCGCCCAGACAATGTAGGCGGTAGTGATGTGGTCGGGCGCCCGGCCGAAGCTGTCGAGGGCTTGCGGGTTGCGCCTGAATCCGCCGCGGCCGTCGCGCTGGCCGAGCAGGTACTGCTTCGTCCGCTCCAGCATCGCCTCATCGACCGGGTGGCCGACCCGCTTCATGTCCATGAACTGGAGCAGGCCGTAGGCGGTCAGCGCCTCGTGCGGCGGCGCCGTCTGGCCGAACCACTCGTACCCGCGCCGCGTGTCGCGCTGCTGCGGCGGGATGCACTCGAACGCCGTGAGCTTCTGATAGCCGCTCCTGAGCAAGGCGCGGGCGCGCTGCTCGACCTGCGGGTTCGCCTGCTCGGTCTCCTTGAGGTAGCTCAGGATCATCACGTTCGGGTAGTTGCTGCTGCTCGACTGCTCGAAGCAGCCGCACGGCTCGTTGAGCATCGCCTCCAGCCCCTTCTGCAGGTCGGCGAGGGTCGAGGGGAAGACCTCGGCCTGCACCTTGAGCGTCCCCGGCACCCAGCGCTCGGGCAGGACGATGTCGTGCGTGAGCACCTTCTCCAGCACGTCGCTATGCGAGCCGACGATCGGGAACCCCTCGGGCACGACCTTGAAGCCGCGCTCGACCCGGTCCCCGCCCAGGTCCGACCGGGCGAGGAACCGCAGGGTCGCATCGCCTTCGAGCAGCGACGGCCGGAACTGGAACAGCTGCCGCACGCGCTTGCCGGCATCGACGGCGAGTTGCTTCTTCGCGTCGCCGACCACGGTGAGGCCGGTCGCCTGCGCCTCCAGATCGACCGAGCGGGTCTTGGCGGTGTCGTTGGCGACGATGACCGGGATCGTGATCTTGTCGCTGCGGGTGACCTCGATCGGCACCTTCGGCTCGACGCTGAACGGCAGGCGCGAGGCGATCTCGGTCGTCGTGGCGCCGAGGCGGCCGTTGAGCGTGTGGCCCCAGGCGACGACCTGGAAGCGCGTCACCGAGTCGGGCAGGTCGAAGCGGACGACCGCCTCCTTGCCGCCGGGCACCACCAGGACCGGGTGCCAGTACACCGTCTCGGCGAAGTCGCGGCGGAGGCCGTCGGCGGCCGGCTGGTGCTGGTGGGCGTACTCGCGGACGAGGAGCGGCTCGAGCAGCGCCGGCAGCGCCCTGGCGCGGAATTGCTGGCGATCGAGGTTCATGCGCTCCCTGATAATCTGGACGAACTTCCCTTCCCGGCGCAGCTGGCGCTGATGATCGAAGAAACCGGGTTCGCCGGGCCCCGCCACTGGCTCGTCCGCTTGCCGTTGCCACCCAAAACGTCCTTCGCCCGGCATACCTCCCCCCATGCCCGGGAACGGCGGCTGCGGCGCGGGGATCGGCATGGGCGCCCGACCGTTGTCCGCCACCGGGCGGCCCATCGGCCCTCCGGGAGCGGCCGGCGCCATCGCCTCCTTCTTGCCCTTGTCCGCGTCCCACACGCGGACTCCCCTGTCATCGCCAACGGCCAGCCGCTTCCCGTCGGGCGCGAGGCCAAGCAGCTGCTTCTTCTTGAGGGGAGGCGGTTGGAACGCCGCAACCGGCGGCATCTCCTTCTTGGCCATGTCCCCGGGCACCGCGACGTCCTTGTCCATCACCCCCTTGGGCACCGGCCGCCCCCAGTCAAGCTTCTCCATGCCGGGCGCCATTTCCGCCTTGGCCATGTCAGGCGCCGCCTTGTCCTGCATCACCACCCCGTCCTCGCGGGCCGCGGCCACCTCGAACCCCGCCGGCACGGGGGCGCGAAGGAAGACGACCGCGGTTACCAGGCCGCCGAGCATGAGCAGCAGCAGCGAGCAGATGCCCGTCGCGTAGTACGGCACCGCTCGCGGCAGGCCGCGCGCCAGCCGGGTCATCCCGACCGCGAACCCGAGCACCGTCAGCGCCACCAGGACGAGGGCCGCGCCGATCAGCACCCACTGCACCACCCAGCCGCGGTACGCCTCCAGCTGCTCCGTCCGCGTCGCGGTGGCGGCCTGCGCCTGGGCGACCTCCTGCTGCAACCGGCCCAGGTTCTCACCGCGCTGCTTCTCCAGCTGCTCGCTGCCGACCTCGCGGGCGGCGAGCCGTTTCTGCAGGACGACGTGCTGCGGGGCGAACTCGCGGTCGATGGCCAGCTGGCGCAGCTCCTTGAAGTTCTTCTGCTCCTGCCCGGCCTGCCCGGACGCGAGCAGCAGCCGGTCTGCCTCCTGGAGGTGGCGCTGGCGGAACTCTCCCGGCTTCTGCTCGGCGAACCGTCGCCAGCCCTGGGTGCCCAGCAGCAGATCCAGCGCGGCCGCCGCCTTCGCCGCCCGGTCGTGCGCCACCCTGACCCGCAGGTCCAGCGCCGACAGCAGCCCGTGCGCCGGGTCGGCGCAAACCGCCCCGACCGCCGACAGCAGGCCGGACGGGATTTCCGGCCTCGGAGTGACGAGGAAGTCCGCGTACTCCAACTCCTCCGGCCGGCGCACCTCGGTCGTCAGGTAGAAGTGGGTCGGCATGCTGCGAGCCGTCTTCTCGTCCGCCAGCTTGATGATGCCCAGGTCCACCGCCGACAGCAGCACGACCGCCGGCGCCGCCCGACGCTTCTCATCGGTGCCGCGCAGGGTCAGGGTGACCTTGTCGCCCGGAGCGTAGCTGTCCCTGTCTGCCTGGACTTCCAGCCGCAGCTGCTCGACCGGCCGGCGGTAGACGAGCCGCTCGGCGAGCGGGACGAGCTGCTGCCCGGCGCGCTCCTCGAACACCGTCACCCGGTAGACGCCGCTGGCCCCGTGGGCGGGCGCCAGCTTGACCGGCGTCGGCTGGTTCGCCTTGACCTCGACGGCCAGGTGGTCGAGCAGCCGGCCGCGGCAGTAGGCACCGACGAGGAGTCGGCGGGCCGCCGTGCTGCTCACGACCGCCTCGATTTGATCCGTGAAGACGCCCGCCGGGATGGTCAGCACCACGCCGGCCGGCTTCACCTGCGGCAGCCGGTACTCACCCTCGATCCCGACGGGGGCGTCGATCTTGACCTGGTAGTGGTTCCCGGCCTGCGGCGCGAACGCGAACACCCCCATGCCCTGGTTGACGCCGGCCTCGGTGTCGTCGTTGAGCGTCTGGACCGTGGCGACCACCTTGCCGGCCTTATCGACGAGGCGTCCGCGCAGCTCGGCCGGCTTGCCGAGCGTGGTGCGCGCGGTGAAGTAGACCCGGCACGGCAGCCCGGCGATCATCTCCCCGCCCTCGGGGAAGAATTCGACGTTCAGCTTCCTGAGGGCGACCGGGATCGGCCGAACGATCGTCTCGGTCGTACCGCCGTCGAAGAACTGGACCGCCAGGATCGCCTCGCCACGGTGGATCTGGTTGGGGAGCTGAACGCGGACGGTGACCTCTCCCTTGCGGACCTGCAGCGCGCCGGCGTCGAGCACCGCGCACGGCTGGCCGTCCACATGGGCGGTCACCGACACCGGCTCGTTGTCGATGATCCCGCCACCCTCGACGCGGGCCACCTTGCAGCGGGCCTCGACCGCGTCGCCGGGGCCGTAGGACTTGCGGGTGAACTCGACCTCCTTGTTGAGGCGCGGCGCCTGGTACTTGTTGACGAGGAACTTGCGCTCTTGCTCCGGGAAGCGTTTGGACGCCTCGCTCACTCGCAGGGTGTACTCGCCGCCGGGCGCGTCGGGCGGGATGCGGAACTCGCCGGCCCCGACGCCACAGATCGGCTTGCCGTCCGGGCCGGCGATCCGTTTGCCGTCAGCGTCCTTGACGCGGGCCGCGCCCTGGAGCTTGAACATCTCCCCGCCGCGCGGGTCGATGATCTGGAAGATCAGCTGGAAGTCTTCCTGCGCGGGCTCCAGGCTGAACCGCTGCAGAGTCAGGGAGCGGAACCGCACCGTCTCGCCGGGGCGGTACATCGGCCGGTCGGTCGTCAGGTGGGTGGCGAACAGGGCGCTGACGAGCGGAAGCGACTCCTTGACGTGGGTGCGGTCCACCGCACCGGCGACATGCGCGGCCACGGCCTGGAACGGGGCGAGGCCGAGCGGGTCGAGGGCAGAGGCGACGGCCCGCACCGCGGCGCTGTCGGACTCCTCGCTCACGACCAGGGTCAGCTGGGCGCCCGGCTTGACGGGCAGATCCTGCGGGAGGTTCCACGGGGTCGAACCCTCGCCGACAGGCAGCCGCGCCAGCTCGGTCCCGGTCTGCGGATCGAGCAGCCGGGCGGTCAACTTCGTCGCCTTACCTCGGACAGCCGGGCGCTGGCGCTGGACGTTGATGCGGTAGGTATTGGGTGCCCCGGCCTGGACCGTCTTCGGCCCGGTGACGGTGACCTGCACGTCTCGGTCTCGGTACGCGCGCTCGATCTCCTGCGAGGCGCCATTCCACTTCGCCTCCAGGAGGAGAATCTGTTTCTGGATATCGGCGATCTCGATCCGCTCCTGCTGGCGCTCGCGCTCGCGCTGCCGGGTCAGCTGCACGCGCGCCTGGCTGGCGCGTTCCTCGGCGGCGCGGGACTCGGCGACCGCGCTGGCGTATTCGGCCCAGTGCGTGCCGGCCACGGTCCCGAGCCCGGTGAAGCCGAGGAGCAGTCCGGCCGCCACGCCCCACCGGACCCATCGCCGGGGCGACGGCCGCGCGGCTGTCGCCGGCTCCTTGCCGGTCCAGATCGGCTGGACGTCGGCCGGCGGCTCAAACCGCACGCTGGGGAAGGAGCCCCTGGCGGCGAGGACAATCGCCTGCTGCTGGGCGTGGGCCGTGTCGAGGGCGGCGCGGCAAACCGCGCACCCCTCCAGGTGGGCGGTCAGGGCTGCCTGGTCCGGTTCGTCCAGCAGGCCGTACAGGTGGTCGAGCAGTTGGGTCTGGTAAGTCTGGCAAGTGTTCATGGCGTCCTCACGCGACGCACGGCCGGCGCGGGGCAGGGAGCCCGTTCGCGCCGCAGCCTGGCGAGTGGGTGGTTCTCTCGGGAGCAAGTGGGAAACGAGTCGCGGTCGGCTTTCAGACCACGAGTACCCGGCGCAGCTTCTCCAGGGCGCTGCGCATCTGGGTCTTGACGGTGCCGACCGGGCAGCGGCGGATCTCGGCGATCTGCTCGTAGGTCAGGTCGCCGTTCTGGCGCAGGAGGAAGACTTCCTTCTCCTCCTCGCGCAGGCCGAGGATGGCCTTGCGCAGGCGCTCGAGGGACTCCTTGAATTCGAGCGTTTGCACCGGGGCAGGTTCGTGATCGAGCATCAGGAACTCCTCCCCCCGCAGGTTTCTGGAACGGCGGTTCCAGGCGGAGCGTTGCATGTCCTTGGCCGTGTTGAAGCCGACCCGGAAGATCCAGGCCCGGAGGTTGTGGACCTGGTGCAGCTGGTCGCGGGCGCCCCAGCATTTGACGAACACATCCTGGGCCGCGTCCTGGGCGTCGTCCCGGTTGCCGAGCACGAACAGCAGAGTGCTGACCAGCTCGTCGCGCAGGGCGTTGAAGGTACGAATCAACAGATCCCCGACGGCTTCCAGGCGCGGCTCGGTCGGGCACAGCTCGGGTGAGCGTGATTCGGCTGGGACGGCAGACCGGCTCTCGGTCCCGTCCGGCCGGGCAGACACGTGCTGGTCGAGTTTGGCCATGCTACCACTCGAAAAGACGAGAAAGCCAGCCGTTTGGATTGGTCCCGGCGGCGGAAAACTGCATTATCGCCCGGCGCGGGGCGGGTGGCAACCGGAAGAGGCGGGGCCGCGCTGGTTCCGCGCCGGGGCGGTCGCTAAGTTACCCGTTTACAGCTCGAGGAGCGAGAACCGATGACCACAATGTACGAACGCGAGCTGGAAGTGGCCCTCGACGCTGCCCGCCTGGCCGGCGAGCGGCTGGTGGAGGTGTACGCGCGCTTCCAGGCGATCCCGGACGCCCCGGCCACCATCAGCACCGACGCGGACCGCGAATCGCAGGAAATCGTCCTGGCCCGCGTGCGGCGCGACTTCCCCGGCGACGCCCTCTGCGCCGAGGAGCAGACGCCGACCCTGGCCGCGGCCGCCCGGACCGGCGACCGGCTGTGGGTGATCGACCCGATCGACGGCACGCGCGGGTTCGCCCGCAAGAACGGCGAGTTCTCCGTCATGGTCGGATTCGTCGCAGCTGGCCGGATCGTGGTTGGCGTTGTACTGGAGCCGGCCGCGGGGCGGGTGACATACGCCCGGCTGGGCGAGGGTTGCTGGAAGCGAAACGGCGCGGCGGATCCGGTCCGGTGCCGGGTGACCGATGTCGCCGACCTGGCGCGGGCGACGCTGACGCAGAGTCACTCGACGCCGAGCAAGCCGTCGCGTCGCGTCGAGTTGCTCGCCCCGGCGCGGGTCGTCGAGACGTACTCGGCGGGGATCAAGCTGGCGCTGGTGGCGCGCGGCGAGGCCGACGTGTATCTGAACACCTACCCCGAGTTCCACGACTGGGATTCGTGCGCCGGCCAGATCCTCGTCGCGGAGGCGGGCGGGCGCGTGAGCGGGCTGGCCGGGGAGGAGTTGCGCTACGGTTTGCCCGGGGCGAAACAGCGGCACGGCCTGCTCGCGACCAACGGCCGGCTGCACGAGGAGGCGCTGCGGCGGGTGGCGGCCCCGCGCCTCCACTGAGCGACCGGGACGGACGTTGATCGCTGAGCGAAACCGAGCGGGCGTTTCGAGGTATAGCCAGAGCACGACTTGATTCCACGGCCTTCCGCGCGGACAATCGACCTGGTTTCCCTGACCCGGACAAGGGCTCTCGACATGAAGAACCTTCTGCTCGTGCTCTGCCTGCTGGCGGCCTTCCTGGTGCCACCCGCCCCCGCCCAGGCGCAACGACCGAAGACGGTCCGGACCGGCGGCCCGTTCGCGGTCGAAACGGTGACCGGGGTCGCCTACCACCAGGGCAAGGACGCCGACGCCGAGCGCCACCTGCTCGACCTGTACCTGCCGAAGGGGCAGAAGGGCTACCCGGTGCTGTTCTTCGTCCACGGCGGGGCGTGGCGGATGGGGAGCAAGAACCTGTACGCCCCGCTCGGACGCACGTTCGCCAAGAACGGCATCGGCATGGTGGTCATCAACTACCGGCTCTCGCCGAAGGTCAAGCACCCGGCCCACGTCGAGGACGTGGCCCGCGCGTTCGCCTGGACGCACGGGAACATCGGCAAGTACGGCGGCCGCGCGGACCAGATCTTCGCCTGCGGCCACTCCGCGGGCGGCCACCTGGTTGCTCTGCTCGCGACCGACGAGAGCCACCTGAAGGCGCACAAGCTGTCGCTCAAGGACATCAAGGGCGTGCTCCCGCTTAGCGGCGTCTACACGATCCTACCGTTGAGTATCTTCGAGCCGGCGTTCGGCAAGGACGCGAAGGTGTGCAAGGACGCCTCGCCGTCGAATCACGTCAACGGCCGCACGCCGCCGGCGCTGATCATCTACGCCGAGAAGGACTACTTCATGCTCGACTCGATGGCCGAGCAGTTCTGCAAGAAGCTGAAGGGGTGCAGCTGCGAGGCGGCCAGCCTCAAGATTCCGAACCGGGATCACATCTCCATCATCGTGATGATGGCGAGCGAGACGGACCCGACCACGCAGGCGATGTTCGAGTTCATCGCCCAGCACTCCGGACTGAGGCTCGTGGAGCGGAGACTGAGCAAGGAGTGAGGCTGCGGGCCACGGCCACGGTGAAGCGCTGGCCGTGGCGGGCCACAGAGGCGGTGGCGTAGGCGTGGAAGTGGCTGGTGCCGTCGCGGGCCTTGGAGCGGTA
>JAANMX010001303.1_pt1 | contig 28827 bp, 23 predicted proteins | sample 7279681 | NCBI WGS metagenome assembly JAANMX01 (sample SAMN14094542, study PRJNA606508) | bioreactor metagenome | isolation source: A lab-scale SPAN reactor treating ammonium-rich wastewater day 351 | place: Ireland: Galway | collected 2018-01-01 | reverse complement strand
GGCCGCCAAGGGCGAGAGCCTGCTCGACACCGTCGACAACCTGTGCGCGATGCAGGCCGACATGTTCGTCGTGCGCCACGCCGCCAGCGGCGCGCCGATGCTGATCGCCCAGCACCTGCACAACACCGGGCGCGATCACATCCGCGTGGTCAATGCCGGCGACGGTCGCCATGCGCACCCGACGCAAGGCCTGCTCGACATGTACACCATCCGCCACTTCAAGCAGGACTTCTCCAACCTGACGGTGGCGATCGTCGGCGACGTGCTGCACTCGCGCGTGGCGCGCAGCCAGATCGCCGCGCTGACCACGCTCGGCGTGCCCGAGGTGCGCGTGATCGGACCGAAGACCCTGCTGCCCACCGACGTCGAGCGCCTCGGCGTGCGCGTCTTCCACGACATGACCGCGGGCCTCAAGGGCGTGGACGTGGTGATGATGCTGCGCCTGCAGAACGAGCGCATGAACGGCGCGCTGCTGCCCACGCCACAGGAGTACTACAAGATCTGGGGCCTCACCGCCGACAAGCTGGCGCTCGCCAAGCCCGACGCCATCGTGATGCACCCCGGGCCGATGAACCGCGGCGTCGAGATCGACTCGGCGGTGGCCGACGGCGCACAGGCGGTCATCCTTCCCCAGGTCACCTTCGGCATCGCCGTGCGCATGGCGGTGATGAGCATGCTCGGCAGCCACTGAAGCCGCGGACAGCACAGGTACAAGGATTCACGCATGAACATCCTCATTTCCAATGGCCGCGTCGTCGATCCGGCCCATCGCACCGATGCGGTGCAAGACGTCTATGTCGTCGGTGGCAAGATCGTCGCCCGCGGCCAGGCCCCGGACGGCTTCACGGCCGAGCGCACGATCGACGCCCACGGGCTGGTGGTCGCCCCCGGATTCATCGACCTCGCCGCGCGCCTGCGCGAGCCTGGCTTCGAGTACCGCGCCACCCTCGAGTCCGAAATGGAGGCAGCGATGGCCGGCGGCGTCACCAGCCTGGCGATCCCGCCCGACACCGACCCCGCGCTCGACGAGCCCGGCCTGGTCGAGATGCTCACCTACCGCGCCAAGAAGCTGAACCGCGCCCACATCTACCCGGTCGGCGCGCTCACCATCGGCCTCAAGGGCGAACGCCTGTCCGAGATGGCGGAGCTGGTCGAAGCCGGCTGCGTCGCGTTCTCGCAGGCCAACGTGCCGGTGGTGGACAACACGGTACTGATGCGCGCGCTGCAGTACGCCGCCACCTTCGACTTCCGCGTCTGGCTGCAGCCGCTGGCGCCCTTCCTGTCACGCGTGGGCCACGCCCACGACGGCGAGGTGGCGACCCGGCTCGGCCTGTCGGGTATCCCGGTCGCGGCCGAGACGGTGGCGCTGTTCACCTATCTCGAACTGGCGAGGGCCACCGGCGCCCGCCTCCACATCACCCGCCTGTCGTCCGCCGCTGGCCTCGCGTTGATCGACCAGGCGCGCGCCGACGGCATGGACGTGACCTGCGACGTGTCGATCAACCATGTGCATCTGTGCGACATGGACATCGGCTACTTCGACCCCAACTGCCACCTGATCCCGCCCCTGCGCAGCCAGCGCGACCGCGAGGCGCTCGCCCGGGGCCTGGCCGAGGGCCGCATCAACGCCCTGTGCTCGGACCACACTCCGGTGGACGACGACGGCAAGCAGACGCCGTTCTCGGAATCCGAACCCGGCGCCACCGGCCTCGAGCTGCTGCTGCCGCTGACGCTGAAGTGGGCGGACAAGGCCGGACTGTCGCTGCTGGAGGGGCTGGCCCGCATCACGTCGGACGCGGCGAAGATCGTCGGCATCACCAAGGCCGGCCACCTGGCGGTGGGCGCACGCGCCGACGTGTGCGTGTTCGACCCTGCAGCGCACGTCACGATCACCCGCGAGGGCCTCAAGAGCCAGGGCAAGAACACGCCCTTCCTCGGCATGGAGCTGCCGGGAAAGGTGCGCTACACGCTGGTCGAGGGGCAGGTGATGTTCGAGGGTTGAGGGTTGAGGGTTGAGGGTTGAGGGTTGAGGGTTGAGGGTTGAGGTTCGAGGACCGGGTCCCGAGCCTCGGCTGCACGGTTTGATCCGCAAGCAAGCCCGTTTCCACGGCGCGTCGGCTCGAGCGCCGATGTGGGCTTGCCCGCGAACCCTCAGCCCCCGAACAGCAGCGGCGCAAAGCCGTTGCGCGCGCCGGCGAGCACCATCAGCACGATCTGCAGCACCAGCAGCAGCACCAGCGGCGACAGGTCGACGCTGGCGATGGTCGGCACCACGCGCCTGAACGGGCGCAGGAAGGGCGCGGCGATCGCATTGAGCAGCGGCGCGATCGGCGAATGCGGGCTCACCCACGACAGCACCGCCGAACCGAGCACGACCGCGAACAGCAGATACACCATCATGCGGATGAGCTCGATCAGGCCGACGCCGAGCAGGCCGCCGAGCACGGCCGCGGTGTTGCCGCTGAACACCGCGCCGCGCAGGCTGAGTTCGATCATCACCAGCAGCACCTGCACCACCCATGCCGGCAGCAGGCTCGCCATGTCGAGGCCGAACACGCCGGGGATGAAGCGGCGCAACGGACGCACGATCCAGTCGGTGGTGCTGACCACGAACTGGCCGAGCTGGTTGCGGAAGGAAATGCGCTGCCACTGCATGTAGAAGCGCGCCAGCAGCATCAGCGTGATGAAACCGGCGGCAGCGTTGATGACCAGCAGGAGGATGTTCGCGAGCATGGCTCAGTCCCGGCCGAGTTGTGCGCCGAGTTCGCGGCCGCGATCCTCGGCCGCCTTCACCGCGGCGACCAGCTCGTCATGCCAGCCGGACGCCGCCAGGCTGGCGAGCGCGGCCTCGGTGGTGCCGCCCTTGGAGGTGACCTTCTGGCGCAGCACGGCGGGCGAATCCTCCGAGCTTGCGGCCAGCTTCGCCGCGCCGAGCACGGTGTCGATCGCCAGCCGGCGCGCGCGCGCCTCGTCGAAACCGAGGCTGCGCCCGGCAGCCTCGAGCGCCTCGATGAAGTGGAAAACGTAGGCCGGCCCGCTGCCCGAGATCGCGGTCACCGCGTCCATCTGCGCCTCGTCGTCGGCCCACACCGTGCTGCCGACTGCGGCGAGGATGCGCTCTGCGGCCTCACGGCCGGCGGCATCGACCGAGGGGTCGGCGTACAGCCCGGTGACGCCGGCGCCGATCAGCGCCGGGGTGTTGGGCATGCAGCGCACCAGGCGGGTATGCGGCGTGCCGGGCGCGCCGAGCCAGCGCCCGAGGTCGGCCAGGCGCAGGCCGGCGGCGATGCTGATGACGAGCACACCCGCGAGCCGCCCGGCCAGCGGCGCGAGCGCGGCCTTCATCTGCTGCGGCTTCACCGCCAGCACGAGCACGTCGCAGGCGAGTGCCGCGGCATCGAAGCCCGCCACCGCACGCACGCCGAAGCGGCGCTCGAGCGCGGCACGCGCCGCGTCGCCGAGTTCGACGACCTGGATGTCCGCGGCCGCAAAGCCGCGTTCGATCATGCCGCCGATGAGGGCGGAGGCCATGTTGCCGCCGCCGAGGAATGTGATCTTCATGAATTGACCTGCAGATTGAGCCTGCCGCACGCCGCAGCGTGGGTCAGGCGGATGGAGTGGAAGCGGGCCTGATGCGCTCGCCGAAGATCGCCGTGCCGACGCGGACGATGGTGGCGCCCTCGGCGATCGCCGGCTCGATGTCGTGCGACATGCCCATCGACAGCGTGTCCAGCGCCAGGCCGGCGGCGACGAGCTCGTCGCGCAAACGGCGCAGCACGGCGAAGCGCGCGCGCAGCAGCGCGATGTCTGCGGTGGGCTCGGGGATGCACATCAGCCCACGCAGCCGCAGCCGCGGCAGGCTGGCCACGGCGTGCGCGAGCGCGCCGACCGCGTCGGGCGCCACGCCGCTCTTGCTGTCCTCGCCGCTGACATTGACCTGGATGCACACGTTGAGCGCCGGCAGGTGCACGTCGCGCTGCGCCGACAGGCGCTCGGCGATCTTGAGGCGGTCGATGCCATGCACCCAGTCGAAGGCATTGGCCACCGGGCGCGTCTTGTTACTCTGCAGCGGGCCGATGAAGTGCCATTCCAGGCCGAGATCGCGCAGCGCCTCGACCTTGTCGACACCTTCCTGCACGTAGTTTTCGCCGAACGCACGCTGCCCGGCCGCAGCTGCCTCGCGCACCGCCGCGACCGGCCAGGTCTTGCTCACCGCCAGCAGCGCCACCGCCGCTGGATCCCGCCCGGCCGCGCGCGCCGCGGCCTTGATGCGGGCCAGGACTTCACCGAGCCGCTCGCCGATTGTCGTCATATTCCGTGGCCTATTTCCTTGGGAAGCGATCGGCGAAAAGTATAGCATCGCCGCGTTGACCCCATTTTTGCCCTTGTTTTGGCCCACTCCCGGGCATCCTCGTACAGACGAAAACCATGGACATCACCGAACTGCTCGCCTTCGCGGTCAAGAACAAGGCTTCCGACCTTCACCTGTCGGCGGGCCTGCCGCCCATGATCCGCGTCCATGGCGACGTGCGCCGCATCAACCTGCCGCCGCTCGAGCACAAGGATGTGCACGCGATGGTGTACGACATCATGAACGACGCCCAGCGCAAGCAGTACGAGGAGAGCTGGGAGTGCGACTTCTCGTTCGCCGTGCCCAATCTGGCCCGCTTCCGGGTCAACGCCTTCAACCAGAACCGCGGCGCCGCAGCGGTGTTCCGCACCATTCCGTCCAAGGTGCTCACGCTCGAAGAGCTCAACTGCCCGAAGATCTTCAAGGAGATCGCCAACCAGCCGCGCGGCATCGTGCTGGTGACCGGCCCCACCGGCTCGGGCAAATCGACCACGCTGGCGGCGATGGTCGACTACGTCAATGAAAACGAATACGGCCACATCCTCACCGTCGAGGACCCGATCGAGTTCGTGCACGAAGCCAAGCGCTGCCTGATCAACCAGCGCGAGGTGCATCGCGACACCCAGTCCTTCAACAACGCGCTGCGCGCCGCGCTGCGCGAGGACCCGGACGTGGTGCTGGTGGGTGAAATGCGCGACCTCGAGACCATCCGCCTCGCGCTCACCGCAGCCGAGACCGGCCACCTCGTGTTCGGCACCCTGCACACCTCGTCGGCGGCCAAGACCATCGACCGTATCGTCGACGTCTTCCCCGCGGCCGAGAAGGACATGGTGCGCTCGATGCTGTCCGAATCGCTGCGCGCGGTGATCTCGCAGACGCTGTTGAAGACCAAGGACGGCCAGGGCCGGGTGGCGGCGCACGAGATCATGATCGGCACCCCGGCGATCCGTAACCTGATCCGCGAGAACAAGATCGCGCAGATGTACTCCTCGATCCAGACCGGCCAGAGCATGGGCATGCAGACGCTCGATCAGTGCCTTGCCGACCTCGTGCGCCGCAACGTGGTGTCGGCGACCGAGGCGCGCATGAAGGCGCAGAACAAGGACAATTTCGCGGCTTGACCGCAGGAGCACCGCACCATGGAACGCGACCAGGCCCTCAAGTTCATGCACGACCTGCTGCGGCTGATGCTGCAGAAGAACGGCTCCGACCTCTTCATCACCACCGGTTTCCCGCCCGCGATCAAGATCGACGGCAAGATCGTGCCCCAGTCCAACCAGATGCTGCAGCCGCAGCACACCGCCGAGCTGGCGCGCGCGATCATGAGCGACCGCCAGGCCGCGGAGTTCGAGGCCCACAAGGAATGCAACTTCGGCATTTCGCCGACCGGCATCGGGCGCTTCCGTGCCAACGCCTTCGTGCAGCAGGGCAAGGTCGGGCTGGTGCTGCGCACGATCCCGCAGAAGATCCCCAACTTCCAGGAACTGGGCCTGCCGTCGGTGCTGACCGAGATCGCGCTCGCCAAGCGCGGGCTGGTGATCTTCGTCGGCGGCACCGGGACCGGCAAGACGACCTCGCTGGCGTCGATGGTCGACTACCGCAACGAGAACACCTACGGCCACATCATCACGATCGAGGACCCGGTCGAGTTCGTGCACCCGCACAAGAACTGCATCGTCACCCAGCGTGAGGTGGGCATCGACACCGAATCCTGGGAAGCCGCGCTCAAGAACACCCTGCGCCAGGCCCCCGACGTGATCCTGATGGGCGAGATCCGCGACCGCGAGACCATGGACTACGCGATCGCCTTCGCCGAGACCGGCCACCTGTGCCTGGCCACGCTGCACGCCAACAGCGCCAACCAGGCGATCGACCGCGTGATCAACTTCTTCCCGGAAGAGCGCCGCGCGCAGTTGCTGATGGACCTGTCGCTGAACCTGCGTGCGATGGTGTCGCAGCGCCTGCTGCCGCTGAAGGACCGCAAGGGCCGCGTGCCCGCGGTCGAGGTGATGCTCAACTCGCCGCTGATCGCCGACCTGATCTTCAAGGGCAACGTGCCCGAGATCAAGGAGATCATGAAGCGCTCGCGCGAGCTGGGCATGCAGACCTTCGACCAGTCGCTGTTCCAGCTCTACGAGGACGAGCTGATCACCTACGAGGATGCGCTGCGCAACGCGGACTCGATCAACGACCTGCGCCTGCAGATCAAGCTCCACAGCCGCCACGGCGAGGTGGACAGCAGCGGCGGGCTGAAGAACCTCGGCATCCTGTAGGCGGCGCTCAGTCCGCCGGGCGCGGCGGACGGTCGCGGTTGCTGCCCGCCACCATGCGGTACTCGTACAGCCGGCACTCGAGCGCGCCGTTGAACAAGGGCGTGCGCCGGGTCGCCTTCAGCCCCATCAACTTGGGGAGCGCCGTGTCGGCGGTGAAGAAGTAGCAGCGCCAGCCGCCCCAGCGCTGCTTGAGCGCATCGCCCAGTTGCGGATAGAAGGCCGCCAGCTCCTCGGCCTCGCCGATGCGCACGCCGTAGGGCGGATTGGCCACCATCACCCCTTCTGCTGCCGGCGGCGTGCGCTCGAGCACGTCGGCGCGGTCGAGCCGGACACAATCGCCGAGGCCCGCGGCCTCCAGGTTCACGCGGCTGCGCCGCACCCACTCGCCGACGATGTCCGAACCGAAGATCTGCAGCACGCGCGCCGACTTGCGGCGCTGCTCGGCCGCCCGCCGCAAGCTCGCCCAGGCGCCACGGTCATGGATGCGCAGGCGCTCGAAGCCGAAGCTGCGCCCCAGCCCGGGCGCGATGTCGAGCGCCATCTGCGCGGCCTCGACGAGGAAGGTGCCGCTGCCGCACATCGGGTCGAGCAGCGCCTCGCCCGGCTGCCAGCCGGTCAGGCGCAGGATGCCGGCGGCGAGATTCTCCTTCACCGGGGCCTCGACCGCGGCCGGCTTGTAGCCGCGCTTGTAGAGCGGCTCGCCCGAGGTGTCGATGTACAGGGTCGCGGTGTCCGCGGTCAGGAACAGGTGGATGCGCACCGCCGGGTTGGCGGTGTCGACGTTCGGCCGCCGCCCGACCACGGTGCGAAAGTGGTCGCACACCGCGTCCTTGACCCGCAGGGTGATGAACTCCAGGCTCTGCAGCGGCGATTTCTGCGCGGTGACGTAGATGCGGATGGTGTCGTCGGCGGTGAACCACTTGGCCCAGGTCACGCTGTACGCCAGCTTGTAGATGTCGACCTCGGCGCGATAGCGCCCCTGCGCGACCCGCCACATCACGCGGGTAGCGAGCCGGCTCTCGAGGTTGGCGCGCTGGCACGCCGCCCAGTCGCCCTGCCAGCCCACGCCGCCATGCACCGCCTGCGCGCCGCGCGCACCGAGCGCGGTAAGTTCATCCACGAGCAGGTTTTCCAGTCCGCGCGGACAGGGAGAAAAGAACACTTCGGCCATCGAGGGCTCCGGGCACAGGACAAGGCCGCATTGTAACGCCCGCCCGCGCTCCCGCCGCAGCGCGCGCAGGCCGCCGCGCGCCATGGGTGGGCGTGTGGCGGAGCGCTGGCGAGCCATTCTCGACCACCCAGTTCGGGTATCATCAGTCGCCATCCGGCGTGCATTTATGCACGATTCGCCACCCGCCTGCGGGGTATGATCTGCCGACATTCCCATGCGGCCCCCCAGCGCAATCCAGCAGTCGATCTGCACTTACGAGGCTCATTCATGCTCGCCCAGACTTCCAAGGGCCCGCGGCTGGCACCACGCGCGACCAGACGCCTGCTCGTGGGCATCGCCCTCGCCATCTGCGGTTCGGCGGCCCTCGCCCAGGATTTCGTCTACGTCGTTCGTGCGGGCGACAACCCCTGGAACATCACCCAGCGCTACCTGAAGAACATCGACTACTGGCCGCGCATCCAGGACTACAACCAGATCCTCGACCCGCAGGCCATCCAGCCCGGGACCGTGCTGCGCATGCCGGTGGCCTGGATGCGCGGCGAGCGCACGAGCGCGCACATCGTGGACGTGCGCGGCGAGGTCGAGCAGCAGGTTGGCGAGCACGTGGCGCCGCTCGCCACCGGCATGCAGGTCGAGCCGGGCGCGGTGATCCGCAGCGGTGACGACAGCAGCCTGACGCTCGAATTTCCTGACGGCAGCCGCAGCCTGGTCGGCGCCAACACCGAACTCACGCTGCGCGACATCCGGCGCCTGAAGGCATCCGGCGCGCAGCAACTGGATATCGAACTGCGCCACGGGCACCTCGAGAACACGGTGCGCCCGGTCGGTCGTGGCGGTGGGCGCTACATCATCCACACCCCGGCCGCCGTCGCCGCCGTGCGCGGCACCGATTTCCGCGCCACCGCACAGGGCGACGGGTTGCGCGCCGAAACCCTGAAAGGCGAGGTCGCACTGCACAACCGGCGTGGCACCACCCGCCTTCCGGCCGGCACCGGCAGCCATGTCACGCCCGGCAAGGCGCCGGAAGCCTCCTCCCGCCTGCTGCCCGCGCCCAAGGTCGACGCGCTGCCCGAGCGCATCGATCGCGTGCCTTTCCGCGTCGCGATCGAGCCAGTCCCGGGCGCGGTTCGTTATCGCACGCAGATCGCCGGCGACGACGGGTTCACTGCGCTCGACTCGGATCGCACCGCCACCGAGCCCGCCATCGTCGGCAAGGACGGGCTCGCCGACGGCCGCTACCGCCTGCGCGTGCGCGCCATCGACGGACGCGGGCTCGAAGGTGTGGATGGCGAACGCGCAATCGTCATCGATGCCCGGCCGGAGCCGCCCTTCCCGAGCGCGCCGGGCGGCTTCGCCACCGAAGAACGCGTGCGCTTCGAATGGGCGAGCAGCCCCGAGGCCACCGCCTACCACTTCCAGCTCGCCGCCGATCCGGACTTCGAACGCATCCTGCTGACGCGGGATGATCTCCAGGAAACGCAACTGACCCTGGATGACGAGCTGCCCACCGGGGATTACTGGTGGCGCGTGAGCCTGAGCACCGCAGCCGAAGGGCGCGGCCCCTATTCCGACATCCAGCGTTTCCGCCGCCCACCGCCGGGCCCCGCAGCCGAGCCGCCGAAGATCGATGGCGACGTCCTGCAACTGCGCTGGCGCGCCACCGACGGCGCCGAGCGCTACCAGGTTCAGCTCGCGCGCAGCGCCGATTTCGCCGCACCCGAGCATGCCCTCGAGACCACCACCGCCGAGCTCGCCATGCCCAGACCAGAGGGCGGCACCTGGCACGTCCGCATCCGCAGCCAGGAGGCCGGCAGTCCGCCCGGCCCCTGGAGCAAACCCCAGCAGATCGAGGTCCCGCATTCGCACTGGCGCGCCCTGCTGATCCTGTTACCGCTGCTGCTCGCACTATGAAGCCTTCCGGCCTGCTCCCGGCAATCGGTGCGCACGCAGGCTGGCTGGTCGCGGCGCTGTTTGCCGCACTCCTCGCACTGACCGACTGGTCCCCGCTCGAGCGCCTCGACCTCGTCGCCTACGACAATATCGAACCGGTGTTCAGGGCCGAAGCCCTGGCGCCCGCCTCGGTGGTGGTGGCGATCGACGAGGCCACGCTGTCCGCGCTCGGGCGCTGGCCATGGAACCGCTCGGTGCATGCCGCCCTCATCGACCGGCTGAGCGCCGCCGGCGTGGCGGGCATCGGCCTGTCGATCCTGTTCCCCGAGTCCGCGCCCGGCGACGCCGAGTTCGCACGCGCGCTGGCCGCCTCCAGGCGGGTCGTCCTGCCCCTTGCGCCACGCGCGGGCAACGACAACGACCCAGGCATCGCCGAACTGCTGCCGGTGCCGCAGCTGGCCGCCAATGCCGCCGCACTCGGGCATGTCGATATCGAGCTCGATGCCGATGGCCTCGCGCGCCGCACCTTCGCGCGTGCCGGCAGCGGCAGCGCGCGCTGGGATGCACTCGCGCTCGCCACGCTGAAGGTCGCCAGCGGCGAGCCGCCGGCCGCCCTCACTGGCGTAGATTCTGGCGTCGGCTCTCGCGCCGGCTCCGGGCTCGACGCCGGTCGCAAAGGCTGGCTGCGCAGGGTCGGCCAGCGCATGCCGTGGGTGCGCGAGGGCGAGTTCCTGCTGCCCTACCCCGACGTCGGGACCGCCCCGCGCGTGATCTCCTACTTCGCACTCCTCGACCAACCCGAGCGTGCCCGTCAGCTCGCGGGCAAGACCGTCTTCATCGGGGCGACCGCCGGCGGCATGGACGGCGGGCTGGCGACGCCGGCCTCACCGCAGGGACAGCCGATGCCCGCCGTCGACTTTCATGCACGCACTTTCGAAGCGCTGCGCAGCGGACTGGTCTACGTCACCGCCAGCGCAGGCACCACACTGGTACTGAGCCTGCTGTTTCTGGCGCTGCCTGCCTGGCTGCTGGGGCGGATGCCGCTGCGCGGCGCGATCGCCTGCGGCGGCCTGGTCGTCGTGCCCCCGCTCGCGAGCGGGATCGTGCTCAACGCGCTGCAACTCTGGATCCCGCCGAGCGCAGCCATCCTCGGCTTCGTGCTCGGCTACCTGCTCTGGTTCGCGCGCTATCTCAAGCGCACACGCGGCTCCCTGATCCACGCCCGCCATGACGCCGATGCGACCTTGCGTTCGATCACCGACGCGGTCATCACGATCGACGAGAACACCCGGGTGACGATGATCAACCCGGTTGCCGAGCGCTTCACCGGCCTGCGACGGAGCGCGGCAGAAGGGCAGTTGATCGGCGAGCTGCTGCGAGCCCACACCGACCTGACCGTGGACGCGCTCGGCACCGTGCTCGCGTCCCTCAAGCATCGCCAGGCCATCCGTCTGCCGGACCCGATCCCGTGGCATGGGCCGGACGGCCGCGACTACGCCCTGCGCCTGACCGCGACCCCGGTCGGAAACGGGCAAGAGGACGGCGAAGGCGCCGTCGTCGTGCTCCACGACGTCACCGAGACCCTGGCCTTCACCGCCCGCCTGCAGCACGAAGCCACGCACGACCTGCTCACCGGCCTGCCCAACCGCGCGCTGCTGCTCGACCGCCTGCACCAGGCGCTCGCCAACGCCCGCCGCCGCGGCACCCTGGTGGCGCTGCTGTTCGTGGATCTGGACCGCTTCAAGCGCATCAACGACAGCCTCGGCCATTACGTGGGCGACCGGGTGCTGCAGGTCGTCGCCGAGCGCCTGCAGGCCTCGGTGCGCACCGGTGACACGGTCGCGCGCTGGGGTGGCGACGAATTCATCATCCTGATGGATAACCTGCACGACGAATCGGCAGTGGTCGCCGTCGCCGGCAAGATGCTCGACCTGCTCGAGCGCGAGGTCGAAGCCGAAGGCGGTACGGACCTCGTGCTGTCATGCAGCATCGGCATCAGCGTGGGCCCGCAGGACAGCGCCGACGCCGAGACCCTGCTGTCGATGGCCGACAAGGCGATGTATCGCGGCAAGATCGAGGGCGGCGCCAGCTATACCTTCTACGCCCCGGAGATGAACACCTGGTCGCGCGACCGCCTGAGCATGGAAGCCGCACTTCGCCACGGGCTTGCCGACCGTGAGTTCGAGCTCTTCTACCAGCCCCAGATCGACATCAGCAGCGGCCGCCTGGCGGGCCTGGAAGCGCTGATCCGCTGGCATCGCCCGGGCAATGGGCTGGTCCGCCCCGATGTCTTCATCGGCGCGGCCGAAGAGACCGGCATCATCCGCAACATCGGCGAATGGGCGATCCGCGAGGCGGCCGCGCAGGCGGCGCGCTGGCGCGGAGAGGGCCTGAAAGCGGTGCCGCTCGCGGTGAATGTCTCCGCCCGCCAATGCTCCGACATGGGCATCGTCGACACGATCCGCGACGCCCTCGCCAGCAGCGGCCTGGATCCGCGCATGCTGAAGGTGGAGCTGACCGAATCGACAGCGATGCGCGACCCCGAGCGGGCGGCGGAGTTGCTGCGCCGCATCGATGCGCTCGGCGTGGGTATCGCGGTCGACGACTTCGGAACGGGCTATTCGTCGCTGTCCCTGCTCAAGCGCTTCCCGATTTCCGAACTCAAGATCGACAAGAGTTTCGTCGGCGACATTGCAGGCGACAACGACGACGCCGCGATCGTGCGCGGGACGATCGCCCTGGCGCACGGGCTCGGCATGAAGGTGGTCGCCGAGGGCGTCGAAACCGAGCCGCAGCTCGGTTTCCTCGCCCGTCACGGCTGCAATGTCGCCCAGGGCTACCTCTTCGCCCAGCCCCTGCCTGCACGCGAGATCCGCGCCTGGCTGGCCGCGCCGCCGCCGCACGCAGCGCGCGCGGTACGCAACTCGCTTACCCTGCACTGAACGCCCACCGGCCCCTCCGGCAAGCGCACGGGGCGCCGCCAAGACGAGGCCCTGCAACGCACGCGGCAATGCAGGGCCGAATACGCCCGGACCGAAGGGAGGGGTGGAACCCGGGCGGGGGACGGGGGCAGGCGCGGTCTCAGGGATGCCCGGACTTGCCCGCCTTGATGTCGTGGTACCACTGCTCGTGGTGCTCGCGCGCCCAGGTCTCGTCGACGTAGCCGGTCTTCATCGCCTCGTAGGCACCTTCGGCACCGAGCGTGCCCATGTAGATGTGCCCCAAAGCCAGCGCAAGCATCAGGATCGCACCGATCGCGTGCACCACGTTGGCGGTCTGCATGTCGGCGCGCGTCCATTCGCCCAGGTTCGGAAAATCCATGATCAGGCCGGACACCGCCACCGTGAGGCCAAGGAAGGTGACGCCGAACCAGAACCAGGTCTTCTCGCCGAAGTTGAAGCGCCCCGAAGGCACGTGGCTGCCGTCAAGCAGACCGCCGGCGCGGCGGATCCAAACCGCATCGATCGGCCGCCACACGTTGTCGCGCAGGAAGGTGAAGAACATCAGCACCACGAAGATCCCGAACAGCGGACCGACGTAGTTGTGCACCAGCTTGCCGGCGTTGAGCAGCAGCCCCAGACCATCGTGGCCGATGATCGGCAGCAGCACGTGCTTGCCGAACAGGATCGCCAGCCCGGTGACGGCGAGCAGCAGGAAGCTGATCGCCGTGCCCCAGTGCGCGAAACGCTCGAAGCCCGAGAAGCGCTGCATCTTGCGACCGGTCTTCGCGCCATGCAGCCTCATCGTGCCCTTGACCAGCCAGAACAGCAGGATCGCCGACGGCACCAGGATCAGCAGCCAGCCGCCATAGAGCGTGATCGGGCCGTTGCGCAGCTGGCGCCAGGTGTTGCCTTCGCTCTGGATCAGCACGCCGGCCTCGGGGCCGCGCACGGTGGTGAAGTGTTCCTCACCCGAGCGCACCGCACGCCACACCGGCGCGTTGTTGAGCGGACGCTCGACCTGGCGTTCGGCCTGGTCGGCCGCGCTGCTTCCGGGCGGCGGTTCGGCCGCCTGCAGCGGCAGCGCCGTCGCCCACAGCATGAGCGCGAGCAGCAGCACGGCGAGCCAGCCGCCGCACTGCCCCCGCATCGCGTGTGTCGTCATGACGATCTCCTCACTGGATGCGGTTGTACTCGGACTGGCCGCGGGCGCGCTCCTTGAGCGCCCTCTCCCAGGCCGCGCGGTCGCCCTTGAACTCGCCACCTTCCCACGGCCGGGTGTCGGCCTTGCCGCGGTACTGGCCCTGCTCGTACACCGTGACCTGCGGCACCTCGCTGCAGGCCGACAGGCCGAGCAGCACGGTGCCGGCGAGCGCAGCCAGGGGCAGTCGTTTCAGCGTGTCCATGCTCATGACTGCCCCTCCCGCTTGCGTTCCTGCTTGCGTTCCTGTTTGTGCGCGCCGCCGCCGTAGGCGGCATCCCAGCCCCACACCTCGGCACCGCCGCCACGGCGCAGCACGCGCTCGCGGAAGATGTCGGCCACGACGTTGGCGTCACCCGCGAGCAGGGCCTTGGTCGAGCACATCTCGGCACACAGCGGCAGCTTGCCGTCGGCGAGGCGGTTGGAGCCGTACCTCTCGTACTCCGCCGCCGAGTTGGTCTCTTCCGGGCCGCCGGCGCAGAAGGTGCACTTGTCCATCTTGCCGCGCGCCCCGAAGGCCGCCGGGCCGTTGGGGAACTGCGGCGCGCCGAACGGACAGGCATAGAAGCAGTAGCCGCAGCCGATGCACTTGTCCTTGTCGTGGAGCACCACGCCATCTTCGGTCTTGTAGAAGCAGTCGGTCGGACACACCGCCATGCAGGGCGCGTCCGAACAGTGCATGCACGCGACCGAGATCGAGCGCTCGCCCGGCACGCCGTCGTTCATCGTCACCACCCGGCGCCGGTTCACGCCCCAGGGCACCTCGTGCTCGTTCTTGCACGCGGTGACGCAGCCGTTGCACTCGATGCAGCGCTCGGCGTCACACAGGAATTTCATGCGTCCCATTATTTATTCTCCTCGCCCTCAGGCCTTGCTCACACGGCACAGGGTGGTCTTGGTTTCCTGCATCATCGTCACCGCGTCGTAGCCGTAGGTGGTCGCGGTGTTGACCGCCTCGCCACGCACGATCGGCGCCGCGCCCTCGGGGTAGAACTTCAGCATGTCCTCGCCCTGCCACCAGCCGGAGAAGTGGAAGGGCAGGAACACCGTGCCCGGCGCCACGCGCTGGGTGACCTGGGCGCGCACCTTGAGGCGGGCCTTGGTCGGCGACTCGACCCAGATGTACTCGCCGTTGCGGAAACCGGCGTCGTTGGCGTCCTTCGGGTTCACCTCGGCGAACATCTCCTGCTGCAGCTCGGCCAGCCAGGGGTTGGAGCGCGTCTCCTCGCCGCCGCCCTCGTACTCGACCAGGCGGCCGGAGGTCATCACCAGCGGGTAGTCCTTCGAGATGTCCTTCACCTTGTCCTGCATCGACTTGTACAGGGTGGGCAGGCGCCAGAACTTCATCTTGTCGTCGTGGGTCGGGTACTTGGCGACCATGTCCGGGCGCGGCGAGTAGATCGGCTCGCGGTGCTGCGGGATCGGGTCGGGGAAGTTCCACACCACGGCGCGCGCGCGGGCGTTGCCGAAGGGGTGGCAGCCATGGTTCTTCATGGCGACGCGGATGATCCCGCCCGAGGGGTCGGTCTTCCAGTTCTTGCCCTCGGCCGCGGCCTTCTCGGCCTCGGTGAGCTCGTCCCACCAGCCCAGCTTCTTCAGCAGCACGTGGTCGAACTCCGGGTAGCCCATCTGCAGGTCGGCGCCCCTGGAGGCCGAGCCCTCGGCGGCGAGCAGCGACACGCCGTCCTTCTCGACGCCGAAGTTGGCGCGGAAGTTGCCGCCGCCGTCCATGACGTGCTTGGAGGTGTCGTAGAGGTTGGGCGTGCCCGGGTGCTTCATCTCGGGCGTGCCGTAGCACGGCCAGGGCAGGCCGAAGTATTCACCGTCGCAAGGACCGCCCACCGCCTTCAGCGTCTTCACGTCGAAGGTGTGCATGTTCTTCATGTGCAGTTTCAGGCGCTCGGGCGACTGGCCGGTGTAGCCGATCGTCCAGGTGCCGCGGTTGATCTCGCGCAGCGTGTCCTCCATGCTCGGCTCGTCCCAGCCCTGGGCGTCCTTGTCGAGCTTGATGTTCTTCACGAACTGCTCGGCCCAGCCGAATTTCTTCGCGAAGGCATACATGATGGTGTGGTCGGGCTTGGACTCGAACAGCGGCTCGATGACCTTCTCGCGCCACTGCAGCGAGCGGTTCGACGCGGTAGCCGAGCCGGTGGTCTCGAACTGGGTGCAGGCCGGCAGCAGGTACACGCCGTCCTTCCTCACCATCGCCGCCATCGACGCGGTCGCGGACGGATAGGGGTCGATCACCACCAGGGTGTCGAGCGCCTTCATCGCCTCGACCATCTCGGCGCCGCGCGTCTGCGAGTTGGGCGCGTGGCCCCAGTACACCACCGCGCGCAGATTGCCGGCGGGCTGGTCGATGAGGTCCTTGTTCTCGAGCACGCCGTCGATCCAGCGCGACACGGTGATGCCGGACTTCTCCATCAGCTCCTGCGAGACGTAGCGGCTCTTGACCCACTCGTAGTCCACGCCCCACACGTTGCACCAGTGCTTCCACGAGCCGGTGGCCAGCCCGTAGTAGCCGGGCAGCGAATCCGGGTTGGGGCCGACGTCGGTCGCGCCCTGCACGTTGTCGTGGCCGCGGAAGATGTTGGCGCCGCCGCCCGACTTGCCGATGTTGCCGAGCGCGAGCTGCAGGATGCAGGAGGCGCGCACCATCGCGTTGCCGATCGTGTGCTGGGTCTGGCCCATGCACCAGACGATGGTGGAGGGGCGGTTCTCGGCCATGGTGCGCGCGGCCAGCAGCATCTGGTCCTCAGGCACGCCGCAGGCCTCCTCGACCTTGTCCGGCGTCCACTTCGCGAGCACCTCGTCGCGGATCTTGTCCATGCCGAACACGCGATCGTCGATGTACTGCTTGTCTTCCCAGCCGTTCTGGAAGATGTGGTACAGCAGGCCGAACAGGAAGGGCACGTCGGTGCCCGAGCGGATGCGGATGTACTGGTGCGCCTTGGCCGCCGTGCGGGTGAAGCGCGGGTCCACCACGATCATCTTGGCGCCGTTTTCCTTGGCGTGCAGGATGTGCAGCAGCGACACCGGGTGCGCCTCGGCCGCGTTCGAGCCGATGAACAGCATCGCCTTGGCGTTCTGCATGTCGTTGTAGGAGTTCGTCATCGCGCCGTAACCCCAGGTGTTGGCCACACCGGCCACGGTGGTGGAGTGGCAGATGCGCGCCTGGTGGTCGGTGTTGTTGGTGCCCCAGAAGGAGACGAACTTGCGCAGCAGGTAGGCCTGCTCGTTGTTGTGCTTCGACGAGCCGATGAAGTAGACGGCGTCGGGGCCGGACTCCTCGCGGATCTTCAGCAGGCGGTCGCCGACCTCGTTGAGCGCCTGTTCCCAGGAGATCTTCTGGTACTTGCCGTCGACCAGCTTCATCGGATACTTCAGGCGGTATTCGCCGTGGCCATGCTCGCGCAGCGAGGCGCCCTTGGCACAATGCGCGCCGAGGTTGATCGGCGAGTCGAACACCGGCTCCTGGTGCACCCACACGCCGTTGCGCACCACCGCGTCGGCGGCGCAGCCCACCGAGCAATGGGTGCAGATGGTGCGGCGGATCTCGGCCTTGCCCTCGGCGCGCGAGGCGCCCGCGGGCGCAGCGGCGTCGGCGGCGCCGATGAAGTTGTAGGGCAGCTGGGTGGCGAGCGCGCCGGCGCCCACGCCCAGGCCGGAGCGCTTGAGGAAGGCGCGGCGGTCCATGGTCTGGCCGAGCGCACGGGCGGCGGTGCCACGCAGGCGCCGCGCGCTGGTGGCGGCGGTCGCGGATTTCTTCGTCAACATCCTCGCGTCCTCCTCAGATCCGCGTCGTGCGGTAGTAATTGCGCATGTGCGCGCTCACGCCCTGGTCGGCGGCCTCGCGGCGCGCGTCCTCGACCACCTGGGCGGTGACCGGCGACGCCTGAGCGGCGGTCGCGGCCAGCGCGGCGGCGCTGGCGGCACTGCCGGCGCCGATCGCGGCCAGGAAGTTGCGGCGCGACAGCTTGGTGGTTTCGTCCTTCATCCTCGCTCTCCCCTCTAAGTGCCGGAGCGGCCCGTGCCGGCCCGGCATCGTCTCGATGGCAACCGCGCTCAGTGCGCTTCCGCCTCCAGCATGTCGAACGCCTGGCGCTCGATGTCCATGAAGGCCGCCAGCAGGCCGCCGACCTTCGCGTAGAAATCCGCCCCCGGTGCCGCCGCCAGCGCGCCGGCGAACTGCGCGTACCAGGGCGCGAGGTGGCGGCTGAAGAACCGCTGCTGGCGCATCAGCCCGGCCTCGTCCGGCCCGGTCAGCACCAGGTGGCGCATGACCTCGGCGAGCGCGGCGATGTGGTCCTCGGTCTCGGTGACGCCCGGCCGACGGCCGAGGCCGAGCGCGGCGAGGTCGTCGCGCAGCTCGGCGAGCGGCTCTTCCTGCAGGAAGCCGGTGAGGTACCAGGAGCCGTTGCTCATCACCTCGGGCTTGCCGACCGACACGAAGAGCGCGTCGAACTCGGCGACCACCGCCTGCAGCGGTGTCGCCTGCGCCGCGGCGCCCAGGGCAGCCCAGGCGCGCGGCAGATCACCGGCCTCGCCGCCCAGGGTTCGCCCGGCTTGCGCCAGTGCGCCCAGCAGCGCGGCATCGGGGGCAGCGTGGAACAGGCGCGCGAGCAGCGCGTAGTGCTCGGCGCGCGCGCGGTCCTCGTCCGACCAGGTCGGCTGCGGCTGGAGGGCGATGGTGGCGTCTTTCATTCGGAGTCGTTCATTCAGTGAGGTCCCAGGCCTTCACGGCGGATCCGGCCTTCATCATGTCGATCACCCGACAGTCGGCGCACATGCGCAGGCGCGCGCGCTCGGCCTCGCCGGCGAACATCGAATGGCCGGACAGGCGGGCGATCATGGCTTCGATCAGCGGCGCGGCGCCCATGGCCTTGCCACAGGCGCTGCAGTGGAAGATGTCGGCCTCGCGCAGGGTGCGAGCCTTGCGCGCGTCCTCACCGAGCAGCAGCCGCGGCGCGAGGGTGATCGCGGACTCCGGACAGGAGACCTCGCACAGCCCGCACTGGAGGCAGTTCTTCTCGACGAACTCGAGCCGGTAGGCGTCGGTCGCGGCGCGCAGCGCGCCGGCCGGACAGGCGCCGGTACAGGACATGCAGAGGGTACAGGCATCGGAGGCGATCACCTGGCCGAAGGGCGCGCCGGCCTTCAGCGCGATCGCCGCCGGCAGGCCGGCCGGGCTCCTTGCCGCGGGGGCGTGCGCGACCAGGTGGCGCAGCGCGAAGTCGAGCGTCTCGCGCTTCTTCGGCAGCAACTGGAAGCGCGCGGGCTCGGCGACGGCGGTGGCGGGCGTCCAGTCATGGAGCGCAGTTTCGAGCGCCTGCCAGTCGTCGGCGTCGGCCTCCATCACGCGCAGGTGCTCGCCGGCGTAGCCGAGCGCAGTGAGGATGGTCTGGCCGTGGCCCGCCTGCGCCTTCAGCGGCGCGGTGTCGTGGCTGCCGGCGGCGAGCACCGCCACCTGGCAGGCGCCGAGCGCCAGGCTGCCGAGCATCAGGTCCAGCCCGACCGCGTCCGCGCTCCACAGCTCGACCGGGATCACCCGCGCCGGCAGGCCGCGGCCGCGACGCGCCAGGCGGGCGATGGTGGCGGTGCCGGCCTCGGCGGAATGGAACAGCAGACAGGCGTCGGTACCGCCGGCGCGCGCGTATTCGGCGAGCAGCGTCTTGATGCGCTGGCCGAGCTCGGGCACGCGCGGATACTGGAAGGACAGCGCACCCGACGGGCACACCGTGCTGCAGGTGCCGCAACCCTTGCACAGCCAGGGATCGACCGCGATCACGTCACCCTGGCTGCGGATCGCTTCGGTGGAACAGGCCTCGATGCAGTTCGTGCACCCGGTCTTCCTCGCCCGGCTGTGCGCACAGAGGCCGGCCTCGAAGGCGACGTAGCGCGGTTTCTCGAACTCGCCGACGAACTCGCCCAGCGCCTGCACCGCGAGCGCCTGCTCGAAGGGGTCGCGCCCCGGCGCGGCGTAGCCGTCGGGGAGTTCGACGCGGCGCAGCAGCGGCTCGGGCGACAGGTCGAGCACGAGGTCGAAGCACTCGCGGCGCGCCACGTCGGCACGCGCGAAGTCGATCGCGCCGATCGCCCCACAGGCGGCGACGCAGGCGCGGTGGCTGCGACAGGCGTCGACATCGACCTGCAGATCCCAACCGATCGCGCCCTCGGGGCAGGCCTTCACGCAGGCGTTGCAGCGCACGCACAGCTCGAGGTCGATCGGGTTGTGCTGCGTCCATTCGAGCTCGAAGGCGCCGAGGTGGCCGGAGAGCGCCAGCGGCTTGCCCGACCACACCGGATACGCGTTGACCGCGGGCAGCTCCGCGTCGGCGGTGCGCGCAGTGATCAGCACCGCCGGCTCGAAGCTGCCGGCCAGGCGCTCCGCCCAGCCCAGCGCCGCGCCGGCCTCACCGATGATCAGGAGGCTGCGCCCGGCGCTCATCTGCACCGCGGCGACCGGCTCGGGGTCGGCCAGCGTGGTCGCAGCGGCGATCAGCGCGGCGAGCTTGGGGCTTGCGGCTGCGGATTCGACCGACCAGCCGGCGTTCTCGCGCAGATTGAAGAAGCGGATGCGCTCGCCCGCGCCCTGCGCCTCCGCCAGCTCGCCGAAGAGCGCGGTTTCCTGCGTACAGGCGACATGCACCTCGCCGCCGGTGGCGAGCGCCGCCTCGAGCGCCGGCAGCTCGGCCCCGCACAAGGCGTGGTGACACGTGGCCGGCGCCAGGCGCGCGGCGTCGAGCGCAAAGCTGCCGTTGCAGTCGCAAAGATGAACGCGAGAGGCATCAACGCCTGAAAGCGGCTTGTAGCTGTCGGACATGTTTCCTTCCATCAATCCCTTAAGCAAAGCAGTTCATAGGCCAGGACCGCGAGCACGGATTGCCGTGCCAAGCCGCAAAAAACCGAAGATCAACACCCCCAACCATCTGCAAGCAGACAATTTGTCGCTCATGGCGCCTTTTGTCGCGATTCGACCGGCTCATCCGAAACCGAAGCGTTCGCTACTCGCAGTGCGGCATTGCCAAGGTCGGTGGCACTGTCGCCGGCCTGCGCGTCTCTCTCCTGTGCTTCCTCCGCGTGCATACCACCCAGCCGCGTCCCCTGCTCGGACACGGCGTCCTGCGCAGTGGACGCCTCAGCCGCCACGCCCCCGGCCACAGGCCGCGCCTCCGACCGCAGCGCCCCATCATCTGCGCAGCCGGGGCCTGCACGCTCACCACCGCTTTCATCCCGCGCTTCGCCGTTCGTGGCGTCCAACGGCACATCCGCCCCATCCGTCCGATCGGCGGGCAGCGCAAACGCCTCGGCTTGCGCTGCCGTCTCCGCCTCGACCGCCTCCACCTCGGCCTCGTTCGCCATCAACCACTCGCGCGCAGACTTGAGCTTGGCCATGGCCTCGGGCGGGATCGGGTCGGGCAGGGAGTAGTCATCGATATAGATGTCGAGCCCATCCATGCGGTTGAAATGGGGATCGGCGAACAGCTTCTGCAGCGCCTTGCGGCGCAGGGCCTCGCTCACTTCGTCCTTCAGGAAGGCGGTGAAGTCCGACGCGAGCGTCAGCTCCTCGACCGCCGGCAGTTGCGCCTCGACCGCGGACGGCTCCGCGGCTGCCACGCCAGCGTCCGCGGCGAGCGCCGGGCGCTGACCGGTGGGCACCAGAGCATGCTGACCTCCCGGCGCCGCCGCCGGCGCCTCGCCGGGCGCGGGCCCATCGGCCAGCAGCGCCTTGCCGGCCGCGGCCAGCTTGCGTCGCGACCAGCGATCGAGAAAGCCGCCGCTCATGCGCGCCTCCGATCCAGCCCGAGCGGATCGTTGCGCTTGACCTTCTTCTTCGGCTCGGGCTTGTAGTGCGTGTTGACGAAGTCGCCCACCCAGTCCGCGATCTCGCGCGGCATCGCCACGCCATCGACCTGCTCGCCCGAGTCCAGCCAGCGCGCCGCCTCGCCATAGCTCACCGACACCGCCGCCGGGCGCGCCAGCTCGCCGTCCATGCGCCACATCACGAACACCTTCGGGATGGGCGCGGTGATGTTGGCGAAGTAATTCTCCGCCTCGTCACGAAACAGCTCGAGCGCAAAGCCGCCCATGCGCCACTGGCCGCGCTCGGCCTCGTCGACGATGCGCCGCGGCGCGGGATCGGCGTCATCGAAGGCCGGCACCGCCCCCACCGCCTCCCAGGCAGCATCCACCCAGGGGTTGTCCAGACGGCGACGCTCCATGATCACCGCGATCGGGAATTCTTTCATCGTGCAGCACCCGCAAAGGAAGACCTATGTCGTCAACAGCATACGTGCCCGCCCGGCAGCGCGCGACCGTGGAAACCCGCGGCAAGGATCCGGATCGCCGGGATCGCGACTTGCGTCGCTCCTACGAGAACCCGCGTGCCTCCGGTAGCGCCTGCACGAGCGGCGCGGCCGACTCGCAGCCGCGCCTCAATCTCAGCCGCGCCGCCCCGCAGCCTTGCGGGCCAGAACTTGCGGCTACAATCGAGCGCTCCCGCACCCTCAAGCCACCGTGTGATGCCTCTGCCCCCCCGCCCCCTGCTGAGCCACGCCAGCCGTCCGCTCACGGTCGAGATCCCCGCCCTCAACGAGCATGGCGAAACGGTCCCGACCTCGATTGCCGGCGAGCACCCGCTCACGCTCTACGTCGACAAGCGCGAGATCGTCACCCTGATGACGCTCGGCGCCGCCCCCGAGGCGCTCACCATCGGCTGGTTGCGCAACCAGCGCCTGGTCAAGCGCCTGGACGAGATCGCCGCGGTGCAGGTCGACTGGGAAGTCGACGCCGTGTCGGTGACCACCCACCACGGCCTGCAGGACGCCGACCAGAAACTCGGCAGCCGCACCGTCACCACCGGCTGCGGCCAGGGCACGGTGTTCGGCGGGCTGATGGACGAGATCGATCAGGTCCACCTGCCCCACGAACGCAAGCTCAAGCAATCGACGTTGTACGCACTGATGGACGCCGTGCGCCAACACGAATCGATCTACAAGCAGGCCGGCGCGGTGCACGGCTGCGCGCTCGCGCAGGCCACCCCCGGCGGCTGCGAGATCCTGATGTTCGTCGAGGACGTTGGCCGCCACAACGCGGTAGACGCGATCGCCGGCCAGATGTGGCTGGACGGACTGGATGGCGCCGACAAGATCTTCTACACCACCGGCCGCCTGACCTCGGAAATGGTGATCAAGACCGCGCAGATGGGCATCCCCTTCCTGGTGTCGCGCTCGGGACTGACCCACATGGGCTGGCAGATCGCGCACAAGATCGGGCTGACCATGGTCGGTCGTGCGCAGGGCAAGCACTACCTGCTGTTTTCCGGTGAAGACCACTTCACGCGCGACTGAACCGAGCCACCACCACACGCCATGAACGCACACACCTCCCCCCGCCCCGCCTCGCACCGCATCACCGGCGTGCTGCTCGCCGGCGGCCAGGGCAGCCGCATGGGCGGCGTCGACAAGGGCCTGGTCGAACTCGGCGGACGGCCGATGGCGGCGCACGCGCTCGCGCGCCTCGCCCCCCAGGTCGACGCGCTGATCATCAACGCCAACCAGAACCTCGCGGCCTGGCAGGCCTTCGGCTACCCGGTGTTCGGCGACGACATCGGCGGCTTCGCCGGCCCGCTTGCCGGGCTGCATGCGGCGCTCATGCGCGCGCAACACCCGCTGGTGGTCACCGCGCCCTGCGATTCGCCCTTCCTGCCCGCCGACCTGGTCGAACGCCTGGCCGCCGCGCTGCACGCCGCCGACGCCCAGCTTGCGGTGGCCAAGACCTTCGACCAGCCGCACCCGGTGTTCTGCCTGTGCCGGCGCGATCTCGCCGCGCATCTGGGCGCCTTCCTCGCCGGCGGCGGACGCAAGATCGACCGCTGGTACGGCAGCCTGAAGGTGGTGGAGGTGAGCTTCGACGACGAGGAGGCGGCCTTCCGCAACATCAACACCCGCGATGAACTGGTCGAGGCGGCGAGAGATCTGCCTGCGGACGGGCACTGATGGCAACGCAGCATCGACCGCAGGACGCCCCCGGTGGTGCACTGTCCGATCGCTCGCCGCCGGGCTCGGCACGCGCGCCGACGCCTGCGCCGGACCGCGCCGACGGCACGCGCCCGGCGTGGCCGCACCCCTCAGCGGACGGCGCCATGGGCGCATCGCCCGCCAGCGCCTGCCTCACCGCACGCGAGGCCGCCGCCTTCCTCCACCTGAACGAGAAGAAGCTCTACGAGCTCGCCAACAGCCGCGACATTCCGGCCGCGCGCGTCGGCGGCAAGTGGCTGTTTCCGCGCACGCTGCTGGAAGAATGGCTGCTCGAGCAGGCCCACGGCGGCGCGCTCACCGACCGCCTGCTGATCACCGGCAGCGACGACCCGCTGCTGGCGGCGACCACCGCCGCGCTCGCCGGGCAACTCGGCGGCGACGGCCTGGTCGCCTACAGCCCCACCGCCACGATGACCGGCCTGGAACTGCTCGCCCGCCGCCGCGCCAATGTGTGCGCCTTGCACTGGGGCGGGGTCGAGCACAGCGTCCACCAGCACGCCCTGCTGCTGCGCCGCTTCGGCGCCAGCCGGCAGTGGGCGCTGGTGCGCCTGGCGCTGCGCGAACAGGGCGTGATCCTGCGCCGCGGGCTGGCGGTCGATGGCATCGAGACGCTCGCCGCCTTCGACTACCGCTGGGCGATGCGCCAGCCCGGCGCCGGCTCGCGCCACTTCCTCGAATCCGCGCTCGCCAGCCGCGGCTTCTCCGCCGCCGACTGCAGCGTGGTGGCCGAAGCGCACAGCGAGCGCGAGGCCGCTGCGCTGGTCGCGCGCGAGGACGCCGACTGCGCGCCCGGCACGCGGGCGGCCGCGGCGGAATTCGGCCTCGGCTTCATGGCCCTGGGCTGGGAGGCTCTCGACCTTGCCCTGCCGCGCGAGATCCTGTTCCGCCGCCTGTTCCAGGACCTGCTCGCCGCCCATGGTGACCTGCGTTCGCAGACCCTGGCCCGCCGCCTGGGCGGCTACGACCTCGCCCCGCTCGGCCGCGTGCTCGGCCTGGACTGACGATGCTCGGCGCAAGCCGGCTCATTGCGACCCTTGCCCGCATCCGACGCCTGACCGGGCGGCCCTGCCTGCGCCGCCCTCGCCGAGCGCGCCCCGCCCTCAGTGCAGCTTGACGTGCGGCTCGGTGCGGCGCGTGATCATGCGCGCCAGGGTGTCGAGGGTGACCTTCACCCAGCCGTGCAGGGCGAGCTCGTGCATCTTGTACAGCGAGGTGTACATCACGCGCGCAAACCAGCCCTCGATGAACAGGTCGCCCTTGGCGAGCCCACCCATCATGTTGCCGACGGTGCTGAACTCGCCGAGCGACACCAGCGAGCCGAAGTCGCGGTAGCGGTAGTCCTCCACCGGCTTGCCGGCGATGCGGCGCTGCAGCTGCTTGTACAGGTGCGAGGCCTGCTGGTGGGCGGCCTGCGCGCGCGGCGGCACGAAACCGTTCTTCTCGGGCCACGGGCAGGCGGCGCAATCGCCCATCGCGAAGATGTGGTCGTCGGCCGTGGTCTGCAGCGTCTGCCGCACCACGAGCTGGTTGATGCGGTTGGTCTCAAGGCCATCGAGCCGGGTCAGGAACTCCGCCCCCTTCACGCCCGCCGCCCACACCACCAGCTCCGCCGGCAGGATGCGGCCATCGGCCAGGCGCACGCCGTCGGCGAGCACCTCGGCCACCCGGGCATCGGTATGCACCTCGACGCCGAGCTTGCGCAGCAGGCGCTCGGTGGACGCCGACAGGCGCTCGGGAAGCGCCGGCAGCACGCGCGGCGCGGCCTCGATGAGGGCGAGCCGGATGTCCTTGTCGGCATCGACGCGGTCCAGCCCGTAGGCCACCACCTCGCGCGTGGTGTGGTGCAGTTCGGCGGCGAGCTCGACGCCGGTGGCGCCGGCGCCGATGATCGCCACATGCAGCTGCTCGGGGCGCAGTGGCGTGCGCTGGGCGTGGGCGCGCACGCAGGCGTTGACCATGCGCATGTGGAAGCGGCGCGCGTCGGCCACCGTCTCGAGCTTGAGCGCGTGTTCGCGCACGCCGGGGGTGCCGAAGTCGTTGCTCTGGCTGCCGACCGCGATCACCAGGGTGTCGTAGGGGAAGGAGCGCGCGGGCGTGACCTCCTTGCCGTCCTCGTCCACGAAGGGCGCGACGTGGACTTCACGCGCGCTGCGGTCGAGCCCGGTCATCTGCCCGATGCGGAAGCGGAAGCCGTGCCAGTGCGCCTGCGCGAGGTAGGCGACCTCGTGGTCGCCGATGTCCATGCTGCCGGCGGCGATCTCGTGCAGCTTGGGCTTCCAGATGTGGGTGCGCTTGCTGTCGATGAGCGTGACTTCGGCCTTGCCATCGCGACCGAACTTGCGTCCCAGCCGGGTGGCCAGCTCCAGCCCCCCCGCGCCGCCGCCGACGATCACGATGCGGTGCGGCGTTCCATCCATGCGCTTGTTCATCGACTTCTCTCTGCGAAATTATTAAATAATCTCGAGAATATCAGCAGAACAGTGGCGATGTCCTCAGCGCGGGTCGCATGAATGCAACAGGACGCGCGCCAAGGCGCCCCGCCTACAGCGCGAGATGGGCACAGATGAAGTCCGCGACCTGCACCGGATCGTTGATGTCGAGCCGTGGCAGCGCGGTGAGGAGCCGGGTATCGGTGGCAATGGCGACGATGTTCGGGTCGTCCGGGTGCAGCAGCGGCTCGGTGACCAGCGCGCGATGCACCTCGATCTTCGGGATCGGCGCACGCTTGAAGCCCTCGACCAGCACCAGGTCGCAGGGGCCGAGGTGGGCGAGCAGCTCGTCGAGCGTGGCCTCGGGCGCGCCGCGCAGCTCGCGCGTCAGCGACCAGCGCTGGGCGGAGCTGACCATGACCTCGCTGCACCCGGCCTGGCGGTGGCGCCAGGAGTCCTTGCCGGCGTGGTCGATGTCGAAGCTGTGGTGCGCGTGCTTGACCAGCGACACCACCAGCCCGCGCGCGCTCAGCACGCCGATCACGCGCTCCACCAGCGTCGTCTTGCCACTGCCGGACCAGCCGGCAAAACCCATCACTTTCATGTCGCGTTCGCTTCCCGTGATTCGTGGCCGCGTTCGGTCGCGGCGCGGTCGTTGCGGTAGTCCGGCTCGGCGAGCAGGCTGACGGTGAAGGCGGCGCCCGCGCCCGGCGCGCTGTCGACCTCGATGCGCCCGCCGTAGCGCTCGACCAGGGTGTGGCTGATCGACAGCCCCAGCCCGGTGCCCTGCCGTTTCTTGGTGGTGAAGAAGGGATCGAAGAGTCGCGCCATGTCCTCGGCGCGGATCCCGCTCCCGGTGTCGCGCACCACGATGCGTACGCCGCGCGCGTCGGCGTGCGGATCGCGATCGTGCGTCTCCAGTGTCAGCGTGCCACCCTCGGGCATCGCCTGCACGGCATTGACGATGAGGTTGATCAGCACCTGCTGAAGTTCCTGCAGGTTGATGCGCACTCGGCCCTGCGCCTCAAAGTGCTGCACCACCCTGACCTGGCCGCGGGCGAGATGCTGCCGGGTCAGCACCAGGCAGTCGGCGAGGGCGGCGTTCACATCCACCGCCTCGACGTAGCCGGCAAACTCGTCGGGGCGGGCGAACTGCAGCAGCTTGGTGACGATGACGCGGATGCGGTCGACCTGCTGGTGGATCAGGCGGAATTCGTTGGCCACCGGCGCTCCCGCCGGGCCGAGTTCCTCGCGCATGAGGTCGAGGTTGCCCTGGATGACCGCGGTGGGATTGCTGATCTCGTGGGCGACGCCCGCGGTGAGCTCGCCGATCGCGGCCAGCTTCTCGCGCATCACGAGCTGGCGCTGGGCGAGCTGCAGCTCGCGGTTGGCGGCCTCGAGGTCGGCGGTGCGCGCGGCCACCTTGCGGTCGAGCGAGGCGTTGAGCGCCTGCAGCTCGACACGCTGCGCGGCCTGGGTGTCGAGCAGGCGGTCGAATTCGGCGGCCAGGCGGCCGAGCTCGTCGCGGCTGGCGACCTCGCCCACGCGCGCGGCATCGTCGCCCGCTTCGATGCGCCCGATGGTCGCGTGCATGTGCTCGATCGGACGGAAGATGCTGCGCGCCCAGCGCAGCGTCAGCAGCACACCGGCCACGCTGATCAGCAGCGAGATGGCGCCGACGACGAGGAAGGCGGTGCGCTTGGCGGCACGGAATGGCGCCTCCAGAAAGCCGACGTAGAGCATGCCGACACGTTCGCCGCGGCTGTCGAGCACCGGTTCGTAGCCCGACACATACCAGTCGTTGACCACGAAAGCCGTCTCCAGCCAGGTCCGCCCCGCGCCCAGCACATCGGCACGCACCTCGGCCGAGGCCCGCGTGCCGAGCGCGCGCGCGCCCTCGAACAGGCGCACGTTGGTGGCGACTCGGGTGTCGTCGAGGAAGAGCGTCGCGGTGCCGACGCTGCCCGCGGGGAGCGAGCCCTCGCGGTAGACGATGGCGTTGATGGTGTCGACGAAGTCGAGGTTGCCGTTGAGCAGCATCCCGCCCTCGAGCACGGCGATCAGGTTGCCGCGCGCATCGAACACCGGGGCCGCGGCATGGATGACCAGGCCCCGTTCTTCGGCGCTGCGTGGATCGGGCCGCGCACGCTCGGTGGCGACCAGCGGCAGGCGCGCCTTCTCGCGCAGCGCGGGCGAGACGGCCGCCAGGGCCTCCGGGGCGAAGCGCTCGATCGCACTGCCGCCGCCGGCGCGCAGCGCACGATCCACCATCGGCCAGTCGCCGCGCACGGTGCCGGTGGCGATGCCGGTCGAGGACTGCAGCACCCGACCTTCGACGTCGAGCAGGTTCAGGAAGTCCAGCCCGAGCTGCACCTGGCGCGCGCCGAGCAGGGCCGCCAGGGGCTCGCCCCCGGTCGCCGACGCGGGCGCCGCCGCCTCGATCGCCAGTGCCAGCGCGTGCGAACTGCCGAGGCCGCGCACGCCGCTGCCCACGCCTTCGATCATGCGTTCGAGGTAGCCATGCGCGGTGGCC
>JAANMX010001302.1_pt1 | contig 28830 bp, 19 predicted proteins | sample 7279681 | NCBI WGS metagenome assembly JAANMX01 (sample SAMN14094542, study PRJNA606508) | bioreactor metagenome | isolation source: A lab-scale SPAN reactor treating ammonium-rich wastewater day 351 | place: Ireland: Galway | collected 2018-01-01 | reverse complement strand
GTATGATGAAATTAGGAATGCCGGAAAGTTATGCGATCTCATAAATTGCATACTACAGGGAAAAACTGCTTTTTTATCGGATTTGTGCAACAAAGCCATATAAATGTATAGGAATTTCAATCCCGTAGGGTAACCCTTTAGGGTTGTTCTTACCCAGGTATACCCCAGCGGGGAAGCAAGGCTAAAGCCTTGCCCTACATCTTGCATAAAGATAAAATTCGCCGAAGACCTGGTTTAGGTATATACTGTGTTTTCTTAATGAGGAGTTTCTTTTGTTATACCTTCTAATTCTTCCAGCTTTCCTTCAGCAATCTCTTCTTCCAGTCTTACCACTTCCCGGAAAGCGATACCTTCTCTCCAGAGAAAAAGAAAACCCAAAACTATGGAAGGCAGAACACTGATGGCCCACAAGATAATAGCATAGCTTTGAGCTGCTGTCGCCTGTATCCCAAAAATATCCAGTGATTTTAGTATTGCGATATGAAAGACTCCAATGTACCCGGGCGCTTGAGGCAGAGCAATTGCCAGCGCCAGACAAACAGCGATAAGGCATGCGCCAACGAAAGGAAGATGTATATGGAAGGAAAATCCAAGGAGATATATTTCTGCTCCGGCAATAATCCAGATCAGGAATGAAAGCGCTAGTATCCATAGGGTCTGCGCTTTGTTCTCCAGTATCCTTAGTCCATAAACAAAGGATTCGTAAAACTCCATAGTTTTATCCTTAAATTTGTGGGGGAGAAAGGAACAGAGTTTCAGCAGTATTTTTCTAAAGAAATCAGGCCTTATAATAACTAAAAAAAGGGAAACGGTAGTAAGGACTCCTATCACAGCGAATACCTCAGTCCATTTTTTCAAGGAGGGAATAATGGATTCCTTAATTGTGTTTACTTCATGGGGTGAAACCTGAACAGAGGGATTGTGGTTCGTTGCAGAGGGGTGTGGCAGTAAAGCGATGACGACCACGGTAAAGAGAATAAGGCTTAACATATCGAATATCCGCTCCACGATTACGGTGGCAACCGAGGTTGAAAATTTTACACCCTCCTTTTTATATAATAAAAAAGGCCGTAAAACTTCTCCAACACGGGCGGGAAGGATGTTGTTTGCCATGAAACCAATGCAGGTGATAGATAACAGGTTTATCATAGGAATTGATTTAATGTGCGATAATAATCCTTGCCAACGAAGCGTCCTCACTGCAAAAAATAGCAAGGATAAAATAAGTGTTGGTATGATAAACCAATAATTTGCTTCCCGTAAGGCATTTCCCAGGAGTGACCATTTGATATTTTTGACAAATAACCATAAGCAAACAACGCTAACGATAATACTTAAAATGAAAAAGATATTTTTTTTGTTCAAATTCATTGCTTTATCAATTTGAGATAACGCTCCGTTTGCGTCTGCCTGCGTTTGATGTTTGAGAAAAATAAGGCTTCAAATACCTGCCGGTATAACTTGATTGTATTTGAGAGATTTGTTCCGGCGTGCCACATCCAACGACATATCCGCCCGCATTGCCGCCTTCGGGACCAAGATCGATAAGATAATCAGCAGATTTAATAATATCCAGATTATGTTCCACCACGATTAAAGAGTGTCCGGCCTCAAGTAATTTCTGAAAACATGTGAGTAATTTTTGAATATCATCCATGTGGAGTCCTATCGTAGGTTCATCAAAGATAAAGAGCATCACGTCGGTGTTTTCCTGAGCTATGTAGGATGAAATTTTGAGTCTTTGTGCCTCTCCTCCGGATAAGGTTGTTGCAGGTTGGCCTAACCGCAGGTAGCCCAATCCCGTATCCTGAAGAAATTTTAATCCTTTGGTAATTCGCGCTGAATCATGGAAGAATATAAGGGCTTCATCTACCGTCATTTCCAATACCTCATGGATGTTTTTGTCTTTATATTTTACATCAAGCACCTTTTTATTAAATCGTTTCCCGTTACATTTATCGCAGGTAATTGTAATGTCTGCAAGGAACTGCATATCGACTATAATATAGCCGGCGCCCTCGCATTGTTCGCATCTTCCGCCAGCCACATTGAAAGAAAAAGAGCCGATTTCCAGTTTTCGTATTTTTGCATCCCGGGTTGATGAAAAGAGCCTTCGGATTTCATCAAATATCTTTATGTATGTAACGGGATTAGAACGAGGGGTTCGGCCTATGGGTGATTGATCCACAAGGACAACATCAGTAATTAATTGTGTACCTTCGATACCCTTGTATTTTCCTATGAGTCCTGCGTACCCTTTTTTCTTTTCTTTTATTGCCCCGTAAAGGGTATCTTGTACAAGGGTGCTTTTCCCTGATCCGGATACCCCCGTTACACATACGAGCATATTAAGAGGAAAGGTAACATCTATTCCCTTCAAATTATTTTGTGAAGCGCCTCTCAATACAATGGCCTTCTTGGAACTTTTTTTCCGGTTCCGGGGTATTTTAATCTCTTTAGCGCCTTTTAAATATTGTCCCGTCAGTGAAATATTATGAGCAGGCAAATCTTTAAATGCACCCTGATAAACAAGCATGCCGCCATTTTCACCTGCCCCCGGTCCAATATCGATAATCTCATCCGCTGCCTTAATGACCTCTTTTTCATGTTCAACGACGACAACGGTGTTTCCAATACTCTGTAATCGTTTCAGGATCTGTATGAGCCTGTCGGTATCTCTCGGATGAAGCCCAATACTCGGTTCATCCAGGATATAGAGGGTATTTACCAGTGAAGAACCCAGAGATGTTGTAAGGTTTACCCGTTGTGCTTCTCCTCCGGAAAGGGTACGGGTCATACGATCCAGGGTCAGATATTCTAATCCTACCTGGATCATGTAGTCTAACCGCTTTTTGATTTCCTGTAAAAGCAAGTGAGCTATATTGGTTTCATAATCGGTAAGCTGAAGTTCTTTGAAGAATTGGTAAGCTTCTTCAATTGTCATGTTGCAGATATCCGATATATTCTTATTGTTAATCAGAACATGTAATGCCTGATTTTTCAAGCGTTTTCCATTGCAGGTATGACAAAGGGTATATCCCCGGTATTTACTCAGGAATACGCGGATGTGCATCTTATATTTTCGTTGTTCTAACCAGTGAAAAAAATCGTAGATACCACAGAAATCTTCTGTGCCTTCCAGGATTAATTTTACCTGCTCCTTCGTTAATTTACGGAAGGGGACAGTGAGTGGTATATTATATTTTGCAGATGCCTTTTTAAGCGATTCAAACATCGAGTTGTAGGTAGGTGTTTTCCAGGGAGCGATAGCTCCCTGATTCAACGTTTTTTCTTTATCCGGTATGACGGCATCCAGGTTGATATCGATAGTATGTCCAAAACCCTGACATTTAGGACAGGCGCCAATCGGGTTGTTAAACGAAAATAGCATAGGTACGGGATCAGGATATTCAATAGCACAATAACTGCAAAAGAATTGCTTGCTGTATTTGAGTTCTCTCCAGGGGGCTCCCTGAATATTAAGAGGCTGGCCTTGTATATGCGGATCATTACAAAGAGAAGAATCAGGACTATTGTAGATAATACTTGCATGTCCCGCACCCAGGCGGTATGCAGTTTCCAGAGCATCCACAAGGCGTTCTTTACTAACGTCTTTAACGACAAGCCGGTCAATAATTCCATAAACAAATTTTGCAGATCTGATATCCCAATCGTTTTTTTCTGAGGTGATGTCAAGAATAGCAGTATCGGCCAGGATTCTTACCAACCCACGCTCTTTCAGCAGGTTAATGTGTGCCTGACTTGAAACTTTTTGACTCATAACGATTGGGAATGTAACGAGGAACCGTGTTTCTTCCGGCAATGATAAGATGGTTTCCACAATATGAGAGACAGAGTCTATTTGTACCTGTCGGTTACAGATGCTACAAAAGGTCTTGCCAATCCGGGCAAACAGTAATCTCAGGTAGTCATTAATCTCTGTGGCAGTCCCAACGGTTGAGCGGCGGTTTTTTACCGGATTTTTTTGCTGAATGGCTATTGCAGGCGGGATTCCTTCGATGTGATCTACATCCGGTTTATCCATTTTTTCCAGGAATTGACGCGCATAAGCTGAAAAAGACTCTACATATCGCCTTTGCCCCTCTGCAAAAAGGGTATCAAATGCCAGGCTTGATTTGCCCGATCCACTGACTCCTGTAATCACCACAAGCTTTTTATGCGGGATTTCAACGGTGATATTCTTAAGATTATGCACCCGTATGCCACGGGCAATAATGGATTTTTTCATAGTTGTGTAATTGTTTTAGTTGAATGGTAAAGAAATTTTCATTTGGACACGGATGAACATAGATTTCTTAATAATTTCCCTGTATCTGTTTCGTGTTCATTCGTGGCTAACACCTACAGGTTTTTGTCCAGGTACTCCTTTAATGCCTCCTGCCACGGTTTCATGGTTTGCCCGCTATCTTGGGTATATTTAGTGCAGTTGAGAGAAGAATTTTGAGGAACCATTGCAGCACGTTTGTAATCAGCAGTTTTCACCGGGAGTACCGATACAGAGCTATCGGTTAATTCGAAGATCTTCTTTGCCCATTCATACCGTGAACAAGTCCCTGAATTTGTTATATGATAGAGGCCCCGAAGGTCCAGCGAAATCATTGTTCCTATTGCATGCGATAAGTTTGCTGTATACGTAGGGCTTCCATACTGATCAGTTACAACGGACACTGAGCGGTTCTTTTTTCCAAGATCAAGCATGGTAGTTACGAAATTTCTTCTCCACGGACCAAAGAGCCATGCTGTCCTGATGATAATGTAATTATCCAATATCTCCTGTATAGCCAACTCTCCTGCAAGTTTCGATTTACCATAAACCGATATGGGATTCGTTTGATCCGTTTCGATATAAGGCTCATTTTTCGTGCCATCAAATACATAGTCAGTACTTATCTGGATAACCTTTGCCTCTGCATGTTTTGCAGCCAATGCTATATTTTTTGCTCCGGCAGCGTTAACGGCAAAAGCCACAGGTATCTGTGTTTCACATGCATCTACATTTGTAAACGCTGCACAATTGATAATAGTATTTGGCCTGATGTGAGCGATGAGTCTGGAGGTGTCTGAATGATGAGTAATATCCACCTGCTTATGGTTTACGCCAATTACTTCGGAAATACTTTTGGAATGAGAGAGATTGGACAAATAGTTAACAAGATATCTGCCCAGCATGCCGTCAGAGCCAATAACAAGTATTTTCATAGAGAGATTGTATTAAAATGTAACTGATAGACACGTTTATATTCCCCTTCTTCCGACATGAGGGACTCATGATTGCCTACTTCTATGATACGTCCATGTTTCATTACAACGATTCTGTTACAATGTTGTATTGTGGAGAGGCGGTGGGCAACAATAATGGTTGTTCTGCCGGTAATCAGATTGTTTAATGCATCCTGCACCAGCTTCTCAGATGTATAATCCAGGGATGAAGTTGCTTCATCCAAGAGTAAAATGGGAGCGTTTTTTAATATGGCGCGGGCAATGGCAATTCGCTGGCGTTGTCCTCCCGATAATTTCACCCCCAATTCACCTACCACCGTATCATAGCCTTTGGGAAGTTCCATAATGAAGTCGTGAATATGGGCAGCTTGTGCCGCAGCATGAACGTCAGCTATCGAGGCATCCCTTTTTCCATAGAGAATATTCTCATAAAAACTACGATTAAAAAGAAAGGTCTGTTGGGCTACAATCGCAATATGAGAAAGAAGCGATTCTCGTTTGATCTGCCGTATATCTATTCCATCAATTTCGATACTACCTTCGACAGGATCATAGAAACGCGGTATTAAGTTTATAAGACTGGTCTTACCTGCCCCGCTTTCACCTACAATGGCAATAACCTCCCCTTTATAAATCGTAAGGCATATATCTTTCAATTTAAATTCTTTACTGCCATCATATGAAAAGCTTACATTCTTAAAGGAGATGCCTTCTTCTATTCTATCGAGATGCACAGCTTCAGGATGGTCTTTTATATCTGGCTCTATTGTTAATAGCTCAAAGACCCTGCTTACACCGGAAAGCGATTCCTGCAGGCTTGCGTAACCCTTCGCCAATTTCTTTACTGAAGTAATTACCATAAAACCGGTAGCAGTAATAAACCCCGCAAGTTCTCCAGGCGTGATTTTTTTTGATATGACTACATAACCGCCAAAAGCAATTAAAGCAGCAAGCCCTAAGGTATAGACGAATTCACTGGTGCTGGTATTGAGCGCCTTTGCCTTAACCATTTTTAACCTTTTTTTGTAGAAGCGTTCACTGATCGTGTGTATCTCCCGGCTCTCTTCATCTTCCATTTTGAATGCCTTTACAATCCGAATACCTGCAAACATTTCACGTAAGGCGTCCGTAAGATCGGAGAGATGCCGGAGGCTCCCTTTGCCATGTTTTTTAATCTTCTTGCCCATGATCAGTACCGGGAAGAACACGATGGGAAAAACAATCAGGGTGAATAACGACAGCTTCCAGCTAAAATAAAATGCTAAGACCAGTCCACATATCAGTTTCATGGGCTGAAGCAATATTTCATCAAAAAGAATGGTGAGTCCGGATTGTGTAACGGCCATATCATTTGTTAATCTCGACAGCAAATCACCACTCTTCCTGTTTTCAAAAAAACTGAGGGGTTGAGGCAGCAGATGGTCACATACCTTATTTCGAATATCCACAACCACAGCCCACATGATAAGGTTTCTGAAATATTGCTGAAAATAAGATGACAGGAAAATAATGGGAGCGAGGATTGCCATTACTATGCCGATACTGGTAAATGAACCTGTTGCACGTTTCTGCACTCGTTCGATAAAGGTAAATTTATTGAAGACCTGTTCTTTAAATTGCCTGGCAGGAGAAGAACTTTTCTGGTCCTGTACCGGTTGATCTATATCTATCTTTGGCAAGTCAGTTATTTCTTGTACTTCCCCATGAAGCAATTTGTCCAGAATAGGTTTGATCAGTGATATCTGAATGCCATTTGCCGATGTATAGAGTATCATACTGATAATGGCCAATATCATAATCCTCCAATAGGGTTTTGCAAAAGATAATAACTTGGCGCACTCACGGAAAAGTGAATTCCTTATCATCGGTTCCTCAATTGATTTTGTGAAATAAAAGGCATTAAAGAAGATACGTTGTGCAGGGGTGATAGAATAAAATCTGATGTGTTAAGCACGTATTACATTGTTTATAGAGTTTTATAATCGCTCGTTACCGAGCTATGTTTTAGGGATATTACCTGCCATCACTCATCAGCTACAAAACATTTCAGGCGCTATTCAACTGGAAAAATGCTATCACATAGCTATCTGTTTTTCAATAAAAAGATTTTGTGTTGACCCGACTGAGGAAGATAAAATATAATCTTCAAGGTAAAAAGAATGAAATTTTCTTGAAAGGCTTGGGAATCAAAGTAAAATGGTAAGACATAAAAACAGAAAAAATACGTCATAAACCATTGAAACAAGAAAGTTTGTATTGATTATCTATAATAAGTAAACATTCGGGAATTTTGTTATTGCTAACACTTCCTTTTCTTCTATGAGTAAAATATATTATGAGTAAAAGGTGGATATTTTTTCCCCTCAACAAGGCATTACAGATAGAGATTGCAAGTAAACTTAAAATATCACCTTTGTTGGCACAAGTCCTTATCAATCGTGGGATACTGGATATTACATCGGCGAGAAACTTTCTCCAGCCGCAAATTGCGGGATTAGGAGATCCTTCTCTCCTTCACGGCATGGAAGAGGCATCTATCCGGATTAATAAAGCTGTAAGTAAAGGGGAGAAGATTGTTATCTATGGTGATTACGACGTTGACGGACTAACAGCTACTGCGGTCATGTATCGTTGCCTGAAACTATTAGGAGCGCAGGTACGTTATTATATCCCTGAAAGGCTGGAAGAGGGGTATGGTCTCAATGCAGATGCCATTAGAAGATTAAAAGAGGATGGAGCTGCTGTTATTCTGACAGTAGATTGTGGTATCAATGCCTGCCGTGAGGCAGATCTCGCGCGTGCGTATGGTATTGATCTGATTATTACTGATCACCATCAACCTGGCCAGGAAATACCTAATGCTTTTGTGGTGATCAATCCGAAATTGGAATCATCTCCGGGCGTCTTCAGAGATCTTTCCGGAGTCGGCATTGCTTTTAAGCTTGCATGGGCTATCGGGCAATATTTTTCTCCTCTCAGGAAGGTATCTCCGGAATTCAAAGATTTTCTCCTCAGCGCAATAGGGCTGGTATCATTGGGTACGATTGCTGATGTAGTGCCGCTGGTGGGTGAAAACCGTATTCTGACAAAATACGGACTTAGCGCATTGCAATATACTGAAATTCCGGGTCTGCGGGCGCTTCTCGATATCGCGGACCTTTCCCATACAAACCTTGATGTCTTTCATGTGGGATACCGGTTGGGACCCCGCCTGAATGCCCCGGGTCGTATAAGTAATGCCGGTATTGTGGTGGAGATGTTAACTACGGCGTGTAAAGAAAGGGCCGTAGAGATTGCCAATTTTCTGGAACAGGAGAATAAAAGACGGCAAGACATCCAGGTTGATATCATGGTATCGGCAAGAAAGAAGGTTATCAATGAAATAAACCTGGATGAAACGAGCGCTATCGTGTTGGCAGACCAGACCTGGCATCCTGGAGTTATAGGAATTATTGCCTCGAAAATTGTGGAAGAGTTTAACCGTCCCACGGTAATGATTGCTATTACCGATGATGTGGGTCATGGCTCCGCACGTTCCATCCCGTCATTCCATATACTGAAAGCCCTGGAATTTTGTAAGAGTAAGCTGCTTTCGGTAGGGGGTCATGCACAGGCTGCCGGATTAAAGATACATCCTCAACACATCAACGAATTTCGTGATATGCTCAACAGCGCGACATCTCAAAGGCTTCACAAGACGGATCTGGTACCCGTCCTGAATATTGATGCAGAAATTACCCTTTCGATGCTATCGAAGGCATTAGTGACAGAACTTGCGCGTCTGTCCCCCTACGGCGAAGGGAACCCCGCCCCTGTGTTTGCTGCCACAAATTTAAAAATTGTCGGTCAGCCACGCCGTATTGGTACAAAGGGGCAACATCTGAGCTTTTATGTGAAACAGGAAGATGTTGCTATCAGGGCTGTAGCTTTTGGGATGGGCGGACAAATAGACAGGCTGAGACAAAACGGGAGGGCATGTTCTCTTGCCTTCGCCGTAAAAATAAATAATTGGATGGATGGTGATAATCTTGAACTGGAGGTTAAAGATATAAAATTTGATAATGAATAATGGACAATATCTGTATTGCAAAAGAGTGGGAGCTTGTTGCTGACCGGATAAAACAAAATGCAAAAACCTGCATCGTTCTCGGTAGTGTTAATAGTGGCAAAAGCACCTTCTGTAAATTTCTGGTCCGGAAATGGACGGCATCTAAAATGTGCGTTGGGTATGTCGATAGTGATGTAGGGCAATCCACTTTAGGCCTGCCAACCACGATATCGATGAAGGTTTTTCGTGATCCTCCCCATCCTGATGATTATTCACGTCCGAACGGCTTGCACTTTGTAGGAAATACTTCGCCGGAAGGTTTTTTGTTACAGACCCTCCATGCATTAAGAATCATGGTGGACACCTGTTTTCAACAGGGTTCGGAAATTGCCCTGATAGACACGACGGGTTTTATCGATGGCCCCGTTGCCCGTATTCTGAAATTCTACAAGATAGAAATGCTCAAACCTCAATGGATTATTGCATTACAGGCACAGGGAGAGATTGAGCATCTTTTGAGAGGATACGAGAGAATGGGCTGGCAGATCATACGGCTTGCAAGTTCAAAGCACGTGATAGTGCGTTCGCAAGCTGAAAGGCAGAGATACAGAAGCGAAAAATACCGGGCGTATTTCAAACGGGCAAGGGTAATACCGTATCCCGTTACCAAACTTGTATTCCCCTCCTCTATCCTGGGTGTCGGCCAAAGGGTATATCCTGCTGACATACCAAAAGAAATTCTTGCAAATATTTCTGATTGCTGGTACATGGAAAAGAGCGGATCTGAACTATTAATAGTAGCAGATCAAGCTGATACGATACTACCGGCAGATAAATTGAAAAAATTTTTTGGAATTGCTACGGTGGTATGTATCAATAAATCTGAATTAAAAGACCTCCTTGTCGGCTTACATGATAAGAGAAATAATACCCTGGGACTGGGCACAATTGTTGATTTAGACCCTATTACGGAAACATTAACACTCTTTACACCGGTACAGGATACTCATAAGATAGTAACCGTGCATCTGGGGGCATTAAAAATCGGACAGGGTGGAAATGAAACTGGCAAGATAAAGGTTATTCGCTATGCTTAGATTGGTCAGTGCCCTCTGTATGAGACTGAACATACCGCATTTAACCCTGAAGGAGTGACATCTCAACGCAAATATCCTCTGTCACCCCTTCGGGGTTGAAGGGCTTTTTTCCTGCTTTTTCTATAATCATGACATCCCTACGGGATTAGGTAGAGACGCAAGATTTTGCGTCTCTACAACCGACAAACGCAACATTTTGCGTCTGTACCATTGCAACATCATGTATCTCGGCGTTTAACGTTGAGAAATTTCAATTCCGTAGGGCAACCCTTTAGAGCTTGTGCAAAAAGTCCCAAGCTGGGTCATATACAGTATTGATCTAAATGAGAAAATACCATATAGTGTATCGTGGCTAAAAATAGTCATACTTCTTGCACAGGCTCTTTAGGGTTGCCATCCCCATACACTATTCAGGCGGGGCGGCAAGGCTAAAGCCTCGCCCTACATCGACACCGTTTTTTCATGAGGAGAGACGGTAAGATTTTACGTCTCTCCTGCCAAAGATAGCCTCATGGATGATCTAGGTAACTACAGCGTAAAAGAACAATAACCATTAGATACTATAATCTAAGCCCGAAGGGCTGTCATGATTATAGATAACACACAACCACGAGTACATAACTCCGAAGGGGTGACATAATTATAAACCCCATGAATGAAACTGAACACACCAGCGTGTGTCAGAGCACAATGGTAGAGACGCAAAATCTTGCGTCTCCAACATCTTGCGTCTCTACCATATGTTGTCTGGTTTTAATCGTTGATCACTATAGCTTTGTTGCAAAAAATCCTTTCCAAATCTGATTGCAACAAAAATCCCTCTGCATTCACGAAATTTCTCTTTTCTCAAGGGGGATAAAGGGGAATTACAGAAGATGATATTTCATATCTCCAGGACTTAAAATCCCTTAGATCTCCTGATATACACAGCGTCATTAATCAGATACGAATATGTCATTCCCGCGGAAGCGGGAATCCGGAAAAATACTGGAGTCCGGGTCAAGCCCGGAATGACAGATAGTTGTAAACTTATGTCGCTATGTATAGTAATAAAAGTCCTGTCAAACCCTTTCTGAATTTCAACAGAGAATACTGTTTTCAAGGTGTTGGTTTTTACGCCGAAGCCACCAATACTATTTCCAGAAAAGATGAATTCGCTGTCGCTTAATCAACCCTGCCGAAAACCCGCTTAAATAACATGAAAATTCCTATACAATGAAATTATAATTGCCATATCTGGCAAATTTTATTATTCTAAGACAGTTTATCGTTATTTTATTATAATGAATAGCTATGGGAGTTTAAATCAATGAGAAAACAGGTAAAAATTGCAGAAGAGGGAAAGGTAAGGCATTGAGAAATCGCCATCCCTTCAATTTCTCAACACGCTATTTTCTTAACCCCGATTATGAGCCTCTTGTTGTTTTCTTAAAGGTAAATACTATTTCATGAAAAAGTATATCATCGGCATTTTTTGCCTCATTACCCTGGTAATAGGATATCTGTATTTCTTTAACAGCAAAGACACTATTCAATACAAGACAGAAAAGATTGATAGAGGTAATATTAGCAAGTATGTTACTGCAACCGGAACCGTAAACCCTGTAAGAACGGTAATAATTGGCAGCCAGGTTTCAGGCCTTATAACCAAACTGTATGCCGATTTTAATTCTGAGGTGAAAGCAGGGCAGATTGTTGCACAGATCGAACCAACCCCTTTTGAGCACCGGGTGAAAAATGCGGAAGCGACCCTTGCCATTGCTACAGCTAGTCTTGAGAAGTCGAAGGTGAATTTGAAAAATAGCAAGAGAAATTACCGTCGCTTAAAAGAGCTGTTCGAAAAAAAGATAATCTCAGACACTGATTTTGATGCAGCGCTGGCAACCTATGAAGCGAATTTAGCTGATGTGAAATTAGCAGAAGCACAGGTATTGCAAGCAAAAGCTTCACTGGGAGTTGCAAAAACGGATTTAGAACATACCGTAATTATTTCACCATTGGATGGTGTCGTGATATCGAGGGATGTCGATGTAGGACAGACCGTAGCTGCAAGCTTTCAGACTCCTACATTATTTACTATTGCTGCAGACCTGGTGCATATGCAGGTAAATACCAATGTTGATGAGGCTGATATCGGTATGGTCAGGGTAGGGCAGGATGCAAAGTTTACAGTAGATGCTTTTCCTGAGGATGTTTTTGAGGGCAAGGTAATCGAGATCCGTATGTCCCCTGTTATCTTCCAAAACGTTGTCACCTATAATACGATAATTAGTGTTAATAATACAGAGCTTAAGCTTTTACCCGGAATGACGGCAAATACTTCCATCCTGGTAGCCAGGGTAGAAAATGTTCTGAGAATTCCTAATGCCGCATTACGGTATACTCCTTCGGAGGTTTTAAAAGGCGAAATAGATAAAAAGACCTTAGTTGAAAGGAAATTTGCCAAGAAAACAAGCACACATATCTGGATCCTGGAACAGGGAAAATTGGGACAAGTGGCTGTAAAGCTGGGAATTGGCGATGACCATTTTACCCAAATTTTAGAAGGTGATGTAAAAGAGGGACAAGAGGTTGTTATTTCGGAGATTGCTCATTCTAAAGCATCTCCAAAAGGCGGGCAAAGGGTTCCCTGGCGTGGCGGCCGTTATTAACTTTGTACCATAGTTACTCAAAATAAAGTTGGATTTCAGGTACCTGTTTATGCGGGAATTATGAACCGGAAATTGAGAATAACGAAACTTTCTACCTTTCCAACCTCTTTTTTTCTGATTTCAATTATTCTTATAGTTCTTAATCCTGGCATGTTGGAGATATGCAAGATCAGAATATCGTATCATTAGATAAGATTTACAAAATATACAGTATGGGAGAAGTTAAGGTTACGGCCTTGAACGGGATTTCTCTTACTATGAAAAAGGGAGAATTTGTAGCTATTATGGGGGCCTCCGGTTCAGGTAAGTCTACCCTGATGCATGTCATAGGGTGTCTTGATAGCCCCACATCCGGGAATTACTATTTGGAAGGAGTTAATATCTCCAAATTTTCAAAAAATGAATTAGCTGAAATCCGCAACAAGAAACTAGGATTTGTGTTCCAGAGTTTTAATCTCTTGAGTCGGACTACCGTAATAGAAAACATTGAATTACCGCTTATTTATAGCAAAAAAATATCTAAGATTGACAAAGATAGGATACATCAGATTATGAAGACTTTGGGCCTTGAGGGGTTCGATGAGCATTATCCGAATCAATTGTCTGGAGGACAACAACAGCGTGTAGCTATTGCACGCGCTATTATCAATAATCCGACCTTACTCCTTGCTGATGAGCCTACCGGCAATCTTGATAGCGCTACAAGCATGGACGTTATGAGGGTTCTCCATGACCTCAACCAAAAATGGGGCATTACTATTATCCTGGTCACTCATGAAAACGATATTGCAGGCTATGCCCGCAGGATTATTGTTCTCAAAGATGGTAAAGTATTGAGCGATACATCCCCACAAATCTATGTCAGACCCGTATCTTAACTACTCAGGTAGTATAGTTTCCATGAAAGAGTTAGCGTCGTCCTGATTTTAGAGAAAAACTTACGAAAAAAGAAATTTTACCGTATAATATATACTTTAAAGAAGTTTTGATGAAGAAGCATATACATTAACGTAATGTATATGTATAGGGATTTCAATTATGTAGGGCAACCCTTTAGGGTTGCTATCCCCGAGTATGCATTCTGGCGGAGAAGCAAGGTTAAAGCCTTGCCCTACCATGGTGACACCGTTTTTTCATGAGTTTGCTGCTGAAGGCAGCCTAAAAGAAGCCTCTTATACCCATGCCACCGCTTTTAAAAATAGCGTTACGCGCAATTATGAGGAATAAATTACGTTCCTCCTTGACGATACTTGGCATCGTTATAGGTGTGGGCGCTGTAATCGCTATGGTTAGTATCGGACAGGGGGCAAAGGTTATGGTTGAAAAACAACTCGAGAGCCTTGGTACAAATGTACTCATTATTATTCCTATTAGTACGACGCATACTGCTACCAGAGGCACTACGGGAACCATTACCTTAACTGTTAATGATGCTATGGCTATAGAGCGGGAATGCAGCGCAATAAGTTATGTTTCTCCGGGTCTCAGGACAAATACACAGGTTGTTTATGGTAACTTAAACTGGACGACCTCTGTGTTAGGGATAGGGCCTGATTATCAACTGATAAGGAATTGGTCAATGGAATCCGGAAGATTTATTACCCAGCAGGAAGTAAATACTATGGCAAAGGTTTGTATCCTGGGGAAAACGGTTGTAGATAACCTTTTCGGGGCGTTAGATCCTGTTGATAAATCGGTTCGGGTGAATAATATACCCTTTAAGGTCGTTGGAGTTTTAAGCGCTAAGGGGGAATCTGCTATGGGTCAGGATCAGGATGATGTTGTATTATTGCCCTACACGACTCTTCAAAGGAAAATTATGGGGGTGACTCATATTGGCGTAGTCTATGCCTCCACGGTTACCACAGAAGCTCGATTTGAGGCGATTGACCAGATTACTACCTTATTAAGGCAGCGCCATCGTTTGAGGCCGAACGAGGAAAATGATTTTAACGTTATCAGCCAGGTAGAATTTGCTTCGACCATTATGGAGACGAGCCGTACCATGACGATGCTTCTGGGGAGTATTGCATCGGTGTCTCTGATTGTTGGGGGTATCGGCATTATGAATATTATGTTGGTTTCTACGACTGAGAGGACACGGGAGATTGGTATCAGGATGGCAGTCGGCGCCAAAGAGAAGGATATCCTCTTCCAGTTTCTCATAGAGGCCACGGTTCTTAGCTCTATTGGCGGGATAATCGGGGTTGTTTTCGGTATTGTATTATCAAAGTTGGTTTCTTATTTCGGGGGCTGGCCTTCATTACTTTCCCCAATTTCTATTGCTATTGCCTTTCTTTTCTCAAATATGGTTGGTATTTTCTTTGGTTATTATCCGGCACGAAAGGCATCGCGCCTTAACCTGATTGATGCGCTCCGATATGAATAGAACAAATACAGGAAATACCTATATAAGGCTTTTGGGCTATCTAAAACCGTACTGGCATAAGTCTGTTATTGTTTTAATCCTTTCAGCAGTTGGCGCATATATCGCAGTCTTGCCTACTCAGATATTAGGTATTGCAGTAGATGAAATTAAGATAGCTGATACCTACGTTCAAACCCATCGTTCTGATGAAACGCTCCGGAATGATAAACCGTATTCTCATGAACAAAAGAACCCTATTCCACTCTCAAAACCCATGACCGCCATTTCTGCTTATATCCATGAACGATGGTTTGAAAACCATAATCAAACCCTTGTCACGCTGGTCTTTTTTGCCATGAGTTTTATCATTCTGCATACCTTTGGCGGAGCTGTTACCCTTATTCATGGCTTCATTACTTCTGAATTGGGGCAGAGGCTCATTTATGATTTGCGGAATGAGCTCTATAATCATATCCAGGGGCTTCCTCTCAGTTACTTTGAAAATAACAAGACAGGCGATATTATGAGCCGTATCATGAATGATGTCAATTCGCTCGAACAGGCAATTGTAGGCCCCGTTATTACCTTCATTACTGATATGTTCAAATTTGGCTGGATTCTCTATTTTTGCTTAAAACTTGACTGGATGCTTACCGTCATCGCCTTATTCGTATGTCCATTTATCTCTCTCTGTACCTATAACTTTGGAAAAAGGATCAGAAGAGTCTTCCGTTCCTTAAGGGATAAAACAGGCGAGCTTAACGCCCTGATTCAGGATAATATATCGGGTATTCGTGTCATTGCAGGGTTTGCAAAGGAGTCCGATGAGATGAAACGATTCCAGAAAAAGAATTATGAGAACTACGCCCTCTACGTTCGGATCCTGAAACTTGTATCTGCCCTGCGGCCTGTGGTTGACCTGATGACCGAAACCGGCGCTATGGTAGTTATCTGCCTGGGTGGATATAAGGTATTGCAAGGACAACTTTCTGCCGGTACCTTTGTTATATTTTTCCCGTATCTTCAGATGATGTACGGTCCCATTACGGGTCTTACGCGTTTCTACAATCAGGTACAGCGCGCCATTGCCTCTACCGAGCGTGTTTTTGAGGTTTTAGATACACCCGGTGACCTGAAGGTTGCTCCTGATGCCGTTGACTTGCCCCCTGTCCTCGGAGTTGTAGAATTTAAGCGTGTCCATTTTATGTATAACAACGATATGGAAGTTCTGACAAACATAAATATAAAAGCGCTTCCCGGACAGATGATTGCCCTTGTAGGCCCCAGTGGTAGCGGTAAAACTACCCTTACAAAGCTCATTCCCCGGTTTTATGATCCTACACAGGGGGATGTCTTTGTTGATGGTTATAATATCAAGGATGTTAAACCTCATTCCTTACGGAAGCAGATGGCTATGGTACTTCAGGAACCGTTTCTCTTTAATGATACGGTAAAGGCAAATATCGGGTATGCCCGTTCCGATGCTTCAGATAAAGAAATTGAAGAAGCTGCCCGCGCCGCTAACGCACATGATTTCATTGTGGAATTGCCAAAGGGATATGATTCAGTAATCGGAGAACGTGGAGTAAAACTTTCCGGAGGACAGAAACAGCGTATTGCTATTGCCTGTGCTATCCTTGCCAATCCGCGTATACTTATTCTGGACGAGGCTACCTCATCGGTAGATACCGAGACAGAGCAGCTTATTCAGCATGCTATCTATCGTCTGGTTAAGGACCGCACTACTTTTGTCATTGCACACCGGTTATCGACGATATTGCATGCAGACTTAATTATTGTCCTGGAGAAGGGTCAGATCGTAGAAATGGGGCTTCATCATGAGCTTCTTGCAAACGGCGGACTCTATAAAAAACTGTTTGAAATGCAATTTGACACACAAGAGAAGATAAAACCGGAAATTTCCGGGGGAGAGACAGGGAAAGCAGGCATAACCGTTTCATCAGAGCCTATCCTCGATTTGAATGTATCATCACAGCCTTCAAAATGGTCATAGAAATTAGAGATAATAATTTATAATGAAAAGAACGATACCTATCCTTATCTGTGTCAGCCTTATGCTGGTTTCGGGCTGTATAAAATCAGAAAAACAGGCTGAACAATCAAAAGATCAGGCCGTACCAGTGCTCGTTTCCACGGTTATTCAAAAAGATGTTCCCATCGTATTGCACAGTATCGGAACGGTAGAGGCATATTCGACGGTATCGGTTGTTTCGCAGGTTGAAGGTATGCTGACACGGGTCTATTTCAAGGAGGGCCAGTATGTAAAAAAAGGACAGCTTCTCTTTACGATTGATCCCCGGCCATACGAAGTTGCGCTGAAGAAGGCTCAGGCTGACCTGGAAAAAAATGTTACCCAGGCAAAAAATGCCGAAGCGCAGTACTACCGCTATACAGAATTAATAAAAGCAGGAATCGTTACGAAGGAAGAATATGATCAGGCGAATACCAATGCTGAAGCCCTTAAATCTATTGTTAATGCGGATAAGGCATCTTTAGAAATTGTGAAACTTCAGCTTAACTACTGTTTCATTCGTTCGCCTATCAATGGGCGTACCGGCGCTCTTATGGTGGATCAAGGTAATATTGTCAAGGCAAATGAAGAACCTGCGCTGGTAATTATCAATCAGGTTAGTCCTATCTATGTGTCTTTTTCCATTCCGGAACAAGAGCTTCATAGGGTTAAGAGCTATATGGATTCCGGAGAGCTTGGTGTAAAAGCCGTTATTCCGGGTGATGAAAATCATCCTGTGGCAGGTAGTATTGCTTTTATAGATAACGAGATTGATAGAACTACAGGTACCATACGGCTCAAAGCAGTTTTTACCAATAAAGATCATCGGCTTTGGCCTGGTCAGTTTGTGAATATCATGGTAAATCTTGCTATACAACCGGATGCCGTTGTGGTTCCATCACAGGCAGTTCAAACAGGGCAGCATGGTCAGTATGTCTTTGTCGTGGGACCTGATTTGACAGGAGAATACCGCCCTGTCGTTACGGGCAGGATGTTTAAAGGAGAAAGTGTTGTTGAGAAAGGGCTTCAGCCGGGAGAAAGAGTTGTGGTAGATGGTCAACTCCGGCTTACTTCAGGAACTAAAGTTGAGGTGAAGCGTGGATTGAAAGAGGATGGGTAACGTATCGTATGAATATCATTGAGCCTTTTATACGACGCCCGGTCATGACAACCCTTGTCATGATTGCTATTTTGCTTTTTGGTGTTGCAGGATATCGGTTTCTTCCGGTAAATGATTTACCCAATGTGGATTTTCCGACCATCCTGGTAAGCGCCAGCCTTCCCGGTGCAAGTCCGGAAACCATGGCTTCCTCTGTTGCAACTCCATTGGAAAGACAATTCTCTACCATTGCCGGATTGGATTCTATGAGCTCATCCAATTCTTTAGGCAGCACACAAATTACCTTACAATTTAATTTAAACCGGGATATTGATGCAGCAGCGCTGGATGTTCAGTCTGCAATTACAGCGGCATCAGGCAATCTTCCCCGTGAGATGTTAACCCCTCCTTCTTATAAGAAGGTAAATCCTGCCGATTTGCCTATTCTTTACCTGTCACTGAGTTCATCCACACTCCTTCTCTCCGTAGTGAACGAATATGCAGAAACTTTTATGGCGCAGCGTATTTCCATGATTGATGGAGTAGCTCAGGTTCTCGTCTACGGCTCGCAGAAATATGCTGTCCGGATTCAACTTGACCCGACAGCCCTTGCCACACGGGGTATCGGAATAGATGAGGTGGAGCATGCTATCCGGCAGGGTAATGTCAATCTTCCCACAGGAACACTCTATGGAACTCATCAGGCGTTTACGGTGCAGGCAACTGGCCAGCTTACCAACGCCGCCGCTTACCGGTCTCTCATCGTGGCCTATCGTAATGGATCTCCCGTGCGTCTTCAGGAACTGGGAAGGGTCATTGATAGCGTCCAGATTGATAAAGTGGCAAACTGGTATAACCGTACTCGTGCTATTGTTTTGGCTATACAACGGCAGCCAGGTACCAATACGGTGGAAGTTGTGGATAACATCCGGAAGCTTATGTCCAGCTTTCATGCGCAATTGCCGGCTTCGGTTAGCCTTGATATTCTTTTCGACCGGTCCGTTATCATTCGTGAATCTGTCGAAGATGTTAAGTTTACTTTGCTCCTGACTATCTGTCTCGTAGTAATGGTAATATTTCTTTTTCTCCGTAACATCTCTGCGACGGTTATTCCTAGTTTAGCAGTGCCTTTATCAATTATTGGTACCTTTGCTGTTATGTACCTTTTGGACTATAGTCTGAATAATCTCTCTCTTATGGCATTGACTCTCTCGGTAGGGTTTGTAGTGGATGATGCTATCGTCATGCTGGAAAATATTGTCCGTCACAGAGAAATGGGAAAGGGGATGTTTCAGGCAGCCCTTCATGGATCCAAAGAAATCGGTTTTACTATTGTATCTATGACAATCTCTCTTGCAGCCGTTTTTATTCCGGTTTTTTTTATGGGAGGAATTATTGGCCGGTTGCTTCATGAATTTGCAGTGACCATTAGTATGGCAATCCTGATTTCCGGTTTTGTCTCTTTAAGCCTTACCCCCATGCTTTGCAGTCGGTTTTTGCGGTCATCTGATTCGACGAAACATGGCCGCTTGTATGCCACTTTTGAACGTTTTTTTGATAGTATGCTTTTCGTGTACCAAGGGAGTCTTCAATGGGTTTTAAAACATCGCTTAGCTACCATGCTATTCTCCATTGTTATTCTCTTTCTTACCCTGTATCTTTTTCGCGTAATTCCCAAAGGATTTATTCCCAGTGAGGATAGAAACCAGATTGTCATAACGACAGAGGCGTCGCAGGATATTTCCTTCGATGCCATGGTAGAACATCAGCAAGCGGTAGCCAGGGTTTTTCAAAATGATCCAAATGTCATGTCCTACTCGTCAAATGTCACAACAAGCAACCAGGGGCGTATCTTTCTGCGTCTGAAGCCGCGTTCCCAGCGCCGTTTCAGTGTTGATGAACTTATCCAGGAATTTCGTTCTAAACTGGCAAAAATTCCTGGCATTATGGTCTTCATGCAAAATCCTCCCCCCATCCGGATTGGAGGGCAGTTAACGAAGAGCCTCTATCAATTTACCCTGCAGTGCCCGGATACAAAAGAATTATTCCACTATGCCTCCTTGCTTGAAAATACCATGCAGGCATTACCTGAACTTCAGGATGTAACGAGTGACCTGCAGATCAAAAGTCGCCAGGTAAGTATTGAGATTGACCGTGATAAGGCTTCAACTCTTGGTATCACAGCGGATCAGATTGAAAATGCCCTTTACAATGCTTACAGTTCCCGGCAGATTTCAACTATCTATACGCCGAACAATCAATATTGGGTTATTATGGAACTTGAACCACACTATCAGAAGGATCCATCAGCGCTTTCCATGCTGTATATCCGTTCAGTCAGTGGACAATTGGTACCTTTGAGTGCAATAGTGAAATTTACAGAAAGTGTTGGACCTTTAACGATAAATCACTTTGGCCAGTTGCCCTCTGTTACTATTTCTTTTAATTTGAGACCCGGTGTAGCTTTAAGTGACGCTGTGGATGTTGTGGGGAAAACCGCGCGCAGTATCCTTCCCGATACTATCAGTACCAGTTTTCAAGGTACTGCCCAGGAATTTGAGGCATCATTAAAAGGTTTGGGCATATTGCTTATTCTGTCTATTCTGGTTATTTACATAGTATTGGGTATCCTCTATGAGAGTTTTATTCATCCGTTGACTATCCTGTCAGGCCTTCCTTCCGCAGGTGTTGGAGCGTTATTGACCATTTTGATTTTCCGTGAGGATTTAAATATCTACACGTTTGTAGGAATTATTATGCTGGTAGGCATCGTCAAAAAAAATGCCATTATGATGATTGATTTTGCCCTGGATGCACAGAGAAATGAAGGGAAAAATGCCGCTGATGCTATCTACGATGGCTGCATCGTGCGTTTCCGTCCCATTATGATGACAACTCTGGCGGCCCTGATGGGCGCATTACCTATTGCATTCGGTTTTGGCGCAGGAGCTGAATCACGTCGCCCGTTAGGTCTGGCCGTAGTCGGTGGCTTATTATTTTCTCAAATTGTGACGCTGTACATAACACCGGTTTATTATATTTACCTGGAATCTCTGAAAGAAAAGATAGGGAGATGGGTACGATCCGGTACCGTAACGAAAAATATAACCTGTGACACGGCACAGGGGTGTGATATGACAAAGGTGAGACATGATACATTATAAGAATGATAAATTTAATGTATAGGAATTTCAAACTAACTATGGAGTGGCAAGGCACGCCTTGCCACTACACGTTGCTAAAGTCGCCGAAGGCCTGTTTTAATGTAGAGGAAATCCAAAGTTAAAAAGAATCGTGTATGTTATTGATATTCTGCTAATTCCAACAATATCCCGTCCGGATCGAGAAAGTAACAAAGTATTTTATGTCCTGCATCATGAGTTACAGTACTTGTTGGTACAGCGACAGGATTACTGATGACTTTGATTCCTGCTTCTTTTAAATGCCTTGCTACTGTGTGGATATTCTCTACTCTAAAGGCAATATGCCTTAAGCCAATAGTGTTTGCAAGGGAATTTATTGAAAGTATCTCACCCCGAGGTGATGTATAGCAAAGTAACTCCAAACGTGGTTCTCCGGCAGGCGCTACTATATAGACTACATCGGCGTGGATGTTTTTAAGGCCTACGACAGATTCAATCCAGTCTCCTTCAAGATGAGCTCTTCGAATTTCTTTAAACCCCAATAGTTCAGTATAAAATTGAACAGACCGTTCCAGATTGGAAACTACCAGGTTGATGTGGTCAACGGCATAGATCATGGATTACTCCTTACTTCCCTGTTCTGAAAAGATGGAAAGCTTTTCTGTACTATAGTATTCCTTTTATTCTCTAAACTTGCGGTATTCTAACGTCAAACTATAATAAAATCAAAGGTTAAAGATGGTCCGGAGATTTAAATACAATAAATCAGAGGGAGAGATATGTATGTTATAAGGTATGTTTTTAGGGAAAAATACTCCTCATGATATGCTCCATGCTTTTATAAAGCTGGAAATAGGACTTGAAAATTAAGTGATTTTCTATAGTATGCACATTACGTATGTTGTCATTGTTTTCACGAGTTTGCAACCATTATCCTCTGTTTAAGCCTCGGGATTCATAGATAAGCCACTTCAAATATCATCACAGGCGACTAATATTGTGATATTCCTACCCTTTGTGAATTAAGGGAAAAAGGAATTGCGTATAAGGTAATGCCTGAAAAGTAAGGGATTAAGGGATAGTGGTAAATAAACTCCTGAAGTTTATATTCTGGTACAGGAAATGCTTCATTTGATAAAAAGGCACATTTTTGGATTTTGCTCATACCAAATACTATCGAATTGTTATGAAAAAGAGGGAGCTTTTTGCTCAACTGCTGAGATTTGTTCGATAATACTTTGGTAGAAAACGTAATTTATTTTTAGGACAATTGGGAATAAACGCATGCTAAACATCTTAAAAAACTCTGCACTGAAAAAATTTCTATCGTATATAAAACCGTATCGCTGGTTTATCGTAGCCGCTACTTTTTGCGGGCTATTGAAATACAACATTCCTTTAGTACTTCCCTGGGTTTTTAAAGACGTGATTGATCGTCTGTTATTACCATCTTCATTTGATTTTGCCAGATTCCATTCTATGATGATAGGCCTGATCGTGCTCTATCTGTTCTGGGCGCTATTTACGTACTTGAGATCTTTCTTTGCCGATCGGGCTGGTCAAAGGCTTATCTTTGATTTACGGCATGAGTTATATGTTCACCTGCAGCGGATGTCGCTGAGTTTTTACGAGAAACGTCAGGTAGGCTCCGTTGCGTCACGCCTGATCGGTGATATATCGGTTGCCCAGAGCTTTGTGGGCGCCGCCTTTACCAACACGATTATGGATGCCAGCTCCCTTATTTTTATTACCGTCTTGCTTTTTCATATGAATTGGCGGCTGGCGCTGGTTTCCATTGCTGTTTTCCCTTTTTATGTTATTTTAAACAAATTTTTCAAATCCCGAATAAGAAAGACCAGCATGTTAGCGCAGAGAAAAATGGAAGAAATATCCGGGAATCTTCACGAAAAGTTGGGTGGAATTTCAATTATACAATCTTATACACGGGAAAAGGCGGAAGAGAGACTTTTTTTCCATGATAATCGCGAGTATTTATCCTATCAGCTGGAAAATATAAATCATAATGCAACTGCATTGGCCGTAATTGGTTTTTTGACTTCTGTCGCCCCAATTCTGGTTGTCTGGTATGGAGCGCTACAAGTCGTACATGGCCATCTAACGGTCGGTCAGTTAACAGCTTTTTATGCCTACCTGGGAATGTTTTACGGTCCTCTCAACCGGCTTACCGAGCTCAATATTCTCCTGGCCAATTCCCAATCTGCAATAGAAAGAATTTTTGAAGTATTTAACACCTCGCCTGAAGTTGTGGATAGTCCTATTGCTAAGGAATACGGGCCTGTCAAAGGTGAGATTAAATTCTCAAATGTTCATTTTACCTATGAGGTATCAAAAACTACCCTGAAGGATATCAATCTTCATATACCGGCTGGCTGTACTGTGGCGCTTGTCGGGCCGAGTGGGGCCGGGAAATCTACTTTCGTTAAGCTTATTCCAAGATTTTATGATGTCACATCAGGAAAAATTACCATTGATGGATGGGATATCCGGGATTTTAAGCTCAATTGCCTGAGAAGACAAATTGCCACGGTGCCTCAGGAACCTATTCTGTTTTCCGGGACGATTTATGAGAATATTGTGTTTGGCAAACCTAATGCGACGGAAGAAGATGTGCAAGCTGCGGCTATTTCTGCTAACGCGCATGATTTTATTTGTAAATTGCCCAATGGGTATCAAACAGAAATTGGAGAGGGAGGTATGAAACTTTCCGGGGGCCAAAGGCAACGCATTTCTCTGGCGCGGGCATTCTTAAAGAATGCGCCTATTCTGCTTTTGGATGAAGCGACTTCAGCGCTGGATTCTAAGGCCGAAAATCTGATACAGCAGGCATTGAAGAGACTCATGATAGGCCGGACAACCTTAATTATTGCTCACCGGCTATCCACAATTCAATCAGCGAATATGATTATTGTCTTTGATAATGGCGAAATTGTAGAAATTGGCAATCATCAGGAACTGTTGGAGCAATCATACGGACTGTACCGGGGGCTTTACGAAGAACAATTCAATAAGAAATCTATTATGGCCATTAAATAATGGCCTGCCTCTTATTATCATTGGCCTGATTTAATGCATAGGAATTCCAATGTTTTGTTGTAGGGGCAGGTTTTAAACCTGCCCTACTTGTGTTCACTCTTGCCTTGTAGATTCAAAACGTTTGTATTTGTTTTCCGTTTGCCCGAACACAAGGCTCGCCCATCGCCGGTGTTATAAAAAAGTCACCGAAGTCCTATTTTAAATGCATAGGAATTACAATTTACGTAATCATGCCTCTTAATAGTTGGAGATTCGTTCTAAACCACTCGTCTCCTCCCGGAGTCTCAAGTATCATGGGTATATTTTTAAATTGTATATCGTTTACAAGAAGACGAAAAGGGTCATTTCCGATACATCCGTACCCTAAATTCTCATGTCGGTCGATGCGTGTTCCTAAACCCTTTTTAGAATCGTTGATATGGAAAATTGCTATTTTATCGAGTCCTATACTATCGTGAAACTTCCGGAAAGTTTCTGCGTAGGCTTTTTCTGTTCTCATATCATATCCTGCTGCAAAGGCATGGCAGGTATCAAAACAAACTCCGACCCTGCTTTTATCCTGTACAAGCTCGATTATCTTTGCCAGATGTTCAAACGTATAGCCAAGAGCAGATCCCTGGCCTGCTGTATTTTCTATGAGTAATTTCAGTTTGGAACCTTTTGTTTGGTCAATCATGATGTTAATACTTTCAGCTATAAGGTTAAGGCAGACATCTTCCGAAATCTTGTTCATATGTGATCCCGGATGCAACACAAGCCCCGACGCATGTAAATATTCAGCCCGAATAATCTCCTCCAGAAAGGCATTGCGTGATTTTTTTAGTTTTTCTTTTTCAGGACTACCGAGATTCATGAGATATGAGGTGTGTATTACTACGGATCTGACCGTTGATTTCCCAAGATTCTCCTTATATTGAACAACCTCTTTTTCTGATAATGATTTTGCTTCCCACCGTAACTGCTGTTTACTAAAAATCTGTATAGTATCGCATTGTAATGTATCTCCACGCATCGGAGCATTTTCAATACCACCGGAGATTGAGACGTGTGCGCCAAGCAAGGCCATGTAATTTTTCCTTATTTATAGATAGAATGGACAAAATAACGGATTCATATGAATTTAGAGCGTTATATTAATAAAGAAAAAGATATAGAAACACAAGGAATTAACGTGTTACTATATACAAAGGATGCTATTACGAAAGATAGAAACAGAAAAATGGGAGATTGGAAATGGATATATATGAATATGCAATGCAGATGGAGAAGGATGGCGAGAATTACTATCGTGAACTAGCTGGAAAGATTGATAATAAAGGGCTTACCTATATATTTACCGGGCTTGCAGATGCAGAGGTAATTCATTATCAGATCTTTTTGAAGATGAAGAAGAATGAAAAAGTATTTGTGGCTGATACACCGATATTAACAAAGGTAAAAAATATCTTTATAAAGATGAAGGAGGAAAAAGAGATTGCGGGCATTCATACCTCACAGATAGAACTGTATAAAAAGGCTCAGGAGATTGAAAAGAAGAGCCAGGAGTTTTATAGAGAAAAAGCTCATGAGGTAAAGGACCCATCACAAAAAGAGGCATTCCTGAAGATTGCAGAGGAAGAGAAGAAGCATTTTTTCATATTGGAGAATATCATTGTTTTTGTTTCACGTGCTGAGAATTGGCTTGAAAATGCTGAATGGTACCGTTTTGATGAATATTAACCCACCTTGAGTAAGAACCTATCAGAAAACCTATGAGAGCTATTGAAAAATTGCCTGAAAGAGGGATTTTCTGGTATAGTGATTAACGATGGAAACCAGACAACATATGGCGGAGACAAAGTTTTGTCAACCACATGCTCTGCGGTATCGTGATCAATGTTTGCCATGTACCCAATGGTAGAGACGCAAGATGTTGCGTCTCTACGTTGTGCTCTGACACACGCTGGTGTACTTGGTTTCATCCATGGAGTTTATAATCATTTCACCCCTTCGGGGTTATTTACTCGTGGTTGTGTGTTATCTATAATCATGACAGCCCTTCGGGCTTAGATTATAGTATCTCATGATTATTGTTCCCTTACGCTGTAGTTACAGAGATCACACATGAGGCTATCTTTGGCAGGAGGTAACTATTCAGCGTGTTTGAGCGACAAATACTATAAATATGGTAAAAAACGCTCGATTTGCATTTTCTGCCTATGTATGGCGGTACTACCTATGGTTAATTTTTGTGATTATGACTATTTTATGCCATATATTGTATTCGTGAAAATCACGCTTAATAGTTACGGCAGGAGAGACATAAAATCTTACCGTCTCTCCTCATGAAAAAACGAAGTCGATGTAGGGCGAGGCTTTAGCCTTGCCGCCCCGCCTGAATAGCGCACGGGGGATGGCAACCCTAAAGAGCCTGTGCAAAAAGTATGACTATTTTTAGTCACAACACACTATACGGTATTTTCACATTTAGATCAATACTGTATATGACCCCGCTTGGGACTTTTTGCACAAGCTCTAAAGGGCGCCCTACGGAATTGAAATTTCTCAACATTAAACGCAGAGATACACGATGTTGCAATGGTAAAGATACAAGATGTTGCGTTTGTCGGTTGTAGAGACGCAAAATCTTGTGATTGTACAGACGCAAGATTTTGCGTCTGTACTCAATCCCGTAGGGATGTCATGATTATAGCAAAAGCAGAAAAAAGCCCTTCAACCCCGAAGGGGTGACATGGGATATCTGCGTTGGGATGTCATCCCTTCGGAATTTCATGGTAGGGTATATTGTACCCAGAATCATTTCGCACTTTCGGAGTTGATGCGGTATGTTCGGTCTCATACAGAAGGTGCTATAGTTTTCACATAGGCATTATTTTTCAACAATTGCCTGCTCAATGATGACTTGAAAAAGAGGGACATCATCGTAACCGCTTTTAGATGCAGTGCTCTGATTTTCAATGGCATCTACCACGTTCATACCACCTACAACCTTGCCAAATACACAGTAACCCCATCCGGCAGAGTTCTTTCCTTTATGATCAAGGAAGTCGTTATCCGCTGTATTGATAAAGAACTGAGAGCTGGCAGAGTGAGGATCTGCCTTACGCGCCATAGCTATCGTGCCACGGCTATTTTTGAGTCCGTTATCCGCCTCATTGGTAATTGGAGCGCGGGTAGGTTTTTCACGCATATCAGGAGTCAAACCCCCACCCTGAATCATGAATCCCTTAATTACCCGATGAAAAATAGCGCCATTATAAAATCCATCACGTGCGTAACGGAGAAAATTTTCCACCGTTTTTGGGGCCGATTGAGGATCAAGCTCCAGGGCAATAATCCCATGATTGGTTTTTAACTGAACACGGGGATTAGACGGGTTTGCATAAACAGATTGGACAAGATAAAACAGGGTAATACAGAGTATAACTACGATTTTTTTCAAAGGGATCCTCCTTTCATGAGGGAATAATTACCATCTGTTGTTTTTATAAATTTTAACAGTTTTCCGGCTAATAAATTTGTACGATTCTTTTTTGGGGAACCATATACCTGATATGCTATGAGCACGTGAGTATCTTTATACCATCACGATGTTGCGATACACCACACTTTAACTATTTTTGAGATAATAATCTACATTTTTTTCATAATACGTTGTTATCATGATTTATTAACAGACACGTAAGTTCTGGATACATGAAAAGCTAATAAAAGGATTTGTATCGTAAATTAAAATTGGTAGAATAGTTGGCATTGTTATTTTTCAAAAAACTACAGTGTTACAGTTATGGTTTTGATACATAGATAAAAAGGCCACATGGCCTGCATCCTTCTGGAAATATTGTCTAAGGAAAGAAAAAATTGCAGACAGTATGTGAATCAAGTAAATGAGGATTACCTATTCAAGAGAGTTTTAATCATAGGAGAAAAGGGGTGAAAGGACTAATGTGCTTTTCCTGCTGCTCATTTTTGGGAGGGCAAGTTTTGTAGGAATGACAGGGAAGATGGATGGCATGCGCAATGAAATTATAACCAAATAAATCAAGGCTGTCATTCCCGAATGTCTTTATCGGGAATCCAGATGTAAAATTGTAACA
>JAANMX010001301.1_pt1 | contig 28855 bp, 25 predicted proteins | sample 7279681 | NCBI WGS metagenome assembly JAANMX01 (sample SAMN14094542, study PRJNA606508) | bioreactor metagenome | isolation source: A lab-scale SPAN reactor treating ammonium-rich wastewater day 351 | place: Ireland: Galway | collected 2018-01-01 | reverse complement strand
GAAGACGTGAAACGTGAAGACGTGAAACGTGAAGACGTGAAACGTGAGATCAGGTGACGACACCTCACGTTTCACGTTTCAGTTGGTTGGCCGACCGACAAACGCATCTGTGTTAATTCCTCGCTGATACGGAGTAGTGCGTGAACTGGTGGTGATATTTGTTCACGCACTACGCACTACGGGCAGTACCCCTGTCACTATCTACTCTCCCCACTCCCGCACTTCCCGCGCCTCGCGCAGGCTTTGGCGGTAGTGTTTGGGCGAATCGTTGCAGATTTCCCGGAAGGCGGCGTAGAAACGGCTGAGGGAGTTGAAGCCGCAGGCCAGGGCAATCTCCGAAATGCTCTGGTCGGTGGTGAGGAGCAACTGCTGGGCGTGGGCCACCCGGTATTGGGTCAGATAGGCCACAATCGTGCGCCCGGTGCATTTGCGAAAGAGCTGCATCGCATAGTTGGGGTGCAGATGGACGACAGCCGCGATCTGGGCCACGTTGAGCGACTCCCGAAAATCCCGAATGATCAGACTGATCATCTGCTCCACGCTGTCGTTGCCCAACTGACCGCTGACCGGCTCTGGCTGGGTTGGCTGGGTGGAGAGAGCCAGCGTGCGCAGCCAAGCCTCGATTTCCAGCAGGGCAATCGCCTTCTCTGCCCTATCTCCGGATTGGATGTGCTTGTGAATCTGCTCGCAGAGCAGGGCGCAGAAGTCCGCATCTTCGCTGCGGGGGAAGACCAGCAGATCGCCGCGCAGGGTGCGCTGGGTAATCCGGGTGGGTAGGCGCCACTGGAGAAAGTTTGCCACGGGCAGATGAACGGCAAAGAAGTGGGTATCTGTCGCGTGCTGAATAATAAAGTGGGGGATGGTGGCCCAGAAAACGTAGACCGAACCGGCTTGAAAGGTCGTCTGGCTGCTGCCAAAGCGGTAGGTGATCGCGCCCTCTACCACGAAATTTAGCTCGATGTCGTTGTGGGTGTGTGCCCCAGGCATCTCCGGCTGGGGGAATGGAAAGTGGCGGAAGCTGCGTAGACCGCTGCTGGCTTCAATAGATGCTGTGGACGTTGTGGCGGGTTTCATGGCTTCCTTCTGTACGCTTCGGCAAAGAGACTTCATTAGTATACAAGAGCATATCCACGAAATCAAGATGATTCTCGTGTAAAATTGTGCTATGCTAGGATGTGCAGGTTAACGGCGCAGGTAGCACTCCCCCGAGCTATCTGCGCCGTTCTTTCCCACCACCCCCCCCCCGATACGCTGAAAGGACTTCTCCCTATGCCGATTAAAATTGCGATGATTGGGGCCGGTTCCATCGGCTTTACCCGCAAGCTGATGCACGACATTCTGGCTGTTCCCGAACTGGCCGACACCCACTTCGCCTTTATGGACATCAACGGGGCAAATTTGGGGATGATTGCTCAACTGGCCCAGCGGGACATCGACGCCAACCAACTCCCTGCCACCATCAGCACCACCACCGACCGGCGGGAAGCGTTGGATGGGGCGAATTACATTATTTCCACCATTCGCCAGGGCGGGCTGGCTGCCTTTGCGCTGGATATCGACATCCCCCTAAAATATGGCATCGACCAGTGCGTGGGTGACACTATCTGCGCCGGCGGCCTTATGTACGGCCAGCGCACCATCCCGGCCCTGCTCGACATCTGCGCCGACATCCGGGAAGTGGCCGCGGACAACCCCCTCTTTCTCAACTATTCCAACCCGATGGCGATGAATGTCTGGGCCTGCAACACCTATGGCGGGGTCAATACCGTCGGTCTTTGCCACGGGGTGCAGGGCGGCCACACGATTATCACCCGCAGCATTGAGCACTGGGCCAGGCAGGAGGGGCTGATTGGGGAGACGGAGACGATTGCCAAAAAAGAGGTGGATATTGTCTGCGCGGGCATCAACCACCAGACCTGGTACACGAAAGTCCAGTGGCGGGGGATGGATATGGTGCCGATGCTCCCCGAACTGATCGGGGCACATCCCAAATACCGGGAGACGGAGAAGCTGCGCATCGACGTGGCCCGGCGTTTCGGCTATTTCAGCACCGAATCCAACGGCCATCTGAGCGAATATCTGCCCTGGTATCGCAAGCGGGTGGACGAAATTCCTCGCTGGATCGATATGTCCAGTTGGATCAACGGCGAGACCGGCGGCTATCTGCGGGTCTGCACGGAGGGGCGCAATTGGTTCGAGACCGACTTCCCCAATTGGATGAAGGAGCAGCCCCCGGTCATCGCTCCCGAACGGCGCAGCGAGGAACACGGCTCCTACATCATCGAAGGGCTGGAGACCGGGCGACCCTATCGGGGCCACTTCAATATCATCAACAAAGGCCACATCACCAACCTGCCCGACGGCTGTGTGATTGAGATTCCCGGCTATGTTGACAAAAACGGCATCCAAATGCCGGTGGTGGGTGACCTGCCGATGGCCTGCGCGGCCACCTGTTCGGCCAGCGTGCGGGTGCAGCAGATGGCGATGGAGGCGGCTGTGCGTGGCGACGTGACTCTGCTCAAACAGGCGATGCTGCACGACCCGCTGACCGGCGCGGTCTGCAACCCGGAAGAGGTCTGGCAGATGACCGATGAAATGCTGGTGGCCCAGGCCCAGTGGCTGCCCACCTACGCCGGCAAAATCTCCGCGGCCCAGAGCCGTCTGGCCGCAGCCGAACGCAACGGCAGCCGGGTGCGTCTGGTGCAGACTGAGGGCGCGGCCCGGCTGCGCACAAAGAGCGTGGCAGAACTGGCGAGCGACAAAGCCGCAGCCCGTGCCAACGCCTCTGCCGCGGACAAAGGGCAGATGACAAAAGTCGTCTAGCTCTTGCGTCTGCAATGCGCGTAAGGGTTTCTGTGGTCAGGCCCGCAAACCGGAGAGAGAAGAAGAAACGAAGCAACTGGGCAGGCCCAGAGAGCGATACTCTCTGGGCCTGCCCAGTTCAAAACGGGTAAGTTGCGAAAAAAAATGGTATGATAGAAGAGCGGTTTCTCGCTCTCTCTTGGGATATTGATGTATAAATTAGAACACGGATGGAGACGGAAAGAACGGATTCACACGGATAAACTCTGTGAAATCTGCGTCCTCTGCGAAATCTGTGTTCCTGTGTTCTGATTTTCATCCTTCCTTGTGCCCAGCCGGGCATGGACAACCAACCTGTCTTCTCACTCCCGATTGACAATCACAGAATCCGTTCGCATCAGGAAAAGGCATCCAACCCTGTGACTCATCCAGCCGCCAGCGCCCAATCAGCGCCATCTGCCCAGGCCCATTGGCAGACGATAACCCATCACCCGGCAGAGACAGAGGCATTGGGACGGCGTATCGGTCAGGCTATCCGCGCCAACCTCTTCATTGCCCTCTCCGGTGATCTGGGCGCGGGCAAAACAACCTTCACCAAAGGGCTGGCCGCGGGTCTTGGCCTGTCTGCTACTGTGACCAGCCCCACTTTTACACTGGTCAACGAATACCGACAGGAGCGGGGTTTCCAGGCCCGCCGGCTGGTCCACGCGGACGTCTACCGGCTGGAAGGGGGCAGCGCGGCAGAGCTGGATGGCATTGGCTACGGCGATCTGTTGGACGATTTGGAAGCTGACGAAAGTTTTGGCCTGCTGGTGCTGGTGGTGGAATGGGCCGATCGCCTGGGGTCTCTGCTCCCGGCCCAGCGGCTCGCCATCACTTCCCGGCTGGATGAAGAAGCAGCGGATTTTCGCATTTTTGCTTTGCACGCCTTTGGACCCAACGCCACGGCGCTCTTGCAGGAGCTGGCCCAGGAGCAGGTATGACCAGCGCCTACGACGCCATTTTCTTTGACCTGGACGGTACGCTTTTCGATCTGGCGGAATGCGAGCGGGAGACAGTGGGCCGTCTGCTGGCCGAATCCGCGCCGGGCCTGTCCGCTCCGACAGCCGAAGCGTTCCTGGCCGTTTACGCGGCTGTCAGCCCCGGCTATTGGGCAAAGGGTCTGGCTGGCAACGCACCCCGAGAAGAGATTGTGGAGAGCATTTTTTCCGCTGTATGCGCCCAGCCAGAGATGGGCCAGTTTGACTTGGCCGGGAGCGCCCAGCGTTACTGGCAGCTTTTTGCCCACGTAGCCGTTCTGGAGCCGGGCGCACAGGAGACCCTCGCTGCCCTTGCGCCCCACTACCGGCTGGGGGTGATCAGCAATGGCTATGCCGATACCCAACGCCCCCGCCTGCACGCGGCAGGGCTGACCGGCTACTTTGAGACAATTGTTGTCTCTGGCGAGGTGGGCTGGGCCAAGCCAGACCCGCGTATCTTTGCCCACGGCCTGGCCCAGATGGGCATTGCGCCAGAGGATGCGCTTTATGTGGGCGATTCTGTCAGCCACGACCTGGCCGGCGCGCACAACGCCGGGCTGGATTTTTGCCTCTATCGACCCAAAGGCGGGGATGGGGTGCTGCCGCCAGAGGTGCGGCTGGTGACAGCCCTCTCCCAGTTGGCGGCGCTTCTGGCCTGATGCTATGATGTACAGAGGTGGATCGTTGCGGGGTATCGTTGGGGAGCCTTTTTTATGACTGTGCAAGCGCTGGTGAAAGCTGCGACAAAGCCATCGGTGGTTGATGCGCTGGTGGCCGAGTGGATGACGCCCAACCCTTATACCTGCACCGTCGATGCCTCCCTGGCCGACGCCCGGGATATGATGGCCGAGAATCGCTGCCGCCGCCTGCCCGTAGTGGACGACGAGGGCGATCTCATCGGTATTCTCAGCCTGGGCGATGTGCGCCAGGCCGCCCCGTCCAGCGTCTCCAGCCTGAGCCTCTTTGAAATCAACTATTTCTGGGCCAAGCTACCGGTCAGCTCCGCCATGACGCCAGACCCGATTACGCTGGCCCCGACCGATACAATTCGGGATGCCTGTGGCAAAATGCTGGCGCACAAAATCAGCGGCCTGCCGGTAGTCGTCAATGGCAAAGTCGTTGGGATTTTCACAGAAACCGACGCGCTGCGTTTTCTTGTCAGTCTGGCATAAAGCCCGCATCTTCACAAGCGGCAACCCCTGGGATATCTTTGCGACGGGAGACCGTCGCTTTACCCTCTGAAGGAGTCTCCTATGCACCGTATCCCCGTCCGTCAGATTATGCAAACATCTGTGATCTCCATCCATCCCGAAGCTCTGGCTGCGGATGCGGCCGATCTGATGGACGAACATCGCATCCGGCGCATCCCCGTTGTGGATAGCGATGGTTTTCTGGTGGGGATCGTCAGCGATTCCGATGTGCTGGAGGCCGAGACCGCGGGCAGCCTGCGCAGCGCCTACGAACCGGGCGCAGAGGAGGAGTGGCTGGGCGTAGACGAAATTATGACCAGAGATGTAATCACAATCGGCCTGGATGCGACGGTCGGTGAACTGGTGACTGAGATGTTGCGCTACAAAGTTGCGGGAATACCGGTTGTACAGGCCGAGAGCGAAAACTCCAAACGGCTGCGGGTGATCGGAATGGTGACGGAGACCGATATTTTTGCGATGATTGCTGCGGCCTGGGAAGCGGAAAAGGCTGCGCAGGGATAACCCGCACTCCTCCCTCGTGCCAATTTCCCACGCTTTATCAAATCCTCTAAACCGGTTATCCTCCAGAGGCAGGGCAGGCTACACGTCTGGGGGCAACGATAGCCATGGAAAACGGACACAGATTGACGCAGAAGCAACTGATCTGCGTCCGCTTTTCATTGCTATCAGTGCCTCCTTGCGTTTTGCCTGACAGTGGATTACGGAACTATCCCCCCATACAAGACGTTTCCGGTGACAGTCGCTGCCAAAAGTGACTGTCATCTTTTCTTTTGTCTGCACGGCAACTGATTCCGGAAATAGGCCACACGATTTCGGATTGCCAGCGAACTTCTGGCCTATTCCCGGAATCAGACTGCTCTGTTTCTTTTGTGATACAATAACACTGTATGAACGTAACAATTGTGCAATCAGAGCAAGAAATGGAAAAAAGTGTGAAAAATGAATGGTGAGTTTTAACAAATTGAGCGAATTGTGTTTGTCTCAAAGCCATACTCAAAGGAGAAATGGCAATGAGCGAACAGAGAAATGTGGAAGAGGAACGGCCACAAGCGGTTTTGACGACCCATGCAATGCTGGTGGCATGGGGTGCATATGCCCAAGAACTGGGATTGGTGGATAGGCTGAACGAAGTAGAATTGAAACAGAGAAGCCGGGTGCATCGACCCCAGACAAAAGTGCTGGAATTTCTGGTGGCGATACTGGCTGGGTTGCCCCATCTGCAAGACATCAGCCGCTCGGCCCACCCGCTGGACCAAGACCAAATGGTGGCGGAAGCATGGGGTCAGCCAGCCTGGGCCGACTACAGCGGTGTGAGCCGAACGCTGCAAGGGTTGAGCGAGGAGGAAGCCCAAGCCATCGCCAGTGAGTTGGTGACAATCAGCCAGCCATTGCTCGCTGAGGAAATCGCAGTCGCCCTGCACAGCACGGGCTATTTGGTCTATGACGCAGACCTGACAGGACGTCCGGTTTCCAACACGAGCAGCACCTATCCCGATGCTGCCTTTGGGCACATGGGCGACAGGGTAGCCCTGGGCTATCAGGCCGCAGTCGTCAGCCTGAACAGCCCAACCTATGGCCGTCTGTGGCTCTCCAACCAGCTTCATTCAGGCGATACGGTCAGTTGTACCCAAGCCCAGGCGCTGGTCAAGGCAGCCGAAGCCCGCACTGGTCTGCGGCCACGGCGTCGGACTGAACTGGTGGAGATGCGTCTGGCAAGCACTCGCACTCTCTGCGCAGCAGCAGAAGCAGCCTTTTGGGCCAGTACCGACAAACTGAAGGATGCCGAAGATAAGGTAGACGAGACAACCCGGACGCTGGCCGACTGTCGTCGCCAGATAGACGGACTGGAAAGCGAGTATGCGATAGCTGGTCGAGAACCAACGCCCCACTGCAAACTCACACGGGCCAGACGGAAAGTAGCCACCTATGAGCAACGTTTACCCCGTCTGGAGAAAAGCTTGGCCGTGGCCGAACGCCGGCTGCAAAGGGATGAACGGGAACTGGCGAAGTTGGAAGCCGAAGTTGAGGGTTTGTCTGCCCATTCTGAGCAGTTGCAGGCTGACAACCAGGCCAACCCCCAGCCTATCCAGGCAATCTTTCGGGTAGACGGCGGTTTTGCCAGCCAGGAGAATATCGCCTGGTTGATTGAGATGGGCTACGAACTCTACACCAAAGCCCGCAGTAGCAAGGTCCGGGATACGCTGCTTTCGTCGCTGCCCCCTGACCACAGCGGGCAGCGCGTCGGTGGGAATGCCACCCTCACTGCTTGGGCAGATACCACTGCTGGTGACTACTTCACCTATCCGGTCAATCTGGCTCTCGCACATTATCAGCTTGGCGAGTCAGTGCGTCATGCGGTTTTCGTCCATTATGGCGACACCGACGTCACCCATGACCTCCAGAGTTGGTTTCAGACTTACAACGGACGCCAGACGATTGAAGCCGGTATCAAAGAAGGCAAGAATGTCTTTCAGATGCATCATCTCAAGGTGCGCTCTGCCCCGGCTCTCTTTCTTCAAGAGCAGATGGCCTGTTTTGCTGCCAATTTCGTCCGTTTCGCTGCCCGCTGGCTCACCCAACAACAGGTCGAGTCACCAGGACTTGACCTGACATCGGTCAAGCATATGGTTCAGGTCTGTGCTCACACTTCCGCCTGGGTCCTACGCCAAGGCAATGGCTTATTGCTCACCTTCGCTGAGCACAGTCTCTATGCGGGTCGTTCCCTTCGTTTGGGCTTTGGAGCCATTCAACTCCCTTTGCCCCTTCCTCCTACCGTTCATTTTTCGCACTTTTGACCACTTTTATTACCTGATTGCACAATTGTTACGATGAACGCAACACTTTCGCACTTTTTCAGATTGACTCTCGGCCTGTTGCTGCTCCTCACACTCCTGAGCAGTGCCGCGCCCCTCTTCGCCGCGGACGCCGCCCAGTCCGTCTTTCCTCCCTCCCCTGGGGCGGGGGAGGGCCGGGGTGGGGGTATCGAACCGATTGATGTGGTGGTCCTGCTGGACGACTCCGGCAGTATGGCGACCTGCTGGCCCTGGCCCCGGGAAGGGCTGCCCCACAACCCGCCTTGCCAATTCCCCAGCGTCAACCAGCCCAGCGACCCGGACGAACTGCGCTACAGCGCGGCCCGCCTGCTCATCCACCTGGCCGACGAACAGGACCGCATCGCGGTCGTGCGCTTCGACAGCCGGGCCGAGGGCGTGGGCAGTTTGGGACTGTTGCAGGAAGCCGGCGGCAGCGAAAACCGCCGCCGTCTGGCTGGCTCCCTGGAAGCACCCACCAACTATCTGCCCAGAGGCTACACCCGTATGGACTTGGGGCTGTCCGAGGCCATCCGCCTGTTGGACGCCAGCCGCCAGCCTAACCGCAGCCAGTACGTCCTGCTCCTGACCGACGGCGAACCCACCGCCGACGGCACATTGCCCCTGGCCGCCCAGCAGCAGAACATTCGGGAGCAGTTCGAGCAACTCCGGGCCGCGGGCGTCCTCGTCTTTCCCGTCGTCCTCTGCAACCCCACCTCCGGCTGCTCCGGTGAATTTTTGCGCGATCAGTCCAGCACCGCCCTCGTGCGCGACGCGGCCACCGGCCCGGAACTTCTGCGCGTCTTCAGCGAACTCTTTGCGGAGATGAAATCGGACCGCTCGGTCGTCACAAGCCGGGACGCCAACGGCAGCATCGCCTTCACCACCCGCCAGAGCCAGGGTGTGCAGGAGATCGCGGTCGTCAGCCCCCGGGCCGCGCTCAGCGCCGTGCGCCAGGAGGGCAACCCGGCCCTGACCGCCAGCCTGCTCAACGACGGCAATGTGGAGTTGAACGCCATCGCCGGCAGCGTCACTCCCGGTGCATGGACAGCGGAGACCAGCGACCTGAGCGCCTTCGCCGTCATCCGCGCCGCCAGCTACCCGGAACTGATCTTCCCGCCGCCCAGCGCGCTGAGCAGCCCGGCCTCTGTGCGCTACTATCCCGGCGGCAAGCAGCCGCTGCTCGTTGTGCGCGGGGCCGGTCCCGCCGCGGGGGAAGCGCTGCTGCTGGACGGGCGCACACCCATTCCCACCTTTGGCAAAGATGCGGGCGGGGTGGACGCGCTGGGCGCCATCCCCTATCCCACCGCACGCGACGAAGTAACAATTCAGTTGGGCGATGACGACCGCCCCCTGCAACTGCGCCGCACATTTCATTTGGAAGGGCGGGCCGACCTGCCCCGGCTGGAGATCTTCACCCCCCGGCCCGACGATCCGGGCCTGCTGGATGATGGCCGGGCACGGCTGCAAGTGGGCTTTGGCCCCGGCTTGCCTGTAACGGGATTGGTCGCCACCGCCTACGTCTCCGACATCACCGACAACGAAAATGGGACGCCCGTCTTTCAGGGGGCAATGACCTGCATCGCCCGTCTCTGCATCAACGCCGATTTCACCCCCGCCGACGGGCGCAGCTACCGGGTCACTTTTCTGGTCAGTGCGGTGGCCGACGACACCCGCTTTGGCGATTGGGCCGAGACGACCCTCTCCGTCGAGCCAGCAGTTTATCTGCGTGGCCTGCCTTCCCCCATCGACCTGAACCGGATGCCCCCAGAGGGCTGGCCGATTACCGTCGGCGCGGGGACCGCCGAGGAGATCGGCCAGCTCACCGCCCGCCTCTCCCTGCGCCGGGCCGACACGGGCGAAGCGGTCAGCCAGACCGCGCTCAACTTTGCGATGGACGTGCCAGAGGACGGCACAGCCACCGGCTACCTGCGGGTGGAGGGGTTGGACTTGCTGCGCCCCGGCAACTACACCGGCGAAATCACACTGGCGGCGACGACGCCCAACGGCCTGCCGATGGATGTGAAAATCCGCCCGTCGCCCAGCCTGCCTGTCACTTTGACCGTCGCCCGCTCTGCCGCCCGCATTCAGAATCCGCTGGCCGATTTCGGCGAAGTGGTCTTCGACACGTCCCCCGGTTTCCGGGTGGACGAAGAGGTGCTGCTGCCCGTCGGCTTTGAAGTGGGCAAGCCCTTCCGCCTGAGCGCAGCCCTGGCCGAGAGCAACTGTTCCGATCTCACCCTCACCACCGGCGAGTTGCAGCCCCAGGAAAACGGTTTTCTGCTGCCTCTGCGTCTGACCAGCCGCACGCCTGTCCTGCCCGGCGCCTGCTTCGGTGCCATCAGCCTGAGTGGACCCAGCGCGGATTTCGACATCTTCCCGGCTGTGGTGGATTGGCGGCTGCTGGTGCGTGGGCTGCAATGGAGTGTGGTGGGCAGTCTCGATTTTGGCGATGTGGGCAACGCGGGCGAGCGCTCCACCGAACCTCTGCTGCTGCGTTTCGACGGCAACACACCTTTTGTGGTACAAGTGAGGGGGATCGAAGCCGCGGGAGAGAGCGCCGACGGCATCACCGAACTGGACGCCAGCTATTTGGAGAGCGCCGCGGTAGAAGTGACCGGCCCGCCCAACGCTGACGGTTTCTATGAGATTCCGGTGGAACTGGTGGCCCGCAAGGCCATCCCCCACGACCCGCTGCGGGGCAGTTTCTACAGCGGCCAGGTGACTCTCGCCATCGAGGGGTTGCCGGGGGAGGGGCGTTCCGTGCCTATCAGCTTCCGCAGCCCGACCCTCTACCAGCGCTATGTGGAGTGGTGGCTGCGCCCGATCTACAGCCTGCCTCTGCTGCTCTGCACCGGCCCGCTGACGCTGCTGCTGCTGCTGATTTTCGTGGCCCGCGCCCGCAACCGGGGCTATGTGGAGGACGAAGAGCCAGTGGTCACCCTGCCCCAACCCGACTTCCTGCCGGAAGCGGCCAACGCTTTCGTCAACGCCACTTTCGTGGACGCGGCCAGCGCTGAGGCTTCCCCGGCCCAGGAGGTGCGTTGGGATAGCCAGTGGGGGGATGTGGACTGGGGCTTTGGGGGCGAACGCACGCCCGCCCCATCGCCAGCCGCCACGAATGGGAATGCCAGCGGCACGGGTGATCCGTGGAAGAGTGGGTGGTAGGGTATGCCAAAGCCAAAACTGATATTTCGTTTGCACGCGTTGCAACGGATGGCCGAAAGAAATATCACACGGGATGTTATCGAATCGGTTCTTGAATCGAACGAAGTCGTTCAGACTTATCCCGATGACTTTCCGTATCCAAGCAAACTACTATTAGGATGGGATGGCAAAACGCCTATCCATTTTGTCGTGGCCGAAAATAGCCAGGACAACGAACTGATTGTGATTACCGCCTACATTCCAGACCTGACCCGTTGGGAAGCGGATTATAAGAGGAGAAAACAGGTATGAAATGTGTAATTTGCCGTGAAGGTGAAACAACTAAGGGTGTTACAACAGTGACATTAGAACGGGACGACGCCACTCTGGTTTTCAAATCTGTGCCTGCACTCATCTGCGACAACTGCGGCGAAGTCTACTTGGAAGACGAAATCGGCTCGAAGCTGTTGGCGAAGACACAAGAAGCGGCGCGCACTGGTGTGCAGGTGGAAGTCCGCAATTATGCGCTGGCAGTGTAGATAGTGAAGAATATCCTGCCATGCCTGTACTGCTACGAATCGGTCCATACAGATTCTTCATCTATTCCATCGACTGTCAAGAGCCTCCACATGCCCATGTGGAGCGAGACAGCAATGTTGCCAAGTTTTGGTTGACGCCGGTGCGCCTGCAAAGCAGCGGCGGCTTCAGGAGCAATGAGATTAACCGCATCTATCGTGTGATTGACGAAAACCTGGACGAGTTACTGCGGAGGTGGTATGAGCGTTGTGACGATTGATATTCAGGATATGACAGTTCAGAACGTAAAAGTCAGCGAAGATACCCTTCTGGTAGATTTGTCGGACGGGCGCTCTATCGGTGTGCCCCTGGCCTGGTATCCCCGTCTCTGGCACGCAACCGAAGCTGAACGGGCCAACTGGCGTCTGATTGGCCGCGGCGTGGGTATCCACTGGCCGGAACTGGACGAGGACATCAGCGCCGAAGGGTTGGTTTTGGGCAGGCCGTCCAATGAAAGTCAGCGTTCGTTGCAGAGTTGGTTGGAGAGTCGCAGATGACTGTGGCCGCTTGAGATCGGGACGCAGAGCGTCCGCAGTCCGTTCCCACGCGGAGCGATGGGAACGAGAATCATCTGCGTAAATCTGCGTTTTCTGCGCAATCTGCGTTCCACCTAAATCCGTGTAAATCCCTTGCATCCGTGCAAATCCGTGTTCTTTTGTTAGGAAAGTTGAATGAATCTAAACGGCGCGAAACTTATTGGCGAAAAGCCCACCATCTACCCCACCCTCGTCATCGGCGTGGGCGGGATGGGTACAAACACCGTGCGCGCGGTCAAACGCCGCCTGCGCAACGTCTGGGGCAGCGACGCCCTGCCGGGGATGATCCAACTCCTGGCCCTGGACACCGAGCCGCTGGTCAACCGGCTGGATCAGGAACCCCTCTACGCGGATGAGTTCGCCTATATGGGCAAATTCGACGCCACCCGGCTGGTGGATAATCTGGAAAACCACCCGGAGATCGCCAGTTGGTGGAACTACCCGTCGATTCCCCTGGGCTATATCCACAACGGAGCCAAGCAGTTGCGCCCGATTGGCCGCCTCTCCTTCTTCCGCAATTACGTGAACTTCAAGCGGCTGTTGGAAAACAAATACGCGGGCCTCGACAAAATCCGCGACAACGAAATGGCCCAGAACCGGGGCTTTCCTGTGATGGGCAACTACCAACTCGTCTATGTCGTCAGCAGCCTGTGCGGCGGCACCGGCTCCGGGATGTTTATGGATGTGGCCCACCGGGTGCGGGCGCTGGTACGCAGCAACGCCCGGGTTGTGGGCATCTTCTACCTGCCCGACGTGCTGGAAGAGGAGATCAGCAGCGACTTGCAACGGCGGCGCATCAAAGCCAACGCCTACGCCGCGCTCAAAGAACTCAACTATTTCCAGGAGACCCAACAGTTCCAGGAACTCTACCCCAGCGAGCAGCGCGCCCTGCCCGACACCCCCTATGCGCCCTTCGACTTCATCTTTCTGGTCGGGCGCACCAACCGGGAGGGGCGCAGCCTGACCCGCAAATCCGACGCCGAGCAGTTGGCCGCCCATCTGATCCAATTGACCGCCATCAGCCACCTGAGCAGCGAAATTCTGGGGCTGGAAGTCAACGTCGTGCGCGAACGGATGAGCGGCAGCGGCGGCGGCCCTTCTGCCGTAGTGGTGGGCGAGAAGCCCAAACCCAAGAGCGGCAACTATCTGGTCTACAGCAGCTTTGCCGCCTCCGCGCTGGTCACACCCAACGAATCGGTCGTCTCCTTCTGGCAGCGGGCCTTCCTGGCCGATGTGATCCGCCGCTTTGCCTCCGGCCCTGGCCTGGGCGATCCCCGCCAGCCGATGACCGCGACCGAGCGCCAGCAGGTGATGACCATCTGGCAGGGGTTGCTGGCCTATATGCGCTCCCGCTATCTTTCTCTGGACAACGACCGGCTGGAAGAGATGGAGGCGGAAGTAGAGGAGCAGCGGGGCGCGTGGCTGGGCTTCCGGGAAGCGGTGGACAACGCCTTCCGCCAGGCCATGACCGAGACGGGCCTGCGCGGGGCGATTGCCCTGGCCGAACTGCTCGGACCGCTCAATCCGGCCACTGCGCCCCTGGAAGCACTGAGCCGCCAGCGGCTTTTCCTGCTCAACAACCAGCCTGTGGCCGAGGACGACCGGGGCCGCTGGCGTTCGCTCCTGGCCCAGGAGGGCGGCGCGTCGGAACGGGTGGGGCAGTTGGCCGGTGGTTTTGGCGATCTGCTGCTCTCCGCCTTCAGCCCCCGCCAGGCACGGGAGCGGGCCAAAGACCTCTCCACCCGCAAGGCCCGGGCCCGCCTCTACCAGCGCCGGGATGGGCTGGAACGGATTCTGGTGGATGAGTTGGGCAAGTACGCCCAGCGTCTGCGCGAGGTCTTCCGCAATCAGATGAACAACGCCGCAGCCGCCCTCGTCCAGGCCAATCAGGAGGCCAGCCGGGCCGCGGACCGCATCGATCCCCGCATCCCCGACGGCAGCCCCAGCACCAGCACTTATTACGAGCTGGAGACGGGCGTCGTGGGCCGGGACTATTTGCAGCACTTCTACCAGCGCGCGGCCCAGGCGGTCTTCCCCGACGACTGGCAGACGCTCCTGGGCAGACTGACCGACAATCTGCTCCATCACGCCATCGCCCTGCCCGCGGATCAGGTCTTCAATCTGCTGTCCGAGGGCATCAGCCAGAGCGCGGGTCTGCTCAACCGGGTTGGTCGTCTGGTGGACATCCGCCACGTCATCGGCGTCCAGTACGGCACGGAAGTGGACCAGTCCCGTCCCCTGCCCAACAACCGGGTGCATCAATGGCTGGACCGGCTCAACCCGTACATCCGGTGGGACGCGGACCGCTTCAGCTTCCACGACGGAGATTTGGAGCACATCCGCCTGGCCGCCACCCCCGCCAGCCGGGAGGACGACAGCGGGCTGGCGATGGCGATGATCGGCCAGGAGAACATCAAATGGGTTCCCACCGGCGACACCAGCCGGATGGACGCGGTCTGGATTGTCCACGGCCTGCCGGTGACGCTGCTGGAACGGCTGGACGAGTTCCAGGCCCAGTACGAAAACACCCAGGATTTTCCCATCACCGAAGAATTTCACCTGAACCCGGCCTGGGTCAACCTGCCGGAGATCACCTCGCCCCGTTCCACGCCCGCGCCCGCCGCCCGTCCCGCCACGGGTGACACCTATCGCAGTTGGGGCGCGTCGCCGGGGCGGGCGACGCGGTAAGGAACGCAGATTACGCCGATGACGCAGATTGCACAGATTTCGGGATCGGATGTGTAGGGGCGGGCCTCCGTGCCCGCCCGATGAGATAGACGAGGAGAGGCCGGAATGACATACCTTCGCCAGTTTACGGCAATCATTGAAAGAGAAGACGATCTGTACGTGGCCCTATGCCCGGAACTGGACATCGCCAGCCAAGGCAAAGGTATAGTCGAAGCCGAACGCAATCTGGCCGAAGCGCTCGAACTCTTTTGCGAGGTAGCGTCACCGTCTGAAATTGAAATGCGGCTGAACCGAGCAATTCCTGAGTAATGCCAGAGAATTTCCAAGCGGGATTCTCGATGAGTCCTGGTGGATTTTGCTCACTTCTGAAGGCAAACCAAAATGTCAATTCGTGTAACGATTTATGACTTTTTCGCCTATACCGTGCCTGGAGTATTTTACCTTTTGATTGGTGGGTTTTGGTTGGGTGTATTCCGCGTCATTATCTTTGACGTAGATACACTGAGCGATCGTTCTCTGTCCATATTGAGCAGCTCTGTTCCGCTTCTGATACTTCTGCTATTTGGGGCAGGCTACATCACCGGACTACTCATGGATTCACTAGCGTTGCGATGGATAGCGGTATTTCGGAAAAGAAATCGAGACGCTGCAAAACATGCATTTGAAGTCTTTTGCCAACGATATGAGTGGTTAGACGTTAGATTCATGCACTCCGACTGGCCTATTCTTCTGTTTGTAATCAAGACCAAATCCATCGACATTTCAGCCGATGTTGAAGGGCACAATGTTACATATATCATGTTAAGAAATATAAGCCTGGGCTTTCTACTCATCGCACTCGGCTATTTTTCGTTCTTCATTTTTGTTAGCGAGAATATATGGAATATGGTATTTGTTATTGTCTCATTACTCTTTTCTGCTATAGCACTTAGACGGAGTAGTGCTCGCAGAGACTGGTTCTACACAGGTATCTTTGAAGCATTTTTGGCTCTTAATTTATCTAACGAAAAACTTAGCAATGAAAATGTGCTTAGCATTGCGAATGCTGGCGGTCTCGAAGAACGAACAGCAGATATACAGCATCCCATACTATCTGTACCAGGAAAGATGGATTCAATACCAGAGAGTTGAGTGGCAAGTGGCTTTATAGAAATGAGAAGTTGTGAAAGCAATCAATTCACAGCTTCCCCGCTCGCTATTCGAGGTAGAGTAGCCGCCATGCGTTTACCTACCCAATCCGTGAAAATCCGACCTTTCCGCGTCATCCGCGTTCTATCCCTATGATCACAGGCGTCACACGCAGTCGTGCAGCAATTTTATCTTTTGGCGGCTGGGGCTTGCAGACAATGCTCCACCTGGCCCCGCGCCTGGCCGCGGCCCAGGAACAGCGCGCCGCCCGCGGCGTGGACGGCCCCGACCTGACCCGCATCACCAGCTTCGCCAGCCTCCTGCCCGATCAGTTTGTGGACGCCAACCACAACCTGGCCCTGCACCTGCGCAAACTGGGCAACGATCCCCTGCCCCCCTTCTATCTGGAACGGCTGCTTACCCGGCTGGACGCTTCCCTGTGGACGCCGCCGGGCGCGACCGGGACGACACCCAGCGACGAAAATGGCAATGGCAGCGAGTGGTCCTTTGGCCGCGCCGCCCGGATGTTCCAGAACGGCGAGGTGGAGATCGGCGGCAGCCAGGCCAGTCAACGGGCCGAAGCGCTGCTACAGATGGCCGAGCCGGTCTTGACGCCTCTCCACTGGCAGGCTCAGGACTTGGACGCCCAGCCGGGCAGCAGCGAACGCCGTCTCGCCGCCAGCCGCCGGGATGCCTTCGCCGCGGCCCTGCGCGAAGGGGAGCGCATCGCCCGCCTGCTGGAAGCCCACATCATCGACCCCATCCGCCAGGACAATCTGGTCCCCGGCGATCCTTTTGTGCAGACGACGCTTTATGTCGTCGCCCCCCTTTACGAACCCCTGGCCGCGGCGCTGGTCTGGCCGACGGTGGCCCATCTGCTGCGCTATCTGGGCCGCCGCCACATTGCCCAGGTGGTGGCAATCTTTGCCACAGGCAGCTACGCCGCGGACCGCAGCCGGGTTTACGAAGATGCCTCGTCCTATGCAGCGCTGGCTGAAATGGAAGCGTTGACGGGTCTGCGCCCGGAAGGTCGGGCCGGGCTGGCGGGTCTGGTGCGGGGCGACGGGGTGGAGGCTGTGCCCGGTCAGCAGGGCCTGCTGGACGAGTGGATCGGCGAGCCGCTCTTCAACCGGGTCTATCTGGTGGACCGGGAAAAGAGCAATCAGGGGCTGGCCCAGAGCAGCTACGAGCTTTCTGTGCTGGTGGGCAACGCGCTGCAATCGCTAGTCACGGCGGACGGCGGCCATTTTGTCGAGGAGCAGTTGGGCATCGACCTGCGCAACGCCCACGAGCGCCCCTACAGTCTGCTGGGTGCGTCTGCGGATTACGTGCCCCTGGACTATCTCTTCCAGGCTGTGCATCAGCAGGAGGAGAAGCGGCTGGTGCGGGAGGTGCTGTTGCGCCGGACGGGGGAGGCCGCCAGGGATGGCGGCGATCCCAGCGGCCTGCGTTCGTTGGTGGATTTGGGCGCGGATCGGGCGCAGGTATTGGCCCAACTGGTGATGGAGCGGCCCGAACTCTTTGCGAATGTCGCGCCCGACCAGCTTTCGGACCTGACGATTCACCCGGATTTTGTCCTGCCCCCGGCCACGGCCCTGGCCCTGCGCTCTCTTTCCCCGGCCCGTTGGCAGACGGCTTTTGAGGAGCACGCGGAGGCATTGCAAGCCCAGTTCGACGAAGTGGCGGGCGCGCCCAAACTGGACGACGCCTGGGGACTGGACGGGCTGAACGCTGACGGTCTGCCCGCGCGGCCCGGCGACCGGCGTCTGCTGCCCGCCACCGCGGCCCGGCTGCGCGCCGAAATGGGCGAACTGCTGGCTGCCCGGCCCGACAGCCTGCCAGCGGCCCAGCGTCAACTGCGCGGCTGGCGGGAGGAGATCGACGAGCAGCGCCACGCCCTTTCCCTGACCGGCAGCGGCCAGCAGCACACCAGCCAGACCCAGCATCAGATCGCCCTGCGCGACTGGCAGGGACGCTATGCCCGATCCGCGGGCAACAGCCCGTCGATTGGGGGCGCGCTGTTGCGTTCGGCGCTGGTAGCCGGGGGGGTGCTGCTGGTGGCTCTGGGCTATTGGCTGATCTTCAGCCGTCCTATCAGTCTGGAAATGGACGGGGGGGTGTTGGTCGGGCTGGTGGTGGGTCTCTTTGCGGGCGGGCTGGCCGCCTATCGCCGCCAGATGCAGCGCATTCAAAAGCTGCGCCGGGAACGAGTGGCACTGGCCCAGCAAGAATTGACAATTGCCCTGCAACAGCAGGTGCAGAGTGGCCTGGGCCGGGTCTATGACCATTTGGGCCAGCTTGTGCGCCAGCTGTCCGACGCGGTGGAGGATGCGCTTGCCAGCCTGGAAAGCTGGTCGATTGCCGAAGGACCGCCGCCTGTTCCTCCCGCTGGTGTGCGCGCCAGCCATCTCTACCGGGCGCATATGAATCCCAAATTGTGGGAGCGCTGCCAGGGCTATCTGCGCAGCCGACAGGACCGGGAGGGGCGGCGCAGTGAGGAGCGGCTGGCCGGTCTGTGGGCCGCGCCGGGCTGGCGGCGGCGGATTACGCAACTGATGGCGGGATCGGTGGATGACGACTCGTTGGCCCAATCCCTGTCTACCCGGATTCGGGAGTTGGTGCAGCAGGCAGTGACGACTACCAGCACACCCAACGAGCGTTCCGTGCGTTCCCTGCTGGTGGGGCGACTGGCCGAGGAGTACAATCTGGAGCATCTGCTTTGGCGGGACGGGTCGGACTACCAGTCCGGCGTACAAAAAGATCGCTCCATCCAAAGCACCGTCTATCGCTATCTGGAATCTCTGTGGAGCAATGCCAAGCCCGCGGCCAACTACGACGTTTCGGATCGGCTGGCGGCCCACGGCATTACTGTGGATTTCGCCGCGGTCTCCGGCAGCCCCCAGAGCGATCTCACCGAATCAATTTTGCGGGATTTCCGGGTGGTGGGTCTGCCCAACGGCGACCCCTTTCAGGTGACATTTGTGCGCACGGTCCACGGGCTGAGCCTGGCCGATCTGGGCAGTGTCCAGCGCTACCGCCAGGAGTTGGCGAGGCTGGGTGCAAACGGGCGGCGGCAGGTGCTGTTGACGGAGAATGGCGCGGCGGCTGTTTATGGGGTGGGGGAAGATGCGGGGCCGGTGCAAAGCGCGTGGCGGTGAGATGGGGACTAGGAAACGACATAAGACCAGCGCCGGTTGAGTAGGCGGGGGTTTTTTCCCGCCGTATCGAAACCCAGCGGGTGGGAAGAATCGTCTCGTTAACCCGTTCGCTGGTTTCGATACGCCTCGAAGACTCGGCTACTCAACCGACGCTCACTGGTCCGATCTGCTATTTCACAAAGTCTGGATGGACAAGCGATCCCCCACTGCCGTACCCGTGCGTTCAAGAGTCCCGGCGGGGAGTTCGATGACGGCGTGGGCTTTCCAGTAGATTTTGCCCACTTTCCAGGGGCGCATGGCCGGGTCGATTGCCACGACCCGGTTTTCTTTGTCCAGATAAAGAATGTCGATGGGGAAGGACATAAAGAAGCAGTGGACGCTGTTGCACGGTTCGATCAGCAGCCCTTCACCGTCTCGCAAGGGGGAAGCCCCAATCAATCCCCGTCCTCTGCTCCAAAAATTTGTGGCTGCCCGCCCCTGAATCATAAGATGACAGTCCCGATTTTCATTGTAAACAGTAATCATACCCTATCCTTCGATCTGCTGTTGGGCAATTCTTTGCCGACTTCCGGTTGTTACATCCGCCGCGCACCACCTGTGCGTCGGAATAGATTGGGCGGCAGATCGACCTGATCGGCCTTCATCCGCTCCAGCACTTTGGGTCGAATACCCGTGGGTTGTAGCTTACCGATGATTTTGCCGTTTTCAAAGCCCTCTTCTTCAAATTTGAAGATGTCCTGGGCCAAAATCGTCTCCCCCTCCATATTTTGCACCTCTGTACAATAGACCACCCGCCGACTGCCGTCCCGCATCCGTTCGATGTGGACAATCAGATCGACGGCTGATGCGATCTGCTGGCGGATCGCCCGCAGGGGCAGGTCCATACCCGCCATCAGCACCATCGTTTCCAGGCGGGTGAGGGTATCCCGGGGGCTGTTGGAATGGGCGGTGGAGAGGGAGCCATCGTGACCGGTGTTCATGGCCTGGAGCATATCCAGCGCCTCACCGCCACGACACTCACCGATCACCAGCCGATCCGGACGCATCCGTAAGCTATTGATCACCAATTCCCGGATGTGGATAGCGCCTTTGCCTTCGATGTTAGCCGGACGGGTTTCCAAACGGACTACGTGATCCTGACGAAGTTGCAACTCTGCGCTGTCCTCGATAGTCACAATGCGATCTGTGTCTGGGATAAAGCTGCTCAATACATTCAACAGCGTTGTTTTGCCGGAGCCAGTGCCGCCACTAACGATGATATTGAGATGGGAGATGACACAAGCCTCGATAAATTTGGCAAACTCTTCGGTGAAACTGCCATAGCGGATCAGGTCCTCGATGGAGAGCGGTTTCTTGCTGAATTTACGAATGGTGATGGTGGGTCCGTCGATAGCCAGGGGCGGGATAATGGCGTTGACCCGGCTGCCATCGGGCAAACGGGCGTCCACCATCGGGCTGCTCTCATCCACCCGGCGGCCCAGGGGGGCCAGAATACGCTCGATGATGCGTTGGGCATGGGCGTTGTCCTGAAATTTCACATCGCTTACCACCAGTTTTCCGCCCCGCTCCACATAAATCTGGTGCGGCCCGTTGACCATAATTTCCGAGATGCTTTCATCATCCAATAGGGGTTGCAGCGGACCAAAGCCAAGAATATCGGCCACGATCATATCGAACAATTGTTGGCGTTCCGTGCGGCTCAGCACCAAACCTGCCGAGACAATGGCCCGACCAAAGATTGGCTCAATAATCTCCCGCCCGCTGGTCTGGTCCATTGAGGCAGGATTCTGGTTCAGGTCGTTGATCAGTTCCTGTTGCACTTTGTCTTTGATGACAAGAAAGGCTGAAGGCGGCTCGGCAGCACTTTTCCCACTGCCGCTACGTCCATTGACCGATATTGGCTTTATCGACTTTTTGGGAATGGGAGGTGGTGGTGGTTGTACGACGGGGATGACAGGTGTATCCAAAACCGGGGCTATCTCCAGGGTAGCCAAAATAGGGGTTTCTGTCGGTTTGGTGCGTTTGAACAGACTCATAGATAGTTACTCCGCTGCTATACGTGGCAGGCCAAGTGGATCAGTTGTTGCCCTGAAATTTATCCGGATCAAAAACCGGGGCGATCTGACCGTCCTCTTCCAGTTTGGGAATCTCGCGCAAAGGCACAATATAGACCGGATCCCAGTCGTTCCATTCGCTGTTTCCCAGGTTGCGCTGGTTGCTGCCGTCCAGATTCATCGTCCATATCTGGGCCCGGCCACTTGCCCGGTTGCTCCAGAAGACAATCTGCTGTCCGTTCGGGCTGAAGGTGGGGTGCTTGTCCCACTCCCAATCATTTTTTGTCAAGCGGCGGGCGCTGGCATGGCCGTGATCGTTGAAATCGGAGAAGTAGAGGATGAAAATCTCATCTCCGTAGTTTGACCCCAGGGGGCCGTCATTACGTTGGGAAGTAAAGGCGATGGCCTTGTTGTCCGGCGAAAAAGCCGGCTGATAGTTGATGCCGCTGTTATTCAGCAGTTCCACCCGAGCGTCTAACCAGTGGGGTGGAATGTCATAGCGCCACATATAGAGGGCAACCGAGACTGTGGAGCCATCATCCTCCACCCAAATCCGGCGCAGACTGTCGTTGGACCATTTGGCCTGCTCTTTCAGAAATTCGTAGCGCCCTTCAGGATCATTGACTGGCAGTTGCTGACTCCCATCTGGACTCATCACCCACAGGCCATAGCGCCCCCCATTGGGCCGGTCACTGCGAAAGGCAATCCAGCCCGGATAGTTCTCAATCGGTGCCGGCTGGGCTGGCAAGGAGTCCAGATATGTTTGGAGGGGGTCCGGCGTCGGCGTAGGGGTTGGCTCTGGTGTAGATGTCGGCGTGGGGGTCAGGGCCAGAGAAACGGTGATGGCGCGCAATTTGGCTTCGCTCACATCGGCCACGGGCAGGTCCTGGGCCGCGGTGTATTGTGCCAATGCGGACCAGTAATTGCCGCTCTGCTCCAGTTGGCGGCCATAGGCCAGGCGGGCTGCATAGAGTTGGCCGATGGGGTCTCCGTCCAGCATCCCTGGCGCGGCCTGAAAGAGTTCGTCCAACAGCGGAATGGCCTCGCCGGGTCGGTCTACATCGATCAGCATCATCGACTGGAGATACTGATTGAGCATCTGTTCGTGCAGTCGGCTCTCCCGATCTTTGGGGCGCAGGCTCAAAGCCAGCCGATACAACTGGGCGATCTCGTCGATTTCGGTTTCGCTCAAGCCGCCCAGCCCGCTGCGCATATCCGCCAGGTTGACATAACTTTCGTAGAGATGTTGCTCGACAACAGCCGACTCAAAGCCCTGGTTGCTCTGGCGAATCCGGGCAAAGAGCGGGATGGATTCCGTCCAACGCTCTGCCTGATAGTGACCTTCGGCCTGGACAAAGAGCGCGCCCATTTCGCCCTGCCGAAGAATCCGGTCGATCTGTTTGCCTACATCCCTGTACCCCGGCGCCACAGACTGGATGCCGCGCAGACCCTCCAGCGCGGCGTCGGTCTTGCCTTCAGAGAGCAGACGCAGAGAGTCGTCGTAGGCCGCAGCCAGCTCAATCTGACGCTGGGCCTCCTTATGCCCTTTTTCGGCTTCCAGCATATCCGGCTGCTTTTCCAGCACCTGCCCAAAGAGTTCCGCAGCCATCACATAATTCGCACCGGTCAGGGCAGAACGTGCCTTTTCGATCATCTCTTCGATCAGCGAACGTTGCCGTTGCTGCTCTTGGGCGGGCAGCACAAGCCGTGTATAGACACCCCATCCACCAAAGAGAACCACAATGACCAGCAGACCGATCAACAAATAGCTGATACGTTTGCGCGTAAAAAAGAGGGAGAGTTGGGTACGGCCATGAACCCCTCTTGTCCGAATCCCTGCCTTCAGACGAACGTCTTCCAACAGAGGCAGGATAGCCGCCCGGTGTTCCGGATTTTCGGTCAGCATACGTTCCAGTACTTTGGTGGCCGCTTTCCACGATCCCGACTGGACAAAATGGGCGGCTTCCTGAAAATCCAGTTCGCTTGAATGAACAGTCATCTGTGTAACTCCTCTGACAGCAATGTCAATTGCCGATTATCCACCAAAGGCAGTGATAAAGCCGGGGATGGATGGCCCCAGCAGAACAGCAAAGAGCGCCGGAAAGATAAAGAGCACGATAATCGGCATCATCTTCAGCGGCATTGTGGCCGCGGTCTCTTCCACCCGCTGGCGACGGCGCTGACGGATCTGCTCACTCTGGGCGTGCAGGATGTTGGCGATGGATATGCCCAGTTGATCCGCCTGAATCAGTACGGCAATAAAGGTGCGCAGCTCTGGTACATCCACCCGCTCGGCCAGGTTGCGCAGAGCATCCATGCGCCGAACACCCATACGCATCTCGTGGACCACACGCTCCAGCTCGTGGGTGAGGGCATTGTCCCAGCGTTCGCACAGACGCAGCAGGGCAATGTCGAAGCCCAACCCGGCATCGACCATTGTGGTCAACATATCCAGCGCATCGGGCAGCGCCTTGCTTACTTCTGCCTGGCGAGCGCGGATGCGACCATTCAGCCAGAAGTTGGGCAAATAGAGACCCACCATTCCACCGGCCAGAGAAAAGAGAATCGCCGAGCCAGTTGGCATACCCCGCATAGTTATCAGGTAGAGGGCCGTCACTATCGCCGCACCGATGGCCGCCAGCATTTTGATGCCGAGAAAGTCGATGACAGCCAGATTGGCGGGATTGCCTGCCATACGCAACTGCTGACGCAGGACAATCAGATTGCCTGTGGGTGTCATTCTGCCCAGGCGGGCCAGCAGGCTGTGGCCAAGTGGCCGCAACACCCGCTCCTGGAAAGTCAGTGGGTCATCGCCCTCCTGAAAGCTGGTGGCGTAGCTCTGGTTCATTTCGCTTAGCCGTACCTGGACTTCGCGAAAGTGCCGTTCTTTGTAGACACCCACGACCACAGCCAGGATACCCAGCCCGACGAAGGCGGATGCTATGCCGAGAAGGAGAGATGGATTGACAGAGGTGAGGGTAGACAGGTCCATTTTAGATATCCATTTGGGTCAGTTTGTTCATCAGCAGCAGCCCCAGCCCCATACTAATCACCGCGCCGATGGGGATGGCATACCAGGGAAAGACAAACATCTGCATAATGTACTCTGGGTTCATAAAGAGCAGAATCACTGCCACAAAGAAGGGCATAGCCGCCAGCATATAACCAGTCATCCGCTGCATACTGGTCAGGGTGCGGATGTCGCCTTCCAGCTTCACCCGATCCCGGATGGTGGCGGCGATGGATTCCAGAATATTGCCCAGGTTGCCGCCCACTTCGTTTTGAATGTTGATGGCGGTCACAACCATCAGCAGGTCCTCACTCTCCATCCGTTCGACCAGGTGGGCCAGGGCCTGTTGCAGGGAATAGCCCAGGGAGATTTCATTGACCACCCGGGTATACTCATCTTTGCTGGGGGATGGCATCTCCTGGGAGACCAATTTCATGGCCTGGATCAGTCCATAGCCGGCGCGCAGGCTGCCCACAATCAGATTCAGCACATCGGGCAATTGTTGCTGAAATTCGCTCATCCGTTTGTCTTTTTTGCGCTTGAGCCAGAAGCGGGGACCGAATGCCGCCACCACAGAGAGCGCCAGACCGGCGACAATTGTTTTGGCAATCAACAGACCCAGCAAGAGAGAACCGACAATCATTCCGATATTGATAGCGATAAACTCGGCCGGGGTCAGCTGCGCGCCGGCCTGGGCCAGCTCCATTGCCAACCGCGAGCCGAATTTGGCCTGGGCTAACTGACGGTTGACCCGGTTCCCCAGACCGGAAGATTGACTGCCGCTCCCATACTCCTGCTCATCCTGTTCCAGCCGCTCCTCCACGTCTTTGTCCGGCCCAATAATCTGGAAAATACCGGCAAACAAGAAGATAATAGCTGCCATTATTGCCAAAGTAATGAGTAGTGACATCAGTCTTTTATCTCCTTTCGTCGAGAGCTGTAAGTACTCAGGCACAGGCTGTGACGCACCTGAACGGTAACCGAGAGCTACAAAACGCCCAAACGTTCCAGATACCAGCTAACAATTGTCTGCCCGTAGATCAGCGCTGTCATTGCCCCGATGGAGAGGTAGGGCGCATAGGCCATTGTGCCCCGCAGCCCCACCCGACGGAAGATAAGCAGCAGGAGCGCCGCAACGCCCCCCAGAATAATGGCGGAGACCAGAGCCACCAGCACCCCGGGAAAGCCGATCAGCAGACCGATCAGCCCGGCCAGTTTGACATCACCTGCCCCCATCCCGCCGGGCCGCAGAAGAAAAAGCGCAAAGAAGATAGCAAAGCCAACTGCCCCCCCCAGCAGTGCGCTGGAAAAGGTGAGATCGGGCCGCAGGGGGAGCAGGGCCAGGCTTATCACAGCCATTGGATAGACTACGATATTCAGTACCCGTCGATGCTCCAGGTCTATCACCAGAATCAACAGAAAGAGTGCAAAGCAGAGCCAGAGCAACCACGTGCCCGCAGGTGAGGCAGCCCTTAGAAATAATTGAGAAAGATGTAGATAAACGGCAAATAGAATCGAAATCAACAGCACCCCGCCCCCCCGTCGCCAGCCAGCCTTTCCCGGCGGAGGTGTAACTGTACTCCGAAAATAGGGCAACCAGTCGGCCAGCCAGTTGACACCTATCCCGACAGCCAACCCAACGCCCAGATTGAGAAGCAGCCCCAGATTGTTCATCAGGCTGAACTCCCGCGCAACTTTAGACTGAATCGGCTAAACAGGCTTTTGGACGGCTCTGCCTCGGCAGTTGCTGCCTGTTTCTGAGGGAAGAGCGCATCTGCCAGAGCGACGATACGCTTTGCCGACATACTCCTGGGGTTGCCGGTCACAAAAGGAATGCCCCGATTAAGCGAATAGGTCACCAGCCCTGGATCATCGGGAATCGCTAACGCCACCTGCATATTCAGACTTTGGCTGATATCATCCAGAGCCAAGCCGCCGGGCAGCCCGTCCCGGTTGACCACCAATTGGATCTTCTCCCGGGGGAAGCCGTTCTCTTCAGCCGCCCGCAGAAAAAGACCACAACGCCGCAGGGATGTGATCTCCGGCGTTGTCACCAATAGAAGTTTTCCGGCTTTGGAGAGAGCCACCCTTGTCTGAGACTCGAAGATCGAACCGGCATCGACAATAATCACATCGTTATACTGGGAGAGAATGTGCAGAACTTTCTCAAAAATTTCCGGCGTCAGACTCTCCGCATCGTCCAGACGCTGGCTGCTGGGCAGCACCCGCAGACCGCTGGGGTGCATAGAGAGCACGCCTACCACCAGGTCTGCGTCCATTTCGTCGCCGTGTTCCAGAATGTCGCCCAGACTAAAATCTACCTGCAAATTCAACGCCGTACTCAGATCCCCAAAACTGCCCTGTCCATCCACCAGTACAACCCCTTTCTCCGTGCGCTCGCGAATAGCCACGGCCAGATTCACGGCAAGGGTTGTTGTGCCTGCTCCCCCTTTGGGGCTGACGATTGTAATGATCTCGCATTGGGGCAGATAGGCGCTGATGTTGATCTCGGCCTGCCGGCTGCGACGGATCGATTCCAGCTGAAGCAACTGATTGACAGCGCCGATCACGTCTGAATCATTCAATGGCCGGGTCAGAAAAGCCCGTGCCCCGGCCAGTAGCACCTCTTGCACATAGCCCACAGCCGACTGTTCTGTGATGGAAATAATCGGAACCGAAGGGGCCAGGATGGCCAATCGACGCACAGTCTCCAGGGGCGAGGCATCGGAGATTTTATTATCGACCAGAATAATCTCGATCTCGTGATTGTGCTGGCCGAGAACCCGCAGAGCCTCCTGACAGCTACTGGTAAATTGCAGCGCAAAATTCCGTTCCACGGCGAAAATTCGTTGAATCTGATTTGTGGTTTCTGCCCCATCGCTGACAACCAGAACGTAGTATGCGTTGTTTTTCATAGCCCACTCATAACTGGGGTACTATTCGCCGCCAGTCGTTTGGGGAACTTCCGACTGGTTTTGAATCAGGGATTGAATCTGAGAGATGCCCTCGTTTGCAGGCGAAAGAGAAGGCTCGGATGTGCGGGCGCTGCGATTGGCTGCAAAGTCCAGCGGCACGTCGATTTCCAGCTGGAAGTAGTCGATCAGATACTGTTCATCCACCGGGGAGACAGCCAAGAGCGAATTGTTGCCCGGCGAGCGCAGCAGCAAATCCATCGGTGCGCCGGAATCGATCAAATACTTGAGAATGAGCGCCTCCTGGGGGGCTACGGAGAGCAGGATGGCATCGGGAAGAGGGATAATGCCCTCCTTGGCAATCGAACGGCTCATCAGCCCTTTAATCTCCAGATTTTGCAGGCTCAGAAAAGTGGTCAGTGTCTTGTCGTTGGATACCTGGCCATTTTCATCCGTATAGTCGAATTCGCTTGTATAGGCAATATCGACATGCTGGCCGATTGCGAGCAGCCCCAATTGACCGGCCAGAGCGGCGGTTGGCATGGCGACCAGCACTTCGTCCCGATTCATTGTATAGAGTACAGGTGAGTTGGGATCAGCCGGGTCGGCCAGCCGGGGCGACACCAGAATCTCCCCCAGGGTGATGGGGGCAAGGGTCATCTTGCCGATCACATCCTCAATGTTTGCAATGTGTTCTTTGGGGGCCATCACAGCCGGCACTTCCAGCAATGTGACCATACCTGTATTGATCGCCACAAAGGGCGCAATGTCAGCCGTAGCCACAATCACCGAGACTGTAGCCACATTCTCAACACTCGCTGACCGGGCCGCCGAGGCCAGCCCATTGACAATTTGAAAGGTCATCAGCCCGGCCAATAGGGCGAGAAGCACGCCCGAAGTTAACCACAGCCATCCGCGTCGTTGTTTCATCTTACGCTCCACCCACTACTCTAAATAACCGTGTAATCGTCAAGAAATACCATATGGATTTCGCAGAGACGATTCCCGGAATGAGACCGATAACCCATTTCTTGACGTTTGTTTACAGTGTCCGGTGTTTACGCTGTCCGGAGCTATGCTGTCCGGTTATTCTGCTGGAAAAGACAAAGGGAGGGCACTGCGCGCCCTCCCTTTGAATCGGAATTGATTTGGTTGTGCGTTTCGCAGTTTGGTCAGATCAATTTGGTTCAGGTCTCTGCGAATATACGCTTCCGCTCCAAAAAGAGAGCCTTAGCCACCGGCGAAGGCGCCTTGCAACTCCTCCAGATAGGAGGCAATTTCACCTCCCAGGGCAGTAACAGCCGCGATACAGACGACGGCAATGAGGGCCAGGATCAGGCCATACTCGGCCAGGCTCTGGCCTTCTTCGTTCTCAGCAATGGTAAAGAGATTCTTGGTGTAGAAATAGTGCTTCATCCACTGGGACATTGTGACCTCCTGTAGTCAGATCCGATTGAAAATGTGTTTACAAGAAACAGACAAAAACACGGGTCAGAGTCATTGGGGGAGTAGATAGTTACGTTTGATACATAGGCTGGTTCTCCGTCGGCTCTTCAGCATTCAAGAGTGCGTTTTTCTGTGTGCCATCAGATTATCCCTATGTCGCCTGCAAGCCAATGGTACGCTTGGGGGAATATACTCTGCTATCAGACTCCTTTCATTGAACCTCGATCAACTGAGCTACCTGCTTGTTTCTGCTCAGCTAAGGGCTTGTCAAAGAATAACTTCCCGTTTTGGTGCGTCGCACTGTCCAGATGAGGTTGCGGACTAGAGCCATTTCGTGGACAGTGCGACGCACCGGATG
>JAANMX010001297.1_pt1 | contig 28898 bp, 24 predicted proteins | sample 7279681 | NCBI WGS metagenome assembly JAANMX01 (sample SAMN14094542, study PRJNA606508) | bioreactor metagenome | isolation source: A lab-scale SPAN reactor treating ammonium-rich wastewater day 351 | place: Ireland: Galway | collected 2018-01-01 | reverse complement strand
GGCGCGGAGCGCCGGCACAACGGCCGCTTGCGGCCGATCGGTCCTCGCGGCAAGCGCCGCGAGTGTGTCGGCGCTCCGCGCCTTTGATCGTTCTTCCGCTGATTACCCCCACCGAACGCCGGAGGCGTTCGGTGGGGGCTTCCACTGTGCAGGCGCTCCGCGCCAAAGAGCTAAACCGATGACTGTTTCGCCTTAACCCCGCAGAATTGGCCTTCCAGGCGATGTGTAGTTCCACGCGCTTCCAGCGCGTGCCTTGGCTGGAAGCCAAGGACACCAATCATCGCCTGGAAGGCGATGCCACTGTTTTACTTCAGTTGCTTCAGGCGCTCGTGGGCGGCGGCTTTTACGTCGGGGTCTTCTGTCTGCTCGGCGGCCTTTTGGTACCACTGGCGGGCCTGGCTCAAATCCTGCTTCGTTCCGCGGCCGTCGCGGTTCATGTCGCCCATGGCCAGCATGCTGGCGGGGTGGCCTTCCGCCGCGCCGCGCTCGAACCAGTAGAGGGCGTCCTCGTCGCTCTGCTGCACTCCGTCGCCATCGAGGTGCATCACGCCCAGGTAGTAGCACGCGCCCGGCACGCCCTCGGCCCCGGCGTCCAAGAACCACGCGGCCGCCTTCTGGTGATCCACCGGCGTGGCGATGCCCTCGTAATGGAACAGGCCCAGGCGGTAGGCCGCCTCCGGGTTGCCGGTACCGGCCCAGCGCTGCAGCCACTTGAAGGCCGCGGCGTCGCTCTGGCCCACGCCCTTGCCGTAGAAGTAGAGCTGCCAGATGTATGCCAGCGCGTCGGGCTGCCCCTGCGCGGCGGCCTTCTCGACCCAGGGCGCCGCCTGGTCGAAGTCACGGGGCAGGGCGCGGTCGCCGGTCATGTACCACAGGCCGATCTCGAACTGCGCTTCGCGGTGGCCGCGCTCGGCCGCGGAGCGAAAGTGCCGCAGCGCTTCGTCAAGCTGGTTGGCATCGCGCAGCTCGATGCCGCGCTGCCAGGCCTGCTCCGGCGTGAGCTGGTCGTACACGCTGGGCTGCTGCACAGGCGCGGGCTGCGAAGCGCAGCCGGCAAGCAACAGCAACAGGATGATCGGAAGTCGCATGGCGTGCTCAAAGGGGCCGCCGCGGGGAGGAACCAGTCTAATACACCGTCAACCAAGTCATACGACAATTGCAGGTTTCGAACGACGTGCTAACCGCTAAGAGCCGCAAAGGACCGCTAAGACTTGAAACTTCGCGGCCCTTGGCGGTGCTTAGCGGTTGCAGTTCCAGCCGGCCGGAAAACAGAAGCCCGCCGAGCAATCGGCGGGCTTTGGTCCTGTTCACGGTTATGGCTACTTGCGCTTGAGTTCCTTGCGGATCTCGTTGGCGCGTTCCTTCAGTGCGCCGATCTTCTTCTCCAGCTGCTGGCTTTCGCGCTTGCTGTCGGTGTCTTCCAGGCGTTCCTTCAGGTTCGCGATGTCGTCCTCGATGCGCTCCAGCTCGTTCTCCAGCTCGTTGGCGCGGTTCTCGGGGCGGTCTTTCTTGTCGCCCTTGGGCTCCTTGTCGCGCGGGCGGTCTTTCTCACCCTTGCCCATCTTCTCCAGTGCGCCTTCCAGCTCTTCGATCGCCTGCTTGATGCGCTCGCGCCGCTCGCCCTCCGCCTCCTTCAGGCGCTTGCGCATGTTCTCAAGCTGCTGCTCGATCTGCTCACGGCCGGGGCGCGGCATTTCGCGCTCCATGCCGGGCATGCGCGGCATCTCGCGCGGCTCCATGCCCGGGCGCGGGATGGGGCGCCAGTGCGGGCCGTCCTCGCCCTTGGCCAGCATGAAGGTTTCGCCGGTGGCGGTGTTCAGCAGCAGGGCCATTTCGCCGTGGCTGATCAGCTGCCAGGTGCCGGGCTGGGGCATCATGCGCATCATGGGCATCTGAGGCTCGCGCGGCTGGGCGGCGCGCGGCGCGTTCTGGCGCTGGCGCTGCACGTACCAGCTGCCGTCTTCGGCCTGCGCTACCTCGACGACCTCGGTGTCTTCCTCGAGCTCGATCACCTTCTCGATCCGCTCGACTTCGCGCTCACGTTCGCGGCGCGCGTCCTGGGCGTCGGGCACGCTGATTGCGCCCACCACGCCGGTGATCACGATCGCCGCAATGGCTACCATCAGTTTCTGCATGGGAATGGCCTCCGTAGAATTTGTTGTTTCCTTATTTATTACGCCTGTTGCGGCGCTCCGTAACGCGAATTCCGGCCAATTCGCGGATCGGTTGGTATAAGCTTGAACGGCCGAAAACGTCGGCCCATTGCACAGGATTCGCAGCGCATGGCAGAGCCCCCGTACGCCGAGACGTATCACCGCCTCACCAAGTACCACCCGTCCACCATCGGGCAGGGACACCACATCGACTGGAACCACCCGCCCGAGCAGTTCAAAGATTACGCCGGCGCGCCGCGCTTCGACCTGCGGCCGTACCTTCCCACCGGCGAATCCGAAGAGTGGCAGGCGCTGGCCGGACTGAAAGACCAGGACGGTCCCTTCAGCCTTCCGCAGCTTTCCAAGCTGCTGTTTGCCACCAACGGCGTGACCGCCATGGCCGTGGGCGGCGGCCAGAAGATGTACTTCCGCGCGGCGCCCAGCGCCGGCGCGCTCTACCCGACCGACCTGTACCTGCTGGTGCGCGGCCACGTGGACCTGCCCGACGGCGTGTTCTACTACCACGTACGCGACCACGCGCTGCTTGAGGTGTACCCCAAGGGCCTGGCGCCCGAAGGGGCAGAGCTGTTCCGCCGGCTTGCAGAATCCTGCTTCGGCGACCCGGCCGTCGCCGAGGCCAAGGTGGCGCTGATCGCGACGGCCGTGTTCTGGCGCTCGAGCTGGCGCTACGGCGACCGCGCCTACCGGCGCTGCCTGCTGGATACCGGCCACGTGCTGGGCAACCTCGATATCGTGGCGCCGCGGCTGGGCCTGCGGGTCAGCGCCGTGGGCGGCTTTGTGGACCACGAGGTGGCGGAGCTGCTGGCGATTCCCGAAGACAAAGAAGGCGTGCTGGCCGTGCTGCCGCTGCATGAGCTCGGCGCGGCAAGCCTGCCGGGCCCGTCTGCCCGCGCCTCCAGCGATGTCGAGCCCGCGCCGACCGACGACGCGATCCTCGGCATCCATGGCGCCAGCGCCATCACGCGCGACAAGGCGAGCAGCGCCAGGGCGCATGAGGAAGGCGGCGACGACTTCATGCTCGACCCGAAGTACGCGTTCGCGGCCGGCACCAAGCTGAAACCCAGCGGCGAGGACCTGAGCGAGGAAATCGAAATCGCCATCCTGCGCCGCCGCAGCACCCGCGTGCTGAACCGCGAGCCCCTGAAACTGGCCGAGCTGGCGGATCTGCTGGCGTTCGCCTATCGGCCGGACCTGCGCCTGCCGCCCGAGCAGCTGCCCGCTTACTTCGACACCTCGCTGCTGGAGACCTTCGTGGTGGTCAACAGCGTGGAAGGGCTTGAGCCCGGGGTGTACTACTTCGCGCCCGGCTTCATGGAGCTGCTCAGCATCCGGCGCGGCAGCGTGCGCAACGAGATTTTCCACCTGGCGCTCGGGCAGGAGCTGGCCCGCGACGCCTCGGCCGTGGTGGTGCACACCGCGGACCTTGAGGCGGCCACCAAGAAGTACGGCAGCCGGGCGTACCGATACCTGCACCTGGACGCGGGGCACCTCGGCGAGCGGCTGAACATCGCGGCGATCCGCCTGGGGCTTGGGGTTTCGGGCATCGGCGGATTCTTCGACGACGAGGTGAACGAGCTGCTGAACATCCCCGGCAAGGAGTTGTGCGTCTACATCACCTGCCTGGGTCGGCCCGCGCCGTAACCGAACCGTTCTCATGAACCGAAACTGCTTAACCACGAAGGACCACCAAGGGCCACGAAGAAACGCCCGATGACATTCAGCGCTTCGTGATCCTTTGCGGCCCTTCGTGGTTCATTCGTAGTTGCCCTTCGAGTATGGATCATGCGGCGAGTTGATGAGTGTTGGTCGAGTCAGGTCGCCCCGCCGGAATGCGGGACTGGTTGGTGACCTGCCGGTTGTTTCACAGCAGGAACGGAAGGCTGAACCATGATCGCGACCGCCGTCAGACTGAAACCCATCCGCAGCAAACAGCTGCAGGAAGTGCGCCATGAGGGCGTGCTTGGCTGCGGCATGCGGTTGATCTTCGCGCCGCGCGCGGGCTTTACCAAGAAGATCGCCTTCGTGGTCGCCAGCTACGGCAGCACCGACAGCAGCTGGTTGCACAACGGCAGGCGCGTCACAGTGCCCGACGGCATCGCGCACTTCCTCGAGCACCAGATGTTCAAGAAATCCCACGGCGACCTGAGCGACGTGTTCACGGCCCGCGGCGCTTACGTCAACGCCCACACCAGCCACACCCAGACCGCCTACTACTTCGAGTGCACCGAGAATTTCGAGCAGAACCTCGACACCCTGCTCGAGCTCGCGCTCACGCCCTACTTCGACAAGAAACTGGTCGACACCGAGCGCGACATCATCATCCAGGAGATCAACCAGTACCGCGACCACCCGGGCTGGGTCGGCTTCCAGCAGCTGCTGGAAGGCCTGTACGCGAAGCACCCCCTGCGCATCGACATCGCCGGCACGGCCGAGACCGTCAGCGCCGTCACGCCGCAACTGCTCGAGCTTTGCCACGGCACCTTCTACCACCCGCACAACCTGACCCTGGTGATCACCGGCGACTTCGAGCCCGCGCAGGTTGCGGCCATGGCCGACGAGCTGGCCGACAAGTGGGCGCCCGCCACGCCCGCGCCGCGCTTTGAGCGCGTACGGCCGAGCGAGCCGAAGAAGGTCGCCAAGCACAAGGCCGTGCGCCGCATGTTCATCTCGCGCCCCCGACTGCTGCTGGGTTTCAAGGACGCCAAACAGCCCAAGGGCGACGCGCTGACCATGCGCGACGTGCTGTCGTCGCTGGCCATGGACGCGCTGTTCAGCAAGGAAAGCGAAGCCTACGAGCAGCTGTACGAGCAGCGCCTGATCACGCCCGACTTCGGCGCCGGCTACCAGGCCGAGCAGGGCTTCGGCTACGCGGTGATCGGCGGCGAAACGCCCGACGCCGCCAAGCTGGAGGCCGCGGTGCTGAAGGTGCTGAAACAGGCGCGCAAGCAGGGCATCGACCCGGAAGTGCTGGAGCGCAAGCGCCGCAAGTACCTCGGCCGCTTCCTGCGCGCCTTCAACGAGCCCGAGGGCACGGCCTACGCCTACATCGGCGCGCTCAGCCAGGGGAGCGAGCTGTTCGACGTGCCCGGCATGATCGAGCGCGTGACCGTGAAGCAGGTGAACCAGAGAATCCGCGAACTGCTGACGCCCGACAACTACACAGCCAGCGTGTTATTGCCGCAGTCGTAACGTGGCACCGACATTCTTGTCGGTGGTCGCGGCGATTCTGCCGCGACAAACCCCTATCGCTTCGGCGTTCGTTTCACTTTGGTCGGCGTCTTGCCGCCTGATGCCCGACGCTGACGCGCCGGGCTTCCTGCTATCTCTACGGAGTGCTGCGACCACTCCGCCAACCGGGCCCGGTCCTCCAGCACGTCGGCCGGCACGCTCCAGTAGCCGTTCATGACGTGGCCCTGCCAGGGCTCGAAGGCGTGGCTGCCGGCCTTTTCGAACCTGGGCCGGTTTGCGTCGTCCACCTTCAGGAACAGCTCGTCGTCTGAAACCAGCGCGAAGAAACGGCCGTCCAGGTAAATCCCCGCGCCGCCGAACATCTTGCGGCTCTGCACCTCGCCCAGCTCACTGAACTGGTCGCGCGCGTATTCAAGGAATTGTTCGCTGACGGCCATGGTTTCCACTGCAACGCAGTATAGGTTGGAACGCGACAAACGAGAGCCGAACATGAGCGAACACAAAGCCAATGCACTGATCCACGAATCCAGCCCCTACCTGCTGCAGCACGCCCACAACCCCGTGGACTGGATGCCCTGGGGCGAGAAGGCATTCGACAAGGCCCGCAGCGAGGACAAGCTGGTGTTCCTGAGCATCGGCTACGCCACCTGCCACTGGTGCCACGTGATGGAGCGCGAGAGCTTCGAGAACGAGCGCATCGCCGAGTACCTCAACCAGCACTTCGTCAGCATCAAGGTCGATCGCGAAGAGCGCCCGGACATCGACGCCGTCTACATGGCCGTCACCCAGGCCCTCAACGACGGGCGCGGCGGCTGGCCCATGAGCCTGTTCCTGACGCCCGACCGCAAGCCCATCACGGCCGGCACCTACTTCCCGCCCGAGGACCGCTTCGGGCGCGCGGGCTTCCTGAGCGTGCTGAAACGTATGGTTGAGCTGTGGGGCGGCGAGCGCGAAAAGCTGGTGCAGCAAGCGGCCGAGATCACCGACTGGCTGCACAAGCAGGGCGCGCCTGAAGGGGCCGAGCTGTCCGACGCGCCCCTGGCCGAGAACTACGCCACGCTGAAGCTGACCTTCGACGAGCGCTACGGCGGCTTCGAGAAGGCGCCGAAGTTCCCCACGCCGCACCGGCTGCAAGCCCTGATGCGCCGCCACGCCCAGACCGGCGACCCGGAGCCCCTGCGGCTGGCCGAGTTCACCCTGGAGTGCATGGCGGCGGGCGGCATCCACGACCAGCTCGGCGGCGGCTTTCACCGCTACTCGACGGACCGCGAGTGGCTGACGCCGCACTTCGAGAAAATGCTCTATGACCAGGCCCTGCTGCTGGAGGCATACCTGGACGCCTTCCAGCTTACCGGCAACAAGCTGTACACCGAGACGGCCCACAGCATCTGCGGCTACGTGCAGCGCGACCTGCGCGACGAGGCGGGCGGCTTTCACTCGGCCGAGGACGCCGACAGCGAAGGCGAAGAGGGCAAGTTCTACGTCTGGACCTTCAACGAGCTGCGCGAGGTGCTGGGCAAAGACGCCGACCTGGCGGGCTTCGTGTGGGGCTGCGTGGAGGCCGGCAATTACTTTGATGAAGCCAGCCACGAGCGCACCGGCGCCAACATCCTGCACCTGCCGCGCAGCGTCGCCGACAGCGCCAAGGCCCGCGGCCTTGAGCCCGAGGCCCTGCAGCGCCTGATGTTCGAGTGGCGCGGCAAGCTGTTCGACCGGCGCGGCGCCCGCGTGCGCCCCCTGCTGGACGACAAGGTGCTGGCAGACTGGAACGGCCTGATGATCGGCGCGCTCGCCCGCGCCGGCGCAGTGCTGCACGAGCCGCGCTACCTGCAGGCCGCGCGGGAAGCCGCCGAGTTCGTGCTGACGAGGATGACCCAGGACGGCCGCCTGCTGCACAGATATCGCAAGGGCACCGCCGGCATTCCCGCCTTCGCCGAGGATTACGCGTTCATGGCTAACGGCCTGCTGCAGCTTTACCAGGCCGACTTCAACCCGCGCTGGCTGGCCGAGGCCGACCGCTTGGCCGCCGAGCTGCTGCGCCTGTTCCAGCGCGACAACGGCCTGCTGTACACCCAGGCGAGCGACGACCCGGACGCCATGATCGCCCCCAACACCAACCTGTTCGACGGCGCAATCCCCAGCGCCAACTCCGCGGGGGCCTACGCGCTGGCGCGGCTGGGGGCGCTGCTGCAGAAGCAGCAGTACACCGACGCGGCCGCGAAGATTCTGAAGGCGCTGGGCACGCGGCTGACCGAGATGGCCGTGGCCCACAACTACGCGCTGCTTGCGCTGGAGTGGCTGGTGCTGCCGGTGCGCGAGGTGGTGGTGGCCGGCACGCGCGAGCAGGCGGCGCACATGCTGGAGCTGCTGCACGGCCGCTTTCTACCCCGGACTGTGATCGCGCTGCATGAGCCGGGTGAGGCGGGCGAGCCGATCCGCAAGCTGGTGCCGTTCTTGACCGGTCAAGGGCAAGTGCAAGGCAAAGCCACCGCCTACGTGTGCGAGAACTACACCTGCCAGGCCCCGGTCACGGATCTGGAGAAGCTGAAAGCCGCGTTGGCCTAGGGCACGCTCACCATCGACACGCGGCCGGTGGCGCTCAGCACCAGCAGCTCCCCGGTGTCGGCGCAGAAGTAGCAGGCCACGGCGTCCGGCGCGTTCAGCTGGGTGATGGATTTCAGCACGAACCCCTCGCCGTCTTTGCGGAACCAGTTCACGTGGCTGCCCGTCACGCCCGCCACGTGCCCCGGCTTGGTCAGCGCCGCGCACAGGTAGTCGCCGCGCGCCGCCACAATGCGCGACTCGCAGCGCACCCCGAAGGTGCCCGCCTTCATGCCGCTCCAGTACAGGCTGCCGTGCTCGTTACGGCCGGCGACGTGGATCTCGCCCGGCACGCCCTGCATCACGCAGGCGCCGGCGCCCGGGATGAAACCCAGCGCGTTCCAGTGCGTCGGCGCGTCCTGCCACTCGGTGACCGTGCGCAGCGCGCTGATCGCCGGCAGCCAGTACGCCTTGCGCCCCCCCAGCAGCAGCAGGCCCGTGACGTTGCCGCTGCGGATCAGCTCGCCCTGCCAGTTGCCGCCCTCGGGCGCGGCGTATTCGATGTAGGTCTCGAGCCCTTCGCCCTGGCGCAGGCTGATCACCGCGCGCGAGGCGTCGTACAGGCAGGCCACCGTGCGGCCTTGCGCCTCGCCCACGGCCAGCAGCTCCACGTCGCCGCCCTGCAGCAGGTTGCCCCGCCCGCGCAGGTAACGGCTGTCGCGCCCGCGCACGTGGCACGAGAAGTCGCGCATGCCGTTCTGGTCTTCGTGCGCGGCCACCAGCAGTTTGCCCGCCGGGTCGCAGGCCAGCGCGTTCACCGGCGGCCCGGCTTCGCGCACCTGGGCGACGCCGCGGCTGGGCGAAAAGCGGAACACGCGCCCGTCGCGCATCCCGATGAACAGCTCGCCGCTCTCGGTTGCGAAGCAGGCGCAACTCACCACGCCGTCCGCCACCTGCACGCCGCTGACCAGCGCCTCCGTTTTCGGCCCGGTCAGCGGCCGGCGCTTGAGCTCACTGCGCGCGGCGTACTGCGCGTCGCTGACCAGCGCGTTCGGCCAGGCGCGCCCTTCAAACGGGATGTTCTGCGCCCCCGGCCGCTGGCGCAGCTTGTTGGCCAGGCCGCCCAGCGCGCGGTCGTGCAGCTCGGCGCGCTGCTCACTCAGCGCCTCGCGCCGCGCCAGGGTTTCGAGCATGTTGTAGTACTGTCCGGCCTGCGCCTCGTTGCCCGGCGGCGCGAAGAAGCGGTCAGCCTCGTCCGTGAGCCGCAGCAACCTGTCGGCATCCGCGCGGTCGGCGTGCACCACCGCCATGTGCACCGCGCAGGGCACCGCGTTGGGGTGCGGCCGCGCGCGCCAGCCCTGCCCGAAGAACGCCAGCGCTTCCTCGGGCTCGGCGGCCATGGCCATCATCAGCTCGCCGGCGGCGGTGAACTCGCCGCGCTCGGCCAGCAGGCGCCCGGCCGTGCGGTATTCATGCAGCGCGGCGGGCTCGTCGCCGGCCTTGCGCAGCAGGTCGCCGGCGGGCACGTGCTGGCCGATCTTGCGGTACAGGCGCACGGCCTCGTCCACGTCGCCGGCGGCCTCGTAGCAGCGCGCGGCGGAAAGCGGGTCGTTCAGCTTTTTCAGGTAAATCACGGCAGCGTCGTGGTGCAGGCCGCCCTGCTGCAGCAGGCTGGCGGCCGTGCGGTAATCGCCCAGCAGCTTGCCGTAGATGAACGCGGCGCGGCGGTGGTCGCCGGCCTTGCGGGCCTGCTCGGCGGCCTTGCGGTATTCGCTGACCAGGGCGCCGTAGATGTCGGGCTCCGTGAACCACATGGAAGCGCCGCTTGAGCCGCCGCCCAGCAGGTTGCCGAGCGAGTACATCAGGTTGTGAAACGGCAGGCTGGCGCTGGTGCTGGCGCGCGCGCCGCGGCCGGCCTCGTCGCCGAGCGGCAGCGCGCGGCGCAGGGCTTCGTCCACCTTGCCCTCGCGGAAGCGCCGCAGCAGGTCGCGCAAGGCGGCTTCCTGTTTGCCGAGCAAGCCTTGCAGCCGCGCGGGATCGTTGTTGATGCCCTTGCCCATCAGGCCGCCGCCGGCCTTCTGCATGCCCGCGCTGCCGAACAGCTTGCCCAGCCCGGCCAGCGCCTTGCCCGCGGCGAATTCGGCGCGCCCGAGCATCGACTTGCCGACGCCGGTGTCGTCGGGCGCGGGCTCCTGCTCGCCGATGCCCTGGCCGCCCTGGTTCAGCAGCTGTTCGGCGTCGTCCTGGGGGCGGTCGTAGATGAACTGGCTGATTTCGCTCGCGCGCGGCTCGGCCTGCGGCAGCGGCCGCCACTCGCGGCGGCGCGGGTTCTCGGCGGCGAGCAGGCCGGACAGCGGCAGTGGGCTTGACGGGTCAAGTGCATAGAAGCCCTCGGGCAGGCAGACCACGCCCTTGCCCCCGGTCAGGCCCTGCACTTCGTCGGGCAGCAGCGCGGGCGTGAGTTCGGCGTCCAGGGGCGCGTACAGGTTGTCGGCCAGTTGCGCCAGGCGCAGTGCCCCGGGCAGGCCGGTTGCACAGGCCACGTCCGGCCTCACGAAAAAGCCGCAGGCCAGCCGGTACACGCGCGGCAGCGGCTCAATTCCCAGCGCCGCCAGGCCATCCAGCAGCGCGGCCGGGTCGTGGCCGGGCAGCAGCCAGGCTTCGCTTTGCCGGTGCGATGAGCCGCGACGAACGTGCAGGGCCACCTGCATCAGCGCCCCCCGTTCTTGAGCGCCGCACCGATCTTCGCCAGGGCCTGCGGGCTGGTGGGGCCGCCGGTGATGCTGGCGGGGCCGTAGCGCGTGCCGTCGGGCAGCCAGGCCGCCACCGTGCCGCGATACACGTAGATCATGGCCAGCAGCCTGTCGCCCGCGCCGAACACCGCGAGCTGGCCGGTGTTGTCAACGGCGAACAGCAGCCCGCCCGCGGAATAGCCGTAGTGGCTGAAGCGCGCGTGGTCGTAGCGGCTGGGGCCGGCCTGCCCGGGCTTGAGCTTCACGCGCTGCGGGCTCAGCGCGGCGGCGTCCTGCTTGCGCTTGATGAAGTCGTCCACGTCGTTTTCGCCCTGCAGGAACGAGATCTCCAGGCGCTCGCGGTCCCAGCGCAGCAGGTGGGTGAACTTGCCGCCGTAGACGGTGATCCAATAGTTTCCGGCTTCCACGCTCAGCGTCGAGTGCGTGTGCGCCTGGGTGGCGGCCTGCACGCGCTCGGCTTCGGCATCTATGTTAAAGCACACCACGTTGGCGGGCTTGTTCTTGAACGCCACGTGGCGGCCGTCGGCCGAGATCGCCAGGCCGCTCAGCCCGATCTGCGAGTTGAACTCGCCCAGCATGGCCCACTCCGGCCCGCGCAGCAGCAGCACGTGCTCGTGCCCTTCCTTCTGGAAGCGCAGGGCCAGTGTGTTGCCCGCCGTCACGGCCTCGCGCACGAACGCATTGCGCAGCAGCGGCCCGCCGTCGGACTTCGGGGTCCAGGCCTTCCAGAACTCTTGACTGGTCAACAGGGCAAGGTACCCGTCGCGCGCCTGGTACAGCAGGGCGTTGCGCGGCGTGTCCAGTGATGGTCGGCCGGACGAGCCTCCGGCCAGCATCGCGCCCGTGGGCTGCGAGACCAGCTTGAGTACAGGCGGCAGCGGCTCGTCGCTCGCGCCCTGCTTATTCAGCGCCTCGCGGGCCCGCGCGCTGTCGCCGGGCGCATCGAGGTCAAGCGCCACCGCGCGCCGGTCGGCCGCGATGTCGCGCCGCACCAGCACGCAGTGGAAGTCAGGCAGGTAGTCGAGCCGCGTCTCGCCGCTGCCGGGCAGCTCCACGCGCCGGGTGCTGACGCGCCGCGCCACCGTGTCGTAGTGGGCGAGAACAAGCTTGCCCGCCAGGCCATACAGGATCGCCACGCCGCCTTTCACGCCCACCATGCGCGCCGCGTTCTTGAGCGGCGCGCCGTCTTCCAGCGCGCGGGGCAGCAGCTCGTAGCCTTCACCGTCCAGGCGCCAGGCGTGCAGCAGGCCGTTGTTGCAGGCCGTGAACAGGTAACGGCCGTCGCTGTCCATCGCCATCTGCTGCGCCGGGCCCAGCAGGCCGAAGCGGAAAGGCCAGGGCACGGGCTCAAGGGGCCCTTGCCAGGGCGCGTCGGGCGCGGCTTCCACGATGGCCGGGCGCTCGCGCGTCTCCGGGCGCACCAGTTGGAAACGCCGCAGGCTGACGGGTTCGCCGCGGCGCAGCTCGCTGAGCTCGGCCGTGCCGCTTTCGTCCACGGCCAGCGCGAACAGCCGCACGTTGCCGGGGGCGCGCCTGGCGGCCGCGCGCACGTCGGGCTCGGCCAGGCTGCGCGGGTGGGTGAGCAGCACCACGTCGCGCTGCTCGAGTGCCGGCTCTTCCAGCACGCGCTCAAGGGCGAGGCCTGGGTTGGGCGTGAGGTCGCTGGCCTCCAGCAGCGCGGGCAGGTCGTCATTCACTGGCGCGCCATCGTTGCCCGTGGCGGCGAAGCGCACCGGTGTGCCCCGGCGCTCGGCCCGCTTGCCGAGCGCAATTGCGGCCGCCGCCAGCGCCAAGCGCGTGTCGCCCCAGGTGCGCACGCCCTGGTCGCAGAGCACGATCATGTCCTCGCGCACCTGTGATTGCGGCTCTTCGCGCTGCCAGTACAGCAGCTCGTTCTCGGCATAGCGGCGCAGAAACTCCAGCTCATCGACGGCGAACTCGCCGGGCAGGATCTGGTCCGGGTGGCCGCGGTTGGTGACGCTGGAGTAGCCGCCCACGGGCAGCTCGCTGTGCTGCACGCGGCGTGGCGGCAGGGTCAGCGCGCTGATCATCTGGTCGATGAACGGCGCCACGCCCGCCATGCGCTTGCGTTTCAGGGCGTCTTCCAGCATGCCGCCCAGGGTGCGGGGCGCGGGGACCGGCAGCTCCAGCGGCGGGGCCTTGTCGTCCACGCGCGGGCCGCGCCCGTGACGCAGCCAGTGGCGCAGGTCCTCGGCCGTCATGCCTTTCAGCAGCCGCAGCAGGTGCGCTTCGAACGCGGCGGCCGACAGGGGCGGCGAGACTGCGCTCTTGGCCAGCCAGTGCACGCCGACCAGGTTGGTCTGCTGGCGCAGGGCCGCGCACAGGCGGCGCAGGTCGAGGCTGCCGGGCACGCGCGGCAGTGCATGGGTCAGCTCACTGAACAGCGCGCCCGCGTTGCGCATGTTGGACGCCTGGGACCAGGCCTGGTGCAGGGCTTCATAGCCCGCGGGAGCTTCATCCAGCAGGCGTTGCAGGAAATGCAGCACAAAACCAAAGTGAGGCAGGCGCTCGCGCGCGCCGGCGCCCTCAATGAGCTGCGCCAGCGAGTGCGACAGCAGCAGGGTGTTGCCCTGCTCGTCAGTGATGGCGTCGCAGGCCGGCGACCACTGCAGGGCGCGCACTTCGGCGATGTGCTGGTGCGGGATCAGCAGGTAGTCGAGCTCGTTCATCGCGCCCCCAGCCGCGCGGAGGCGCGGGTCAGGGGCCGCAGGGCGTCGCGCGGGATGATCTCCAGCGCGCCCGGCCGCAGCAGCGCCAGTTCGTTCCCTGCCAGCTGCAGCGCCTCGATCAAGGCGGATTCCGGCAGGGCCGGGTCCGGCGCCCAGCCCAGCGGGCACAGCAGCCGCCCGCCCCAGAAGCGCTCGGCGCCGGTCAGCGCGGGCAAGCGCTCGCCCAGCAGCAGCACCAGCTCGCCGCTGTGCGCGGCCTGCACAGCGTCCAGTTCGGCGTGCGTTGCCATGTCGGCCCAGGCGGCCAGTTCTTTGACCCCGCACAGCATGGCACTCGACGGCCGCGGCTGGTTGCAGCGCTTGAGCGCCAGCAGCACACGGGGCAGGGTCTCGGTATCCGGGGCGATCAGCGTTGCCGCCGCGGGTGTCAGCACGCTCGCCAGTGGCAGGAAGCCGTCCTGAGGCAGGTTGAAGGCGGGCAGGCTGTGGCCGCAGCGGTGCCAGAGCTTGTCCACGCGCTCGAAGAACTCCGCGCGCTCGACGGGCAGCAGCGCGCGCGGGATCTCGAAGCCGGCCTCGTCCCAGCGCACCCAGGCGTGCGCGCCGTCCGGCCGTACTTCCACCGATGCATACGCGCGCAAACGCCCGAGCAGAGGCAACGCGTCGGCCGGGATGCGCGCAAGGCTGGCGTGTGTGAGGTTTCCGTGCATCGGCGTCTTCCGTGGCATGGGTGTCCTCACCCATGGCCACGACACGGGTGAGGACACCCGTGCCACGTGTTCACCCCAGCTTGGCCAGCAGCTCGCGGGCGCGGCCTGCCAGATGCTCGCGGGCGTTGCCGTCCTCTACCCAGGCGCACTGGTCGGCCAGGCCCGCCAGGCGCTCGCGGGCGCGGGCAACGCCGCCGAGCGTCAGGCCTCCGTTGCCGACCTCGGCCGCCACGGCGTCCAGCTCGCGCGAGAGCTGCTCGGCGTCCACGCGTTCGGCCGGGCGCGAAAGCGGGTGGCCCTGGGCGCCCTCCGCCTGCTCCAGCAGGCCGTTGACCAGCGCGCGCAAAGGCCCGATCTGCTCTTCGCGATCCCACACGTAGCGAAGCACCCACAGGTCGGAGGCCTCGGCGCGGGTGCGGCCGCAGAGCAGCGCGCTGGCGGCCAGCAGCTTCTGGACCTTCACGGCGCGGCGGTCGCTGAAGTCGATGCCTAAATCGCGCACCTTGAACACCGCGTCGGTGTAGGCCTCGCCCACTCTTGACAGGTCAACCTCCCAGAGCATAGCCGCCAGCCTGCGCAAGTCGGCCGAGCTGACGGCGTGCGGGGTGCTGACCGGGCGCTCGAGCTCCCAGCCCGCCCGCAGCAGCTGGTTCATGTTGTCGCGCGGCAGGTTGGAGACGTGGCAACGCAGCAAAAAGCGATCGAACAGCGCGCGCAGGGCGTCGTCCTCGGGCAGGCTGTTGCTGGCGGAAAACAGCGACAGCAGCGGAAGATTGTGCAGCTCCGCGCCGCGCCGGTAGGTGCGCTCGTTCAGCACGGTCAGCAGGTTGTTGAGGATCGCGCTGTTGGCGTTGAAGATTTCATCCAGGAACACGAACTCGGCGCGCGGCAGCATGCCCTCGGTGATGGTGGCCACCACGCCCTCGCGCAGGCGCGCGATGTCCACGGGGCCGAAGATCTCGTTGGGCTCGCTGAAGCGCGTGAGCATGTACTCGAAGTAGGCCGCGTCCACGGCCTGCGCGAAATGGCGGATCAGCGCCGACTTGGCCGTGCCCGGCGGGCCGTACAGAAACAGGTGCTCGCCGGCGACCACGGCCAGGGCGATCAGCTCAATCACCTCGTCGCGGCCGACGAAGCGCTGCTTGAGCCTGGCGACCACCTGCTCGCGCAGGCGTTGTGCGATCTCGATGCTCATGCGCTTGCTCGCCTCCGGGTGTGGACCAGCTCGAGGTATTCGCGCGCCTTGCCCTCGGGCGTCCAGCCCGGCTTGGGGTGCGCGGCCAGGCGCTCGGCGTACAGCAGCATCAGGCCCTCGTGGTTGCCGAACTCGAGCTCAAAGGGCGGCTGGTCGATCTCGCACAGCACGCCGCTCAACGGCCGTCGGCGCAGGGTGTTTTCAAGGGCGCGCACCAGGGCGTCGCCCGGGTTTAGCGCCTTGGCGCGCCGGTGCACGCGGGCGGCGAAGCGCAGCGTCAGGTCGGCCGAGGCGTGCTGGGCGGGCGTGGTTGCGAGGCCGGGCCACTCGATGCGGCGTGTGACCTCGGCTTCGTCTTCCTCGTGGCTGAGCAGGAACCAGCAGGCGTCGCGCAGCAGCTCGGCGGCCTTGAGCGCCGTTTCGGGCTCGAAGGCCGGGGCGCGGCCGGGGAAGTCGAGGGCGTAGCGGCGGTACTCGTCTTCCAGCACGCGCAGGGCGTCCGGGTCGCGGGCGGGCACGGCCAGCGGCGGCTTGCGGAACAAAACCTCGCCGCGCGTGAACAGGTTAATAAGGAAGTGATCAAGCATGGCCCGGCATTGTAGGTGCGAACGGCCCGCGACGGGAGGCTGCAGCTCGACCCGGCCCGAAAGCATTGTCGGGCCGAGCCGGGCATTTATACTGCCAGCGGCGTGTGGGAGAGATTTGACTACGACGACTTTCGAGTCGACGTGTGGTGGGGCTACCCCATCGTTACGCAGTGGTTTCTCACGCATCGCACGGAAGGGACGGTGGACTGCGTCCACCGTCCCTTCCGTGGCCGGGAGCTGGAAGTCTCTCCCACGCGCCGCCTTCATTCCACCAGCGCGCAGAAAGGGTCAGGCACAATTTCGTTCCGAAATTGAGCCAGATCCTGACCGAGCCAGACCCCGGGGGCAAACGTGGGACTCTTCGACTGGCTGTTCGGCAAGAAGAAGAAAGATCCCTACGGCGGCAGCCTGAAGAAAGACTACGCCGACAAGCCCTACAACGACCAGCCCGCCCGCTACCAGTCACCCCAGAAGCCATACGCACAACCGCCCCAGACCTACGGCGCCGCGCCCCGCCCAGCCGCGACTGACGAGCGCAGCACCGGCCTGCACTTCCGCCAGAAGCGCAGCACCAGGCCGCTGGAGCCGGTGAAAGACCAGACCATCACCAACACCGCCCGCAGGGGAACGGCAAACCTCGCGCACCTGGGCGGCACACGCGAAGCCCCGGACCCTTTCACCGACACCGTCAAACTGCGCGGCCACGGCCTGCCGGAGATCACCCACCTGGACGACCTGGCCGAGCTCACGGGCGCCACGCGCAATGAAATCATCTGGCTGGCCAGCCGCCCCAACTGGCAGGCGCTCTCGCATTACAGCCTGCGGCAGATCGCCAAGAAATCCGGCGGCACCCGCCTGCTGATGGCGCCCATGCCGCGGCTGAAGGCCGTGCAGCGCGCGCTGCACGCCAAGCTGGTGTCCAAGCTGCCGGTGCATGAGGCCGCCCACGGTTTCCGTAAAGGACGCGACGCCCTCAGCAGCGCAACCGCCCACGTGGGCAAAGACGTCGTGATCAGTGTGGACATCGAGGACTTCTTCCCCAGCTTCACCTTCCGGCGTGTCTCGGGATACCTGCGCAACCTGGGCTACGGCCGCGGCGTTTCGGTCGCGCTGGCGAACCTGATGACCGCGCGGCTCTCTGAGGGCTCCGTCAAGGAAGGCAACCAGTGGAAGCCGGCCCACAGCCTGCGCCACCCGGACCTGGCTAAGCGCTATCACCCCGAGCTGCCCCAGGGCGCGCCCACCAGCCCGGGCATGGCCAACGCCATTGTGCTGCGCATGGACAAGCGGCTGCACGCGCTGGCCCAGCGTTTCGGCGCCGAGTACACTCGCTACGCCGACGACCTGACCTTCAGCGGCAACGAGGAGCTCGCCAAGGGCGCCGGTCACCTGCTGCAGCTGATACGCCAGATCGTGCGCACGGAAGGCCTGCGCCTGAACGAGAAAAAGACGCGCATCATGCGCAAGGGCCGGCAGCAGCGGGTTACGGGCGTGGTGGTGAACGAGAAGACCAACGTATCGCGCCGCGACTACGACACGCTGAAGGCCATCCTGCACAACTGCATCAAGCACGGCCCGGCGAGCCAGAACCGCGAGAACCTGCCCGACTTCCGCGAGCATTTGCGCGGCCGCATCGCGCACATCAGCCACATCGGCCCCGAACGCGGCCGCAAGCTGATGCGCATGTTTGAACAGATCAAGTGGTAATGCGTAGCGCAGGCGCCTCGCCTGCACAGGCCGTGGGCGCCTCGCCCACGGCACCCGCGGGCGGTGCAGGCAAGTTGCCTGCGCTACGCCGCGTGGCGGTCGAGTTGCTTGCGTTTGCGGCGCAGGAAGAAGAAGGCGATCGCGCCCATGGCCAGAAACGGCGAACCCGCGAGGCCGGCGCGCAGCAGGAAGCCGCTTACGCCCTTCAGGCCCTCGATGCCGTCGTGCCAGGCCTCGGCCAGTTCGCCGCGCGGCTCGGTTACGGCCGGAGCGGCTGTGGTGATCTGGACGTCGAGGCGGCTCAGGGCCACGCGGTTTTCGAGGGATTGCAGTGCTCGCCTGTAGCGCTCGATTTCGAGGCGGGTCTGGCGGCGTTCGCGTTCGAGGTTCTGCAGCGAGGAAAGGTCGGTGGGCGTTTCGATCAGCTTGTCGAGGCGGGCCAGGTAGTCCTGGGCTTCAGTCAGGCGGGCCTGCAGGTCAACCTGGTCGCTGGTTACGTCCTCGGTCGATTCGGTTTCGTCCAGCACCTCGCCGAAGCCGGCTACCTTTGATTTGAAATCGCGGTACTTGTCGGCCGGCACGGCCACCGAGAGCGAGACCTGCACATCCTCCCCGGTCCCTTGACGTGTCAAGTTGGTAACCATGCCGCCGGAAGAGGTAACCAGCTCGGTAACCAGGCGCTGGATGCGGGCGGGATCTCCGTCACGCAGGTGGATGGAGCCCTGCCTCACTATTGACCCGTAAAGACCCGGGTCAATGGGGGATTCGTCCACGGGTACCGGCTTTTCCGGGGGGAGTGACGAGGCCGGAGACTCCTCGACCTGGGTGAGCTTGTCGAACGTCACGCCGTCTTCCGCCACCAGGTAGGGCGCCTCTCGCAGCCCCTGGTTGGTGGCAATCAGGCCCGTGATGAAGGCCAGTGCCACGCTGGCGGCGGTGACCAGGCCGATGCCCCAGCGGCCGCTGAGCCAGTAGATGACGCGGTTGTCGGTTGGGGATTGCGGCTGCTGCTCGGCCGCGGCGAGTATGTCGTCGAAGGTGAGGCGCATTTTCGGGGGGTGGATGGCCATGGCCCCCAGTTGGGAGCGCATGGCCACCAGTTCCCCGACGATCTCGCGGTCGGCGCAGACCGGGTCGGAAGGCTCAGGAAGGACCCGGGTCAGGCCCGATACGTGGTCCAGAACGGCTTGTTCGTCTTTCGACAAACGGAACGCGCTATCCATTGCCTTACTCCTTGCGGCCGTCGCCGGCCAGTGCGGAACCCTTCAGGATGTCGTGCAGGGCACGCCGTCCGCGCAGCAGGTCCGTCTTGAGCTTGTTCAGGTGAACGCCGAGCAGGTCGGCGGCATCCGTGTAGCTCATGCCGTCGCGGTCAACGGCCAGGACCGCGGCGCGGTGGTCCGGCTTCAGGCGGCCCAGGGCAACCGTCAGCTCGTCGCTGAGGGTGGTGTCGGAAACATCCGGGTTCGGCTGTTCCTCGACCTCCCAGTCACCCAGGGGCTTCTGCCGGTTCGTGCGCCGCAGCGTGTCGATGGCGAAGTTCACCGCCACACGCTTCAGCCACGCACCCACGTTGCTGTCGTCCTTCGGCGGCCGCGTGATCAGGCGGACGAAGGCCTCCTGCGTCGCGTCCTCGGCCGCGGCGCTGTCCAGCGTGAGCCGGTAAACGGCCGCGTGGACCGCCTTGGCGTGCTCAGCGAACAGGAGTTCAACGTCATTGCGCTGCATTGCAGCCCCCCTTCAGCCCTTGAAACGAAACAGGCCTCCCACAGAGTTTCAGGCAAATCGCCTTAATTTGAGGTGGTTCCGTACCACCCCTGTACGTCGTAAAAGTGGCCCCTTACGTAGCGCAGATGCGTTGCCTGCATCGGTCGTGGCTATCCTGCCCACGGGGTGTGACGGGCGGGGCGCCCGTCACCTGTGCAGGCATCCCCGAAGTTGATACTTCAACTTCGGGACCGTTCGCTTCGCGAACCCTGCGCTACGGTCCAGTCTTGCCACGTCAAGAGCAACCGGCGTGCCAAAGTCTTGACACGGCAAGAGTGACGGTGCTGGCAGTAACTGCGCTTCGCCCGGGAACCAGCCCGGCAAGCGGACCTGGAGGATGTTGTTGTGCGTACGCTAACCTGCAGCCTGCTGATCGTGATCGGACTGTCCTGTGTCAACCTGGCACAGGATGTTCCACAGCCTGTCAAAGAAGTTGACAATCCAGCCCTGCTCAAGCGCTACCTGCAGGCCAAGGGCAAAGACAAAGCCGCCCTGCGCGATCAGCTGCTGGCGCTCAGCGTCGAGGAGCTGCGCCAGGCCATAGCCAACTGCCCATTTGACGCGGTCGAAAGCGGCGTACAGGAATGGTCCACCAAGTGCCCCGACGGCTTCGAGCGCCCCTACTGGGTGTACGTGCCCGAAGGCTACGACCCCGCCAAACGCTACCCCTTGCTGGTCTGCATGCACGGCGGCGTCTCCGGCTGGCCCCTGAAGGGCGAAGAAGGCCAGCCCTCGGCCGGGCAATACTCGATCCAGTACTGGCTGCCCTATCTCAGCGAGGAACAGAAGAAGGAAGTGGTGGTGCTGGGCTGCTCGGCGGGAGTGCCGCAGACGGGCCAGGGCGCCATGTGGTGGATGCAGAAGGGCCAGAAGAACGTGCTGCACATGGTGGCCGAGGTCAAGCGCCGCCTCAACATCGACGACCAGCGCGTGTTCGCCAACGGCCACAGCGACGGCGGCAGCGGTACTTTCGGGTTTGCTTTCCGCATGCCGGACGCCTTCGCCGGCTTCTACGCCATGAATGGCAACCCGCTGGTGCCCAGCATGGATGGCACCCCGGTGTGGCTCGAGAACCTGAAGGGTTTGAACATCTATTGCTTCAACGGCGGGCGCGACGGCCTGTACCCGGCCAAGCGTGTGACGCCGATCTACGAGCAGGCCAACGGCCTGGGCGCCAACGTGAAGTTCACCAGCTACCCGGAACTCAACCACCAGGTTGACGACGTGATCGAGGACGAGATCCCTGCCTTCATGGCCGGGCCGCTCAAGGACTGGCGCCGCAACCTGCTGCCGAACGAGATCGACTGGGCCTGCACCAGCCCGGAGCGCGGCCGTCGCGCCTGGCTCAGCATCGATGAGCTGGGCGAGATGGGCAGCGCCAACCTGGCGCCCGCCAACGCCGAAATCGTGGTGCCCAGCGGCCGTCCGCGCCTGGGCGTGCAGATGGAACGCGACGTCGAGCAGCCCACGGTGGAGATGGTGGTGAAGGGCAGCGTGGCGGAAAGCATGGGCATCGAGAAGGGCGACGTGATCAAGAAGCTGGACGACCACGAGATCAAGACCATGCAGGACCTGCTGGACGCGCTGGACACCAAGACCGCGGGCGACGACGTCAGCATCACGGTCGAGCGCGGCGGCAAGGAGGAAGTGCTGAAGGGCAGCTTCCCCAAGGCGCCGCAGCGCGAGCGCGAAGAAAAGGGTCCGCTGGTCGCCCGCGTGCTGGCGAAGCTGGATGCGCCGGGGCAGGTCACGCTGACGGTGCGCAACGCGAAGAAAGTCAGCGTCCTGGTAGCGCCCTCCATGCTGGACGCCGAGGGCAAGCTGAAGGTGCGCCTGAACCCGCGCAAAGACAGCAAGGAAATCGGCATCGCGGTCAGCAGGAAGTTTGAGGCCGACAAGGCCTTGATGCTGGACCAGTTCGAGGCAACCGGCGACCGCAACCTGCCCTGGATCGGCCGTTTCGAGATCGACTGCGCCAAACTGCTGGACGTGAAGCCGACACCGGCCAAGCCCAAAGAAGAGGACGAGTTCTAAGGGTGAACAAGAGCGCGCGGCCCGACGCAAGCAGGAGCTTGCGGCCGCGCGCCTGCGCTTGCGGCTCCTGCCGCCTGCCCGCTGACGAGCTATACTTGCTCTATGGCCCGAGTCGCCGCCATCCTTGCCATTCTGCTGTGCGCCGGCGTGCTGGCCGCGCACCCCTTCGATGACCGCTGCGACATGGTCGCGCAGGTGGTGCTGAAGAAGGGCGCCGACAACAGCGAGCGCATGGAACTGCTGGTGCAGTACCGCTACGAATCGCTGTACGCCAGCTACAACGAGGCCTTCCTTTACCTGGATGCTGACCGCGACGGCCGTATCAGCCGCGCCGAGCTGGACGCCCGCTTCCAGGTGCTGGCATCTGACCTGATCGCCGCGGTGCACCTGGCCGTGCGCGACGAGCAGGCGACGCTGGAGCCGCTGCTCAGCGAATTCGCTTTCGTAAACCTGGACGACCCGGACGCCGACGTGGACAAGCCGGGCGGCATGCCCACCGGCACACTGCGCATCGGCTATTCATTCTGTTTCGACGTGCAGCTCCCCACAGAGTTGGGCCCGGGCAAACACCCCGTGCAGTTCTACATGGCCAGCGAGCGCGTCTCGATCGCCGACCCCGGCCAGCAGCTGCAGGCCTGGGACGACCGCGGCCCGGAACGTCGCGCCATCACCACCGTGAACTGGGACCGCACACCGGACAAGTTCCATCGTCTCAAGTTCCTGTGGGACATCGGCCAGGGCGCCAGCAGCATCGCCACGCCGCCCGACCGCACCGAACCCGGGCCGCCCGACCAGCCCCGCGACACCGGCGGGCGCGAGCAGCTGTTCCAGACCGACAAAGAACGCCGCGTCGAGGACAAGGCCGAGGACACTATCTCACGGGCCATGGCCCAGTTGCGTGACGGGCGCGCCGACCCCTGGGTGTGGCTGGCCGTGCTGGCCACCATGTTCCTGGTCGGCGCTTACCACGCGCTGATGCCTGGCCACGGCAAGACCCTGGTTGCGGGCTACCTGGTGGGCACGCGCGGGCGGCGCTCCGACGCGCTGTTTTTAGGCCTGGTGGTGACGGCCGCGCACACCAGCGGCGTGTACCTGCTGCTGGGGGGCGCCTGGATGGCGCGCACCATGTGGCCCGGCATGCTGGAAAACCCGGAGAAGCAGCTGGCGGAGTGGATCGCGCTGGCGGTAGGGGCGACGATTTTTCTGATGGGAGCGAGCCTGGTGATGAAGCGGGCCGGCGGCGGCGGGCACCACGAGCACGACATCTTCGGGCGGCATGTGCACCCGGAGCACGACCACGATCATCCCCACACGCACGCGCACGACCACAAGCACCCGGAGGATTCGGACATCCTCGAGGAGGTGCATGACCACGACCACGGCCACGGCCACGGCCACGACCACGGCCACGATCACGGCCACGATCACGACCACGACCACCACCACGATCACGATCATGGCCACCACCACCACGGGCATGACCACGGGCACCACCATCACCACCGCGAGCTGGACCCCGCCAAGCTTTCGCGCTGGGAGATTCTGCGCCTGGGCATCCTGGGCGGCATCATCCCCTGCCCCAGCGCGTTCGTGATCGGGCTGCTGGCCTTCCAGTGGCAGATGGAGTTCAGCGGGCTGATCGCCGTGCTGGCCTTCAGCGTGGGCCTGGCCATGGTGCTGGCGACCATCGGCCTGATGCTGGTACAGAGCAAGGAGTACCTGGCGCGCCGCAGCAAGGAAAAGCGCGGGCCGGTCGCGCGCTTCCTGGAGGCCAAGCTGCCGGTGTTCGGCGCGCTGATGATCACGCTGATCGGCACGCTGATCGTGGTGTTCGCCATGATCCGTCTGAATCTGATCGATCCCAGCAAGTTCACAGTGTAGGGGACTTTCCCCAGGGGACTGTCCCCGAGGTTGGGGACTGTCCCCGTCGTCGACACGCGCCAGGTGCTATGCACCTGTGTGGAACAGCAAATTACCAATAACCAATTTTCAATTACCAATTGGCTGCCGCCTCGATGCCATTGGTAATTGGTTATTGGTAATTCGCTGTTCCCTGCGCTGTCGCTGCTGCACGGATGGTGCGAATACAGGGACAGTCCCCAACTGCGGGGACAGTCCCTACTTCTCCAACATCAGTGTTACCGGCCCGTCGTTCACCAGCTCTACATCCATGTGCGCACCGAACACGCCGCGCTGGACTTTCTTGCCGATCGCAGCGCCCAATTGCTCGCAGAACTTCTCGTACAGGGGCTCGGCAACTTCCGGCCGTGCGGCCTCGATGTAACTGGGGCGGTTGCCTTTCTTCGCGTCGCCGTAGAGGGTGAACTGGCTGATCGCCAGCACGCCGCCGCCCGTGTCCTGCACGCTGAGGTTCATCTTACCCTCGGCGTCACTGAACACGCGCAGGTTCGCGAGCTTGTGAACCATCCACTCCAGCTCGGATTCTCCGTCGCCCTGTTTGATGCCCACCAGCAGCAGCAGCCCGGGGCCGATCTCGCCGGTGACTCCGCCTTCAACGGTAACCTTGGCGCGGGAAACCCGCTGCACCAGCACGCGCATGGCTATTTCACCACGCGGCGCACGGGGCGGCCGGGGTCGCGGTTTTCCTTGGTCCAGCGATCGACCACCACCTGCTCTTTGCGGCCGTCCCACGAGCCGCGGGCGAGCTTCTTCTCCTTGCCGGCGGCGTCGATGCTGAACACCGTGACACTGGGGAAGCTGCGCGGGTAGCGGGCCTTCATCTGGTAGTACCAGCCGTTCAGCAGCACGGCCTTCTGGTGGTCGTACATCTCGGTCCAGCGCGCTTCATCAACCGTGAGCTTCAGCTCGCAGCGGGTGACGGACTCCTGCAGCGCCTTCTCGTCGCCGCCGGCCAAGTAGGCCGCCCAGTACTCCTTGCCGGTGTCGATCTCGAGCCAGCGGCTGAAGATCAGCTTGGAGTTCGACTCGGCGGTCCAGTCTTCCAGTTCTTTGCCGAAGGCGACGGCCTCGAAGCTGTTGCCGCGGGCCTTGTCCCAGCTTGCGCGCTCTTCGACGCGGCGTTTGCGCTCGGCGCTTTCGGCGGTCTCGCGTTCTTTCAGCTGCTCGGTGCCGGCTTTCACGCGGTCGCAGCGCTTGATGAACTCGTCCACCGTGACCTGCAGGCCCTTGTCCTGCGGGTAGAGGTCGCCGGCCTCGCGCGCGACCTTCTTGGCGTCGCGGTAGTTGCGCGCCTGCAGGTACTGGTCGGCCAGGTACAGCATCAGGTCCGTGTCGCGGTCGCGGTCCACCAGCAGCAGGTAGTGCTCAAGGGTCTTGACCGCCTCTTCGTAGCGGTACAGGCCGACCAGCGCTTTGGCCAGGCCCATGCGCGCCCGCGGGTCCTTGGGCTCCTGGCGCACCAGCTCGCGGAAGTCGGCCTCGGCGCGGCGGAACTCTTTGGCACCCAGCAGGCCCTCGGCGGCGGTGATGCTTTCGGCGCGGGTGGTCTCGGTCTCGATGCGGTCGATGCGCGAGCGGTCGATGGTCATGACGGCCTTGCCGCCGCCCTCGACATCGACCTGGATGCGGACCTTCTGCTCGTTCTGCTCGAGGATCTTGCCGGTGATCCTGGATCCGCTCTTCAGGAACACGGTCTCGGCGCGCGCCGGCGCAAAGGCCAGCAGCAACCCGCCCGCAACCAGCAAACATGTCAGCAGCCTGCGCATTTCTTCCATGTTAGGGGCGTCGCGCCGGCCTGCAACGCAAACCCGCGCCGCGCAACGCGCATGCGCACAGGCGGCCCTGTGATTGCCGGGCCGCGACAGGCCCTTTGCATTCCGCGGCCGGTCGCTAAATTCCGGTCATGGATGTCACGGACTTCAACGACGCGTTTCTGGACAGCACCTACCTGAAGCTTGACCAGGGGGCGCTCTCGTTCATCTTCACGGCCGAGCGCGTGAAGGCCGCCGAGGCCCTGAGCGTGCAGCAGGCCAATGAGCTGCTGTGCGCCCACCACGCCGAGCTGGTGCGGCTGTACGGCGACACCACGCGACGGATCCTGGTGGAGGCCTTCTACAACGACCTGTTCGAGGAGCTGTCGGGGCTGCCGGACGAGGTGGCCTGGGCCTTCATCAACCTGGCCCTGCGCCGCATCGAGGACCCGGAAGTTGAGGCCGCGCGCGTGGCCGAGGTCAAGAAGTACCAGGCGAAACGCAAGCCCAAGGCCTGAGGAGAAGACAGGTGGCTGTACTCGAGTTCACGGTAGTGTCAACCAAGATGACCGAGCCGATGCCCGGCAACAAGGTGCTGAACATTGATTTGAAGGTGTCCTACGCCGAGTTCCTGAGCATGACCAAGGATCTCGAGAAGCCCTACAAGGCGCGCTTCGAGACCCCGGACGGCGAGGTGTTCGAGCGCAACGTGGGCTTCGCCAAGGGGGTCGCCACCAACGCCAACGCCCGCATCACGATGCGCAACTTCGAGGGCGACGTACCCGAGGGCACCGTCGTCACCCTGCTCTAGCGGATCTCGACAACTGGAATCGTGGGTGGGCCCGACAATCTTGTCGGGCCGGCGGAGCGAAGCCGAAATCATCGCGCCAGTATCGGCGCAACCGCCGACAAGATTGTCGGCGCTACCCGACCCCTGTTCTCAACGGTCACGAACCACTGGCCCGCGCCTACTTCTCGGTGGGGTCGTAGACTTCGTCGATGTCCACTTTCAAGCTCAGGAGGCGGCGGTCCCTGGGGTCCATTTCGATCCCCTTCTTGCAGACGCTGGCGGCCATCTCGTAGCGCTGGCCCTGGTACAGGTTGTACGCCCAGCTGTAGTAGCACTCGATGATCAGCGCCCGCGCCTTGCCGTCGACGCGGTCGGCGTGGGCGTCCTGGCCGCGGAACGTCAACAGGCCGCGGTTCTTTTCCAGGTTGTTGCGCAACGTGGCCATGGCCTTCACCACGTTCTCGTACTTGGGCAGGCCGCGGTTGGTGTAGCCGGACTTGCAGTCCTCGTCGGCTTCCTTCTTGGTTGCCGTGTTGGTCGAGACCTGCGACTCCAGCTCGCTTAGCCAGTCGTCGATGGGTGCCCGGCGCTTCTGCTCTTCGGCGTCGGCATCGGCCTGGGCCTGCTTGGCCTCTTTCTCGAGTTGCGCGGCCCGCACCTCCAGCTCAACGCGCTTCAGCGTGCCCAGCAGCACCTCGGCCTTCACCGCGGCCGGCGTGTCGGGGAAGCGCGAGATCACCTCCTGCAGCAGCGGCCGGGCGCGCTCGACGTCCTTGTCGTCCAGGGCCGTGATGCCCTTGTCCAGCAGGGCGTCGGCCTCGAGGTTGCGGGCCACGGCCGACAGGCGCTCGGCTTTTTCTTTGAAGCCGTCCAGTTTGGCGGCCTTGGCGGCGGTCTGCTGGGCCTCGCTGTACAGGCCGCGGTGCAGGGCGAAGCGCGCGAGGTGCATCAGTTCATCGCCGGATTCGCCGCTGCGCAGGGACATGATGGCGAACTGGCTGGACAGCTCGAAGTCTTCCAGCGGCACGGTGAACTGCTTGCGCCCCTTGCGGTAGGTGACTTCGCCGTCCTGCAGGTTTTCGATGTCGGCCTCGAACTCTTTGTCCTCGGACTTCAGTTTCACCTTCACCGCCCACAGCGGGGCGGCAAGGGCGAACATCAGCAGCAGGATCAGCAGTCGGGCCATGGGCGCATTATAGAGGAAGGAGCCCGCTTGACGCACCCCAACCTGCTTCTAGCGTTGCGGAAATGCAAAGGCTGATGCTTGCGTGCCTGCTGACATTGAGCGCCCTGACCGGCGCCTGCGCCTCCGCGGGCGGGCTGGAAGACGCCGAGGTGGATGTGATGTTCCGCCGCACGGAGGCCGTCTCGGACGCCCTGGAGCTGACCACCCCCGCGCTGGTCAGCAAGGTGAACGGGGCCTATGAAATCGAGTCGATCGGCTATCGGCCGGGCTCGAAGCTGGGTCCTGACGGCCAGTTGCAGGCGGGCGAAAACGCCGTGTTCGTGCTTGGGTTTGTGGACCTTGGTGACATCTCTGTCTTGCGCACGGATGACAAGCAGGTATCGTTGCGCGCCGAATTCGGGCCCGGGGGCAAGGTTTTGAACGCCCTGCTGGGCTCAACCAGCGGCGCCGTGAGTGACGGCTTCACCAGCAGCGGCAACGACGAGTTCGAGTCAGGCAGCTGGGAAGTGCTGTACGACGGGCCTGACCTGGTGGTCGGGCGGTTTGACCTGAAGTTCCGCAAGTACAAGGTCGCGGGCAACTTCCGCGCCCCGCGCCTGCGGTAAGGAGCGTGCGGTGAAGCGTTTTCTTCTGAGTCTTCTGGCGGCATTCATCGTGGCCGGCGCCGGCATCGCGGTGCACCACACCAGCGCCGAAACCACCAGGCGCCTGCCCACCTTCTCGATGAAGGACCTGCAGGAGCGCGAGCACAGCCTTTCCGACGCCCAGTTCAAGGACAAGGTCCTGCTGATCGCCGCCGTGGGCACCTGGCAGCAGGTCAGCGTTGACCAGGCCGCCGAGCTCGAGAAGTTCCACAAGGCCCACCCGGAAGTCGAGATCATCACCTTCGTCTGCGACGACCTGCCCGCCGCCCGCGACTTCGTGGCGCAGCAGGGCCTGACCTACCCGTGCTACAAGACCGACGGCACCGCCCCGATCAGCGGCACCTTCAATCGCCTGTTTGAGACCAAGAAGGGCAAGACGCTGACCCTGAACCAGCTGCCCTTCGTCGTGCTGGCCGACAAGACCCGCAACGTCAAGTTCGCGGAAACCGGCCTGGTGGACGCCGCCCGCCTCGGCGAAGCGCTGGGCAAGATCGCGGATTAGCACACCCAAGCGACCCGAAAGGGGCTTCCCGTGCTTGCCATTTCGGGGCGGGGGGTGTTGAATAGTTGCAGGGAATGGCAGATCCCACCCCGTTCACCCCCTGGAACTGCCAAGATGAACCAGCAGACCAAATCGGCCAGGGCCGCACGCATGTCGCAGGCGGATCAACTTTTGATCTCGATCATCCTGAAGAACACGAAAGTGTCTCAGGGGCAGATCGACCAGGCGTTAGCCAACTGCGCCTCCGCCAAGGCGGAAGGGCGCGAGCTTGACCTTGCCCACGCGATCCTGGAGCAGAACTGGCTGTCCCGCGCCGAGCTGTACAAGCTGGTGAAGGCGCGCAACTACGCGCTGATCCGCCAGGAAGACAAGCGCCTCGGCCGCCGCATGTTCCGCAAGAACTTCATCACCAAGACGCAGCTGGATGAAGCGCTGGCCTTCCAGCGCCAGCTGTTCAAGGCGCTGGGCGACATCAAGCGCGTGGAAAGCATCCTGATGGACGACGGCCACATCACGCCCGACCAGGTGCGCGAAATCTGGGCCGAGTACACCAGCTTCCTGAAGCGCAAGGGCGACCAGCCCGTAGAGCCCAAGACCGACCCCAGCCTCATGAAGCGCGGGTAGGAAACCAACGAACCCACAGAGCCCATCGTGTAAACCAATCGTATCTACACAAGTCTGGCATTTCAGCCGGCGCAGCCGGCGTCTCTCCGGGCAAGCCCCCGGCGGTCGGCACTGAGCGCAGCGAAGCGCCGACA
>JAANMX010001296.1_pt1 | contig 28899 bp, 25 predicted proteins | sample 7279681 | NCBI WGS metagenome assembly JAANMX01 (sample SAMN14094542, study PRJNA606508) | bioreactor metagenome | isolation source: A lab-scale SPAN reactor treating ammonium-rich wastewater day 351 | place: Ireland: Galway | collected 2018-01-01 | reverse complement strand
GAAGTCCTGGCCCTCGTCGATGATGAGTTCGTCGAACTGCCAGTCGGCGACGGTGTGGGTGGTGACCAGCGCGGCGAAGTCCGCTTCCATGCGGCGGAAGGCGCCGGGGGCGCCGAAGGCCGGCTTGCGCCCGGCGTCGCGCAGGCGGCGGTCGCAGAGCTGGTGGAAGGTGGCGACCTCGCCACCGGCCGGGGCGATGCGCGCGAAGTGGTCGGCGAGCGGGCGGTTGTAGCACACGTACAGCGGCCGCCGGCCGGCGGCGAGCGCGTCGGTGTAGGCGGCGAGCGCGAGCTGGGTCTTGCCGCTGCCGGCGGTGGCGGTGATGCGCAGGCGGTGCGGGCTCACATCGATGCGGCGCGCCCACTCGGTGAGGCCGCCGGATAGCCGGGTGGTGAGCTCGTCGGCCTGGCCGATGTGGGCCTGCACGTCGGGCACCAGCTCCAGGATGTCGGCGAAGAAGCGGTGCAGCGCCTGCAGGCGGGCGGGCTCGGCGGACGGATCGCCGGGCTGCGCCGCGGTCAGGTCGTGCACGATGGCGGCGAAGGCCTCGCGCCGGCTGGCGTCCACGATGCGCGCCGGATCGAGCCCCGCGCTGCCGGGCTGGCGCACGTGATAGTCGGGGCAGAACAGCAGGATGTCGAGCACCGGCTCGGCGCCGTCCAGCAGCGGGCGTAGCCGCGTGCGCAGCTCGTCGGCGCTGCGCGCGAGCTCATGGCTGATGTGCTGCGCACGCTTGCGCCCCGGGCGCATCAGGCCGTCGGCGGTCTCGTCGAGGAAGCCGGCGTGCTGTTCGATCAGCAGCACGCGCCCGCCCGGGCCGACGACCGCAAAGGCGATTTCGCCGAACACCAGGTGCGCGCCCTCGGCACGCGTCCAGTGCAGGCCATGGTAGATCGTCCACGCGCGCGGCAGCCTCTCGGCCAGCAACCCGAGCGTCGCGCGCTCGCGTCCGCGTGCGCCGGCGGCAGGGAGCTGTTGCCAGCCTTCGGGGTGGGTGCGGGCCATCAGGCGTTCCGTGTGGGATGTGCGGACAGGTGGGCAGGAGCGCGAGGCGCCAGTTTAACAAGCGATCGGCTATGCTCCCGCGCTTGCAGGCGCCGCGTCCTCGGCGTCGTGTCCCGCGCGTCGTGCGCCGTGCTTCGTGCCCCCAATAGGCAAACCATGGAAACACTGAAGGTCTTCATCACCCTGCTGGCGCTGATCAACCCGTTCGGCGCGATCCCGATGTTTCTCAGCCTCACCGCCGGGCAGTCGCCGCGCGAGCGGCGGCGCACCATCAACACCTCCGCGATCGCCACCGCGATCGTGGTCGGCGCGGCCGCGCTGTTCGGCCAGGGCCTGCTCGGGATCTTCGGCATCTCGATCGCTTCGCTGCAGGTCGGCGGCGGCATCCTGCTGTTCATCCTCGCGCTCAACATGTTCAACGCCGAGCCTGGACGCATCCGGTCGACGCCGGAGGAGGAGCACGAGGCGATCGAGCGCTCGAACGTCGCGGTCGTGCCGCTGACGATTCCGCTGCTCACCGGGCCGGGCACGGTCAGCACGGTGATCATCCACTCCGAGCAGGTCCAGCACTGGTGGGACATGGTGGCGCTGCTGGTGATCGGCGCGGTGATCGGCGGCGTGGTGTGGGTGTGCTTCCGCATGGCCGGGCGCATCAGCCGCTATGCCGGCCAGACCGGACTGAACATCATGACGCGACTGATGGGCCTGGTGCTCGCGGCGCTTGCAGTCGAATTCGTCGCCCATGGCGTGCGCACCCTCGCCACCGGAGTTGGCTGACGAGCGTGCGGATTTTCGCGGTCCGGCCTCCGATTGGCTGGACGCACGCCCCGGTTCGGGCGCAAGGTTCTGCGCGCGATCCATTGCCCCACATCCAACCGTGCCCCTCCCTCGCCTGCTCACACCCCTCCGGTCCACGGCGACCGCTGCCAGCCTCGTGCTCGGCATCGGCGTGGCCCATGCGTCCGATCTCTTCTTCAGCGACATCCCGGTCGTGCTCACCGCTTCGCGCATGGCGCAGTCGCCGCTCGACGCGCCGGTGGCGGTCACCGTGATCGACCGCGACATGATCCGCGCATCCGGCTTCACCGAGATCCACGACCTGCTGCGCCTGGTGCCGGGCTTCCTGGTCGCCGACTGGCCCGAGGGCTCGCCGATGGTCGCGCGCCATGGACTCGGCGATGCCTATGATCGGCGCATCAAGGTCATGATCGACGGCCGCACCGTCAATCGCCCGCTGTGGGGTGACACCGCCTGGCTCGATCTCCCGGTGCGGGTCGACGACATCGAGCGCGTCGAGGTCGTGCGTGGCGCCAACGGCGCGGCCTACGGGGTGAATGCCTTCGACGGCGTGATCAACATCATCACCCGTTCGCCCGCCACCGAGGACGGTTCGGCGGTGATCTCCCGCGTCGGGCGCAAGGGTTTCCAGGATCATGGCTTCCGGGTGAACGGCCATGCCGAGGGCGCACTCGACTGGCGCCTGTCGGGCTCGCACCGGTGCGCGCAGAACTTCCGTTCGCGCTATGACGACAAGACTGGCGAGCCGATCTCGAAGGAGGATGTCCGCAACACGTTGCTCAACTTCAGCGCCGCGGCGCAGGTCAGCGCGAATGACGAACTCGGCGTGCACGTCGCGATCAACGAGGGGGTCGCCGAGCGTGGCAACCTCGAAGACTGGCAGGAGCAGCCGCGTGACGAGGAAACCCGCTCGCGCTACCTGCATCTGGCCTGGCGCCACAACCTCGGGGCAGATTCCGAGCTCAGCGTGAACCTCAGCCATCAGGACGAACGCTTTCGCGCGGGCTGGCTCACCGTGGGCGAGCTGGCAGTCCCGATCGACATGAATACCGACGGTCGCCGCGACGAGCTGGAACTGCAATACACGACCCGTCCGGCCACGGACTGGCGCCTGCTGCTGGGCGCCGGCGTGCGCCGCGAGGCGGTGCAGTCGCTGCGCTATTTCAACACCGACAGCACCTTGTCCGGCACCAGCAGCCAGCTCTTCGGCACCGTGACCTGGAATCCGCTGGCGGCGCTCAAGCTCGATCTCGGCGGCACCCTCGAGGATCATCACTACAGCGGCTCGACCTTCTCGCCGCGGATGGCGATGAATTACGCGCTGACGCCCGAGTCGGCCGTGCGCGCGTCGGCGGGGGTGTCGTACCGGGCGCCGTCCTTCCTCGAATCGAGCGCCTACGAGACGATCCGCATCGACGACACGGTGCGCTGGGTCGGCACGCGCCAGACAACGCCGGTCGAGCCCGAGCGCGTGCGCCATTTCGAGCTGGGCTACATGGCGCAGTTGCGCGAGCTGGGCCTGAGTCTCGACGTGCGCGCCTTCCACGAGCGCTACCTGCGCTACCTCGACAGCCGAAGCTGCATCATCGGCGAGCCGAGGTGTACGCCCCCTGAGGCCTTTGATCCGTTCCCCCATGATCCGAAACGGCCGCCGAAGCAGTTCCGCTTCGTCAACTCCGCTGCGCTCACCCGCCACGGCGCCGAGTTCAGCGTGGATTGGCGCCGTCCGGGCTGGGGACGGGTCGTGGTGTCGCAGGCCTTCATCGACATCGATGCCGACTCTGCAGCGTCCGACGGCGACTTCGAGCTCAGCGCGCCGACCACGATCACCTCGATGCTGGTGAGCAAGGACCTGCCCCAGCGCTGGCGCGCCAGCCTGGGCTATTACCGCCACAGCGAGATGTACTGGCTCAACCAGGGCGACCGGGTGCCGGTGGTCAACCGCTTCGACCTGCGCCTCGCGCGCAGCTTCGGTGCGCCGAGCGCCGACAACGAGGTCGCGATCGTGGCGCAGAGCGTCAATGGCCGCTACCCCGAGTTCTACGCGCGCAAGTTCCGCCACGAACCGCAGCTCTTCGCCACGCTGCGGCTGGCCTGGTGACACCGGCAATGCAGCAGCGGCGGCGGGGTGGCTTGCGGGCGCTCGCGCGCCTGCTCGCGCTCTGGCTCGCGCTGCTGTGTGCGCCGGCGTTCGCGCTCGATGTGGCGGTGGTGGTGTCGCAGCGCGACGGGGTGCACAAGGCCTTCGCCGATGCCTTCATGCGCGCGGCGGCGGGTCTGGGCCACCGCGTGTTCGACATCGGCAGTCCGGCCGAGGGGCTCGATGACGTCGCGCTCGCCCGCGCCGACCTGGTGGTTGCCAGCGGGGAGGCCGCCGCCGAGCTGGCGCTCGCCCGCCACGCGCGGCCGACGCTGGTGACGATGATCGCGCGCAGCCGTTTCGAGGTGCTGCGCAAGGCACATCCGCAGGCGGCGCTGACGGCCTGGCTGCTCGATCAGCCGGTGGAGCGCCAGTTGCGCCTGCTGCGCGCGGTGGTGCCCGAGCGCATGCGGGTGGGGCTGCTGCTCGGCGGCAACATCGACGCCGAGGGCGCGCTGCACGCGGCGGCCGCCCGCTTCGGGCTCACCCTCGCCACCCATCAGGTGCGCAGCGACAAGGACCTCATCGCCAGCCTCGAGGAGGTACTGAGCGCGAGCGAGGTGCTGCTGGCGCTGCCGGATCCCATGCTGTCCAGCCCGACCGCGGCGCGCGCGATCCTGCTCACCAGCTACCGCTGGCAGAAGCCGATCATCGCCTTCTCGCGCGCCTACGTCACCGCCGGCGCGCTGGCGGCGGTGTTCATCACCCCCGAGCAGGTCGCCAACGATCTCATCGACTGGCTGCGCGCGCAGGGCGACAAGCGCCTCACCTTGCCGCCGCCGCAAGACCCGGTTTCGTTCGAGATCGCGGTGAACCGCCAGGTGGCGCGCGCGCTCGGCATCAACGTGGCCGACGACGGGGAATTGCTGCGCTTGACCGCAGGAGGCGGACGGCCATGAGCATCGACCGCATCTCCCTGCGCGCGCGCCTGGTCCTTACCGCGCTGCTGCCGGTGCTGCTGCTGGCGGTGGCGATGACGGGCGTGTCGCTGTTTCGCGGCGCACGCCTCGCGGACAGCGAGATCACCGAGCGTGGTCTGGCCATCGTCAGCTTCCTGGCCCCCGCCGCCGAGTACGGCGTGATCTCGGGCAGTCGCGGCAGCCTCGATGGCCTGATGCTGGCGCTCAAGGTGCAGAGCGACGTGGCCGCGGCGGTGCTGTACGACCGTCGCGGTGACGAAATCGCCCGCCTGGGCGAGCCTGCGCTCACCGACCCCGCGGGCGCGCGCTCGGCCCATGAGGCGATCCGGCTGCGCCGCCACGGCGCGCGCGCGGCCTTCGCCGCGCCGGTGATGTCGATCCTGGTGGCGGTCGACGAACTCGCCGGTGGCGGGGTGGCGCTGGCGCCGCTGCCGGTGGGCTGGGTTTATGTCGAACTCGACACCCGTTCCTACGATGCGCGCTGGCGCACCACGGTGCTGACCACGGTCGGACTGGCGGCGGGGGCGATGCTGCTCGCCATGCTGCTCGCGATCCGCCTGGCCAACGTGGTCGGCGCGCCGGTGGCCCGCCTGGTCGAGGCCGTGCGCCGCATGGCACGCGGCGAGCTCGACGTGCAGGTCAGCGGCCGCGCCGGCAGCGAGGAGCTGCGCGCGCTCGAGGACGGCTTCAACTCGATGGCGCGTGCGATCACCAACGCCCACAAGACCCTGCAGGCGCGCATCGAGCAGGCGACCGCGCGCCTCGCCCACCAGGCCCTGCACGACCCGCTGACCGCCTTGCCCAACCGCCGTGCGTTCGAGCAGGCGCTGGAAGAGCTGCTCGCCGCCTCGCGCCGGGCCGGCGATCACGGCGCCCTGTGCTTCATGGACCTCGACCACTTCAAGCCGGTCAACGACACCGGCGGACACGCTGCCGGCGACGCCCTGCTGCGCGTGGTCGCCGACCTGATCCGCGCACGCCTGCGTCTCGAGGACACCGTGTGCCGGATCGGTGGCGACGAGTTCGCGCTCATCCTGCGCGGCTGCACCCCGGACGACGCCGCCCGCATCGCCGACGACCTGTGCGCGGCGGTGCGCGATCTGCGCTTCGAATGGGAGGGCCGCGAGTACCGCATCGGCGCCAGCATCGGCTTTGCGATGATCGACGGCGCGCTCGGCAGCGTGGCCGAGATCGTGCGCGCGGCCGATGAGGCGTGCTACACGGCCAAGCGCGAGGGACGGGGGCGGGCGATTGCGTACCGCCCGGAGGACATCGGCGCGCCGCCGGCGGGCGACTAGCCGGCTCGCGCATTAGCCGGTCTGCCCCTTGGCCCGCCCGCTCCTGCGGCGCTCGTGACTGGTACACGGTTCATGAGCGTGGCCAGGCATGGCCCGCGCGCGAGGGGCGCGTCGATCCGCATGCGCGCAAACCGGCCCGTCGCCTGCATTGCCCGCGCGCGGGAGGGGCGCGTGTCCCGCTCCGTATAATGGCGGCTCGATCACCGCCGCGCGGCCCCGCCCGCGCCTGCCATGTTCCATCTCAGCTTCTCCAACCGCTTCGAAATCCTCCTCGACACCCTGCTCGCGCGCCTCGGCGCCGAGCAGCCGGGGCCGTTCGGGCAGCGCCAGGTGGTGGTGCCGAGCAGCGCGCTGCGGCGCGTGGTGGAGCTGGCGGTGGCGGACCGCGAAGGCGTCAGCGCCAACCTGCGCTTCGACTACCTCGCGCAGTGGCTGTGGCAGCAGATCGGGCGCGTGGTGCCGGTGGCGGAACGCTCGCCGTTCTCGCCCGCGCTGCTCGCGTGGCGCATCCACGGCCTGCTCGATCGCGCGCATGAACACGGCGCGTGGGTGGCGGCGCATCCGCGGCTGGCGCGTTATCTCGACGGTGCCGATGCGCGCATGCGCTTCGAGCTCGCCGGGCGCATCGCGCGCGTGTTCGATCACTACCTGACCTACCGGCCGCAGTGGCTCGAGGTGTGGGCGAGCGGGCGCGGCTCGGCGCTCGGGCCCGGAGCGAGTGCCGTCGCGCTCGCCGACGAGGCCTGGCAGGCCGCGCTGTGGCGGCGCATCCGCGACGGCATGGGGCTGCGCCAGGAACATCCGGCCCAGGCCTTCCTGCGCCGCGTCGGCGCGATGACGGCCGCCGAGCTGGCCGCGGTCGGCCTGCCGGCCACGGTGCATGTGTTCGCGCTACCCGCGCTGCCGCCGCTCTACCTCGACCTGCTGCGCACGCTGGCGCGGGTGGTGGAGGTGCGCCTGTACGTGCTCAACCCCTGCCGCGAGTTCTGGTTCGACATCGTCGATGCGCGCCGCCTGTCCTGGCTGGCGGCGCAGCAGAAGGACATGTTCTTCGACACCGGCAACAGCCTGCTCGCTGCCTGGGGCAAGCAGACGCGCGCCCACATCGGCCTGCTGTTCGAGGGCGAGCACGCGGTCGAGGAAGATGCCGCCTTCGCCCCCCACCCCGGCCGCCACCTGCTGGCGCGGCTGCACAACGCCATCCTCGACCTGGAAGAGCTGCCGCCCGCGGGCGTGCGCCTGGCCGCCACCGACCGCAGCGTCGAGGTGCACGTGTGCCACTCGCGCACCCGCGAACTGGAGGTGCTGCACGACCGCCTGCTCGGCCTGTTCAAGCTGCATGCCGGCACCGACGACGCGCTGCGCCCGGCCGACGTCGTCGTGCTCACCCCCGACCTCGAAACCACTGCGCCGCTGGTCGAGGCGGTGTTCGGCACCGCCTCCGCGGCGCGCCGCATCCCGTGGCGCATCACCGGCCTCGGCGGCACCCGCGACAACCCGGTGGCGCGCGTGCTCGACCAGGTCCTGCACCTGGCCGCCAGCCGCTTCCCGGCAAGCCGCGTGTTCGACCTGCTGCAGCAGGCGCCGGTGGCGGCGCGCTTCGGGCTCGATGAGGTGGCGCTGGAGACGGTGCATGACTGGCTGCGCGCGGCTGGGGTGCGTTGGGGGCTGGATGCGGCGACTGCCGCGACGACGACTTCGGCCAAGAGCATCAACGCCGCCGCCAACGTCAACGCCAACGCCAATGCCAATGCCAACGCCACCGCCACCGCCACCCCCGCCGTTGCGGGTGCGACTTCGTTCGCCACGGTCGCCGATGGCCGCGTGCACGCCGTAGCCGGCGTGGCCCCTGCGCATACGCTCGACGAAGGCCTGCACCGCCTGTTCCTCGCCTGGGCGGCCGGCGCGGCCGCCGACCAGGCCAGCTTCGCCGGCCGCATCGGCGCCGCCGCCCCCGAAGGCCAGGCCGCGTCCGCCCTCGGCAGCCTGTGGCGCTATGCCGACAGCCTGCGCCGTGTGCGCGACCTGCTGTTGCGCCAACACACCGGCGCCGGCTGGCGCGGCGTGCTCAACGAGGTGCTCGACCGCCTGGTCGGGGATCCCGCCGAGCACGCCGACGCGCTGCGCGAGGTGCGCGCCGCGCTCGCCGCGCTCGCCGCCGACATCGCCGCCGCCGAGCTCGAGGACACGGTGCCGCTCGCGGTCGTGCATCCGGCGCTGGCCGCGCTCCTCGACGACCCGGCGCGTGGCGGCGTGCCCGGCGGCACGGTCACCTTCTCCGCCTTGCCGGCGCTGCGCAGCCTGCCCTACCGCGTGGTGTGCGTGATCGGGCTCGACCAGGGCGCCTTCCCCGGCAGCGACCGCCCGGCCGAGTTCGACCTCATGTCCGCCCGTCCGCAGGCCGGCGACCGCCAGCGCCGGCTCGACGACCGCAACCTCTTCCTCGACCTGATCCTGTCCGCGCGCGAGGTGCTGCACCTGTCCTACGTCGGGCGCAGCGTGCGCGACGGCAGCGCGCTGCCGCCGTCGGTGCTGGTGGACGAGCTGCTCGACACCCTGGCCACCGCCTGCGCCAGCACCGCGGGCGATCCGGCGGCGCTGGCCGAGGGGCGGCGGCGGCTCACCGTGGTCCATCCGCTGCAGGCCTTCGCCGCCGACTATTTCATCGCCGGTGCGCGTAGCGATGAGCGCCTGACCAGCTTCAACGCCGATTACGCCCAGGCGCTCGCCAGTCGGCTGGCGGCGTCTGCGACGGTAGCGGCAACGATGGAGACGACCGCGACCGCGACCGCGACTGCGGGCGCTGCTGCGAACGCTGGGCTTGGGGAGGCCGGAGCAGGGGGCGCCGGGGCTGCGGTGGCCGGTGCCGCCGTTGTGTCAGCCGCTGCGCAGGCGCGATCGCCTGGGGACGCGGCGGGCGCCGTCGAGGCGGGCGCTGCCGACGGCGAGAACGATGCCGATGATGGGGACGCACGCAGCAACGCCGATGCCGCCCCCTTCTTCACCGCGCCGCTGCCGGCGCCGGACGCCGCCTGGCGCGAGGTGGAGCTGCTGCAACTGATCCGCTTCTTCGCCAACCCCTGCCGCTACCTGCTGCGCGAGCGCGTGGGACTGGACCTGCCCGAATCGGCCGAGGTGCTCGACGACGTCGAGCCGATGCTGCCCGACTGGCCGGGCCAGCGCGCGCTTGCCGCGCGCCTGCTGCCGGTGATGCTGGCCGATGCGATGCACGCCGCAACGGACGAGGTGGGCGCCGGCGCGGTGCGCGATCGCCTTTGGGCGCTGGCGCGTGCGGGCAACGAATACCCGACCGGTGCGCTCGGCGAGTCCGCGCTCGCGCGCGAGTTCGATTGCCTGCTCGCCTTTGCCCGCCGCCAGCGCGCGCTGCTGGCCCCCCCCGCGCAGCCGCCGCATCGGGCGCGCTTCGCGTGCCGGATCGACGGCGAAGCCTGGTCCCTGAGCGCCAGCTTTGCCGACCTGCGCGCCGACGGCCTGCTGCGTGCGCGCTACGACGACACCCGCGCCAGCGACTACCTCGGCGCCTGGCTCGCCCACCTGCTGCTGTGCGCCGACCCCGCGCCCGGTGTGCGCGGCGAGACGCATGGGCTGTCGCGCGACGGCGAATTCCGCTTTGCGGCGCTGGAGCCGGCCGTGGCCGGGCAGGTGCTCGAAGCCTTGCTCGGCCTCTACCGCCAGGGCCTGTGTGCGCCGCTGCGCTTTTTTCCCAAGTCGGCCTGGGCCTACGCGAAGAACGCACACAACCCGCGCAAGGCGGTGGATAAATGGACCGGCGGCATGCGGCCCGAATTCGGCGAATCCGCCGACCCGGCCTACCGGCTGGCGCTGCGCGGGGTGGAAGAAGCGCTCGACGAGACCTTCTTCACGCTCGCCGACCGGGTCTTCGGCCCGCTGTTCGACGCGCTGGACGACGCGCGCCTGGGCTGAGGGCGGGAACGCAACGGACCGGCGCGCGAGCGGCCCGAGTGGCCGCAGGCAAGGGGCGGCGGGCCAGGCATCAGCGTGTTAGGGTAGGGGCGACCCGCCGGGTCACCCCTACGACGCCCCTTATCACGCCCATGCCGCTGACCCTCGCCGCCCCCGTCCACAGCGAACTGATCATCAAGAAGAGCCGCTTCATCGGCTGCGTGCAGCCGATGGCCGACCGCGCCGCGGCGCAGAAGGTGGTGGCGGAACTGTGGGCGCAGCATCCGGGCGCGCGCCACGTGTGCTGGGCGTTGCTCGCCGGTGGGCAGTCGGCGGCGGTGGATGACGGCGAGCCGAGCGGCACCGCCGGGCGGCCGATGCTCGACGTGCTGCGCCACCAGGACCTGGAAGGCGTGCTCGCCACCGTGGTGCGCTACTTCGGCGGCGTCAAGCTGGGTGCGGGCGGGCTGGTGCGGGCCTACACCGACGCGGTGGCGCAGGCCCTGCTGCAGGCGGAGAAGGTGCCGATCGTGCGCCTGGCGTTGCTGCGCTGCGCCGTGCCTTATGCGCTCGAAGGCCTGCTGCGGCGCGAACTGGACGCGGCCGGTGCGAGCCTGCTGACGGTGACCCATGGCGAGGCGGTGGAGCTTTGCTTCAGCCTGCCGGAGGATGCCGCGGCCGCGCTGCAGGCTCGGCTCGCCGAGGCTGGGCAGGGGCGGATCACGTGGCTAAAGGCACCGGACGCGGGCAGCGCTGCGCTGCAATGACGAGCGGATGAGAGAGCCCTGCAGTGAGCAAGGCGAGCGGCGGTTGAGGCCGCTGTCTGTGCCCCGCCCGCCGTGCTTGCCGTGTCGCTGGCGCCATGTAACGTGCCTTTCAGTCGTAGCAGGCGCCCTTGTGGCGCTTGCGCCTCAGCAGCCCACCGCCGCCAGTGCCTGCAAGGGCCCGACGCGGCGGATGGCCTCGATCTGTTCGCGCTGGCGGGTGTACAGCGTGCCGCCGAAGCATACCGCGCTGATCGAGATGCCTTCGAAGCATTCCTGGCTGCGCGGCAGCAACAGCAGCCAGCCGTCGTGGATCAGCAGGTTGCAGGGCGGCAGCAGGCCGTCGGCGCCCGGCTTCAACTGCAGCGTGTCGCAGGCGCGCTGGAAGCCTTCGAGCAGGCTGCTTGCCGCGACCTCCACCGCCACGCCCTGGCCGCAGCGCACGCGCACGAAGCAGTGCTGCATCGGCAGCGCCGGATGGCGCGCGACGCCGTGCTCGGGCAGGTCGGTGGGCAGGCCGGGGGCGAACAGGCGCAGGCTGGCGTTGCCCGCGGTGTCGGGCATCCACTGCACGTGCTTGTGGCGCTGGCTGGCGCCGGCCGCGGTGCCGCCGTTGTAGAGGCCGATGCCGCCGGCTTCGACCATGATCTCGGCCAGCGCCGCGAAGTCGCTGTGCGCCAGCGGCAGCAACTGTTCCTCGAACGCGCGCCGCGCCAGCACCAGGTGGCGGTCGCAGAGCGGGAACTTGTTGAGGATCACGACGTGCCCGGTGCCGATCGGGCCGACGGTGAGCTCGGGGTCGGGGTTGAGGAAGGGGTTGAAGTTGGGGTCGCGCGGTCCGCCGGGGATGGCGACCGGGGTGGCGGCCTGGGTGTTGGCCGCGGTGTTGGCCGCGGTGGTGGCCGCGGTGGCCGCCTTGGCCGCGTCCTTCACCGCCAGCGAGGACACCCAGCGCACGATGAAGCGCATGCCCGCATCGTCCATTTCGGTCTGCTCGGCGGCCACCGGCTGCAAGGCGCCGGAGGCGAGTGCCGCCGCGCTGCGTGCGTCGATTGCTTCCATCCAGTTCTTCGTCATGTCTGCGTCGTCTCCGTGGTGTGCTTTTGCGCAAATGGGAACGGTGGAGTGTAGGCGGAAATGACGGATTTGTAGCCGGGGAGGCGGCCCCGGCGGCAAGTGCACGTCAGGGCGGCGCGAGGGCGGGGCGCGCTTGCGTTCAGCGCGCGGCGACGACCTCGGGCAGGGTGCCGACCGTCCATCCACGTGCTCCGAGCGCCGCGCGCAGGTGGCGGGCGCTGTCGACCGCGCCGAGGGTGTCACCGTGCACGCAGATGCTGTCCATTTCCGTGGGCAGCACCTTGCCGCTCTGGCTGACCACGCCGCCGGCCTCCAGCATGCGCAGCACGTGGGTGACGAGCTGGTCGTGGTCGTGGATGACGGCGCCGGGCTGGCCGCGCGGCACCAGGGTGGCGCGGTCGGTGTAGGCGCGGTCGGCGAAGATCTCGCCGGCCACCTGGAGGCCGGCGCGTTCGCCGGCGATGTGGAGCTCGGACAGCACTGGGGCGAGCAGGATGAGGCCGGGGTCGATGGCCTTGACCGCGCGCGCCACCGCGTCGGCGAGCGCGGCGTCCTCGCAGGCCTGGTTGTTGAGCGCGCCGTGCGGCTTGACGTGGGTGACGCGGCCGCCTTCGGCCGCGGCCATGCCGGCGAGCGCGCCGACCTGGTAGATGACCATGGCTTCGAGTTCGGCTGGCGCCATCTTCATCGGCCGGCGGCCGAAGCCCTGCAGGTCGGGGTAAGCGGGGTGGGCGCCGAGGCTGACGCCGGCGGCGAGCGCGGTGCGCACGGTGTGGCGCATCACCACCGGGTCGCCGGCGTGGAAGCCGCAGGCGATGTTGGCCGAGCGCACCACCTGCAGCAGGGCCTCGTCCTCGCCCATGGTCCAGGCGCCGAAGGATTCGCCGAGGTCGGCGTTGAGGTTGATGGTGTTGGTCATGGGTTGGGCCTCGGGTCGGGGTCGTTCTTCAATATAGCGGTCGATATTCGGCGCCGAGCGCATGAACGACACCGTCGACCAGGTTGCCGGTGTACAGCGCCAAGAGGTCGATGCCGTCGGCCGGCAGCGGGCGGATGGCGGCGAGCAGCGCCCGGGTTTCGGCCTCGGCGGCGCGTGCGATCTGCGCGCCCTCGGCGGCGGTGACGGTGGCAAAGCGCAGGCTCTGCCCGGGGCGCAGCGCGGCCAGGCGGCCGAGGTCGGCGGTGATCACGGTGGCGATCTTGGGGTAGCCGCCGGCGGTCTGGGCGTCGGCGAGCAGCACGATCGGCTGGCCGGCGCCGGGGACCTGGATCGAGCCGGGCACGGTGGCGTCGGACACGATCTCGGCGGCGCCGACGTGCTCGAGCTTTTCACCTTCGAGGCGGATGCCCATGCGGTCGGCTTCGGCGGTGACGCGGTAGTCGCCGCCGACCAGGGTCTCGAGCGCGGCGGCGCTGAAGTGGTCGGCCTGCGGGCCGGGTACCAGGCGGATCGGGCGTTCGTCGGCTGCGGGCGGCTGGGTGAGCACGTGGTCGTTGCCCCAGGCGTTGGCGTCGGTCAGCGCCAGGCGCGTGCCGGCGGCGAGCGCGCGGCCGTTGCCATCGACGCCGCCGAGGCTGGCGCGTACGTAGGTCGAGGTGCTGCCCATCACCTGCGGCGCGTTCAGCCCGGCGACCGCGACCATCGCAATGCGGCCGCTGCCCATCTTGCGGATGCGCAGCGATTCGCCCTCGGCAATCGTCACCGAACGCCAGGGCGCGAGCTGGCGGCGGCCGTCCGCGCCGTCGACCTCGACCACCGCGTCGCCGGCCACCGCCACTTTTGCCACGCCGCCGTGAGCCGTGAGCTGCAGGCCGCCGTCGAAGCATTCGATCACCGGCGCGTCCTCGTCGCGACCGGCGAGCGCGTTGGCGATGCGCATCAGGCGGCGGTCGAGCACGCCCGCCCAGGGCACGCCGATGCGGCGGAAACCGTGGCGGCCGCCGTCCTGGAGCGAGGCGAAGGCGCCGGGGGAGACGATCTCGAGTTCGGTCTGCGTGCTCATGCTGCGTCCTCGGTAGCGACGGTGTGGGCGGCGTCGGCGACCAGCCACTGCATCGGGTCGATGTCGCCGCTGCGCAATCCGGCTTCGAGCGCACGGCATTCGTCCGCGCTCACCGGGGTGAAGCGCACCTTGTCGCCGGCGGCGAGCAGCGAGGGCGAGGCGCGCCGGGCGTCGAACAGCGGCACCGGGCAGCGCCCGAGCAGGTGCCAGCCGCCGGGGCTCTCCCACGGGTAGATCGCGGTGAGCCCGGTGGCGATCGCCACGCTGCCGGCGGGCACACGCACGCGCGGCTGGCTGCGTCGCGGCAGGCGCAGGCGTTCGGGCAGGTCGCCCATGAAGGGGAAGCCGGGCAAAAAGCCGAGCATGTACACCAGGTATTCGGCGCCGCTGTGCAGCGCGACGACCTCGGCCTCGTCGATGCCCAGCGTGGCGGCCACCTCGGCGAGGTCGGGTGCGGCATCGCCTTCGTAGCACACCGGCAGGCGCCAGTGGCGGCCGTCGACCGGCGCGCCGTGCTCGGCGGCGTCGATCAGCGGCTGCAGTGCGGCGAGCAGGGTGTCGCGGTCGGTGGCGAGCGGGTCGAAGAACACCGTCAGCGAGCGGAACGTGGGCATGGTCTCGATCACGCCCGGCAGCGCGCCCGCCTGCTGCAGGCGCCCGATGGCGGCGTCGAGCGCGTTGACCGCGGCGAGCAGGGCGGGGTCGATGACGCTGCCGAACTCGATGGTGAGCGCGGCGTCGCCGGCGTCGAGAATTCGAAAACTCATGGCGAGCCTCCTGTATTCAGAGCGGGGAGGTGGAGGCAGCGCGCGCCGCCTGGTCGTAGCGCCCGGAGACCGTGCGCAGCATCTGGGCGAGCTCGGCGATGCGGGCGTTCTCTTCGGTGCTGCCGCTGAAGCCGGGCATCAGGCAGGCCTCGCGCACGTCGCGGTAGGCGAGGCAGATCTCGCGCCCCTGGTCGGTGACGGAATAGAAGGCTTCCTTGCCGCGCTTGGTGCTCTGCACCAGCCCGAGGCCGCCGAGCTTGCGCAGCGAATAGGAGACGACGTGGGTGTCTTCCACATTGAGCACGAAGCCGATGTCGGCCAGGCGCTTCTCGGTGTCGCGATGGGCGACGTGGTGCAGCACCAGCACGTCGATCGGGGTCATGTCCTTGACGCCGGCGGCGTTCATGCAGCGCATCATCCAGCGCGCGAAGGCGTGCCACGCGATGATCAGGCCGAACTCGAACTCGGACACCTGGGGCGACTTCGGCGAGACCAGGTGCTGTGATGAAACGATGGGACCGCTGTCGCCCATGTGAGCCTCCGTCAATGTTTTGAAGACGTTTCGCGTAAAAAACATCTACGTTTTGTTGACAAGATACCCACAAAATCTCTATCGTGCAATAACGGTGACTTATGGATGGCTGGTCGCCGCCTCCGACAATCTGTTCCGGGCGCTGCCCTACTTCAATCAGGAGTTACACCCATGACCTTCTCGCATCCTCTGCTCAAGGCGATCACCGGTTCCGTGCTCGGTCTGGGCTTTGTCGCCGCCGCCCACGCCCAGACCACCTGGGACATGCCGACCCCATACCCGGCCAGCAACTTCCACACCGAGAACATCCAGCAGTTCGCCAAGGAGGTCGACGAGGCCACCGGCGGCAAGCTCAAGATCACCGTGCACGCCAACGGCTCGCTGTTCAAGGCCAACGAGATCAAGCGCGCGGTGCAGGGTGGCCAGGCGCAGATCGGCGAGCTCATCATCTCGGGCCTCGCCAACGAGGACGCGCTCTACGCCCTCGACACCGTGCCCTTCCTCGCCACCAGCTATGCCGATTCGAAGAAGCTGTGGCAGGCCTCGAAGCAGGCGGTCGAAGCGCGCCTGGCGAAGAACGGCCTCAAGGTGCTGTACTCGGTGGCGTGGCCGCCGCAGGGCCTGTATTCCATGACCGAGCTCAAGACCATCGGCGACCTCAAGGGCATGAAGATCCGCTCCTACAGCCCGACGGTCGCGCGCATGATCGAGCTGATGGGTGGCCAGCCGGTGACCGTGCAGGCCGCCGACCTCACCCAGGCGCTGTCGACCGGCGTGGTGTCGGCCAACCTGACCTCCTCGGCCACCGGCTACGACACCAAGAGCTGGGAGCAGCTCAGCCACTACTACGACATCCAGGCCTGGCTGCCGAAGAACATCGTGTTCGTGTCGCAGAAGGCCTTCGACGCGCTCGACCAGCCTGCGCGCGATGCCTTGCTGAAGGCCGCCGCCGCCGCCGAGGAGCGGGGCTGGAAGGTGTCGGAAGAGAAGACCGCCTGGTACATCGAGCAGCTCAAGGCCAACAAGATGAAGGTCCAGCCGGCGCCCGAGGCGCTGCAGGCCGACTTGCTCAAGGTCGGCGAGAAGATGACCGCGGAGTGGGTCGAGAAGGCCGGCCCGGACGGCCAGGCCATCCTCGACGCCTATCGCAAGCTGAAGTAAGTCGACGCTGATGCACGAGGCCCCGCGCGAGCGGGGTCGCCCCGCCTTGACCTCCCTCCCGGAGACCGCCATGAGAGCGCTTCTCGATTCCCTGTACCGCCTGTCCGGCGCGCTGGCCGCGATCGGCATGATCGCCACGCTGGTGCTGGTCGGCGCCGGCGTGTTCAGCCGTCCGCTCGGCATCTACCTGCCGGGCACCGACGACTACGCCGGCTACGCGATGGCGGCCTGCGGCTTCCTCGCCCTGGCCTACACCTTCAAGCACGGCGAGCACATCCGCGTCAGCCTGGTGCTCGACCGTGCCGGACCGCGGCTGCGCGCGGCGCTCGAGTGGTTCTCGCTCGCCACCGCGACCGCGGTCGCGGCGATGCTGGCGTTCTATGCCGTGCGGCTGGTATGGCAGTCGCACGAATTCGAGGAGATCTCGCAGGGCGTGGATGCCACGCCGCTGTGGATTCCGCAGCTGTCGATGGCGATCGGCACGGTCGTGCTGCTGATCGCGCTGATCGACGATCTGGTGCTGACCACCCTGGGCCGCGAACCGAAGCGACTCGCCAACCACAGCGGCGAAGCCGCGCGCATGGAATGAGGAGCGCGCCATGGAACTGATGATTGCGGCCGTGATGATCGGCCTGATGCTGGCGCTGCTCGCCGGCGGCGTATGGATCGGGCTGGCGCTGATGGCGATCGGCATCCTCGGCATGCTCGGCTTCACCCCGCGCGCGCCCGGCGACGGCATGGCGGTGGCGATCTGGAGCCACGGCTCGAGCTGGACCCTGACCGCGCTGCCGCTGTTCCTGTGGATGGGCGAGATCCTGTTCCGCACCAAGCTGTCGGAAGACATGTTCAAGGGCCTGTCGCCCTGGCTCGAGCGCCTGCCGGGGCGCCTGCTCCACACCAACATCATCGGCTGCACGCTGTTCGCCGCGGTGTCGGGCTCGTCGGCGGCGACCTGCGCCACCATCGGCAAGATCGCCCTGCCCGAGCTCGAGCGCCGCGGCTATCCCGAATCCATGGCGCTCGGCACGCTGGCCGGCGCCGGCACGCTCGGGCTGCTGATCCCGCCTTCGATCATCATGATCGTGTACGGCGTGGCGGCCGACGTGTCGATCTCCAAGCTCTTCATCGGCGGCGTGCTGCCCGGCATCCTGCTGGCGACGCTGTTCATGGGCTGGGTGGTGGTGTGGTCGCTGATGAACCCGGAGAAGATCCCGCCCGCCGACCTCAAGACCGACTTCATGGGCAAGGTGCGCGCGTCGAAGAACCTGATCCCGGTGATCCTGCTCATTGGCGGCGTGCTCGGCTCGATCTACAGCGGCGTCGCCACCGCCACCGAGGCCGCCGCGATCGGCGTGATCGGCAGCCTGATCATCGCCGCCAGCCAGCGCACGCTCAACCGCAGGAGCTTCTTCGGCGCGCTGATGGGCGCCACCCGGCTGTACTGCATGATCGCGCTGATCCTCGCCGGCTCGGCCTTCCTGACCCTGGCCATGGGCTACATCGGCCTGCCGCGCCACCTCGCCGAATGGATCGGCGGGCTTGGCCTCAGCCCGGCGATGCTGCTGGTGGCGCTGGCGATCTTCTACGTGCTGCTCGGCTGCTTCCTCGACGGCATCTCGATCGTGGTGCTGACGATGGCGGTGCTGATGCCGACCATCCAGACCGCGGGCATCGATCCGCTGTGGTTCGGCATCTTCGTCGTCGTCACCGTGGAAATGGCGCAGGTCACGCCGCCGGTGGGCTTCAACCTGTTCGTGCTGCAGGGCCTCACCGGGCGCGACATGACGGTGATCGCGCGCTACGCGCTGCCCTACTTCCTGCTGATGGTGGTGGCGGTGGTGCTGCTGTACCTCTTTCCCGGACTGGTGACGTGGCTGCCCGGGCACATGATCGGCTGACGGCAAGCCCGGGCGCCGTGCGCCGACGCGCATCAGGCGTCGGCGCCGCGCGCCTCGCCCAGGATCCAGTCATGCACCGTGGCCACGCGCGGGTCGGCGAGTGCGCCGGCCGTATACACCAGGCAGTAGCGCTTGCCGGTGGCCACCGTGTGCGCAAAGGGCGCCACCAGGCGGCCGCTGTCGAGCTCGTCGGTGATCAGGGTGCGGCGCGCGATCGCCACCCCCATGCCGGCGATCGCGCACTGCATGGTGATGTGGTTGCGGTTGAACATGTAGCCGCGCCGCACCTCCACATGCGGCGCGTCGATCGCGCGCAGGTAGCGCTCCCATTCGGCGTAGGGCGGGCTGCCGCGCCAGGCGGTCATGTCGTGCAGCAGCGGGTAGTGGCGCAGGTCGTCGGGTGTTTCCAGCGCCGGGCGGCCCTCGAACAGGCGCGGCGAACACACTGGAAAGATCTCCTCCTCCAGCAATATCGTGCTCTGGAAGCCGGGGTAGGTGCCGTCGTTGAGGTCGATCGCGAGGTCGAACTCGCCGTCGCGCAACGAATAGGTGCTGTCCTCGGCCTCCACCTGCAGCTCGATCTGCGGAAAGCGCGCCATCAGCCGCGGCAGGCGCGGCACCAGCCAGGTGGCGAGGAAGGAGGGCAGGGTGCGCACCCGCACTACACCGCTCAAGGCGCCGCCACGCAGGCGACCGATGGCCAGTTCCACCGCCGCGTACGCCGGATCGACCGCGGCGAGCAGGCGCTTGCCGGCGTCGGTGAGCTCGAGCCGGCGCGGCAGGCGGCGGAACAGGCGCTGGCCGAGCCAGTCCTCGAGCAGCTTGATCTGCTGGCTGACCGCGCCGGTGGTGATGTGCAGTTCCTCGCCTGCGCGGGTGAACGAAAGATGGCGGGCGGCGGCCAGGAAGACGCGCAGGCGGGTATGGACCTGGGAGGGTGCGGCGGGGTTCATGGTTTAGATTTCCTGAAGCCAGTGTGAAAAACAATCGATTGAGTCGGCTCCACTGCCAATGGAAAATGCCTTGATGCAGCGATAAGCATTTTCTAGATTAGATTCATTAAATCAACAACCGATTTCACCAGGAGCCGTCCATGTCCATCAGCGTCCTCGATCTGTTCAAGATCGGCATCGGCCCGTCCAGCTCGCACACCGTCGGTCCGATGCGCGCCGCGCACGAGTTCGCCACCGCGCTGGCGCAGCAGGGCGTGCTCGAGAGCGTGCGCCGCATCGAGGTGAAGCTCTACGGGTCGCTGTCGGCGACCGGTATCGGCCACAGTACCGACCGGGCCATCATCGCCGGCCTCATGGGCGCGCGTCCGGATGAGGTCGATCCCGATTTTCTCGTCGAGGCGGTCGATCTGGTCCGCCTCGACGGCGAGCTCAATCTGGCCGGCACGCACACGGTGCCCTTCGAGTGGGCGCGCGACATGCGCCTGTTGCCGGTGAGCCTGCCCTATCACCCCAACGCCATGCGTCTGATCGCCCATGGCGACGCGGGCGTGGTGTACGAGAACACCTATTACTCGGTCGGTGGCGGCTTCGTCGTGGATGAGGCGCAGGCCCAGTCCGGGACTTCGGCCGAGGCCGTGGTCGACCTGCCGTATCCCTTCGACACCGGCGCCGAACTGCTCGAACAGTGTCGCCGCCATGGCCTGCGCATCAGCGAACTGATGCTCGCCAACGAGTCCGCGTGGCGTAGCGAAGCCGAGACGCGCGCTGCGCTGCAGCGCATCTGGGACGTGATGCGGGCCTGCGTCGCGCGCGGCATCACCCAGGAAGGCGTGCTCCCCGGCGGGCTCAACGTGCGCCGCCGCGCCGCCGCGCTGCACCACAAGCTGAATGAGCGCGCCGCCGGCCGCAACCTGATCAGCGACACCATGGCCGCGCTCGACTGGGTCAATCTCTACGCGCTCGCGGTCAACGAAGAAAACGCCGGCGGCGGTCGCGTCGTCACCGCGCCCACGAATGGCGCGGCCGGCATCATCCCCGCCGTGCTGCACTACTACATGGACTTCATGCCCGGCAGCAGCGACGCCGACGTCGAGAACTTCCTCCTCGCCGCCGCTGCGGTCGGCGTGCTGTGCAAGAAGAACGCCTCGATCTCCGGCGCCGAGGTCGGCTGCCAGGGCGAGGTCGGTTCGGCGTGCGCGATGGCCGCAGCCGGCCTGGCCGAAGTGCTCGGTGGCAGCCCCGAGCAGGTCGAGAACGCGGCCGAGATCGGCCTCGAGCACAACCTCGGCCTGACCTGCGACCCGGTCGGCGGCCTGGTGCAGGTGCCCTGCATCGAGCGCAACGCGATGGCCTCGGTGAAGGCAATCAACGCCGCTCAGCTCGCCCTGCGCGGCGACGGCGCGCACGCGATCTCGCTCGACCAGGTGATCCGCACCATGCGCGACACCGGCCGCGACATGCTCGACAAGTACAAGGAAACCTCGCGCGGCGGCCTCGCCGTCAGCTTCCCCGAGTGCTGAGCGCCGCCAGACAAGCGCACCACCGACACATCTTCCATTCACCCCCGACCCGGCGCAGCCCATCCCGCATGCGCCCGGGTCACGCCTCACCCGGCATCCCTAACCACAACGTCATCCACGAGGAGACACCCAGATGACCACCGCAACCCCCACGGCTCTGCAGCGCGTGCTGCGCATGAGCCTCATCTCCCAGATCGCCATCGGTCTGGTCCTCGGCGTCGCCCTGGCGCTGATCGCGCCCGGCGCCACCAAGTCGGTCGCCCTGCTCGGCGACCTCTTCATCGCCGCGCTCAAGGCCGTGGCACCGATCCTGGTGTTCGTGCTGGTGGCGGCGGCGATCGCCAACCACAAGCACGGCCAGCCCACCCACATCCGCCCGGTGCTGATGCTTTACCTGGCCGGCACTTTCGCCGCGGCGCTGGTGGCGGTGCTCGCCAGCTTCGCCTTCCCGACCACGCTGGTGCTCGATGCGCCGGCCGCCAGCGGCACGCCGCCGGGCGGCATCCTGATCGTGCTCAAGAACCTGCTGTTGAGCGCGGTCTCGAATCCGATCAAGGCGCTGATGGAGGCCAACTTCATCGGCATCCTGGCGTGGGCGATCGGGCTGGGCATCGCGCTGCGCCACGCCGGTGAAGGCACGCGCAAGGTGCTCAACGACCTCGCCGACGCAATCTCGAAGATCGTCCATGTGGTGATCCGCTTCGCGCCGCTCGGCATCTTCGGCCTGGTCGCCGCGACCATGGGCGAAGCCGGCGTTGACGCGCTGCTCGGCTATGGCCAGCTGCTCCTGATGATCGTCGGCTGCATGCTGTTCGTCGCCCTCGTCGTCAATCCGCTGTTCGTGTTCTGGAAGCTGCGCACCAACCCCTATCCGCTGGTGTTCACCTGTCTGCGTGAGAGCGGCGTCACCGCCTTCTTCACCCGCAGTTCGGCCGCCAACATCCCGATCAACCTCGAGCTGTGCCGTCGCCTGGGCCTGCACGAGGACACCTACTCGATCTCCATCCCGCTCGGCGCCACCATCAACATGGCCGGCGCGGCGATCACGATCTCGGTGATGACGCTGGCTGCCGCCCACACCCTGGGCATCCCGGTCGACTTCGCCACCGCGCTGCTGCTGTGCATCGTGTCCTCGCTCGCCGCCGCCGGCGTGTCGGGTGTGGCCGGCGGTTCGCTGCTGCTGATCCCGATGGCGACCGCGCTGTTCGGCATCTCGGCCGATGTGGCGATGCAGGTGGTGGCGATCGGCTTCGTGATCAGCGTGGTGCAGGACTCGGCCGAGACCGCACTCAACTCCTCGACCGACGTGCTCTTCACCGCCGCGGCCTGCGCCGCCGAGAGTGGCGAGCGGCTGAACCTGGACCGAGCCTGATCCCTCATGCAAGCGACTCAACATTTCGCCAGCGACAACTACGCCGGTGTCTGCCCGGAGGCCATGGCGGCCTTCGTGGCGGCCAACGCCGGCCACGCCCCGTCCTACGGCGAGGACGAATGGACGCGCAAGGTCTCCGACCGCCTGCGCGAGCTGTTCGAGGCCGACTGCGACGTGTACTTCGTCTTCAACGGCACCGCCGCCAACTCGCTCGCGCTCGCCTCGCTGTGCCAGAGCTATCACAGCGTGGTGTGCCACGAACTCGCCCACGTCCAGACCGACGAGTGCGGCGGCCCGGAGTTCTTCTCCAACGGCTCGAAGCTGCTGCCCGCGCAGGGCGCCAACGGCAAGCTGACGCCGGGGTCGGTGCTGGAGGTGATCTCGCGCCGCAGCGACATCCACTACCCCAAGCCGCGCGTGGTCACGCTGACGCAGAGCACCGAAGTCGGCACCGTGTATCGGCCGGACGAGGTGGCGGCGATCTCCGCCTGCGCCCGCGAGCACGGCCTGCGGGTGCACATGGATGGCGCACGCTTTGCCAATGCGGTGGCCTCGCTCGGCGTGGCGCCGGCCGAGATCACCTGGAAGGTGGGCGTCGACGTGCTGTGCTTCGGCGGCACCAAGATGGGCCTGCCGGTGGGCGAGGCGGTGGTGTTCTTCGACCGCAAGCTGTCGGAGGACTTCGCCTACCGCTGCAAGCAGGCCGGGCAGCTCGCCTCGAAGATGCGCTTTCTGTCGGCGCCGTGGCTCGGCATCCTCGAAGACGAGGTGTGGCTCAAGCACGCCCGCCACGCCAATGCCATGGCGCAACGCCTGGCGGCCGGCCTGGTGCAGGTGCCGGGCGCGAAGTTGATGTTCCCGGTCGAGGCCAACGGCGTGTTCTGCGAGCTGCCGCCGGCGGTGCTCGACGGCCTGCGTGCGCGCGGCTGGCGCTTCTACACCTTCATCGGCGCCGGCGGCGCGCGCTTCATGTGCGGCTGGGACACGCTGCCCGCGAGCGTGGATGCGCTGCTGGCCGACGTGCGCGCGCTGGCGGGCTGAAGCCGGCGACGTTCAGTCCGGATCCGGACTGCCGAGCTGCGCGCGCAGGCGGTCGAGTTCCTCGAGCAGGTCGGCGACCAGTGCGGCGAGTTCGGGCGCCGCGTCGAAGTCGCGCTCGATCTGCAGCATGCGTCGTGCCCGCGCCCGCACGACGCCGCTGCTGGAGACTCGCCACACGCCCGCGACGCACTCGACATGCGGGAACAGGCCTTCATCGACATGGCGGTGCAGCCATTCGGCCTCGACCGCGCAGGCTGCGGCCAGTTGTTCGAGCGGCATCCAGCTGTCCTCGAGCAGGCTGCCGATGAGGATGGTGTCATCACTCGGGACGAATTCGTCGGGCATGGTTCAGCTCCCGGTCGTGCGGCGCGGATCGAAGGCCAGCTCCCGCGCCATGGTCTCGTACAAGGCCCGCGCCTGCGGCGTGTCGGCGGCTGGCAGGTAGGCAAGTCCTGGCCGAGGCGGTCGTAGGCTGCGCGCCGCTCGGGGTCCGACGGCACGGCGTGGGCCTCGTTGATCGCCTGCATGCGCGCCTCGGCGTCCGCTTCCTTGGACACGTCGGGATGCTACTTGCGCGCCAGCTTGCGGAAGGCTTTCTTGATCTGCTCGGCCGAGGCATCGCGCGCAACGCCGAGCACCTCGTAGTAGTCCTGGAATTTCATGGTCGTGACCAATGCGAAAGAAATTCACCCCGTGCTTATAGATAGGGGTGGTGCAGCGCATCGATCAAGTGCGGGGGCTTGAAATCGGCCCTCGCCAGACCTAGTTAGGGTAGCGAGACGCCGGCCACGGCGCCCGTCCCACACCACGACCGGAGGTTCGCATGTACGCCCGTTCCTTGTTCCCCCGCGACGTGTTCGCGGAACTCGACCGCCTGCAACGCGAGATGCAGCAGGCCTTCGACGTCGGCCCCAGCATCCGCGGCCTGACGCGCGGCTACCCCGCGCTCAACGTCGGCGGCACGCCGACTTCGGTGGAGATCTACGCCTTCGCCCCCGGCCTCGATCCGGCCACGCTCGACGTGCAGCTCGAGAAGGGCACGCTCACCATCGCTGGCGAACGCAAGGCGGCGGAGGTGCCGGAGAAGGCCACCGTGCACATCGGCGAGCGCTTCGCCGGCCGCTTCCGCCGTGTCGTCAGCCTGCCCGACGACGTCGATCCGAACGCGATCCAGGCGAGCTACCGCGACGGCGTGCTGCACGTGCGCATCCAGCGCAAGGAAGAAGCCCAGCCGCGCCGCATCGCCATCCAGTAAGCACCACGGAGGACAGATCATGAGCACCAAGACCGAGATCGCCAATGCCGCCGCCAAGGCAGCCGACAAGTCCGCCGCCGACAAGGCGCGCGCAGAGGCCGCGCTGCTGCCGCCGGTTGACGTCATCGAGGACGCCGGCGGCATCACGCTCTACGCCGACATGCCGGGCGTGGCCAAGGACCGCCTGAGCCTGCAGGTGGAAGGCGACACGCTGAGCATCGAGGGCGAGCTGGCGCTGTCCGTGCCCGAAGGCATGGAAGCCAGCCACGCCGAGGTGAATCTGCCGCGCTACCGCCGCGTGTTCACGCTGTCGCGCGAACTCGACGCCAGCAAGGTGAACGCGAAGTTCGAGCACGGCGTGCTCACGCTGCGCATCCCCAAGGCCGAGCACGCCCAGCCCAAGCGCATCGAGGTGCAGATCGCCTGAGCTTTCTGGTCGTTTTCCATGGCGTCGGCCTTGCAGGTGGAGGAACCACGCCATGGACATTCTGACCCCCAGCCAGGACCAGATCGATGCGGTGCGCCCGCCGCGGCTATGTGCGCGGGCTGTTCCGCCCGGTGCGCGCCGGGCTGTGGCGCGATCACGACGCCCGCAACGGGGAGGCCTGTTGCGGGCGTTTCTTGCGCGGGGCGTGCGTCAGAGTTCGTCCAGCCTGCCGAGGTAGTCCGCCGCCTGCGCCAGGGTGGCGGCGCGCTCGCTTTCGTCCATCTTCGCCCACGCCTTGTAAGGCATGGCCATGCGCGGGTTGCGCGCGAAGCGGGCCTCGTGGCGCAGCAGGAAATCCCAGTACAGGCTGTTGAACGGGCAGGCGGGTTTCGTGCCGCTCGCGCCATGGCGGCGCTTGGGGTCGTAGGCGCAGGCCTTGCAGTAGTCCGACTGCTTGCCGATGTAGCTCGCCGCGCCGGCGTAGGGCTTGCTGGCGATCACGCCGCCGTCGGCAAACTGGCTCATGCCGCGGGTGTTGGGCATCTCCACCCACTCGAAGGCGTCGATGTAGATGCCGAGGTACCAGGCATCGACCGCATCCGGGTCGCAGCCGGCGAGAAGGGCGAAGTTGCCGGTGATCATCAGGCGCTGGATGTGGTGGGCGTAGGCGGTGTCGAGCGATTGCCCGATGGCGTGGCGCAGGCAGGCCATCTTCGTGTCGCCGCTCCAGTACCAGGCTGGCAGCGGGCGGCGGGCGTCGAGCGCGTTGGTGTGTGCGTAGCCTGGCATGCGCGCCCAATACACGCCGCGCACGAACTCGCGCCAGCCCAGGATCTGGCGCACGAAGCCCTCGCAGCTCGCCAGTTCGACCTTGCCCGCCTGCCAGGCGGCGACCGCGGCGTCGATCACCTCGCGCGGGTGCAGCAGCTTGACGTTGAGCGCGAACGACAGCCCGGAGTGGAACAGCGTGGTCGAGCGCGTGCTCATCGCGTCCTGGTATTGGCCGAAATGGGGCAGGGCGTGCGCGATGAAGTGCGCGAGGCCGGCGCGCGCCTCGCGGCGGGTGATCGGCCAGCGCAGGTTCTCCGCGTGCGGCGCGCCGATGGTCTGCACGCCGGCGGCGACGATCTCGTCCCATAGCGCTCGCAGATCGTGCCCACTCCAGGGCCACGCCGGCGCCGGCGGGTCGCCCGGCCATTTCTCGCGGTTCTGCGCGTCGAAGTTCCACACCCCGCCCACCGGCGCGTCGTCGGCGTCGATCAGGATGTGGTGGCGGCGGCGCATGTCGCGGTAGAAGAACTCCATGCGCGGCACCTTGACGGAAAAGCGCTGCGCCAGCTCGGCGCGCTCGGCGAGAAAGTGCTCGCTGCCGACCACCGCATGCGGCAGGCCGAGTGCTTGCGCGGCCTCGTCCAGCGCCTGCTCCACCCGCCACTCGTCGGCCTCCATGCGCTCGAAGCGCGTCGCGCCGCACTCGGCCGCCACCTGCGCCAGGTTGGCGGCGAAGGCCTGGCCGTTGTCGGTGTCGCCGATCTTCAGGTAGCGCACGCGGTGCCCTGCGGCCTGCAGCGCGTCGGCAAAGGCACGCATCGCAGCAAAGATCGCCAGCACCTTCTGCGCGTGATGGCGCACGGTGTCGGTCTCGCTGCGCACCTCCATCAGCAGGTAGAGCACGTCGGCGCGCGGGGCGCGGAACCAGGAATGGGCGGCGTTGAGCTGGTCGCCGAGGATGAGGCGGAGGGTGGTCATGCTTGCTCGCTTACGGAATGAGGGGCTGCGGTCTTGGCCGGTGCTGTCGATGAAGCCCGGGAAATAGCCATGGCATGATGTGGCGTCTCCGCTTCCTGCGCATTATCTCCATGAAAACCATCGGCCTCCTCGGTGGCATGAGCTGGGAATCCACCGTGCCGTATTACCGCCAGATCAACGAAGCCGTGAAGGCCCGGCGCGGCGGGCTGCACTCGGCGAAGATCGTGCTCTACAGCGTCGATTTCGCCGAGATCGAGCGCCTGCAGCATCAAGACGACTGGGCTGCGGCCGGCGCCCTGCTGGCCGACGCCGCGCGGACGCTGGAGCGCGCCGGTGCCGACTTCATCGTGCTGTGCACCAACACCATGCACAAGGTGGCGCCGGCCATCGAGGGCGCGGTGAAAATCCCGCTGCTGCACATCGCCGACCCCACCGCGGGGGCGATCCGTCGCGCCGGCCTGCACCGCGTCGGCCTGCTCGGCACGCGCTTCACCATGGAGCAGGACTTCTATCGCGGGCGCCTTGCGGGGCGGCACGGCATCGAGGTGCTGGTCCCCGAGGCTGACGATCGCGATCTGGTGCATCGGGTGATCTACGAGGAGCTTTGCCTGGGGCGCATCGAGCAGGCCTCGCGCCAGGCCTATCGCGACGTGATGCGGCGCCTGGTAGAGCGCGGGGTGCAGGGGATCGTCCTGGGCTGCACGGAGATCTCGATGCTGGTCGGGGCGCAGGATGCGAGCGTGCCCTTGTTCGATACCACCGCGCTTCACGCCGAGGTGGCGGCAGCACTGGCGCTTGGGCGAGAGCTGGATTTGCCGAAGCCTGGGGCCGAGTCTTGAATGTCTTCTCCCCATCACCACCTTCCTGACCCCGGTCGGCTTCCCCGGCCTGGCCATCTACAGCGCCAGCAAGGCGGCCCTGGAGTCCCTTTCCCAGACCCTGGCGGCAGAACTCGCCCCCCAGGGCATCCGGGTCAATTCCATCGCCCCCGGCCCGATCGGCCGCCGCTGTGGGGAACGGTCGGCCTGCCGCCTGAAGTTCTGGGCGCGGTTGCGAAAAAGATCAATGCCCGGCTCATGCCTGGTGCATTCGGCGAGCCGCAGGACATCGCCGAGCTCTCGGTGTTTCTGGCGTCGGACAGTGCCAAGAACATCTACGGCCAGGAAATCGTCGTAGATGGCGGGCGTACCATCGGCTGAGCGGCGTTGTGGCTTTCCCGCGCTGACCCGCCGCTGACGGGTTTTTTATGACAGGAATGGCTGTCGCGGGCCTGTCACTGGGGCTGCATATTCCGCGGCAGTTGGTGGGACCCTTTGGGCAGGGGAACGCAGGGGCCAGCGTTAATGATCATGCGCCAAGGCTGGCTGGAGTCGGCCATCAGCCGCCGGTGACCGTTACATTTCACTTGCGGGCCGATGGCGCTCGTCTATGTTGAAACAATGGCAGGACAGGAGGCTCTTATCGGCCACAAGCGATCGATGCGGATCGGCACCCGAAGTGGGCATCCAGCACCGGAATGCGATAGGCTGCGCAGGTAATCGGATCGCCGGTTTTGCTGCTCTGTTATTGCGTGTCGAGAATGCCGTTGCGAGCCGGAAACCAAGGCCAGACCTGTTTTTCGCGAACATTTGGTGTCCGATGTTTTGGAGCAGGGGCAATGTTACGCAGCAGGGCTGTCGCCCCAAGACAAAGTTGGGCGTCATGAACTTCGCGATAATCCAGGTACAGTTAGCACAGCTCGGCTTGAGTTGCCGCAGCATTGTTACCGCTCCAACAACCGGAGGATCCAGTGATGAACAGGTCAGTACATGGGTTGGTCAAGGCGGTCGCACTAGGGGGACTAGCTTTATGCTGTACCGGAACTTCGGCGCAGACTGGGCGCGAGGTCTTTGCCGTTACACAATTAAAATTTGATTCATATCGACGCGCGTGTGACTTAGCCTGCATTCTCGGCAATCGAGATACGCAGAGTTTAATTTCGGGATTGGCGGGCGTAATGGGCATCGACCCCGGCTACGTCCGCCTTGCACTTGAAGTGGCCGTCCCGCCGGCAAGAGTAGAGGGAAATGAAACTTTCTATGACTTACCCTTTCCCCCGGGCTATTCGTATTGCACATCGCGAGTTGCGATCACGAGTATATTTTCAGGGGGCGGAACAGGGTCATCGCACTCGAAAGTCATAACGGATGAATTCCGAGCATTTTCATACGGATATCGTCATCCCAGGCCGCCCGCTTGCGCTTGAGCCGCAGGCTCGTCTTGGCGGTATCGGTCTTGTCCGCACGGATCAGGTTC